>Ga0099364_10010308_pt1 | contig 12859 bp, 12 predicted proteins | sample TergutTh196P3_FD_73070 | JGI IMG/M metagenome (GOLD analysis project Ga0099364, IMG submission 73070) | Microcerotermes parvus P3 segment gut microbial communities from Pointe-Noire, Republic of the Congo - Th196 P3 | ecosystem: Host-associated > Arthropoda: Insects > Digestive system > Gut ...
TAAAAACTTTTGTAATGGTTTCCGATGATATGCATGGGGACTGCAGCGGTTTTGGCGACAAAAAACAAGCCATGACGGTAAGCATGGGCGGTCCTGCCATTAGCTGCGAATTGAATATAGGAGGCAGATAACATGAAGCGGGAAGATATTGCCGTTTATGCACTGGATTCTCTTTTAAAAGCGGGTGCACAAAAAGCCTCTTGCAGAACAAGCTGCAGCCGCAAAGATGAATTCAATATAGAGACCAACAAGTTTACCCTTATGCGTACCCTGTTTAACGACGAATTGAGTTTAAAGGCAATAAATCAAGGCCGCAAGGGTGTTATAATTATAAACAAGCTGGACAAGGATAGTGTAGATAAGGCAGTGGAAGAATGTATGTCGCTGGCCGCTTCTGCACAGGCTGACGAAGCGGTAGACATTGCAGAAAAGGGAGAAAACAAAAACTTTAATCAAAGCCTGGGCGGAGCAAGTATGGATAAACTGTTTATGCAGACAAGGGATTTTCTGGAACAGCTTAAGGATCAATACCCCAAAATTGTACTGAAAAGCATGACCACAAATTTTAACAGTGCAAAGACAAGATATGTAAATTCAAACGGCGTGGACTTTAATACAGACACTGAATACTATCAGATTGGAACAATGTTTTCCGCCAAGGATGGAGAAAAATCTTCGTCGTTTAATGGTTTTGGCGCCATGCTTTGCTCGCTGGAAAAACCGTTTATGGAACTGGATATGCACCGTACTTTGCTTTCCGAATCTGAAAGATCAGTTGATCCAAGTATGATAGAAGGAAAGTTTACCGGCAAGATCATTGTAACGCCGGCTTGCGTTGATATGATATGGCATACGCTTTTTGGCTGCTTTCTTTCTGATTGGTCCATGATCGAAGAAACAAGCCGCTGGAAGGATGCGCTGGATACCAAAGTTGCCGATACAAAACTTACTATGCGCACAACTCCGCTTCATCCGGACATTGTTGCCGGCGAACGTTTTACGCCGGACGGTTTTGAAAGCCAGGATCAGGATATTATCCGCGATGGAATACTTAAATCCTTTGGCCTTTCGTTGTATGGTTCACGAAAAACAGGCAAACCGCGCTCTCTTAATTCTTGTTATAATATCGAAATTGCTTGTGGAGATACACCGCTGGAAGAAATGATCAAGGGCATAGACAGAGGTTTATTACTAAACCGTTTTTCGGGAGCTTCTCCGGGTCCCAGCGGAGATATGTCCGGAGTTGCAAAGAATAGTTTCCTAATCGAAAACGGCGCAATAAGCAAAGCATTAAAGGAAACTATGGTATCGTTTAGTATTGCAGATATCTTAATGAATATTACAGCAATATCCCGCGAACGCTGCATTAACGGCATTAATATACTGCCCTGGTGCTGTTTTGACGGTGTAACCATATCCGGAGCTGTTTAATGACAGAAAGAGAAAATCAGGATAAACTCCTGGAGGAAGCCCTTTTAAAAGCACAGAGGGCCAACAGCGCAAAAAGCGATTTTCTGGCGAAAATGAGCCATGAAATGCGTACCCCCCTTAATGCAATTATTGGCATGTCCGGCATGAGTCTGGAGGCAGGAAGGTTAAATCCCAAAGATCATAAAAACATCGAAGCAATATACAATGCCGGCCAGACCCTCCTTTCTACGGTAAATGATATTCTGGATATTTCCAAGATTGAAGCAGGTAAACTGGAACTGGTGCCTGTAGAATATGATCTTCCAAGTCTTGTAAACGATACAGTTACCCAGAACACCATGCGAATAGGAAAAAAACCAATTAAGCTTGTTTTGGATATAAGCGAAGATATGTTCACAAATCTTTATGGAGATGAACTGCGAATAAAGCAAATAGTAAACAATTTATTGTCCAATGCAATAAAATATACCAAAGAGGGAACTGTTAAATTCTCCATGAATTGCTCATTTGACAATACAGAGGCCGCCAAACAGGCAGGAGGCATTGTCTGGCTTACTATAATAATTTCGGACACCGGCATTGGCATAAAGCCAGAGGATATTGACAAACTATTTACCGGCTATACTCAATTCGATTTGGAAGCAAACAGAAAAACAGAGGGAACCGGACTGGGACTTTCTCTGGCAAAAAATCTTTGCGAGATGATGAATGGTACAATTGCTGTAAAAAGTGAATACGGCAAAGGCAGTATTTTTACTGTAAAAGTCCAGCAAAAGTTTGTAAAGGATATACGGTTCGGAAAAGAACTTTTAAAAAACCTAAGCAGCTTCCAGTTTTCCGACGGAAAGTATGAAAAGAACACAGGCATAAAGCGTGTCAGTATTCCTTATGCGCGGGTGCTTGTTGTGGATGACAACCAAACAAACCTTGATATTGCCAAAGGCCTAATGAAGCCTTATGGCATGGTTATAGATTGTGTAGACAGCGGGCAAAAAGCCATAGATGCAATTCGCAGCGAAACAGTAAAATATAATACTGTTTTTATGGATCATATGATGCCCGGCATGGATGGAATAGAAGCAACCGCTCTTATTCGGGAAATAGCTACAGATTATGCAAAAACAATTCCGATTGTGGCGTTGACTGCCAATGCCCTTACCGGCAATGAAGAAATGTTTATGAGCAAAGGTTTTCAGGCATTTTTATCAAAACCTATTAACATTTCCCGCCTTGATGAAATAGTCCAAAACTGGGTCCGCAATATAGAACAGGAAAAAATATTAACAGATCAGGGGCTATTGGTAGACGGTCAGCTTCTGCCAAATCTGCAGGAAGAACAAGACAGACGGATTATTCTGGACAGGCGCGGCAAAGTAGATCGAAGAATAATAAAAAAGAAATTTGCCGGAATGGATATAAACCAAGGCATAGAAAAATTTAAGGGCAACGAAAAATTATTTTTTGATGTACTGCGGTCTTATGTTACCAACACGCGCCCCCAGCTTAAATTGCTGGAAGATGTTAATAAAGAATCGTTAAGGAATTATGCAATAACGGTTCATGGTATAAAAGGATCAAGCTGGGGTATCTTTGCAAACATGGTAGGCGATGCAGCGGCAGAACTGGAAAAGGCAGCAAATACAGGCAATTTAGAATATATAGCTGCACACAATTCCAGCTTTCTTGACGCTGCCTGGAAGCTAATTAACGACCTTGACGAAATGCTAAAAGAGATTGATAAGGAAAACCCCAAACCAAATAAAGACAAGCTGGATAATAAGTTGCTTTTAAAGCTTCTTTCCGCCTGTAAAATGTATAATATGGACGATGTGGATGCTGCGATGACGGAAATAGAAATGTATAGCTACAGCTCCGACGAAGAACTTGCAGCTTGGCTCCGGGAAAGTGTAGATATGATGAACTTTAGGGAAATTGTAATAAGGCTGGAAAAACTGCAGCTTGCCGGATAAGCTTACAGTTTAAACCGCTCTGTTAGTTCCTTTAAATGGCTGCCGATAAACACCGCTCCGTATGCAGAAATTCCAAGACCGGTAATGATACCCAATGGAAGCAGGAATGAAAGACCCTGATCCGCGGCAACACGATTAAAGTCCTGTCCCAGATACACCGTGGCAAACGAAACAAGCATAATAATTCCGGCAATTACCCAGCCTCTGGTAGAAAAACCGCCGGTTTCAAAAATCGATTGTTCAACTTCTTCTGCCATTGTATCATTTAGCGCTTCCTTATATATAAGATCCATTATTGAATTACTAAAGTCCGGAGAAGGAGGAAAAAAAGCAGTATGCAAAAACATGTGTGATTCTTCAAGATTTTTAAATGCCGCAGCACATTTTCCGCAAAAAATAAGGTGAATAAACAAAGATAAACGCTTTCCCAAAGAAAGGGAATCCTCTGATTGATATATTGTATCGAGTGCATTTTTACATTTCATATTCTTGCTCCTTTTCCAACTTTTCTCTAAGCAGTTTTTTAGCTCTAAACACATGAGATTTTATGGTATTTTCCGGTATACCGGTGATCACTTCAATCTCCTTAATGGAACAATCGTAAAAAAAATACAGGTCTATACAGATCCGGTATTTTTCCGGCAACGCCTCTACTGCTAAACGAATAATATGTGCAGAAGCATGCTGCAGCAGTTGTTGTTCCGGACCATCTTCTGTAATTGGTTCTTCCGAAAGGCTGCTGTATTCTTTACGGCGCTTAATACTATTTACTGCCGTATTATAAGCTATACGGTACAACCAGGTAGAGAACCGTGAACGCCCCTTGAACGATGCAAGTCCCATGTAAGAACGTAACAATACATCCTGGGTAAAATCTGCAGCATCTTCTCTGTTATGGAAGAAACTTAAACCCATGGCATGTACCTTTTGCTGGTACCGTTTTATCAACAGACGGAATAATTCCTTGTTCCCGGAAAGAATCTGTTCCACCAGCAGGGTTTCTTCTTCTAAAGACCCAGCAGAAGCGCCATGCTTCTTCCCAATCATAAACGGCGGTCGCCGCGTTTAATGATATAGTACAAAAGGAATCCAATCCCCATTGCCAGAGGAATAATACCCCCCAAAAGACCATAACCGGCATTCCTCATGATTGCCAAAAATACAGTAAGGCTTATTCCAATACTTGTAAGCAAGAGTCCGGTAAGCAGGCTAAAAGACAGAAGGTCAAAATTGGGCTTTAAATACTGCCCTGCTTTTATTAAAAGCACCTTACGCCGGTGATTCCACAACAGATAAAAAAACACTACCACAGAACCCATAAAAATACCCACAATAGGAATAACTGCAATAATTACCTGGGCAGCGCTGGATCTGATCATAAAACCAATTCCTCCTAGACAATGATATTATATTTTAATTATTACCTATAAACCCTCCTTTATTCCATATTTTGCACTGTTTTTGACACAATATAGAAAAAAAAGTTGCGATACCTGGCTGTTATATTAGTGGCTAATACTGGACATGGAAGCGGCAATAATGCGGTTTTTTCCGGCCAAATCACAAAATAACTGCGGTTTTTTATACCCCCTCTTCTGCATTAATTCTGCAATTGCTTCCATCTGGAAAGGGTCTGCTTCCAGTACTAGACTTCCCTCTTCTTCCAAATACAATGGAGCATCGTTAATTATCCTTTGAATAATTTCCAAGCCGTCGCTGCCCCCCCCGTCTAAGGCTATTCGCGGTTCATTTTGTACTTCCAAAGGAAGTCCGGTAATATCTTTTGTTGGTATATATGGCGCATTGGCACAGATAAGCGAAAAACGCATACTACTATGGATAATAGAGCTTTTATCTGACAAAAAAGCTTCAAATAAATCACTTTGAAACAGGTTAATAGCGCAGTTTAGATTAGCGGCATTCCGACGGGCATATTGGAGTGCTTTTTCCGATATATCAGATGCATATACTTCTTTATTGGGAAATTCATGCTTAAGCGCTATAGCTACAGCCCCACAGCCTGTACAAAGATCCAAGAGGGGAAGTTTAGAATTAGGTTTAGAGCGGAGTATTTCAATGACAGCTTCCACCAGCGTTTCGGTGTCTGGTCTGGGAACCAGTACTGCCGGCCCTACAAAAAATTCCAGAGCCCAAAATTCCTTTTTTCCCAGGATATAGGCAATACATTCTCCCTTTTGCCGCCTTTCCAGAAGTTTAAAATAATTTTTGCATTGCTCATGATCTAATTGATAGTCCGGGCGGCCATACACTTGTTCCCTTGACAGACCAGATACTTTTGACAGAAGCAATGCAGCATCTATTGCCGAAGATTCCGGACAAGATGTATTCTGTCCCGCACCAAGGAACTGTTTTCCCTGTTCCAGCAATTCCTTAAGGGTTTCCATAAATCTTATACTTAATAGTAATGTATCAATTTATAAATATTCTATACCCAATTTCAAAAAAATAAGAATTATAAATACCATAATAAGTATCTTTAAAGTTAAAATAATTAATTATTTTTATGGAATTTCTATGCTGCATACCTGCGCCTATGGTAAGATGATGTTCTTTATATATTGGAATATCAAAATTCGATCTAATGCTTATTATATATGGAAAATGATTTAAAAAAAACAAATAAGAGCCGCCAATTCCAATATCAAAACTAATACTAAAATATTTTTTAAACGGATAAATGCTGCCTCCCCACAAAAAGTAAAGGTCAAAAATATTGGCATCCAGCGAAAAGGTTGTTGACAATGCAAAATTTGAACTATAATAATCGCTGCTTCCAATAGAAGCGGTAATTTTAAAATTAATTATTGATAATTCATTATCAAAGGTCTTTCCATAGTCTATAACATAATCACATTCAAATCCTGTATGTTCATATCCAGGAAGGCGGGATATGGGAGAAAATGCATGAACATTATAACCAGTAACAATCATCATACATAGCAGCAAAAAAATCTTTCGCATGGTTTGCGCTACCGCCTTATAAATATATCTTCTTCCTGGAATAACCTCTTATAGGCCATAAATATATATAAAATAATTTTATCTTCCTTTTGCTCATTCATAATTTCATTAAACAAATTATTTTGGTAAAAACCTGGATTTGGATAAAATGCCAAAATTCCATATTCATTTCCATTTATTTCGATGATAAAACCAGTATGATATCTCCATCTGCTGTCTTCAGACTGATTTGCACTTCTTGATCTGTATTGCTTTACGACTAAACTCCCGATATCATCATCATTAACTGCAAAATACACTTCGCTGTTTGGCATATTTGGTTCTATTTCCATTTTTACGCTATTATCTTCATTTAAGACCCTGATAAAACTTCGGGAAATTCCTGTTGCAGAATCATTTGCATGAATATTAATAATTGAATCTGTAACAATTTCAAACCTGTATAAAAAAACATCTTCCTTAAAAAAATCGTATCTTCCTCCAACAGAACTATTATAAATTCCGGATCTGCCTGGCGGCGGGACATTAGAAAAAACAGCAATTGGACCTGTTTCTACTGTATAGTAGCCATTGAGGATTAAGGTCTTTTTTTGGTAATTTCTGTTAAAAACTTCCGGGTGCATACGAATGCCGGATTGTCCGGATCTAAAGAGAGCATTACTGGGTAAAATCATTTCTTTTCGGGAGTAATCATCAATATTTTCTATATGTGTTTCAAGCGTACCGCAGCCAAAGAGCAAAAATGCAATTATATAAAAGCATATTTTTTTCATTATACTTAAAGTTTGTGCTGCAGCCATTTTTTTGTCAATACAAAAGAATGAGTGATTGACATCCATAACAATCTAGGCTAAACTTGCATAGCAATGTACAATTAGCCTAGAACAAAAGGAGGAACATTTATGCTCGAAAGAACAATTTCTGATACTCTTTTAAACATTTCTAATGCATGGCCTGTGTTGCTTTTGACAGGTCCTCGCCAGGTTGGCAAATCCAGCGTATTAAATGTGATTAAGGAAAAAAAACGAAAATATGTATCACTTGATGATATTGCTGCCCGTAATTTGGCGCTTACTGATCCAAAGGTATTTCTGCAAAAATATGAACCTCCGGTAATTATAGACGAAATACAGTATGCTCCAAATCTTTTTACCCATATAAAAATATGGGTAGATGAACATCGCTTTATATATAAAACTATAGGCAAAAACTCAGACAAAGAATCCGGGAGCGGAGCATCTGCCTGTCCTAAAGGAGCAAATCCTGCAGGGGCTTTCTGGCTTACCGGCTCGCAGAAATTCTCATTAATGAAGGGCATTCAGGAAAGCCTTGCCGGGCGCATAGCAATTATTGATATGCTTGGTTTCTCCTTCAAGGAAATATCCGGAATGGCAAAAAAGTCAAAACCATTTTGGCCGGATAAGATTGATATAAAAAAGAAAACGGAAAAACGTACTATAATGGAAGTGTATCAGGATATATGGAATGGTTCATTTCCGGAATTTATAGTAAATCCGGCAATTGGGCGAGACAGATTTTTCAACTCATATATACAGACCTATATTGAGCGTGATGTAAAGGATTATCAAGGTACGGTAAACGAATTGAAATTCTATAATTTTATACGCGCTGTAGCAGTAAGATCTGGTAATCTTTTAAATTATGAGAATCTTGCACAGGATTGCGATATTGATCGCCGCACTTCCCAAAAATGGCTCAGCACATTACAAGCTTCCGGCTTGGTTTATCTTTTACCGGCATATTCATCCAATCTTACCAAGCGTATTATTAAAACGCCTAAGGTATATTTTCTTGATACGGGGCTTGCGTGCTTTTTGGCAAATATGGACACACCGCAAGCGCTTGAGGCCAGTTATTTGAGCGGCCCGATGCTTGAAACCTATGCTTTTTGTGAAATCATAAAAAGCTTTTGGCACAATGGTTATGATACCAGAAATTTGTTTTACTACCGTGATAAAAATAAAAAAGAAATAGATTTTATTCTGGAAAAAAACATGACCTTGTACCCGATAGAAGTAAAAAAAACAGCTTCGCCGGACAGCAGTGATTATGCAAATTTTAATATCATTGAAAATATACCTATTGGATCTGGCAAAGGAGCTGTTATTTGCCTTAACGAGGAAATTATGCCGATTCCAAACAAGAACTTAGTTTTAGTTCCTGTTTGGGAGATATGATTTTGAGCTTATTGACAAAACCCTAACAGCAGGGATTATTATATTAAAGGAGCAAACAGATGAAAGAAACAATAATGTATGCAAAATACAATCAGGAAGCTAACAAAAACATTTATGATCTGCTGGATAAAATGAGCAATGACGATAGGGAAAAAGACAGGGGAAGTTTTTGCGGCAGTCTTTCGGAGTTATTTCGGCATAATGTTGGAACAACAATTTATTTTCTGGAACTGTATAAACCTGCATTAGCCGGCAATGCTGCTGCCATTAAGGCAATTTCTGCCATAGAAAAACTTCCGGAATTAAGCGATGGCATCTTACAGGAAATACAGTGGAAGGAGCTAAAATCCATGGCAGCCGCAGTTGATACTGCGTATGTAGAAATGGCCAAAGCCTTAAATGAGTCTGACATGAGCCTTCCGGTTAAAATAGACTGGTTTGGAGGAAACCCGGACTCTGTACCCCTGTCATTTTTGTTAAGCCAGCTTTTGGTACACAATACTCACCATCGGGGACAAATTTCACAGATACTGGATTCCTTAAAAATCGAACACGACTATTCGGGGATCAATCTTTCGTTTCTGTAGTAAATGATCTAATCAGCTTTTTACCTACCCTCAGCCCAGGACACTTCTCGAGGGTCTGCCCCGCCGATAAGCCTGCCAGTGTCGGGATCTCTAATGATCGCACAGACTGCCCCGAACTTATTGTTCCAGTCATTCAGACTGTCTACTATATAGCCCATTTCCCTAAGCTGGCTGCCGGAAGCATTATAAATAGAGGCTTCCAGTTCAATCTGACCAGGAAAGTAATCGTTAGGCGCAAAGGAATTAGGCCAGTTTAACGAAATAAACCTTGGGGCACTAATAGCTTCCTGAGGGTCCATGCCAAAAACAGCGATATTTAAAAAAACCTGAATCATTGCCTGGGTTTGAGACTCGCCGCCCGGTGTTCCGAAGGACATGAACAACTCTCCGTTTTTTAACACCATGCTGGGGTTTGGCGTGATCCTCGGTCTTTTACCGGGCATTAAGCGGTTTGGATTTTCATCGATAAAGTTAAACTGGTTCATCCTTGTACCCAGATTAATGCCTGTGCCGGGGATCATTGGGGATTCGGGAAAATCACTGGGGGTAAATGAGACAGCATTGCCAAACCTGTCTATTACAGTTATATAACTTGTATCTCTTCCAAAGCTTGATCTGCCCTGCTGTGCGATTGTCACCGGTGATGTGGTTGCAGCGGTTCCGGCAAGAGCCGTTCCTGTAAAAGTCGTTCTGGTTAAAGCCGCTGTTGTATTTGTTCCCTGATAAGCCCAGGGGTTTCCTGCAGGCGGCATTTGCCCGAAAGCCTGCGGGCTCATAAGTGAGCGGCGAACTGCTGCATATTCACGGGACAACAGCCCCCTTACAGGAACCTCAACAAATGCAGGGTCGCCGAAGTATGCTTCCCTGTCTGCCATTGCAAGCTCAATGGCCTGGATTACAGTATGAATATAGTGGGGAGAGTTATGACCCATTGCTTGCAGATCAATCCCCTCAAGAATCTGCAGCGCCAATGGAACAACCCCGCCCTGATTCCAGGTTTGATTGGCAAAGATCCTGTATTCTCCAAAGTCGCCGTATAGGGGCTCTTCCCAGCCTCCGCTGTATCTATTTAAATCTTCCAGGGTAATCAGTCCGCCTTTTCTCTGGTGATGCGCTGCAATTGCTTCGGCTATGGGGCCTTTGTAAAAATAATCCCTGACTGCGTTCAGAGCTTCTTCCCTTGTGCCGCCCCGGGCCAGAACCCTTTGTTCTTCATTGCAGAGCGCCTCAAGGGTGTTGGCAAGATCGCCAAGAACCATGCGATCTTTATGGTGCAGGGGCCTCCACCATTGTCCGCCAAAATAGACCCTGGAATTATAGGGCATTAGGATGCTTAGTCCTGCTCTTTCCAAAAGGCTAAGGCTCATGTCGTTCAATAACTGCTGATGAATGGGAAATCCTTCCCTTGCTATATCAATTGCAGGCCGGCAGATTTCGGAAAAGCTCATTGTACCGTGTTCTTTTAATATGGTGATCAGGACATCCGGCGAGGCAGGCAAGAGCTGTGCGATAAGCTGGAATTTTGGGACATGGTTGTGCCCTTTTGATCTGAAAAACTCAACCGTGGCTCCCTGCGGCGCTGTGCCCGCTCCTATATAGCTTTTTACCTCATTGCTTTCGGCATCGTAAATAAGGATCGGCGCAACGCCGGGAAAGCTGGCAGCCTGGTTAAAGGTCACATTCAGAACCAATAAAGCTGCCATGGATGCGTCAAAAGCATTTCCCCCTCTGTCCATGATGTCCATTGCCGCCCTTGTTGCCCAGGGCGTTCCGGTTGATGCCATGTACTCATTGGATCTGACTGCGTTTCTGGGCACATGAAAGGGGTCGTCAAAAACCATGGGCTCTCTGGGTCCTTTAGGCAAAAATGCATAAATGATAACCAGGACAAGAACAATCGATAAAATTGATATGCCAAACCATTTAAGGACTTTAAGTATTTTTTTCATAATTCTTCCCATAAAGTATTACCAAATTGTACATACCGGTTTTATACTGGTCAATGGTTCGCATCACATTGTATAATTCATGAGTACATTAGCGCTTAGCTTTGAAAAACTGGAAACAAATATGACTGGATTTGCCATTACCGAATACCCGGATGCTGCTGCCATTAATAAGCAGCTTGATGCCCTTATAAAGATGCCAATGTACAGCATAAAACCGGATGCGCTGGCAGCTTATGAGCGTAATTATTATGATGCAAAATGTACAAAATCCAAAGAGATGATAAACCTGGCCAGGGAATGTATACCGGGAGGTGTACAACACAATCTGGCGTTTAACCATCCCTTTCCCCTGGTATTTACCAAGGCAGAAGGCGCTTATCTTTACGATGTAGATGGAAACCGCTACTACGACTTTTTACAGGCGGGTGGTCCCACAGTGCTGGGCAGCAACCCGCCGGAGCTACGCAATAAAGTAATAGAGTTATTAAACGAATGCGGTCCTTCCACCGGTTTGTTTCATGAATACGAGTACAAACTGGCAGATAAAATTTGCAGTCTTATTCCTTCGGTAGAAATGTTCCGCATGCTGGGCTCCGGTACAGAAGCCTGCATGGCTGCAATACGCATTGCACGCTTGGCTACCAAAAAGAAAACCATATTAAAAATGGGCGGCGCCTACCACGGCTGGAGCGATCAGCTGGCGTATGGTATACGCATACCCGGTTCAAAAGGGCTGCAGGCACCCGGTGTACCCGGATTTATCTTTAGACATACCGGTGAGTTTTTTCCCGGCAGTATAAAGGAACTGGAACGCAAGCTGCGCATGGGAAACATTGCCGCTGTTATGATGGAACCGGTAGGACCAGAGAGCGGTACACGTCCGCTTGCCAAAGATTATAACAAGCAGGTGGAACAGCTCTGCCGCAAGTATGGCGCACTTTTGATATTCGACGAAGTTGTCACAGCTTTCCGTATTGGCATGTCCGGGGCACAGGGCTACTTCGATGTTTCGCCCGATCTTACCGTATTTGGCAAAGTCGTGGCAGGCGGATATCCGGGAGCGGGCGGTGTTGGCGGCAAAAAGGAATATATGCGCTACCTGGCATCCGGCATACAGACCGGCGACAGGGTAAAAAAAGCTTTGATCGGCGGCACCATGGCTGCCACTCCAATAAGCTGTGCTGCAGGTTTCTACGCCTTATGCGAAATGGAACGAACGCGAGCGCCCGAAAAAGCAGGCGCCATAGGTGACCGTATCACTAAAGGCTTGCAGGAATTGATTAAAAAATACTCCCTTCCTTTTGTAGCATTTAATCAGGGTTCCATCTGCCATTTGGAAACGCTGGGAACCCTGCAGTTCTCCATCAATTGGAATAAACCATGGACCATTCCCCATGTACTGCGTCAAACAAGCGCCCGTAAACGTGAAATGGAACACATGGGCGCAGCTTATATGGCAGAGGGACTTGTTACTCTTGCAGGCAGCCGCCTTTATACCAGCGCTGCGTATACCGAAGAAATGATAGACGATGCGCTCTTGTGCTTTGACCGGGTATTTCGTCATGTAGGTCTTTTGGAATAATAATGGACGAATATCAGGCAAGGGAAACCGTTGTAAGGGCAGGTATTGAACTCATTAAATCCGGGCTTATTGTGCGTACCTGGGGTAATATTAGCTGCCGTATAGATGGTACCCGCTTTGCCATTACTCCAAGCGGAAGGGCATACGAAACACTTAAGCC
>Ga0099364_10010309_pt1 | contig 12858 bp, 16 predicted proteins | sample TergutTh196P3_FD_73070 | JGI IMG/M metagenome (GOLD analysis project Ga0099364, IMG submission 73070) | Microcerotermes parvus P3 segment gut microbial communities from Pointe-Noire, Republic of the Congo - Th196 P3 | ecosystem: Host-associated > Arthropoda: Insects > Digestive system > Gut ...
CCGCCATGATCTTAGAAGCCTCTTTGGCATGGTGCTGCAGGATACTTGGCTTTTTTCAGGAAGCATAGCAGAAAATATTCGTTATAAATTTATAGATGTAAAAGACGAGGAAGTTATTGAAGCGGCCAAGGCTTCACAGGTAGATCACTTTGTCCGCACTATGGCAGGTGGCTATAATATGCTGCTTAACGAAGAAGTAGATAATATCTCAACCGGACAGAAGCAGCTTTTAACAATTGCCAGGGTAATTTTGGCTAATCCGGGAATGTTAATTTTGGATGAAGCAACCAGCTCTGTAGATACAAGAACAGAAAAACTAATTCAAAAAGCTATGGATACTCTTATGCAGGGAAGGACAAGTTTTATTATTGCCCATAGACTCTCTACCATTAGGAATGCCGATCTTATACTTGTTTTAAAAGACGGAGATATAGTAGAGCAGGGGACTCATACTAATCTGCTTAATATGAAGGGTTTTTATTATGAGCTTTATAACAGCCAGTTTGCCGGTAATAGCATCTAATAATGATATTTTCCATTATCAAAAAAATCTGGGCATATCATGATAAAAAGGTACTTTCAAAAATAAAAGAAACAGAAAATATTATTCAATTAAAAAATATTCCTTATGGCAGCAGCGTTGAACATTCTCTTGATATATATCACCCTAAAGTTATGAATAATAAACTCCCTGCCATAATTAATATACATGGCGGCGGTTTTATATATGGAGATAAAGAGATTAACAGGTTCTTTTGCCTTAGTTTATGTAAAGAAGGTTTTATTGTCTTTAATGTAAATTACCGCCTTATAGCTAAGAATGTAAAAGTTCCTGAACAAATTAAGGATATATTAATAGCATTTGAATGGATTTGTGAAAACATATCTTTATATCCTGCTTCACCTAATGATGTTTTTCTTACAGGAGAATCTGCCGGCGCATACCTTGCTTTACTTTCCTGTATGATTGCTAAAAGTAAAGAACTCATGAGTATATTTAACATAAATGTCAAAAAAACACTGTCAATAAAAGCCTTAGGTTTAAGCTGCGGTTTTTTTAACTGGGCCGATAAAAAATTGTATGCCCCCTACCGTTTGTTTTTGACAGAAAAAAAATACCGCAGGAATTTGATACTAAAAAATATAAGCGAAATAAAAGATCTCCCTCCTGTTTTTATTTCAAGCAATGCTGATGATCCATTAAAAAATATGAGCATAGAGTTCGTAGAATTACTAAAAAATAATAATATTAGGCATGAATTTCTTTTTATTAAAAATAAAGGTAAAAATAAGACAGGGCATGTGTTTAATATTTTTTATTTAGATCAGGAACTTACAATTTGGCTTAACACTAAGATGCTCGATTTTTTCCTTTGTTCTTAGTTTTTGTTTTAAATATACTTTCATCAAATAAAATTTTAAAGGCAGATTCTGCATTGTCAACAAAATGTATATTAATGGCTTTTTTAATGTCATCACTTAATTCTTCGTAGTCATCCCTGTTATCTTCGGGAAGCAGTGTTTCTGCCATGCCGTTTCTAATGGCTGCAAGAAGTTTTTCTTTTAAGCCTCCTACAGGGAGTATGCGCCCTGTCAGGGTTAGTTCACCTGTCATGGAAATACCTGCCTTTGGAGCTATCTGGCAAAGGCAGGAAAGTATGGACGCAGCAAGGGTTATACCTGCAGAAGGTCCGTCTTTGGGAATGGCACCTTCGGGTACATGTATATGAAAGTCTGTTTTGGCTATGTTTTTTACTTTTAGACTGTAGTGATCCTGAACACTTCTTAAGTAAGAGAGAGCTATTTTAGCACTCTCCTTCATTACATCACCTATATTTCCTGTAATTGTGTTTTCACCGCTGCCATCAAAAAGAATTGTTTCTACAGGCAGCATGGTGCCTCCTGTATCTGTATATGCAAGACCGTATGATACTCCCATCCTGGCTTCTTTGTAAACGACATCATTTTTATACTTTCTTCTGCCAAGCAGCTTTTCCAGGTCTTTTACAGTGATTTTTTTTCTGAAGTTATCAATGTTTTTCTCTGCATTTTCTTTGTCCCTGCCGTAACCGGAGTTAACTGCACTTTTGGCAATTCTTCTTATACATCTGGCAATTTCACGTTCCAGGTTTCTGACTCCGGATTCCATAGTCCAGTAGCGTATAATATCTTTTATAGCATGGTCTTCAAAGCTTATTTTTGCACCGGCAAGGCCATTTTCGTTTAATTCCTTTGGCACCAGGTATTTTTGAGCTATAGCAAGTTTTTCGTTTTCTCCATAACCGGGAATTTCTATAACTTCCATACGATCAAGCAAGGGGTAGGGTATGGAATGAAGTGAATTTGCAGTTGTAATAAAAAGAACTTTGGACAAATCATAAGGTACTTCCATGTAATGGTCAGTAAAGGATGAGTTTTGTTCAGGATCAAGTACTTCAAGAAGAGCAGAAGCGGGATCTCCGCGAAAATCCCTTGAGAGCTTATCAATTTCGTCTAACAGAAAGACAGGATTTAAGGTACCTGCTTTTTTCATAGACTGAATTATCTTCCCGGGTAGTGCTCCTACGTAAGTTTTCCTGTGCCCTCTGATTTCTGCTTCATCCCTTACACCTCCAAGAGATATACGTATGAATTTTCTGCCTAAAGCACGTGCAACCGATTTTCCAAGGCTCGTTTTGCCTGTACCCGGTGCACCGACAAAGCAAAGGATAGGACCTTTTATAGTTACAGGCGGTTTTACCTTTTCTTCTGATTTTATATCTTTTGTTTCGTCTGTTTTATCTGTTTCGTCTTTAGTCTCAGATGATTCAGGTAATTCCTGTATTGATAATTGTTTTACAGCAATATATTCAATAATTCTTTCTTTTGCCTTTTTCATTTCATAGTGATCTTCATCCAATATATTCTGTGCATTGTTTAGATCATTTGAATCAACAGTGTATTCACTCCATGGAAGATCAACAATCCAGTCAAGATAAGTTCTTAGAACGCCGGCTTCCGGTGAAAAAGCCTGTAGTTTTCTTAACCTGGAAATTTCTTTTTTAGCCTTGGCAAGAATTTCCTCTCCGGGCTTACGTTCTACTATGCTTTTTTCCAGTTCTGTAAATTCATCATCCTGTGCGCTTTTTCCAAGTTCCTTGTTTATTTCCCTAAGCTGCTCATTAAGAATAAAATCCCTCTGGTTTTTATCCATACGGCTTCTTACTTTGCCTGTTATATTTTTTTGTATTCCAAAAATTTCATTTTCCGTTTCTATAATTTCTAAAAGTTTAAATAACCTTTCATTTGTATCTGCAATTTTTACAAGTTCTACCTTGCGATCTGCTTTTATTGCAAGTGAATTGGATATTATATTTACCATTCGTTCCGGACTTTCAGTTTTTTCTGCAGCGGAGATAATTTCCGTGCTTATTTTCTTTGAGTTTTCTGCATACTGTGCAAAGGATTTTTGTACTGCCCGCATAAGAGCACTGATTTCCTGAGCTCTATCTTCACTGTTGTTATCTGTTGACGATGCTTTAATGGGTTTAACATAAACAAGTTTACTTTCCTTGTTTTGAACGTTGTCAGAGAGCAGTGCACGGTATTCGCCCTGCAGTACTACACGATACGTATTGTCAGGAAGTTTTAGATTTTGAATAATTCTGACAACGGTTCCGGCTTCCCAGGTTTCTTCCCTGTTCTCGTTTGATGAAGAAGCTTCCATGGGATTTTCTCTGCTTTTTTGACATGCAGCAAAAAGACGCATATCCCTTTTAAGGGCTTCTTCCACAGCTGCAATTCCGGATTTATATGTAATAAAAACAGACATCAATGTCTGCGGGAAAATTACGAGTTCTCTTAATGGTAAAAGCGGAAATTCTTCCTTTTCCGAAGAGATTTGGGATTTTACATCCTTTGACTTTTTGGTTTTTATTATATTTTTAAATCCGCTTATGTCAAATTTCATCAGGCACTTTTTTGCAATATTTGAATTTCAGGGATTTCAGACTTAAGTACAATTTCCCTTGTAATAATTACCTGTTTTGCACCTTGCATGGAAGGAATTTCAAACATAATATCTGTCATAAGTTTTTCTACTATTGCCCTTAAACCACGAGCGCCGGTTTTCTGCCTTATGGCAGTTTCGGCAATTGCGTCTACCGCTTCTTCTGTAAATTCAAGTTTTACCTTGTCTATAGCCATTGATGCTTTATACTGATTCACTATGGCATTTTTTGGTTCTGTAATAATTCTTTTTAGATCTTCTTTTCTTAGTTCTTCAAGTCCTACTGTTATGGGAAGCCTGCCAATGAATTCCGGTATCATTCCAAAACGAATTAGATCGTCCGGGTGAAGAGCATCATATAGTTCTTTTAAATTTTTTCCAAAACGTTCTTTTACATCCTGACCAAAACCCAGAGGGTGCTGAACTATGCGGCGCTCTATGAGTTTATCAAGACCTACAAAAGCACCTCCGCATATAAAAAGGATGTTGGTAGTGTTAATTCTGATCATTTCCTGGTTAGGATGTTTTCTTCCGCCCTGCGGTGGAACGGATGCAATAGTACCTTCTATTATTTTAAGCAGAGCCTGCTGCACACCTTCACCTGAGACATCTCTTGTAATGGATACATTTTCACCTTTTCTTGCAATTTTATCTATTTCGTCTATGTATACTATGCCCCTTTCCGCAGAAGCTATATTTCCGCCTGCATTCTGATAAAGTTTAAGCAGTATGTTTTCTACATCTTCGCCCACATAACCTGCTTCGGTAAGGGTTGTAGCATCTACAAGGGCAAAGGGTACTTTTAATTTCCTTGCAAGTGTTTTTGCCAGTAAAGTTTTTCCGGTACCTGTAGGACCTATTAATAACACATTTGATTTTTCTATTTCCACTTCCTGAGGATCGTTTAGGGGATTGGCTATTCTCTTATAGTGGTTATAAACTGCAACAGAAAGGGCTTTTTTTGCCATGTCCTGACCAATGCAAAAAAGATCAAGGTACTCTTTTATCTCTTTGGGTGTTGGTATATCTTCTGTAAACCTTGCTGATAACTCATTATCTTCTTCTTTAAAAATTTTTCGGCAGACTTCTACACATTCATCACAGATATAAACATCTCTGGGGCCGGATATAAGCCTGCGTGTCATGTCAGCACTTCTGCCGCAGAAAGAACAGGCTCTCTCAAAATCGCTCTGACCACTACGAAGTTTTGCCATGAATCTCCCTCGTTAATATAGAGTCAGCAACTCCATACTCTACAGCGTCTTCAGCTGACATATAAAAATCCCTCTCCATATCTTCGGAAATCTTCTCTGCATCCTTTCCGGTATGGTGGGCAAAATATTTAATTGTGAGTTTCTTTAAGCGAATTATTTCCTTGGCTTGTATGCCTATGTCTCTTGCCTGACCCTGAGCACCGCCCCAAGGCTGATGTATAAGCACCCTGGAAGAAGGAAGCACAAAGCGCTTTCCTTCTGAACCGGCAGCAAGTATAAGAGCTGCCATGCTTGCAGCCTGTCCTACGCAAATTGTCTGAACATTGCATTTTAAGTATTGCATGGTATCGTATATCGCCAGTCCTGCAGTAACAGAACCGCCGGGAGAATTTATATAGAGGTTCACATCCTTTTCTGTATCCTGTCCATCAAGAAATAGAAGCTGTGCGATAATAAGGTCTGCACTTAGATCGTGTATCTCTCCGTCCAGAAAAATAATCCTGTCTTTTAGGAGTCTGGAATAGATATCATAGGATCTTTCGCCCATACCGCTTTGTTCAACTACTATGGGAACTAAATTTGACATTTTTTCATTCATCGTTTTTATCTACCTGCTTCCCCAATACTAGATCTGCATACTTTTCTTTTTTTCCGTTTTTAATTTTACTCTTTCCCAGGATTATATCATATATTTTTTGTTCTTTTATATCTTCTTTAAGATAATCCTTCATTCTTTCGTCTTCATAGTACTTTTTGACTTCTTCAAGTTCGGCATTGCTTTCCACTGATAATTTTTTAATCTCATTTTCCACTTCTTCATCAGATGCTTCAAGTTTTTCCTGTTCCATCAAAGTTTCAAGTATAAGTCTTGAATGAAGTGCTTTTAAGGCATCAGGCTTCCATTCTTCTATTATTGGATTTAATCCCTGTTCAGAATTTTCCATTATGCTCCTTAACTGGGTAGTATCTGTGCCAAAACGCCGTGCCAAATTTCTCCAGCGGCTTTCTAGCTCCATGTTAAGCATGGATTCAGGAATTTCCACAGGTGTATTTTCCATTATCCTCTCTAAGATGCCATTTATTTTTAGGGTTCTTAAGCGAAGATCCAAATCTTTATTCAGCCTTTCTCTGATACTGTTTTTTAGATCTTCCAGTGTTTTAAATTTCTCATCCACATCTTGCGCAAGATCGTCATCCAGGTCAGGAAGTTTTTTGATTTTTAATGCGGTAAGGGTAACTCTTAATTTTACCGTTTTCCCGGCCAATGCATTATTGTCGCTTTCAGGATATGTTTTTGTAATTTCTTTTGTTTCATCTTTTTTCATCCCAATAATTTCTTCATCAAATTGATAAATATTGTTATTGGTACCAAGGGTAAAGGTAAAATCATCCCTTTTTGTATCTTCATCAACTTCACCTGAATCTTTTAGTTCACAGTAATTTATTGTAAGTACATCACCTTTTTCCGCTTTTTGTCCTTCGTCTTTATCCAGGACTATGGAGTTTCTGTCACGGATAATTTCAAGTTCCTTGTTAAGATCCTCATCTTCTATACTTACATTGGGAATTTCTACTTCCAGACCTTCCCATTGATTGATTTTTACTTCCGGAAGTACATCATAAACTACAGAAAATTCCAGATCCTTAGATAGATCGAGTTTTGGTTCATCCTGAACGACTGGTCTGGAGTAGGGGAGAGGTCTGGACTCTCTTGGGAAGCTCTCATCATCCAGGATTTCGCCCATGGATTTTTCTATAATTTTTCCCAATGCTTCATCCAGAAGAGCATCACCAAATTTTCTGATTAATACTTCCTTGGGGACTTTCCCTTTACGAAAGCCCGGTAATTGCATAGATTTGGTATACTCCTTGATCATTTCATCATACTCTGTAAGTACATCGTCTTTGGCTATGCTGACATTTAATTTTACACTGGATTTTTCCAATCTGCTGACTTCTTTATTTATTACCACTTGCTTCCTCTTTATGTGTATGATGGATTTATTAGCTTGCGAGAGAAGGGACTTCCCTTCCGCCTCTCAGCATCCATGCTTCGAGCCTCCAGGCCGGGGTTTAACCCTTCCGGTGCCTTCCCTGGCACCTTATCCTCCTGGGGCCTTAAGCATCTCTTCAACGGGCATACTTTCATCTGGCCCCACGCCGTGTCACCGTTCCTTAAATACCCGCTCAACGTTTCACGGGCATAAATTAGGCGTGGTCGGCGGGTTAAACCCTTCAAGTCCCACCCACACTGTAAAATGTTGTACGATTTTCGTATAAAACAATAACAGTGTAAAATTAACCCGCTTGCGAGAGAAGGGACTTGAACCCCCATGCTTTAGGCACTAGATCCTAAGTCTAGCGTGTCTACCAGTTCCACCACTCTCGCTAAATCGTTGTAGCATCGTGATTTATGCTAATTGCTTGTACAATAACGACTTATTACTACTTTGTATATTGTCCATACTTTCTCTATGGGTGTCAATAGGGAATAATAACTGCACAATAAGCGCACAATAAGCGCACACATGGCAGGTTTATTGGTCTTTTAAAGCCTCATCTACTAAGGCAGCCGGGTCTACTTTGTGATCCTCTACACCAGTGCCTACAATGGCTATAGAGTCCTCAACAGGCACACCAAGCTCTAGGGCTCTAAGGTCAAGCATTACCCCCGCAAAGGCTGAGGGTTTAACTGTATAGGTCTTTTCCAGTGGTTTTTTATCGGACATAATTGACTCCTTATTTTCTTGCTTTTCTTTCTATTGCTATGAGTAAGCCTTGAATCTCAAAACCATCCCCGTTGAGCATTTCTCGGCGTTTGCTGCCATCCTCCCAGCAGATAAATATTTCCTCTTTACCTAATTTATTCTCTATTATTCGGATGCGTTTTAAAGTAGAGGAATTATGATGTCTGACCAACATAATTTCTCCGTTTTGGGGGATATTAGTATGGGAAAGCAAGGCAAAATCTCCGTCCTTAATATCTGCCTCGGTCATTGAGTCTCCTCTTACAGTAACACAATAATAATTCTCAATGTCGCTTTTTATCAATGAAGCTGCCCATGGGCGAGTTGGGGGATACGGGTCTAGGTCGCCAAAGTCAATAGCCTGCCCAGCTGCCGTAGTGCCTAAAAGCGGTATCTCAATTACTCCCCAGTCATGGAATACAACACTATCAATAATTTCCTCACGGAGAGGAATTGTAGATATATATATTGGTGCAGGCTCGTATGTTTCCATTGGTTTGTCCTCTTTATATTCGTAAGCTCCAGCATATTCTTTAAATAACTCATTTACTTTGGTTATTTCTTTTTCAAAAGCTTCCACTATGGCATCTCCGGACACGGGTAGTTCCCCCAATTCCCATACCCGGCGGTAATCATAAAAAATTTCTATGGTTAATTCCCTAATTAACCAAGAATAAAGTATATGATAATCATATACAGTAGGAAATCGTCTTAAGTCTCTTTCTGCGTTTGCAAAAAAATCACGATATTCGCCCTTACGTATTTGTGTAAGATAATCTCCTTTATCTGTAGGGTCATAATCTGGATCATGTTCTAAGTCATATCTATATTCTTTCTGCTCATTCTCATACCAATTTGACTCATCTATTTTCTTGCGTGGTCTCCCCCTCCTTGCTGCCCTTATCATGTCTAATACCTCTTGTGGGTATATAGCTTCATAAGTTAAGGGCTTTATCTTGTGGTTGGAAAGCCACGTTTCAAGGGCTGTCCTGGACTTATTAGTCAGAGTTCTAAGTTCAGAAATGGTATATCCAAATATAGGCATAGTCTATTTTCGGCACATTTCCTAAAAAAACATTAAAAAATGTGATGTTTTACTCATAATTCTATTGACAATTTTTAATTGTGAGTATATCATCACAATATAGACCTGCCGACACAGGGAGATGAGAAGGTTTATGCAGCCTGAACCGTGTCGGCGGGGAGGGCTACATAAACCTTTTTTGTTGGGAGTAAAGATGAACGAGTTATCAGTATACGGCGATCAAAGAATGACAGTTAAGGAAATTGCTGATGTTTTAGGAGTTACAGAGGAGGCTATTAAAAAGCACATAAGGAACCTGTATCCCGAGTTAATGCAAAACGGCATGACCACTTACCTTAATCAAAAGCAAGTTACTGAGATAAAACAGAAAATGCTACCTACAACTCAAGTTGTAGGTGCTGTTACAGACCTTGAGGCAGCTGAAATGCTCTTAAAGTCTGCTACCCATTTTAAAGCCCGGTTTGAGCAGGAAAAACAAGCAAGAATTGAGGCAGAAAGAAAACTTGCAGAAGCAGAGCCTGATGCTGCCTTTACTCGGTTAGCTATAAAGTCAAAAGATGTCATATCTGTAAATGCTGCTGCTAAAACATTAAAGCTTGGATATGGGGATAAAACCCTATTTAAAAAACTTAGGAACAAAAAAATTCTCATGCCTGACAATGTACCCTATCAGACCTATATATCCCGCGGGTATTTTGTAGTTGATGAATGTCCAATACTCATCGGTGATTTTATAAAAATAAGCAAAGTTACAAAGGTTACTCAACAAGGCATGGTTTGGCTGTCCAAAATTAAGGAGCTATACGAATGAAAGTAGAACCGTTAAGAGGGCAGTTACTACGCCCGGAAGAGGTCGCAGAAAAACTAAGGGTAAGCCCTAAGACGGTTTACAACATGGCTGCTCAAGGCGATCTACCATCACGCCATGTTAGATCGATGCTGCGCTTTGACAGTGCTGACATTGACGACTACCTATTCTTTTCCAAATTTCACACCGGGTATTTAAAGCTGAGTAGGTTAGATAAAAAACAGATCCTTGAGAGGGTAGAGGAGCAGTTTGCTCATACCAAAAAATATCTTGATCAGTTCTTAAAAAAAATTAATAAGGGGGCTGCCATGGTGTGATACTCAAGGCGGGGTATTCGTGCTAGTCGATCCTACCCCGCTTTAATTTTTTACGGGAGGGAGTAATGAGAGGTTTTTTATATAGGTTTGGTTTAGCAATTAAAAATATCGGCGAGCGGGCAGGGCATAAGAGACGCTGGTATGCGGGATGTCTTATCCGTCTGGGTTTAGCAGTTAAAGGGTTAGCTTAGGGATGTCTAAAGAATATAGCAAGTTAGAGGCAAGTCTTGATAAAGCTTACTCAGAGTACATCCGCTTAAAAGCGGCTGATGATAACGGATACATTCAATGTATTACATGCGGTGTTATACGCAAATGGAACGATGGAATGCATAACGGGCATTACATAAGCAGAGCAGAAAAGGCAACACGGTTTAATGATACCAACTGCCAATGCCAGTGCCTGCACTGCAATAACTTTCGCGAAGGAAAAAAACATATATTCAGGCAAAGGCTTGTTGAGAAATACGGCGAAGACGAGGTTAAAAAACTTGAGCAGTTATCACAGGTAAAAGGCGGTTATAAGTCCTTTGACTTAAAAATATTAATTCCTGAATACAGGGCTAAGGTTAGAGCCCTAAAAAAAGAAAAAGGGCTGTAAATGGAATATTGCATTAAACATAAGGGTAAAACCTACTGCTATGACATTGGTAAACGCAAGGTGCTTGTCTACTCAATTAAGGAAAAGCAAATAGCTGACTGCCCTAAGCAGGTAATTAATGATCTTATTCCTCTTGTAAGGGGTTTTAAAACTAAAACTGAGCCGCTGGATCAGGATGAGATAGACCAGCTTTTATCAGCGGTAAATGCAAAGGAAATAAATGAACGCTTATTATCTACGGTCGTCAATGAACGCCTGTAATTCGTCCAGGAGGCGGGTGTTATCAGGCTCTGTGCCTGTTACAAGGTACTCGACCGAGGTGTTAAGGGCTTGGGCTATTAGAAAGACCTCATGGGCATCAGGTAGGCGACCAGTGGAAACAAGGGTTTCTATGCGGCGTTCTATAAAGCCACATGCTTTAGAGACTGCTCTTTGTGTGGTTTTTTTGGTTTTTATGAGGTTATTAGTTCGGTTCCAAAATTCAGCAATATCCATTATGAGATTATCGGTAAAAAATCTCATAAAAAAGTGTAAAAAACACTTGACTATCACAGGTAAAAGTGTGATAATAAATATATAATCTCATAGAATAGTGAGATTTAATAACCTTGTACTGGCAGGGTGATGAGGGAACTGCTTCCGGGTATGTGCCAGTACACATACCAACCGCAAGGTGGGAGTGGTTCCCTTTTTTATTGGGCTGGGATCATCTGGCATATCCTGTTTCGGCGGAGTGCCAGACCCTAGCCTTCAGGCAACAGTAAAATTTCTGTTTATGGCAGAAATGGCTTTGCTTTGCCAAAAAAGCTAAGGAGGCATACATGACAAAGAATTGTCCTAAATGCGGCGGTAAAGACTTAAGACTCATATCTAACGGATATGACTTAAAAACTTATCAGTGTGGACACTGCAAGACAAATATACAGGTGCCTAGAAAGTGAATCACGGAGCAGCCTGTGGGGGGCGTATGGTTTGCCTCCTTTCCATACGTTGGGGATCAGACCCTACTGCTCCATACCAGCGTTGCTGGGTTAGATGCGCTCGACATTATACGAGCAAAAAAACAGAAGGTGCATATTCTGTTGACTTAGCCCATGGTTCCCCTCTCCAAAGTTACCATGGGTTGAGTTTTTAATTGGGAGGCAGAATGAGACAGACATTAAAAGGAACAGTGAGAAAAGTGGTTGAAGGGTATCAGATGAATCATGAGTTTGGGCTTTGGGATTTAAAGCGGGATGTAGAGAGGATATTCCCCGGTGCCAAGTACATGCACGGAGACACCGTCAGCCGCAGACTAAGAGAGGTCAGGCATGGCAAGGACTACGAGATACTTTGTATCAAGCCCACCATGTCCAGATATAAAAAGGTAACAAACAAGGTAAAGGCAAATGATAAAAACAGTCGGCGAGTTCGTAGAGCTGGTTAGTTTAATGCGTGATGCGCAAAAAGACTATTTTAGGTGTAGAGGTTTTACGGAGCTTAATGTGTCAAAGGCTTTGGAAAAGCAAGTTGATGATGCAATAAAGGACTTTTACAAGCGGCAGGCAGAAAAAAAGCAGCCTGTGTTGGATATGGAGTGAGGTATGGAACCGTTAAGCTTACTTACTTATGTTTTTAGTCTCCTTGGCTTTGTGTTTGGTTTAATAGCTTTGCTGACAACGTTTAAGCGTTAGATAGGTAATGAGGCAATATGGAAGCAAGTAATGTAGCAATTGTTGATAATATAAGAGCAGCCCAGGCTAAACGGCGGGTAAATTTCCTGTCTATGACCTCTTCTATCCGCTTGTTGCTTAATTCTACAGCTTCGAGTGATGCAGTGGGATCATACAGGGAAAATAAAGGACACTTATCTCTATCTTTGCGGAATACCGCTTGTTCTATTTCCAAGAAATTATTAACACCTATTCTCTCGCTATCCCATTTTCCTTTAGAGCATTTAAAAGGCTGGGCTCGGCGTTCAGGTCTGCGTAGTAATTCTAGGAATTTATCTTTATTCCGTGACTCAGCCTCAAGAGGAATCAAGCCAAGTTCACGGGTCATAGATTCAAAACAATTAAAATGGCAGTTAAGACAGCCTTTAAGCATATTGATGAGTTATACTTTGCCGTTTTTTCTCATGTGCCGTAGCATAAAGAAAA
>Ga0099364_10010310_pt1 | contig 12858 bp, 8 predicted proteins | sample TergutTh196P3_FD_73070 | JGI IMG/M metagenome (GOLD analysis project Ga0099364, IMG submission 73070) | Microcerotermes parvus P3 segment gut microbial communities from Pointe-Noire, Republic of the Congo - Th196 P3 | ecosystem: Host-associated > Arthropoda: Insects > Digestive system > Gut ...
ACGAGCGGCAAAACGAAAAACAAACAAAATGAAAGCCGGGAGCGCAACGAAGTGGAGCGACCGGATTATTTAGCCGGTACTCCGGTTGATCCGGTCACTGCGCTGCGCTCCGTTCCCGGCTTTCATCAAACTTGCACGGGTGTGTCCGCGTTCTGTAGGCAGATTTGTCCACTGCCCTGATGGGGCAGAATGTCTATAACCGCTGGTGTCAACCAGCGGATACGGCACGTCTCATCCACCATAAGCCCCAACGGGGTGTAACAAAACTTTGTCGTAACGCCCCTATCAGGGCTATGATTTATGTAGAGCGTCTTGTCCGCCGGTTGACACCGACGGTTATAGATATTGCGCTCTTGCAGAGCGAAAAATTGCCAACAAAAAGTGGCCCCCCGCCCAGGAGCAACTGTACGCCAACCTTGACATTTGTCCAAAACAGGGTACACTGGTTGTGAATGTGTCGTTCGTTTCTGTTTTCATCGTGGCACGCAAAATTGTAGTTACCGCCGCACTTCCTTATGCGAATGGGCATATCCATATCGGGCATCTTGTCGAATATATCCAAACCGACATTTGGGTAAGGTTCCAAAAACTGCGCGGCAACACTTGCATCTATATCTGTGCCGATGACACTCACGGAACGACCATCATGCTCCGCGCCCGTTCCGAAGGTATTACCGAAGAGGACCTCATCGCCACAATGCATACCGCCCATCTAAACGATTTCAGCGGCTTCGATATCGAGTTCACAAACTACGGCAGCACAAATTCTTCCGAAAATCTGGCACTCTGCCGCGAAATCTGGGCGGCAATGCGAAAAGCCGATGTCATCAAAGAAAAAGAGATCGAACAATTTTACGATGCCGAAGCCCAAACATTCCTTGCCGACCGATTCGTCAAAGGAACATGTCCGAAATGCAAAAAGCCGGAACAATACGGCGATAACTGCGAAGTCTGCGGAGCCCATTACGAACCGACCGAACTCATCGATCCCGTCAGCACACTCACGGGTGCTGTGCCTGAACTTCGCAAGGAAAAACATCTTTTCATTGACATTGAAGCCGAACATCCTTTTCTCAATCAATGGGTTCACTCTGGTGCGTTGCAGCCGGAAATCGAAAACTTTTTGTCGGGACAATTTTTGAACAAGCCGTTGCTCCCCTGGGATGTTTCGCGTCCGGCTCCTTATTTCGGCTTTGAGATTCCCGACTATCCCGGTCATTATTGGTACGTTTGGTTCGACGCACCGACCGGCTACATGGGTTCGACTTGGGAATGGTGCAACAAAACCGGTCAAAACTTTGCCGATTGGTGGAGAAATCCGAATGTCGAAGTTCATCATTTCATCGGCAAGGACATTACGTATTTTCACACATTGTTTTGGCCCGCAATGCTAAAAATTGCCGGTTTCACATTGCCGAAGAAGGTTCACATTCATGGCTTTCTAACGGTGAATGGCGAAAAGATGGCAAAGCGCCGCGGCACATTCATTCTGGCATCGACGTATCTTAAACATCTTGATCCGGCTTATCTGCGGTACTTTTATGCTTCTAAACTTTCCAGCAAGGTCGATGACATTGATTTGAACTTCGAGGAGTTTGAAGCGAAGGTCAATGCCGACTTAGTGGGCAATGTCGTCAATCTTGCTTCCCGCACGGCAAAATTTGCGGCGAAAACAGGACTGTCGGCAACCTATCCTGACGACGGCGGATTGTTTGCACAAGCGGCGGCGGCAGGAGAGGAAATTGCAGAAGCATACGAACATTGCGACTATGGAAGAGCCATGCGGCTCATTATGGAATGCGGTTACAGGGCGAACAAGTTCATTGAAGAAAATGCTCCGTGGACGCTCAAAAATGATCCGGCGAAGCAAGCCGAAATATGTACGATTGGATTGAATCTTTTCCGGCAGATGGTGATCTACTTGACACCGGTGTTGCCGAAGTTAAAATGCCAAGTAGAAGAGTTGCTCGATTGTAAAATCGACCATTGGGAACAGTCGGCGGAGCATCTTCTCGGAACACAGGTTGGCACTTATAAGCATCTGATGACTCGGATAGATCGTGAGGCAATAGATCGGATCATAGCGGACAGCAAGGAAGAAGTTTCACAACCAGCGACACCGGAGGATTCGGAAGAACCGCTCAGGGACGAGCCGCTGGTTGTTGAAAAGATCACGATTGATGACTTCAAAAAAGTTGATCTGCGCATCGCCCGGGTGGTCGAGGCTTCGGAAGTCGAAGGGGCGAAGAAGTTATTACGGCTAAAACTTTCTCTTGGAGGCGGTGAGTTCCGCAATGTCTTTGCGGGAATCAAGTCTGCTTATACGCCGGAGTCTTTGGCGGGTCGTTTGGTTGTTTGTGTCGCCAATTTGGAGCCGCGCCAGATGAAGTTCGGCACGAGCGAAGGCATGGTCGTGGCGACGGGAGCCGGCGACACGAATATCTTTCTAATTTCGCCGGACGAAGGAGCAAAGCCGGGAATGAGGCTGCACTAGACTTCTGCCAGAGAGAACGTCGCTAGTCCAACTTCTCTATCAACGCTAAGGCGAACCAGCCCTTTTCAATGCGGCAGTGTCCCGTCGTCAAATAGTCAAACTGCGGATCGGTTTCCAACACCTTCGGCACCAACGGGAACGGACGACTCACAGGAAAAATCTTGCCAAAGGCGGCACGCATAATCACTTGCTCTCGAACAACATTGGGAAGGCTTATGTAACCGTCCCGCTCCAACACCAAGCGCCCCTCCGAATCGTAACCGGGTTTGTACCGGACAATGACCTGAAAATCACGATGTGTCCTCCGCGTCAAACGAAGTGACGCTATTGAAATCGTCAGTTCGATCCGGTTATCGACAAATCGTACAACCAGCGGATTGTGCGAAGCGAATGTAACTTCGAGTTCATCGTTTTCTTCCGGTGCGGCAAGATCAGGCATCTGAAACTTTTCCGCCAGCATCGCTTTGAATCCGCCGATGGTGTCACGCTTGCCTTCTAGTCCTAACTTGCCTATCATCACATTGGGGAGCGATTCGTGGATTTTCAAATCGGCAAACGTGCCGGGACGTGTTTCTGGCGCAGGCGTACTGCTCGACAACGTGCCCTTACCACGGATTCCCCAAGCCGTCAGGAGCCAATTTTCGTCTGTTCGAGACTCCCGCTGTTCGACTTGCAACCCGAACTCCGCGTCGGCATACTGTGACAACGTTCTGATCTGGTCGTTGATCGGCTGTAACCGCTGTTCGGTTTCCCTATCAATTTGACTGCGAACCTGCCGGAGAATTTTACGCTGTGTTTCTGTATTTGCTCCCGGAAATCGAGATTCATACTGACCACGGACGACATCTCGAAACAGTCCCGATAGAATCGGCAATCGGTCGAAGTCTGTGTCCATCCTGACCAGTCTCATTTGATGACCGACGATTCTGGCTTCGCACGGCTCTGTGAGAAAACCTTGTTCGGTCAATTCTATCGTCTTTTTGGCAATGATCAGCGTCCGGCCTGTATTGAACAACGACGTGGCAAACGCATCAGATCGAGAGACGGTCGCAAGGTCAACGCCGATATCCAGAGACGTTAAAACCCGAGTCGGATGCGGCATAAAGGAGACCGCAAGTTCGGTCTCCGTTTGCCTGCGTCCCACCGTTGGTTGCGATTGGATAACTTCGCGGAACGCTGCAATTTCCGAAACCGCCGGGGGTAAATGATTGCTCAACAACGCACAGGAAAGGAAAAGTCTGACGTTCGCCATTCCGTACTGCCGACGGACATTGTCGCCGAGTTGCCGGTACTCCGGCGTTTTCGACGTGGACAACTGGTCAATAAACTGCGACAACGCTTTCATATCGCTCATTCCGCCAGTTGCTTCGTGTTGATCCAAAAGCCGAAGTATGTGAATCGGAGTAACGATATCCGCCGTCCAACTTTGTAGTTCTTCTTTCCAAGTACTTACCGTGGGATGATCCAAGAACGCGCGTTGTTCGTTTGTGAGGGTCGGAGATTCTAATCGATGAACCGTTGTATTTGCCCGATGGGAGAGCATTGTCAAAATTTCAACGGGAAACAACGGAGCAGAGAGAGAAACGAGACGAATCTGCTGGTCATCCGGCTGTCTGCATGCTTCGAGTTCGGCAAGCCAAGACTGCGTTTCCAAATATTCTCGCCAAGTCAGACCGGCTTTATACTCCGCAGACCGCCGTGATCGCGTGAAATACTGTTCGACGGCAAGCGTCCGCTCTCTGAGGCGTTCAATGTCATCTAAACTTTTTCCGTAAAGCGTCGTAACAGGAGTTCCTGCGGCGGCGGCGGCGGTGAAAAGTCCCCGCCAAACAAAAATTCGGCGTTTTACCGCCAGTGAAATTTCTTCAAGAGCGACTGCTGAAGGAACATACGGTTGCTCAACGGAAACCGTCGTTGTCCAGGACTCGCGGAACATCTCCAATGTCTTGACAGATTCTACAAGACGTTGCAATTCGGGACAAGGTTCCGCCGGATTGTTTTCGAGACGGACGACAGTAGTTTTAAGGTCGTCCAGAATAGCAGCGCAGGTCTTCCGCAGGGGGTCGACTTCCTCGGCGGAACTTTCGACAATCTTTTGGAGTTGCTCTTCCAGTGTCTGCGGATAGAAACCGTCAACAGCGGTGTTCGCTGGTCCCTGTCCTAGTGTAGAGACCGCACAAAGCAGAATAAACACACAAAGAACGGCGTAGAGGAGAGTTCCCGCTGGCTTGCTACGGCTACCGATTTTTTTTATTTCCAAAGGGGATAGCATTCTCGCTCTGTCTTTTGGGGGCTTTGGAGACAAAAGCCCGAAACGAACGGACTATCCCTATTTTTCGACACGACCGAACGGAAAAATTACATATTTCCTAACTGCCCGTTGAATCGGTACAAATTGCCTAGGTTAACCCTGATGGCACGAAAACCGACTATCGCCTACGCTCCCGGCTTTCATTTTCGTTCCAAAATTTGACGCGAACAAGTCAAGAGGGGTTTATCGCTTAACAAGTCCATTCAACCGCGTCAACGCATCGGCGGCTCCCAATGGAAGATGATACGTCACGTGATGCGAAAGTTCTCCTGACGCGGGATTGATTTCGACTGTTGTTTTGCCGCATCGAATCGCCTCATAGACCGGTCCTGTGATGTACGGAAACATTGCCGAGGTGCCTATCGAAAAGACCATGTCAAAGCCGTTGCCGCCGTCGAATTCCTCCTCGAATTGCATCAACACCTGCCGGGGAAGCATTTCCTCGAACATCACGATTCGAGGTCGAATGACCGCCGTGCATTTCGGACATTGAGGAACGGAATCGTTCCTGGGCGCAATGGCGGAAGCAGTGTCCAAATTTTCTTCCCAGTTACATTTTGTACAATACAATTCTCCGAGTGAACCATGAATTTCCAAGACATTTTCCGAACCGGCGAGTCGGTGATACCCGTCGATGTTCTGTGTAAAGACAACGACCTTTCCGCCGCGTTGGGCAAAGTCCTTTTCCCACTCCGCAATGATTTTGTGCGCCGGATTCGGTTGACATTTCATCACGGCTTCGCCGATGAGGAGCATATATTTCCATGTAATTTCGGGGCGCACCCGGAACATCGAGGCAGACAGACATTGTTCGATGGGGTATCCTTCTTCGGTCTTTTCGGTGTTGTAGAGTCCGCCGACTCCTCGATACGTGGGCAGTCCGCTGTCCGCCGAAATACCGGCACCGGTGATGAAAAGGAGCCGTTTTGCCCGACGGAGTTCCTCTGCAGCCGATTCTAATTTTTGTTCCGTTGTCATGATAAAAACCTCGGAGTACCGGCTAATGGTTATTGTGTAACGTAAACGGCATCAAATTGCGCTTTGTGTTCCTTTCGTACTTTGTGGCTAAATCCTTTTTTGTCCGCAAAGGGCACAAAAAAACAAAATCCCATTTTTTCCGATTACAGTATAGCACATAGAACTCGTTGCGTAAGCATGGAGAATCGTCGATTTTCTTCCAGAGCGGTGTACTACTGCGTCTGTTTCGGTAGTTTGGGAACGACGTGCCTGGAAGGATAAGAATCAAGAAATTTCGGGGTGTTCAGCACACCGGTGCTGTCCGAGCGGAGACCTTCATACGAGGGCAATGGGGTGGCGACGAAATGATTCATGTCCCAATCCGCCGGCGGTTTGGAGAAGATTGAAAAATCTTGATAGTTCACTCTCGCCTGTTCCACTGGTTGAGGACGTTGCTGTACGAGTGTCGATGCCGATTGATGGCGGCGGGCAAATCGTATCGTTGCCCTGTCCACAATCTCGCAAAATTCGGCACACACGCTTTGCCGAATCGAACCGATTTCCCCGGCTGCATTTTTTAGTGCTTCGGGATTTCGATAAGCGGCTTTGGAAACCTGACCGACGAACGATGTCGTAACCTCAAAATTGCTGTCGGCGACTTTGGAAAGCGAAGTAAAAAACAGTTTGGCAAGTACATCTGCTCCCAAACTGCTAATTTGGATAAAGGTGTCGAGATCACAGACGACCATCGGTTCGTTCATTTCATCTCGGACAAATCGAGTCCGCAAAACTAACAGGACATCACCTTGATACGACTTTGCCAGAAGCGGACCGCGATACTCCCCTTTGGCATAAACAATGCAGATTTCGTCAGTGCGGTACAGGACTTCTACGGTTGCGGCGGTGCCTGCCGTTTCTTTGAGAATGTAGTGATTTTCCTTGACTTCGTAAAGTGCCAGTTGTGTGTCGCCGAGATGCTCCCAAAAGCCGATGATCACGTCAGGATGCCGGAGCAAAAAATGGTATATTTCGGGATCAGCATAGACCGTTTGCCGAGGCATACGATGAAATAGGGGAGTCCCAGAGACAACACTTCTGGCTTTCGCCTGAGCGGTGGGGGAGAGTTCGTTCCAAGGGAGTTTTTGAAGGGATGCCTGCATTTCCCGCATCATCACGGATGCGGAACTATTAGACTGAGCGGCTCGACTATCCCGAATGTTCCGATTTTGCGGAGTCCTTGCGTCGAGTTGGGCAAAGGCTACCGATCCGCACCAGCCGGAGAGAGCGAAAACGGCACAAAGAAGCGGCAAAAACGGTCGGACAAAACAGGAAGTCACGTAGTTTGGGGGGTTGGCAAAAGGGAGGAAAGCCGCCTCGACTCTGGCTTCACCCCTTATATCGGCAAAAAGAGGGGCGGACGCTAAAAAAACATTCTTTACCCGATTTTTCCCGACAAATGGAATAATCGGAACTCGGAAAGAGGGACTGGTCCATTTTGTACTTTGCAGTTAACCTTGACAATTTGCCTTCTCTTGCCGATAATATCCTTTGTCCTACTATACTTTTGCCCGCCATTAACGCCTTCCGTTCCTGTGAATTCAACGATCCATTTTGGACCGGCAAACTTGGTCGGACTCGTTCAGTACCGAGCCGAAACCGAACCGAACGAACCGGCGTTCACCTACCTCACCAACGGTGTTGACAATGAAATTGTCATGACCAACGCAGGACTCGATCAGCAAGCCCGGCGAATCGCTGCTTGGTTGCAAAACCGAAATACGTTCGGACAACGTGTCCTGCTCCTCTATCCCCCCGGCTTGGAATTTATCGCCGCCTACTTCGGATGCCTCTACGCCGGTGCCATTGCCGTTCCCGTCTATCCGCCGAGAAAAAACCGGTCGCTCCTCCGAATCCAATCCGTTGTCAATAGTGCGCAAGCCACCGTTGCTCTCACGACCGAAGAAGTTATCAAAACGGTCGAAGGTATGCTCGACGAAACTCCCAGCCTTAAAAATCTCGTTTGGTTTGCCACTGCTACACTGGAAGAAGGACTCGAGGAACAATGGGTTTTCCCCAATATTAACCGCGAAACTATCGCGTTTTTGCAGTACACCTCCGGTTCGACCGGTACGCCCAAAGGAGTGATCCTTACACACGGAAATCTGCTCCACAATTCCCAAATGATCCATCAGGGATTTGAACATACCCGAACCGGTCGCGGTGTGTTTTGGCTCCCCAGTTATCACGACATGGGACTCATCGGCGGCATCGTTCAGCCGCTCTACTGCGGCAGACCGAACGTCATTATGTCGCCGCTCTCCTTTTTGCAAAAGCCTTTTCGCTGGCTTGCCGCTATCACACGATACAAAGCAACGACCAGCGGCGGTCCGAATTTTGCCTACGACCTCTGCGTCCGCAACATTACCGAGGAACAAGTTGACGAACTCGATTTGAGTAGTTGGAACGTTGCCTTCAATGGAGCGGAACCCGTGCTTGCCGAAACAATGGAAGCGTTTGCCCGAAAGTTTGAACGCTGCGGTTTCCGTTACGAGGCGTTTTACCCCTGTTTTGGACTCGCCGAAGGAACGCTGATTGTTTCCGGCGGCTATGTCAAAAACCGACCGATTATCCGTTCCCTCGATCCCAAAGCGTTGTCCGTCGGCAGGGCAGCCGAGGTTCGGGACAGCCGGGTTAGCAAGGTCGTCCGCTATGTTTCCAGTGGTCGGAAACTGATGCCCGACGAGCGGATGGCGATTGTCGATCCCGAAACTTGCGTAGAATGTCCTGACAGCATCGTCGGTGAAATTTGGGTTAAAAGTCCCAGCAACGCCCGGGGATATTGGAATGCTCCCGATGCCACTGAGCAAACATTCAACGCCAAAATTGCGCCCGTTGAAGAAACACAGACCGCCGAAGGACCCTTTATGAGGACGGGCGACCTTGGATTCATCCTGGAGGGGGAACTCTTTGTAACGGGACGGATCAAAGATTTAATCATCGTTCGCGGGGTCAATGTTTATCCGCAGGACATCGAAATGACGGTGCAAAAATCGGCACCGCACCTTCGTCCGCTCGGCGGTGCCGCCTTTATGGTCAGAGACGATACTGAACTGCCGCAGGAACATTTGATCATCGTACAGGAACTTGAGCGGCAATTCAAAGGAAACGTCGCTGATGTGTTCGCCGCGATCCAGAAAGCCGTCGCATTGGAACACGAGATACCCGTCAAAGGGATTGTCCTCATCAAGTCGGGCAGTATTCCGAAGACATCGAGCGGCAAAATTCAGCATCACGCCTGCCGAAACGGTTTTCTCGATGGTTCGCTTAGCGAAATCGACCGCTGGGTGTCCGGCGATGTTTCGTTCCGGTTCGTTGATGGCGGCGATGCGGAGAATGCGCTCCAAGAGGCGACAGGGCTTACGGATTCCGAAGACCATAGCCGGATCGTTCGAGGAAAAATCGAGTTTGCTGCGGAAGGACCCGTGCGTCCCGTGATGCCGGAGGATTCACCGGAAGGACCGAGCAATATGCTCATCAAAGAGACTCCAGCAAAACCGCCGACACCCTCGACTCTTTCGCTCATCTCCAAGGAAGAAATGACGGCGATTGTCCTCGAAGAAGTTCGGAAAATCGCCAAGGAACGCGCCGCCCATTTGACCATTGATACCGACATTACCGAACTCGGACTCGACTCATTGGAGCGGATGGAAATCCTTGCATCATTGGAAGACCGATTCGGCGGTCAGTTTCCCGAATCGATTCTGCCGGAACTCCTTACGGCGCAGCAGGTTCTCGATGCGGTGTTGATTTACCTCGGTACAGGACCCCGAAAAACGGTCGAGCAGAGCCGCAGCCAAAAGAGAGTGGAAATTCCCGAAGAAGATTACCGATTCGGCAAGTTTCCCGAATATCAGCGTTTGAAAGCCGGTCTCGATCTGATACAGGGAATCGGCTTGAATCGGTTTTTCGATGTCCACGAAGGGATCACGAACGACCGGGCGATGATTGGCGGCAGGGAATACATTAACTTTTCCAACTACAATTACGTCAACACTTCCGGCGACCCTTATGTTACGGCGGCGGCAATCGAAGCATGCGAAAAGTACGGAACCAGCGTTTCTGCAAGCCGGTTGGTGTCGGGCAACAAGCCGATACACCGTGAATTGGAAAATGAGATTTCCCGATTTTTGGGTTGCGAAGACACGGTCGTTTTCGTCGGCGGTCATTCGACCAACGAGGGAGTCATCGGACATCTCTTGAACGAAAAGGATATGATCCTGTTCGATGCTCTTGCCCATAACAGCATTGTGGAAGGAGCGTTGCTTTCCGGGGCGCGGCGGCGACCTTTTCCGCACAACGATTGGGAAGCAGTCGATTGGATTTTGAATAAGCATCGGGGCGACTACCGCCGGGTACTGATTGCCATCGAAGGAACGTACAGTATGGACGGCGACTATCCCGACCTGCCGAAGTTCATCGAGGCAAAGAAGCGGCATGCGGCAATGTTGATGGTGGACGAGGCGCATTCCATCGGCGTTTTGGGCGCAACGGGACGCGGCATCGGTGAACACTTCGGCGTGGAGCGTAGCGATGTCGATCTGTGGATGAGTACGTTGAGCAAGACGTTTGCCAGTTGCGGCGGATACATTAGCGGTTCAAAGGAACTGGTGGAATATCTGAAATATACATCGCCGAACTTTGTATTTAGTGTAGGGATTTCTCCGCCGAACTGTGCGGCGGCGTTGGCGGCTCTTCGGTTATTGGAGCGTGAACCGCACCGGGTTGATCGACTGCGTAAAAACAGCAAGTTGTTATTGGAGTTGGCGACGCAGCGCGGCTTCAATACAGGAATGAGTCGGGACACTTCCATTGTGCCGGTGATTTTGGGTAATTCGATGTTGGCGTTGCAAATGTCGAAGGCGTTGTTTGAGCGGGGTGTGAATGTTCAGCCGATCTTACATCCGGCGGTGGAAGAAAAGGCGGCGCGGCTTCGGTTCTTTGTAACCTCGGCGCACACCGAGGAGCAGATACGTTATACGGTCGATGCGCTCACCGACTCCCGCACAGAGTCCGTCACGTAAGCCGGGAAACCACCTATGAAAATCCTTGCATTGGAAACAACGGAAAAGTTCGGCAGCGTCGCTCTGCTGGACGGTGATCGTCTCTTGGCGGAAATCGTGTTGCCGAAAGACCGACGGAGTTCGCAAACGCTCCATCCGGCGATGCAAGCGATTTTCGAGGAGGCGCAGATCGTCCCGGCGGAAGTTGACACCGTTGCCGTTGTAGCGGGACCCGGTTCGTTCACCGGCTTGCGAGTCGGAATAACCGCCGCCAAAATCTTTGCGTACAGTACCGGTGCAAAGGTGATTGCGGTTGATACCTTCCAAACCGTCGCCTCTGCCATATCGTTTCATATCGGCATGATTTCCGTCGGAGTGGACGCTCAACGGGGGGAAGTCGTTGCCGCTGTTTTGCAACAGACGACCGATGGACATATCGAGACCGTTCTGTCCCCGCAACTGATTGCCGTTGCCGATTGGTGGAAGCATGCGGAACAATATGATGGCATTTTGTTTGCGGGTCCTGCATTGGAGAGATGGAATAGCAAGGCACCGCCGCATCTTGTTTTGGCAGAGGAATCACATTGGTTTCCGAGGGCATCTGCGGCGGGTAAACTTGCTTTCGAGCGGATTTCGTTGGGACAATTTGACGATTTGTGGTCGTTGCTTCCGATTTACTCTCGATTGAGTGCGGCGGAAGAGAAGCGGCGGTAAATTATCGGAACGAATGTTCCGTCGACTCTATCTTCTACCTCCTATTTCCTTATTTTCCCCTCTTGCCAAAGTGCGCAAAAGGGGTTAGAATGGTAGCCGATGCCGAAATGGCGGAACTGGCAGACGCGCTAGGTTCAGGTCCTAGTCTCGGTTACACGGGGTGGAGGTTCGAGTCCTCTTTTCGGCAATCCGGCGGTTGCACCGACATGCAACGATTCGACAGAGCCTACAAATGTAGGCTTTTTTTTATGCTCGTGTGATTCGGTGCCGCCCGATTCAGACGCTTGCTGCACCGGAATTTGTACGGTAGGATTTTCGGTTTTCCTCAAGTTGGTGAAAAGGCAAAGAATCATTGTTCGGCGTAACGTTGGAACTATACTGCAACACGGTATAAATTTTGGTTGTTTTTTCCTTTGCGCCCTTTGCGTACTTTGCGGTTAACCCTTTTTACCGCAAGGTACGCAAGGATCGCAAAGAAAACATTCAATTTATGACGTGGAGGAGTATATACACCGCTCGTTGTACCCCACAAGTATTTTCTCTTGGCGGATTTTCGTCATTTCGGTATCATGCGTTTTTTATGCCTCCTTGGTTCACGGAAGAATTGGCAACCGCCGCACTCGACGACAAACGCCTCAACGAACGCTTTGAAAAAATCCTCGAAGCACTCGGAAATAGCCCCCACGCAAGCATTCCCGCCGCACTCGGAGGACGAGCAGAACTCAAAGCCGCCTACCGATTTTGTGATAACGACAAAGTCACTCCGCAAAAAATCCTCCAGCCGCACCACCACGCCACGACAAAACGATGCCAACAACAAAAAATCGTCCTGTGCGCCCAAGATACCAGCGAACTGGACTTTATAGATTGTGATTTGATATTTGATTCATCGGAGTGGCAGTCGGTGTGGTGTGTCACTCATCGTGGTGAATCTTTGCCGTCGAGACCTCCGCCGTTATCGGTGATGGTACGATTGATCGCGAGGTTGGGGGGCTATGTTGATCGTCCGAATCGTGTTGATCCTCCGGGAGTGGAGACGGTCTGGAAGGGCATGCAGCGATTGCGGGATTTAGCGTGGGGCTGGGAAACATTCGGACCAGGGACAAAAAACAACTGAATACTTGTGGGGTACAACGAGATATACACCGCTCCCTCCTGCTTCACTCGGTATGGCGGGGCGGGTCGAAATGAAACGCCCGGCGTATCGGACTCTGAAACAAAAGCCGGAATGGGTTTGGTAATATGCAATAATCGCCGAAAATTTAACACTTTTTTCGGTAGCCCATGCTAGTTTCCGTGCTTATTACCAAACTCCATCAAAA
>Ga0099364_10010311_pt1 | contig 12857 bp, 10 predicted proteins | sample TergutTh196P3_FD_73070 | JGI IMG/M metagenome (GOLD analysis project Ga0099364, IMG submission 73070) | Microcerotermes parvus P3 segment gut microbial communities from Pointe-Noire, Republic of the Congo - Th196 P3 | ecosystem: Host-associated > Arthropoda: Insects > Digestive system > Gut ...
GAGCATGATACACGCATTTGGAGAATCGTCCATCTTTCACCGACATCGACACCGGGCGAGTGCTGTTCATTGCCGACGGCAAAAAGGGCAAGACATTCAAGGCGTTTATCAAGGAAGTCCAAAAGCACGGTTTTAACAAGAAAAACGTCACCGATATCAGCATGGATATGTCAAATGCGTTCATCGCCGCTGCGGACAAATACTTCCCGCAAGAGTTGTTTGAGCAATGGGCTGGCAATCCAATCTCAAGCCTCTCAAGCGTTTCGTGAAAACACTCGAAAAGCACTGGTACGGCATTCTTCAATACTTCAAAAGTCGCATCACTACAAATGCCGATAAAACGGCATTTGTAGGCGGGTTTCCCCTGTATCCTTAAGTCAAGTCAGCCTCCTACTGTTATTCAAGTCAGCCTCCTACTGTTATTGTCGCCCACGGCAACACCCCAACCACCATTGATACCACCAGTCTCAAACTTAAAATTTTCTTTCCCATTTCTTAAAACTCCTCAAAAATTAAAATAATTAAAGCGACCTCACCCTTTCTAAAGAGGAAGCCGCTCTATGTACAGTATATTCGCGTATGACAAATCAACACAGCTAAACGCTATTGCTTTGCTTTGCTTTGCTTTGCTTTGCTTTGCTTTGCTTTGCTTTGCTTTGCTTTGCTTTGCTAATACCATTGTATCACAAGTGTGCATATTTGTCAAGCCTTTTCAACATTTTTTACAATTTTTTTCATAATTGTATCATATTATTCTCGAAAAGTCAATGGGTAATTTTGCACAATTTTTTTGCGAATTTTTTGACAGTTTTGTGATTTTTACAAAATAAGCGGTTCAATCTGCTTTTTTTGCAACGCGCTTAGGATAGTCTCGGGTATAAGCTCGAATTGGGATACTAATGAAGTAGGTTTTTCTTCACAATCGTCCTGCGTTGCAGGATTCAAGCGATACGAGAGCGACAATAATCGACATGGTTGTTAGTGACAAAGGAAGATTAAAATTTTATGAACCCTTACTGGTAAACGGCTTGTTTCGTGAAACCCCCGCCTTCGAGAGAGGGCGGGGGTGGTGTTTTGAGAGTAGTTTGGTTATTAGGGTAATCCTCGTATTTCTACGATAGACGAAATTTTAACAACCAGACTTATAGCTGCATTCTTAATTTTATCGGCATCATCAAAATCTTTCTCTTCAATCTCATTGAACATTACAAGATAATGTTTAACCCTGTCATTGAAATCTTCGTTACACATTTTTACCAATAAAAACTCTTTTAAACAAATCCAATATTCTAATTTCTCGTTATCTCCTATCTCGCTAAAAAATTTTTCAAAATGCCGTATTTTATAAAGATTGAATTCAGATAAAACACAAGCGAATTTTGATGTATCATCTGTCTCGTCACATTTCATATTTATGTTTGAAAATTCTTTTTGCAATTCGTGGCATTTATAAAACATTTTTTTGGTGTCGTGGTTATTATCGCTAACATATTGTTGTCCGATTGTGTGAACCAAACATTTCATATTATCAAGGATTAACTCTGAATATTCTTTTGTTAAAAAAACATCGCTTTGTATATTTCCGTTTATTTGTATAAAAAATTTTTCTAACGAGTCATACAACATATTGGCGACTTGCATTCGTCCGCCGTCAATATCGATTAGCTTCTCCCATACATAGAAAAACTCGCGACTTATGATTTGGAAAGATAATGAATTTTGTTGAATAATGTTATTGAATTTTTATTACTTGACCCCTCGCGATACGGTACCGTTACATTTTCGCTTTTTTTATGATAGAATGAGGTATGCCCATGAAGTTTAATAGCTAAATATTTCCTTAAAAATTCACAACCGATTTTAAGTAGCTCCTCTTTTTGCCTTAAATCAATCATCACCTCATAAAGGCGATTAAATGTTCGTTTCATTATTGTCGAAAAATCATCAGAAAAAACTTTGTCTTTTTCCTGTCTTTCTTTACGCTTGTCTATATTTTCAAATGGAGGGCATACACTGTTATAGCTGTGATGTCTCATTTTTTGCGGAAGCAGAAAAATTGCAGGGAAATCCAGAGTAACAAAAAGTAAACTCAATTCCAGTAAAAGTTCTCTTTCCAATTCATTGAAATTAGTAGAGCTTCTTAATGATTCTAAAATATGTGCAAACCTTTCTGGTTTTTTAACAAACATACTCCCGAAAATGTCATCGGCACAAATAAATGCATCTCTATCATCATTTTTTAGCATTTCAATAAATACATTTAGTGCTTTTCTAATTAACGATAAAGATTTTTGAGGTTTCTCTATAATAATATAAAATTTCGCTAAATTCATATTTGAGTAATACAAATATGTTCGAATCGTTTTAGGATATTTTTTTGCGTGTTTGTTGCAAAAATTAATCAGTGTTTTTGAGTTTTGAATAATTGCTTGTGCAACGTTCTTGTTCGAAATTCTTGATTCAAAGATTTGTCCCATCCGAATTATTGTATCTGCATATGCCCTAATTGTACTTAAATCACCTTCATTGATTTCGATGTCGTTAATTAAACTCATAACTTTTGATAGAAACCGCACTTCTCCATCACAGGAGAAAAAACCATCTTTAACAGCGTATTTTCTATAACGTTCAGCCTCACTTATATAAGCTTGGATGAGATTCACATAATAAATTTGTGGATTTATATCATAAATCTCTTCAATAATTTTTGTTGATTCGGAATCAAGTGATTCTACTTGAGTTTTGTTTTCGCAATCATTGCGAACCATATCGTTTTTTAATAACGCTTGAGCCATATTTGCTTTACAAAGTGCAATTTCAAGTCGAATGTCGTTATTTTTATATTCAACTTTTTCATAGCAATCTAATGAATAAGCTATAAACTCATTTGCCGTATCAGGGTCATCGTTTATAATTAATCCTGCGATATAACCACAATTTTTAGCTAATTGAATTAAACAATCATCGCTCATATTTTGGCTGGTTTTAATCAACCACATAGAAAAACTTAGAGCATATGCAAAAAGTTCCTCCGCTTGACTGAAAGGCAAAATAGATTGATATGAAACATTCCCCTCTCCAAGAATTGTGCCATAATATAGGTCTCCTTCTCTTGGGGGATGCCATTCAGAAGCATATATTCGGTTATCAATATAGTTTTTATAATTATCATTCACATTATTAGGCATTGCAATATTAATATTCAAGCGTTCTCTTACTTTTTGACATAAGTCGTGTAAACTTAAAAACAACTGTTGAGTTCTTTCTCCATAAACTAAATTTTGCTCTCCCGCAAAAAAAGCATCTGTCAATAACGCATCACCAGAAGTACGCAAGAATTTTTGAAAGTTAAATAACAATTTCCTCCTTACTGTTTCGTCTTCGTTGTTGAACAGTTCTTTCCAACCTTCAATAGCTTGTCCCCATAACTTCAATGTTTTCTCTTGTTTCTTCTGCAATCGTACAGCTAAAGATTGAGCAAAAGACAGTGCTTCTACTTTGAATTCTAATGAGTCAGTTGAATTTTTATCTTTTAAATATTCTTCAACCGCTTTGAGCGATTGCTCATATTTCCTGTTAGAGTTTAGAAATACGGCATAATCATATACTACAGCTTTTGACAAGCTATTGTCACGAGCATAAGAAACCGCCATTTCATAGCTGCTTTCAATCTGCTCGAAATCATTTTGGCTAATCGCAGTAAACATCTTTTGAGAAATGTTCAAGCGAAGCACACCTAATTTGCTTTCCCAAATTCGGTGTAAACGATTTTGTTCTTCAATACAAGAGTTGGTTAATTGCGACAAGTTCGCTTGCTCTTCCTTTGTTGCTGCAAATATTTCTTCAATTACATCGTCATCAAAAGCAATCGTAAACTCACTCCATTTACCTATTTTCGCCTGTTCAATGGCTCTTTGTTGTTCTATGTTTAGACCGTATACCGTGGCTACGGTTATCATTTCTCTCGCTTTAATTAGAACCGCTTCTTTTATTGAAATCAACTTTTCGTATTCATTGGCAGTTGAAGCATAATTGTTGTTTGCTTTTTTTAACCATTTTTCTTTTTCGGAGTAATACCTTAACTTTAAATCAAAAAAATTACAATCCCAAACATGAAGATATAAATCATCTAACAACAATTCTTCATTTCTGAAAATCTCAATAATAGCCTTCCTATCAAGCGAAGTATCGCCTTGCAGATTGAGATATTTCGCTAAGGAAGAAAATGGTTCAGCTATTTTGGAGCGGTCGTATTTAACTCCAACTATTTCACAAATAGTTTTCAAGTCTGTTTTGATTTCATCGAGTTTCTTTGCTGTATAAAACCTAAAATGCGATAAAAATTCAAGCACCTCATTGTCGGAAGTGTTATTTAAGTGTTTTTTGATACTCGAAAAAATCTGTGTAGATTTTATTTTATCAAGAATTATTTCTCCTTCATTGTTCGATATCAAATGAGAATCTGTTGTTTCAAAATTCGCCGATGTACAAAGTATTATGCGGAAATTAACATCATTCCTTTCTTTTTCATTTAGATAGAATTCATAAGCACGAGAAAAGAAAGATTCTACATTCCCGTATAATTTAGGATTCATCAATTGTTCGAAACTTATGGTCGCACTTTGATTTACTTTAAATTTGCACTGCAAAAAGTCCCTGTTGTACTCGGTTATACCTACAACATTGTACCAATATCGCACAACAACATCGTCTAAAGGCGAGGAGTTTTCTTGCTCAAGTTCTACGCTTTTTATTTCACTGTTGTGTGATAACATTCTTATGGCATAATTCCAAAACCAAAAATATTGATAATCAAAACCCGCCTCAATAGCAGCGGTTCTTTTGTTTGCCATACTATCCTCTCCTCTCTTTTGGCTATTCAATTGTTCGCCCAAACACGCTTTCGCCTACTCGCTCGGAGGCGGCGAAATTCAATATTACAGTGAATAGATGCATTGAACTCATCCACACTTCACTCGCACCTCTCATTATAACACATTCCACGGGATTTTACAAGGGTTTTGTGAAAAATTTTTTCTGGACAACTTTTATTCTCGTCCGCACCCGCATATGCTTTCTTAAAAGGAGACTTATGCCCATGTACAAGCCAATTCACAGCCTTACGGAACTGCAAACTTACCTCGCCGATGCCACGCTCGTAGCCTTCGATTTCGAGACTTCCCCCACAGATGAATACCGCAATGAACCCAAAACCGCACTCGACCCGCACAAATCCCAAATCGTGGGAATGTCGTTCAGCGTTGCGGAAGGCGATGCAGTCTACCTCCCCCTCGCCCACCAAAACGGCGAGGATTCAGTTACCCTCAACTTGAGGAACACTGAATTGTGGGACTACCTCGCCGACTTCTTCACCAACCCCGAAGTTACCAAAATTGCCCACAACTTAGCGTTCGAGTCGGCGTTCATATACAAGCACGGAATCGTCCTGCAAGAACCAGTCTACGACACAATCGCCGCAGCTCAACTGATTTACAAGAACGAGAAGGAATTCCGCTCGCTATCTGACTGCGGACTGAAAACTCTCGTCAGCGAATACTACGACACGAAACTGCCGTCTTACTCTGCGACAGTCGGGGAGCGACACTTTGACGAGTTGAATCCCACCGATGAGGCGACAGTCAACTATGCCTGTGCCGATGCGGATTACACGTTTCGACTGTACCACACGCTGAATGGTTGGTTCGACCGATTCTTACCCAATCACAGATTCATCGTTGAGAAAGTCGAATCGCCGACTGCCGTTTATGTCGGTCTGATGCGGTTTAACAGACTTCCCGTTGACCGCCAACTCATGGTCGAGAAACGCTCCGAGGCGGAGCGACAAACCGTGCAACTGAAGGGCAAGATTGAGTACATCATCGGCGATGTTCCGATTGGTGCAAATGCCTCAACCGCCGCATTCAAGAAGTACATATTCGATGAACAGCAACTCCCGAAGATGAAGTCAACCGACAAAGACAAGGATGCACTCGATGACGAAACGCTCATCCTATTAAAGGAATGGTGTCAATCCAACAAGCCCGACCTCGTGGAACTCTTCGAGTTGGTGCAGGAATACCGTCATTGGGGGAAACTGAAGTCAACGTACATTGACGGGTACATCAAGCACATCAGCAAGGGCTTGACATCACGCCAAGGGAATTCATCAATGCGTTCTACACGCCCGAAGATAAAAAGGTCTGTCTGCGGGTTTTGAAGGAGCGGAATGCGGAAACTGTTGAGGAAGTACAGCCGCCTGATGCAACAACACAGAATAAGGAGTGAGTTATTATGTCTGCATTAAATAATGTGGACGTGGAAAACGGTAGTTTTGAAAATAATACGGAATACATAAGAATCGGTAAAACCACATTCGAGATTACTTCTTTTTATAATGATGAAATTTCGTTTATGTCTCTTCTAAAAAACGCTCTTCAGCGTGATGCTGAGGCAGTTTTAAGGCAAATAGAAAATTCTTGAAACCGAAGAAAAAACGGCAATTCGGCTTGACTTTCCCGCTCTTTCATGGTACAATGAAAGGGCAATACAAGCGAGCCGTTTAGGCTGAACAAGAGCGGAGGTGTCGGGGGCTTTGCCGCCGAGCAGTCCGCTTGCCGTTTAGCGAAGGGAAGGAGAGTAGTTTGAAACAACCACACCACCGCCCACCTTAAAAACAGGCACAGCAAAGCAGACCGTCGGTTAAACGGTCGAAAAACAGCCACACAGGTTAAGGAGAAGCGGTCACGAGATACCCCTGCCGTTGAAGAATAAACACAGCTTGTTCAACAGTAACAACTCGCTGTACAGGCGGCAAATCCGACTTGCAGTAAAGCTCAACATTGTAAGGTTCGCTCTTCTTGAGAATGTTGTAGATTGCCGTCAACAACATTCGAGCGACAGCGATAATCGCCTTTTTGTGACCCCTACGCTTTTTGATTGCATTGTAGCGGTTGGCAATTTCGGGATTATCCTTACACCGAATCGCACACAACGCACACTGCACCAAAAGCGGCTTGATGTACTGCCCCGCACGGGAAATACGAGTGGTTTTCTTCTTACCCGCACTTTGGTCGTTTTGCGGAGTAAGCCCTGCCCACGAGCAAAGATGCCTTGATGTTTCAAACACGGACATATCAACGCCGATTTCTCCGATGATAGCTACAGCGGAAAAATCTTTGATACCCGGAACAGTCAAGACAAGCGGTGGAATAAAACTCCCGACAATCAAGTCATGCTTGAAAATGTCGGCAATCCACTTGGCATCGCGTTTGTCGGTTTTCTTGCCCTTGATTGCTTTTGCGTACTTGGGGTGTGCAAGGACACAGTTGCAGGTATTTTCGAGAACATTCCAAACAGGAATCCAATATTTGCCCGTGGATTCCATACAAACGTCCTTGCAGTTGCAAGAAGCAAGCCATTTGGCAAGACGGTGTAAATCGTTTGTAAACGTGGAAAATCTCATTGATTTTGAATAAGTCGTGACGAGATTTTCGTCAATTGTGGCGATACAAGCCACAACAAAGGATTTGAAATCAGGGTGTTGCCGGTGTTGGTGGCTTCGCCGCCGAGCAGGGCAACCCGACTGATTTGTGGACATCGATTCCACAGCAGGTTTTGTGAACAATTTTTGGCATAAATAAAGCCCTTTCAATAAAATTGAGGGCAACAGGCATTGACTGAACGCTCAAGCGAAAACGAGTAATCAGTCTCTCCAAAGATAAGTTTACGGGGTTGTTTCACCCACATTCATTTGTGCTTGAAAGAGCGTTCGGGACACATAAAAATGCGGTCAAGCCGCAAGCAGCTTGTCGCACTCACCTCCATGTTCTCTGTAGTGTACCTGTTTCCTCAAAGCACATTATATCAGATTTTAACGCGATTGGCAAAGGCTTGTTTCATTAGCCATTTGTGCCTTTCGCAGAAAGGAATGGTCATAAAAATGAAACGGCAAAACATGGCGGCTTTGTACCTTAGACTTAGCCGTGATGACGGGGGCGACTCCGAGTCTAACAGTATTCAGACACAACGGTTGATTCTGCAAAAATTCGCCAAGGACAACCGATTGGCAGTTTATTCCGAGTACATCGAGGAGAGAAGTTTTTACTGGAACGACCCATTACAAAGCACCTACAAATTTGTAGAAGATTGTAATTTTCTGTTCTCTGATTTTGCCTTTCGCACCTGCGGGTTCGCTGACTACGATTTTGTCAATCAAAGCCAACAGCACGTTACGGTTTAACTCCGTTAGTCCGACAAGCGGTTTTATTAAGTCGATGAACGCCGAAACATCGTTATTAGCGGATTCGAGCGTTATTATTTCCGCTTGCAATGACTCAACTAACGCAGTCAGCTTGGTGTCTTCCGTCTCGTAATCCCGAATAAACTTGTTGAAAAGTTTATCGGGAAGTTTCCCCGAAACGTTGTCTTCATACGCACGTCTAACCCTGTAATCCGACTCGGAGAGCCGCTTTTTCGCACTCGCCAACTCCTTCTTTGCCGCCGCCAACCGCTTGATTTCGCCGCCAGACTTGGCGGTTTTTATTCGCTTAACTGCCGCCTCCTCATCGGCAGTAACGAGCCTTGCATTTTCCCGAATACTCGCCAAAACAAGCTGATATATATCGCTATAATTGACGTGGTGCGAAGAGCAACCGCTCTGCCCGTTTGCACGGTATTTGCCGCAGGAATAATAGTCGCCTTTTGCGGTTGAACGGACGTGATGTGCCATTCGCCAACCGCACTCCCCGCAGTAGAAAACTCCTGCGAAAATATGCGGTTCGCCTGTCTTTTTGATGATTCGTGGGCGTTGTTCGATTATCGCTTGCACTTTATCGAACAATTCTTTCGTCACAATTCCCTCGTGAGTGCCGTTGACGACAACCCAATCTTCCTTAGGATTCAAGACGATTTTCTGTGTTCGATACGACTGAGAACGCTTGATACGGATAAGATAGATTCACAACAAGAAATTGAAGATTATCGTGAGTTAATTCATGAGAATATCGAGTACGACATTATTACGTCAAATGCTCCCAAAGACAAGGAATATGTTGACGAAATTGTAGAAATAATGCTTGAATGTGTGATGTCGAGAGGGTATATCAAAATCGGAGGTCAAGAGATTGCGGCAGAGATTGTCAAAAGCCGTATGCTCAAAATTGATTCAAGTCATATTGATTATGTTTTGTTGTGTTTGCAACGAAAAGCAATCAACGCTGTATTTGACGAACTCATTGAACACTTGAAAGAGTTGAATATCATCACTCATGTTGAGCGTGATATGCCCGAAATTAACGTAAAAAAAGAAAACGGAAAAGAAAACGAAGAGGAGGTTTTGCCGTTGGAAAACGAGAAACAAAACGAACTATATGATAATACTCATGATAATTCGGAAGAAACAAAGGAAACATTACTTGACTTTTTGCGGAGTGAGGGTGAATATGGTGATTGGCTTTTTAATGGTGATGTAATAGTCGGTGATTCCGATATGGGTCATGCTTTAGTGTGGCAATTCGGAGCGGATATTACCGATTATTGTTGTGAAATGTATTCCGATTTATTAAATTCGCCGTATAAGATACACGACCACGGTGACGGCTATCAAGTAATTGAGATATTCTGTGACGATTACGAGATGGGCGAGAACTTTTTAGCGGCGGCGGCGGGATATATCGCCGACAGCGAATATCAAAAAATGTTCGTTGAAATTGATTACGATATTGTAAACGCTATTTCAAATGGCGAAAAAGCAATGACGTATGCCGAAATAAAATCGGAAGTCAGCCAAAAGCAACAACCCAAACCCGATTCAACTGTAGAAAAAACAACCGATTTTGCGGTAAACGAAACTAAGAAAATGCCGCAACAGGAACAACCCCAAACACCGGGAGCGGTGCAAAATATAAATCAAAATAATAAGGAGAAAAAATTTATGGAAATCAAAGCACGGGTAACACCCATCGAAAACGAAACCAATCTTAAAGGGAGCGTAACACTGGAGGTAAACGGGATTGCAATACACGGCGTGAAAATCGTCAACAGCGAAGAAAAGGGATTGTTTATCTCAATGCCGAGCGAAAAAGTGAACGGTAAATATTACGATACCGTTCTTCCCGCAAGCGAGCAAGCCCACGCAAAACTCAAAAGCACAATTCTTGATGCCTATGCCGATGCACTAAAAAACGGCAAACAGGAACGAAGCGATATGAAAGGTGCGGAAGTTTCGCTGAAAGTCAACGGGTTTAGGGATAATCCCCATAAAAACAATATTTTAGCCTCTTGCAATGTTACTGTTGATAATGAAATAGTGGTTAAAAATGTTAAGGTTATCTCTACAAAACAAAACGGCGAACTTTCCGTTGCGTTGCCGAGTAAACAAGACCAGTACGGCGGTAATATTCCGGTGGTAATGGCTACTTCATCGGAGGTTTTTGCACAGATTAAACAAGCTGTAATAGAGGGCTTTCAGCAACACAGGGAGAGCATTATCGGCAATACTCCCTTACATGAACTCGGCAAGGATTTAGCGTATAAAACGCATAACGCTGAATTTACAAAGAACTTTTTAGACGAACAGTTAAATGCCGAAAATGTGAAATGGAGTGCGAAAATCGACGGCGATACCGCTAAAATGGCGTTTAAGAAATCGGATTTACCGTTAGTGGAACGGGCGGTAGAAAACGCAAAGGAAGCGGGAAAAGCCGCTAAAGAAGCCGCTACACAAGGAGTAGCCGGAAATTCACAGGCAAATACGCAAAAGAACACCAACACTAATAAACCCGCAAAGAGGTCATAATGGAACTATTAAAAAAGATAAGGACTAATTTCAAAAGAGATTCCCCCGACAATCCCGAAAAACCCAAAAAGTCAAAGCCGCCGAAAAACCCTAAAAAGGAATTACTTCCGGGGCAGAAAAAGAAAACGAGTAAAATAACGCTGATTTTGTACGGTGTTTTAGCGTTATTTATCGACCGAAGAAGCACGTACTCAAATGCAATCCGCTCTCGACCATGCCTACGTAAACAATGGTAGCGACCCATTTTGGAGCAAGTGGAACGGCAGAAAGCCCACACTTGAGCAGTTCATCGTGTCGGTTTCCGATGAGGTGCTTTCAAGGTTTGCGGGGAGCGGAGGTGGATAATACGCTACTTAAATGGTTATAGGGATTCCGTCAATAGTCCAAAAGATAACAGTATACCTCGCCCGAAAATACGAGCGAGGTATATTGTTGTTATCTTTTTACAAAGCTCCAAAGTTTATCAACTTGATATTCAGAGCCGTTTGATGCCACATAAACTCGACTGCCATCCGATTTATCTGTAAGCGGTAAAACTGCACAAACTCTACGACCAAGGTTTATTGTATCTTTTCTTGCCGTATTTTCTCTTGCGTTTTCACGCTTACGGGTAATCTCAATGATTGAGGATTCGTACACAATAGCGTATGTTCTATCTATTGCATCGCTTCCGGCGACCATTCTTTCGGTTGGGGTGTCTTTGCCCGTGTATTCAGTGACCGTATTGCCGCGGTTGGCAATTTTAATTGTCGTTGTGGTTGAAGTGGTTTTTGAAATTTCGTTTACCCTTTTTTCGGAAATTGATTTAAGCGTACTGTACTTAAACCCATAACTTGCAGAGGCTTTGGCACTAAAGCCGCCACCCTCGAATCCGAATTCAGAACCAACATTGACCGTATGCTCCTGTCCATTTTTGGTTACTACACATTTTTCAATACTGTTCGTAGTTGTTTCGGAGAATACTGTACTGATTTCAGTTTCGGCATCTTTTGGCAATGCCAATAACTCAAATCCTCCATCTTGCGAGATATTCTTTGTGCCCGTCACCACTTCACGCAACACACCGAGATTGGAGGGAAACATAAAGGAATCACCACGCTTGAACCATTTTCCGCAATCCTTTTGATAACAACCGAATTCAACCTCATGATTAATATCGGGGTCGTTATTCTCGTTATTTGAGCGTTTGATTTTGCACCAACGGAATTGCCAATCGGCAGCCGCAAGTTTAGCGTTACTCAAGCGCAATCTGATTTTTGTAGGACGACCAATATCCTCCCACTGAAAATTCAAGTCATGTTGTGCTCCGTTTTCAAACGCATTACCCCTTACCTTTTTTGAAAGGTTAATTTCCTCGGTACATTCCTCTTTTCCATCGACTTCACCGTATACTGTGATAAATACGTCATTATCAGTTCCGGCTCCTTTTTTGGTGTCTGTTTTGATTGACAAACTGTAATTTACTATAGCCATAATTGACCTCCTTAAAAATTTATAATCTTATTATAACGCCTATTAACAGGAATGAAAAGGCAAGCTATATGGAGTTTAACCTCTGTTTAGTAAATCTCCCCGTTATATCGCAACGAAAGCATTGTAATATCGTCTGACTGTTCCGCACCTGCGGCAAATTTATCAATTTCGCATTTTATTGATTCAATAAATTCATCTAATGGTAAATCAAGATAGTTATTTACTACTTCAATAAGACGTTTTTCCCCGAACAACTCTGATTGGCAGTTAAACGCTTCCGTTACCCCATCGGTATACAAAAACAGTTCATCACCTTTTTGGAACGTAATTTCTTCTTGGAAGTATGTTGTGTTATCCATTGCGGCAAGGCATAATGAATTTTCGGGTGACAACCATTTATAGTTATCCATATAACTTCTTAGGAGGGGGGCTTCATGCCCGGCATTTACATAAGTAAACTGACCTGTGAGAATATCAAGATACCCCATAAACGCTGTAACAAACATACAGGCATCATTATTTTCGCAAAGAAGATTGTTGACGGTTTCAAATACTTGCTTGGGTGATTTACCGTATTGAGCATTATTTT
>Ga0099364_10010312_pt1 | contig 12856 bp, 9 predicted proteins | sample TergutTh196P3_FD_73070 | JGI IMG/M metagenome (GOLD analysis project Ga0099364, IMG submission 73070) | Microcerotermes parvus P3 segment gut microbial communities from Pointe-Noire, Republic of the Congo - Th196 P3 | ecosystem: Host-associated > Arthropoda: Insects > Digestive system > Gut ...
AGCGCGTGAGATGAGTGCGATTGGGGACGAGGGTGGGTGAGTGGCGGAGAGCGTGTGGAGGGGGTGGGGTTGGGGGTGGGGGGGGGGGGTGGGGGGGGGGGGGGGGGGGGGGGGGGGGGGGGTAAATATACTGTTATTTAAAGCATAGAGAGGCAATAGAGGGCAGAAAACAGAAAAATAGGGTTGAAAAGACTTTTTTGTCACAATGCTCTCAGATTGCGAGTTAAGTGCCTTCCTGACGGTTTTGGCAATTCCGTAATTTCCTATGTTAGCTGTCATGTTCTAACCTCCGTATCTCTTCTTTCAGTTCTTGCATGGTATGCTGTGTAGGTCGCTATGCCTTTTCTGCATATCTGCTACATGGCATGCCATGTAAGAACTGTATCTTGGTGCCATTATTTTCGACTTAGTAAAATCGTCAAGTACTTTTTTTGGATTTGTGAAAAAATATTTTTTATTTTATCTATTATTATAGCATTTCCCCTTGAGATTGATTAATGAAATCCCCCACCCTACCCTCCCCCACTTGCTTCGCTTCATGGGGGAGGCATCAATGTCCATGGGAAATGCTATAAAAATGGCTTCTATGCAGTGACCTTTTTATGCTTCTGTAATGACAAATTGCAGTCTATTTTTTGTTTTGAACTCATATCATACTAAATATCAGAGAGATAAATATACATTTTTTCCTTAAAGCAAAAGCTACTCATTTTACCTAAAAAATGCTAAAAAATCACTATTTTGAGTTTCAATGAAAAACATTTTTCACTTTCAGAAGGCTTTTTTTTGAAAAAAAACTAAAATTTGTTATTTTGTATCTTTTTGTTACATATATTATTATGCTTTCAATTAAAAATATTTTCAGAAAAAACAAAAAAAGTATTGACAAAAAAAGGGGGGTTGTATAATCTGCACCCATGATTGAATTATATGATCTTAATAAAGTTGTATATTGTGTTCGAGCTTGAAGTAATTATGGAAAGTTTGAAACTGGTTCAGGGAAAACGTTCTCAGGGCAGGTAGAGGTATGGCGATTATTTGGACATTTTATATGTCCAGATTTTGTCTTAAATCCGCTTATTTTATGTAGCGGCGGATTCAAAACAAAATTTATTTAGTCATATCCTATTTTTTTCAGAAAGCGTTACTGGATCAAGGCTATATTAAAAATCTTAATTTAATGTTTGGTAGGAGTATTGTATTCACACTCTATAAGACGCATGTATGCTGTCAGTATTGCCCGTAGTTGGCTATCACCCAGAGATCAATACAATACCTCCGATCAAACTTATGAGATTTAAACCTGCTTACTTTCAAATCACTTAGTTGTAGAATTGCGTTTACGGGACAGGTGTGTCTTGATTTTAGGAATTAAGAATTCTTAACTCTTGTAGCATTTCTCCTTGAGATTGATTAATGAAATCCCCCTCCCTTCCCAATGCTAACAATTTAAAATTTTTCGTAGGGACATAACTTGTCCTTGCCGCATAAATAGCGGGTAACCGCAAGGGTTACCCCTACGATTTTGGGTTAAGTTGTTAGCATTGTCCCTTCCCCCTTGTCATTCGGGACGAATGACTCTACGAGGGGGGGGGCATCAATGTCAAGGGGAAATGCTATAAAATCACACCACATCCCATACATACACATAGCTATTCTTCCACGAAGAGTAGTAAAAAGGGGAGAAATGAAACCTCCTTTTCTTTCTCCCCTACCCATATCACAATTGGCAATCGCAAGAGTTGCCTCATAAGTATCAATTTTTTGCGAATTTCGTCTGTAGTGCCAATCTCCGATTGGCTTTTGACAAATGGTTTATGGCAATCGGAGATTGCCGCTACGAACAAAAGTTAATACTTATGGGGTTACCCTACAATGTAAAAAAAAACGCTGAGGAAAAATCCCTCAGTGAAAAAAAAATAGGAGAAAACTATGTTACACAAAGTTTTTTTGACTGTTATGTGTATCGTTTTGACGATATGCTCGCTTGCAGCTCAGAGAGTAGAGATTCTCGGTGCAGGCGCTACTTTCCCAGAGCCCTTGTATTCACGCATGTTTGCTGAATACAATAGATTGGGAAACCATGTAAACTATCAGGGCATCGGCTCTGGTGGTGGGATAAATCAGCTCGTCGCTAGGACAGTTGATTTTGCAGGAACGGATGCCATCGTGGCTCCGGATGTTGAAGAAAGGTCTGGTGATACTATCCTACATGTGCCTGTTGTTTTGGGTGCTGTGGTTATCACTTACAACCTTCAGCTTTCTGAAAATAGACCTTTGAGATTCACTTCAGACCTCATAGCTGATATTTTTTTAGGAAATATCAGAAACTGGAATGATCGTAGGATCGCAGAAGCAAACCCAGGCATAACAATGCCAAATTTACCTATCACTGTAGTTCATCGTGCAGATGGTAGCGGAACGACATTTATCTTTACAGAATATTTGTCAAAAACAAACCCAACTTGGGCAGATAGGATAGGGTTTGGGACTGCTGTAAACTGGCCTACTTCAAACCATATCGGTGAAAGAGGAAATCCCGGTGTGGCAGCCTCAATAAACCAAACACCCGGTGCGATAGGCTATGTGGAGCTGATTTATGCTATGAGTAACAATATCCCTTATGGTGATGTTCGCAACAGCTCAGGGCATTATATCACGCCAAGTATGGATGCCGTCAGCTTAGCTGCAAATGTTGAAATGCCTGCTGATGCCAGGGTCACAGTGACTGATACAGCCCATGAAAGAGGCTATCCCATCAGTGGATTTACTTGGGTGCTGATTTTCAAAGAACAAAACTACAATAATAGAACCCAAGGGCACGCTAGAGCTGTGGTAAACCTCGTCAGATGGATGATAAATGAAGGTCAAAGCTATGCACCTGAACTGCACTATGCACCACTTTCACCTGCGGCACAAAGGATAGGTCAGGAATTGTTAAATTCTGTTACATACAATGGAAGACCTTTGAACTAAATGAAAATATCGTTGGGAAGCATTTATGAGCCCTCTAGTGAAAAGTCCATTCACGATGAAATGAGCAAAAATTGTAGGGGTAGGGCTTGCACCTACCCGCCTAAATAGCGGGTAACCGCAAGAGTTACCCCTACTATATAGGGTTTTCGGAGGGGGCTCATTTATGCTGTCCGCACCTTTCTTTCTCCCCACATGAATATGTATGGTACTTCTTTAGATTATGTCTATATACTCGGAGCTTACCCGGATAAAACATGGATATTACGTAAAAGATGGAAGAGAGATGCATAAGCCTATCCCCCCCCATGAATGTGGGGGGGGATGGCATAGATGCATCCGTAAGGATTAAAATTTAAACAAGGAAAAACAATGCCTATTAAAAAAGAAAATATCTTCAAACACTATCTCACATTTGTTTCTATACTGATAGTGTTGTTATTTGCAAGCGTGTTGATCACGCTGATTTACCAGTCATTTCCTTCGATAAAGGAGTTTGGCACCAGTTTTTACACAAAGGATGTATGGAATCCTGTTTCGCACGAATACGGTTCTTTATCCTTTCTGGTAGGGACTTTATTAACCTCATTTCTTGCTCTCATCATAGCGATACCATTTTCTTTGATGATTTCCATCTTTTTGGGTGAGTATTTCAAAGAAGGCATCATGTCAAATGTCCTCAAAAGCATGGTAGAATTGCTCGCAGGGATACCTTCTATAGTTTATGGAATATGGGGTTTGTTTGTCTTTGTGCCTTTTTTTAGAGGAGTGCAAATGTATTTAGTTCAAAAAGAGATTTTGAACATACATCCTTTTGGTAGAGGCATATTTACAGCATCCATCATACTGACAGTGATGATCATACCTTATGCAGCCTCTATAGGTCGAGAGGTCATCTCGATGATTCCAAATGATTTGAAGGAAGCAGGGTATTCGCTCGGTGGGACGCGATTTGAGGTCATAAAAAAGATTATCCTACCTTATTGTAAATCTGGCATCATAGCAGGGATTTTACTAGCTTTAGGTCGTGCACTGGGAGAAACGATGGCAGTCACTATGGTCATAGGAAATAGAAATGTTTTGCCTCGCACCATTATGGACCCATCATCTACCCTAGCCAGCGTATTAGCAAACGAATTTGGTGAAGCTACAAACACATTACATTTATCGTCGTTAGTTCATTTAGGGCTGGTTTTATTTGCCACGACTGCTATCGTGAACATAATAGGCAAAACTATCATAAATAAATCTACAAAAGGAGCTTAAATGAAAGAAACAAATCTAAAATTTAGACTTTTCAAAGATAAATTATTTTTTATCACAGTCATTTTGTTTTCTTTTGCGGTAGCTATACCACTATTATTTATCCTTTATTTTATATTTAAAAATGGATTTAGCATACTCAGCTGGGACTTTTTGACCAAACTACCTGCTCCTATGGGAGAGCTAGGTGGCGGTGTATTAAATGGGCTCGTAGGTACTATTTTACTCATCATATTAGCGAGTATCATGGCTATACCATTTGGAGTGAGTGTAGGTGTATATTTATCAGAGTTTAAACATCTAAAGTTTGCCTCTATAGTGAGATTTTGCACTGAAGTATTGCAAGGTGTCCCATCTATTGTTTTAGGGATCATAGCTTATTTGTGGTTAGTGCTACCTATGCGTAGTTTCACTGCCTTAGCAGGCTCTGTAGCACTGGCTATCATGATGCTACCTATCATCATTCGCTCGACTGAAGAAACATTAAAAATGGTGCCTGAGACCTATAAAGAAGCCTCTTTATCGCTCGGAGTGTCCTATCCAAAAACAGTATTAAAGGTCATACTACCCTGTGCTTTCAATGGTATTTTGACCAGTGTTTTGATAGGAGTAGCGAGGATCGCGGGGGAAACAGCACCACTGATATTTACAGCATTTGGAAGCCCTTTTTTAAACTTCAATCTGCTGAAACCGACAGAATCACTGCCACTGATGATTTACAAATACGCTAGTAGTCCATTTCCACAAGACATACAGTTTGCATGGGGCGTGGCGGCGGTTTTGTGTATATTTGTTTTGGCATTAAATCTTTTATCAAAAGGAGTAGCAAGAAAATGGAAAATTCGGTACTAAAAGTCGAAAACTTCTTTGCCAGTTATGGTGAAGGCGATATCGTCAAAGATATAAATGTAGAGTTTGAAAGAAACAAGGTTCATGCCATCATGGGACCTTCAGGTTGTGGAAAAACGACCTTTATGAGATGTATAAATAGGATGCATGAGCTAAATCCTCTCGCCACTGTGAAGGGGCGGATTTTGTTGAATGATAAGGATATTTATAAAATGAACCCCATAGAACTCAGAAGGAAAATAGGTATGGTCTTTCAAAAAGCAAATCCATTTCCCACGATGAGTATCTATGACAATGTCGTGTCGGGCTACATTCTGAATGGTTTGAAACTTTCAAAAAAGGAAAAAGATAATATAGTGGAAGAATCGCTCAGAAATGCAGCCCTTTGGGATGAAGTAAAGGACAATTTACATAGAAAGGGAACTTTTCTCTCAGGCGGGCAGCAGCAAAGGCTTTGTATAGCCAGAGGGCTAGCTATGAAACCTGATATTTTACTACTTGACGAGCCTACATCGGCTCTCGACCCTAGAGCTACCTCCAAAATCGAAAAACTCATGACAGAATTGAGACAGAGAGTCACTATCATTTTGGTCACTCACAATATTGGACAGGCTGCCAGAGTGTCAGATTATACTGCTTTTATCTACCTAGGAGACCTGGTAGAATACGGTTTGACGGAGAAACTTTTTACTGTCCCCAAAGATAAAAGAACAGAGGAATATTTAAATGGAAAATTTGGTTGACAAAAAAACAGGAATGAAATACATTGCTAACATTCTAAGGATTATCTTATGATGAGTCTTGAAAATAACTATATGGAGGATAGTATGTTAAAAGCAAAAATGATAGAACTGATGGAAAAGATCACTTATGAGTCAAATCTAGTCGAAAAGATGGTTAATACTACTATAGAAGGGCTTCTCGAAGCAAGTACTGAAAAACTCGAAAATGCCCTCGAATATGAAAATCTCATAAACAATCTCGAAATGGAAATAGAAGAAATGTGCATTAGCATGATTTCTCTATATCAGCCAGCTGCAAAAAATCTCAGAACTATAGTCTCTATCATAAAAATGAATAGCGATTTTGAAAGAATGGGAGACCTGTTTGTAAATATCATCGAAGCTGCAAGGTTTCTGACAGAACAGCCTGCGATGAAAAAGTATTTAGCTGTCCCAAATATGGCAAAAGAGACTGTAAAAATGCTGAATGATGCCTTGAAAGCTTTTATGAATGAAGATGTCCATTTAGCAAATGATGTCTGTGCTTATGATGATGTGATAGACGCTTATTGTGAACAAATCGCAAGAGAACTGATCACTTATATGCTCTCAGACCCCAAATATATAGAAAGAGCCCTGCAGCTGATGGCTATATCAAAAAACCTCGAAAGAATAGCTGATCACTGCACAAATATAGCAGAATATACGATATTTATCACAGAAGGAAGGGTGGTGAAACATAATGTGGAACATCAGTAGGGATGTATTTATGCTGTCCGTTCCTTATTCTCCCCACACATGCAGTTGTAAGGAACGCATTTATGAGCCCTCTCCGAAAAGTCGGTTTGTAGTGGCGGAGCTTGCTTCCGACCATTCTAAAAGTCTTTACAGTCGATTTAAAGGACGGCAGGCTCCAGCTCCGCCTCTACATGGTGATCTCGATAAATCTGAAAATAAGGAATTGCAAAAAAGCAATCCTAAAATAAAAAAAAACGGAGGATCTTTATGAAAAGATTACTTTTAGTCGTCGTACTCATAGCTATGAGTGCATGTTTACTTGCACAGATTACACCTTATGGTAGTGCAAGAGTTGGTTACTGGTTGGAAAACTGGGATGAAGACAGAACTGGCTATGGTGAAAGTGATTTGAGATCAAATTATCTTTTACAATCCAATAGCCGTTTTGGCGTTGACTTCAAACAAGAAGGGTTTGATGCAAAAGTAGAGTTTGGTGCAGCACCAAGTTTAAGGCTTTTATGGGCTAGACAGAGCTTTGGTAACTGGTCTTTGCTCGTCGGTCAAGAAGAGGTGATACCAAACCAAAAAACAAACCAAGTTTACAATTCAGACGGGAACTTGATTGGTTGGGGTGCTGTAGATGGTGGTAGAAGAACACAGATAAAATTCGCTATGGACAATGGTCTTTATGCCGCTTTGATCCAGCCGAATATGGTAAATCCTGCGGGAGCACCAGGAACAGCTGAGTTTCTCATACCTATGGTAAATGTTGGTTTCAATTATAGACGTGACGCTATCAGTTTAGCACCAACGTTTGTATTCCAGACATTTGAGTATGATGAATACAAAAATGGTGGAAGAGAAGGTTCTGTGATGTCATGGTTAGGAGCTGTTACTTTTGATTACAATGCAAATCCTATTCTGGTAAGAGCATCATTCAATTATGGCTCAAATACAGGTAACATGGGATATACAGGTCCAAATAACTTTGCAGGCTGGAAAGTTGAAAGAGATGAAGATGATAACATCACAAATGAAGAAACAGTAGACACAGCAACTCTGGGTGGATGGCTTACTTTTCAATACAATATCAGCCCTATCTTTAATATGACAGCTGGTTTTGGTTATGCAGCATCTTCAAATGATGACTGGGACAACGATGATGACAGAATGGCTATTTATCTACAGGCTCAATACAGAGCTGGAAGACTCAGAATCATACCTGAAATAGGTTTGATGGATGAAATGAATAATACTCGTGGAGATAGTCAAGGCTCTATAATGTATTTTGGTACCCAGCTCAGACTTGATTTCTAATAAATATGTTGTAGTTCTTACACGGCAAGCTGTGTAAAAACAAATTTAAAGAGTGTATGGGGGGATATTTTCCCCCCATTTTTATATGTAGTGAACTCATTTATGGGAGCAGTCCGGAAAGTCTATATTTCGTAATGAAACCTCATTATGCTTTTCATAGCATAACGAGGACTCCCCTTACACACGCTGAAAGTGTGTGACTTTTATAGCATTTCCACTTGACATTAAAGCCTCCCCCATGAAGCAAACCGAGTGGGGTAGGGTAGGGTGGGGGATTTCATTAATCAATCTCAAGTGGAAATGCTATAACTTCCGTAGTGCCGTATCGCTTGTGCGACCTCTTATCTCCAATCTCTTGTCACTTGTCTCCTGCAATTTGCATATCTGTAACACAAAACCTCTGATTTTTTATTCAATTTCTAAAGGTAAAGTAGAGGTAATGTAGAGGTCGTCTAGAGGAAGACTAGTATGTATCCACATGACTGACATCAGATTACAGCACTTTTCATTTTTTTGATAAAAGACACAAATTATCACTAATATAAAGAATATCAATAAAATACATAACCCAATATTTCTACGTATTTGATTGCTTTTTTTTATATCAGATTCTCATATTTTGATAACAATATTGCGTATATGCAACATGATGCGCCTTTATGTCGTATAATTTTTCAGTTGGTTTAAAAAATATTTCTTAAATCATACTTTTCTCTTGACAAATTAATGCCTGTACAAAACTCTTACTACAAAAATAAATTCTATATTTGGGAGATTTTATGGTTTCAAGAGCTCAAAAGGTGCGATTGGCTGTTTTTTTGATTGTAGGTTTTTCAATATTATTTACGATATTGATATTGCTACTTGGTTCAAAAATTACAGAAAAAAGAGACTTTTATCAGATAGTATTTGAGGACACTTCTGTGGCTGGACTACAGATAGGGAGTGCCGTTCTCTATAGAGGTATCAGAATAGGGCGTGTAGAGACCATCCAAATCGATAGGAATAGGATCACTGATGTGGTGGTTTCTATCAGCATTTTGCATGAAACTCCCATAAAAGCAGATCAAGAGGCTACTCTCGTCACTGCAGGGATCACAGGTATAAAACAAATAGAATTGCGTGGTGGAACAAATGAATCCCCTTTCTTGCAGCCCGGTGACACTATCCCGACAGGCAGAACCTTGTTTGACAATCTGACAGATAGGGCAGAAGCTTTGGCCTATAGAGTAGAGCAAATATTGGACAATCTCGTAGAAATCACAAATCGTCCAAATCAAGACAAACTAAGCTCTATCCTAGGAAATATGGACAGTATAGTCTCAGAAGCTCAAGGCTCAATGATAGATACTGTTTCAAATATCAGCGATATTACTGCAGAGCTATCTATCGCTATGGTAGTGATTACAGATATTTTAGTGAAAATAGACCATATATTTGACGAAGATAAAATCTACAATATCATCTCAAATACCGAAACCATCACTACCAGTATGGCAGAAATTGATTTTAGTCAAGTAAATACAATAGTCGAATCGATGAATGGGTCTATACAAAGAGCTTCTCAATTGATTTCTCGCATAGATACCCTAGTTCAAAGAAATAGTCCTGATTTGAACTCTATCATAGAAGAGCTGAGAGAAACACTTGAAAATTTAAGTGAATTTTCGAGAATAATCTCTGATGACCCTTCCATATTGATCAGATCTCGGAGGCAAAATTAAGTTCAATCGTAGCGGCGATTTCCCTATCGCCAAACCGTAGCGGCGATTTCCTAATCGCCAGATGGAGAAATGAATATGTTTAAGTTACAAATTACAAATTACAAAGTCAAATTTCCCCCCACATTTATGGGGGAGGGCAGGGGGGGGACAAGTGAGTTTATTCCAGCTCTTGCAAGGCGAGGCAAAGCTTTCCACTATCTTCTCTTTTTTATCATTTTGATAGCTCTCCTCTTTTCAGCTTGTGCCAGAATAGCTGTCACACCGAGAAGGTATTTTATCCTCGAATACAAGCAGATAAATGAAAATAGAGAGCTCTTTGCGAGCGTCCCACACAATTTTACAGTGCGGGTAGTGGATACTGAAATATCAGGCACTTTCAATAGAAGACAGATCGTAGTCAGAGCCTCTGAAAATCAGATCATGTATGACCACAACAATTTATGGGCAGACAGACTGTCAAACTCTTTGGCAAATTTGGTTCATCAAAGGGTGAGTACCTATAATATTTTTAATAGAGTAATTCGAGACCATCAGCAACAAGCAAAATATGAAATAGTTACAGTAGTAAACGCCATAGAATATTTACAATATGGCAATATTTTTGGAGCAAGGCTCAGTATGGAGTTTCAGTTTCGTAGGACTTCGGACAATTTAACAGTTTTCCAGCATGTAGCAGACAGAACTCGGCATATCCATGATGATGATGTAGAGATGTTTATTCAGAGCGTAAATGACCTTCTTATGGAGGAAACAGATGTGTTTTTGATGGCTCTAAATCGTTATATCCATCTCATTGAAAGCGGTGATCCTTACTTAAATAGAAACTTTTTTACCAGCAGGAGATTTTTGGCTGATGAGCAAAGTGCAAACTTTCGACTGGAATCACTAGAAGATGAACAAATTACCTTTATGGGAAGGCTATTTATCCCTTCAAAAACAGACCCTGAGTATGAGCCTCTTTTTTCGATAGAAAACGAGTCTGAAGAGCATCTAGGTAGCTATCAGATGGGTATGGATGTGCATTTGTCGCCTGGTAAATATATTGTCTTTCTGGGAAATGGAACGATAAATCAAAGGGTCATGGAAGAGGTGGATGTATTTCCTCGCTACAAGACTGTTTTGGAACCTGATGTAGGCTGGATGACGATAAATATCATAGACCAAAATAGAGACCAAATTGATGTCAGATACGAGCTTTTTAACCTAAGTGATGCTGAAAGTTTTGGTTTTGGATACGGCGTTCGAGAAGGGATAGGGCAGCAGCTTGAAACTTGGGTGCTCAGACCCGGACACTACAAAATAGTCCTAAATGGGTTACCCTTCAATACATACAATGATTTCGCTACGGTAGAAGTAAAAAAAGGTGAACTGGAACAGTTCACTATAGTTGTTGATGAGACCACAAAAGGATTGATAGGTGCAGGAAGGATGTTTCAAGAGGATTTTGCTTCCGGTACCGGAAAATTTAAAATATCTATAGCAAATCACCTAAATGCGAGCTTCAATAGCAGAAATGATATAGAAAAAAACGATCTAAACCTCTCATATAACATCACAGAGCAGCTCGATACACGAATAGTTTTTGATAGCAACCCCTATCATTATACCATGAGCAATCTGATAGAAATAGGTGTATCTAAAGACCCCGACACTGACCTGAGAATCTCGACAGACAAATTTGATTTAAAAAACACTTTTGTTTATTTCTTTATCAGCAATCTGGGCTTGTATGCTAGAGCAGACGCAAACTTTCATATGTTTGATGAATACATAGTGACGCGAGACAATAAGTTTTACAAAAAGATAGACAGACATGGAGAAGTCACAGAAACAGAAACAAACAGGCTTCAAATCAAAAATCCACTCTATCCTATCGTCCTAAAACAAGGTCTGGGACTAAACTACAGAGTGATAAATAGAAATAGAGCAAATCTAAACCTTAGAGCAGGTCTCGGCTATAGACAGGATTTAAACGATGGTGTTTTTACTCTTGAAAAAACAGAAAATGAAATAGATATTTACAGAGAGATAGACTCGATATACCAAAGGGGAACTGAATTTTCAGCAAATGGAAATTTCCAGATTTTGAGAGACCTAAACTACTCTACAAATGCAGATTTGCTGATTCCTTTTGATGCAGGCAGTTCTGAATCGTTTGAATGGGAAAACAACTTCAATCTGAGGATGTTTAAATACATATCACTAGACTATAGACTCAATCTCAGCTACAATAAAAACATTCGTGATTATGTTTTATTTGATCACTCACTATTTTTAAGGTTTACTTACATATTTACCAGATAAGATTGTAGCGGCGATTTCCAATCGCCAAAAGGATATGAGATCATTATGATGAAAGAAGGAAACAGCTTTTACGATATAAACGAAGATATCATTTACCTAAAAAATGAGCATGTAAAACAAACTATTCCTGACTTTTATCATGAATTGATTTACAAGATAACTGTAGGGGACGCATTTATGCGTCCCGATACCAAATCCATAAAAATAGATGGAAGCCTTCTAAAAGAGATAGATAGTGCTGGTGTAGCTTTGATAGACGAGATCATGCAGATTTTGGGAGTATCATTAGATGCTTTGATAAATTTTTCAGAAAATGACCTCAATAAAGTAAATATCTTCACCACTCAAGGCTTAAAAAAGGAGGAGCCACCTCAAAAAGAGGCGTTTTTATACACTTTGGGTGACTATTTTTACAAATACATAGAACGCCTGTATGAGATGTTAGTTTTGACCAGCGATATATTTTATTGGTCTATAGTCGGCTTGTGGAACAAAAAAGGGCATAGACAGGGTAGTTTTACACAGCAAAGCCTTTTGATAGGATTAAACGCCATTCCTATAGTAGGGCTACTCTCTTTTATCATAGGTCTGATATTGTCTTTACAGTCAGCTATGCAATTGAGGCAGTTTGGAGCAGATCAGTTTTTGGCAGATTTGCTTGCAATATCACTGGTTAGTGAGCTTTCCCCTTTGATCACAGCTATCATAGTAGCAGGCAGAAGTGGCTCTGCTATAGCTTCGGAAATAGCGACAATGAAGGTAACAGAAGAGCTCGATGCCCTCAAAATGATGGCTCTCAATCCTATCAGATATGTAGTAGTGCCAAAATTTCATGCTATCACAGCTTGTATGTGCCTTTTGGTGATTTTCTCCATCATAGTAGGGATTTTAGGGGGCTTGTTTATAGCTATTTCAGTCTTAGGCCTTTCTCCTGTGGCCTTTATAAATACTTGTATCAGGGTAGTA
>Ga0099364_10010313_pt1 | contig 12856 bp, 14 predicted proteins | sample TergutTh196P3_FD_73070 | JGI IMG/M metagenome (GOLD analysis project Ga0099364, IMG submission 73070) | Microcerotermes parvus P3 segment gut microbial communities from Pointe-Noire, Republic of the Congo - Th196 P3 | ecosystem: Host-associated > Arthropoda: Insects > Digestive system > Gut ...
TGTTTCAATTGTCGCAGCAACTGAAATATCGTGCTTTTGCACTTGCCATCCATGGTATTTTGAACCGTCAAACATCAACCTGGCTGCAATGTTCCTCATTTGTTAAATGCTCCAAAGGCTTATCCGCCCCAATAACACAACGACTGCAACGACCATTGCGCCAAATGCAAGCGCAGCATAATCCCTTCCGGATGCTTTTAGCGTTTTCATCCTTGTCCTCCCCTCGCCTCCCCTATAGCATCTGCTCTCCATTGCTGTTGCAAGTTCGTCAGCACGCCGAAAAGCGCTAATAAACAACGGTATAATAATTGGGACAATTGCTTTAACGCGCTTTAAGATGCTGCCGGTTTCGAAATCGGCTCCGCGTGACTTTTGCGCGCTCATGATCTTGTCTGTTTCTTCGATTAGCGTTGGGATAAACCTAAGAGCCAAGCTCATCATCATAGCAAGCTCATGCACCGGCAGCTTGATTTTTTTTAGTGGGTTTAACATCATTTCAAGGCCATCGGTCAGGGCAATCGGCGATGTTGTATACGTGAGGAGAAATGTTCCAACTATGAGCATGATAATACGCGCAGCCATGAATATTGCGGTGAAGACACCTTCGCGAGTCATGACAACGCTGCGGTATTCAAATATCACGATTTCGCCTTTGGTGAAAAACAAATGCAATATCGTCATGAAGATCAAGATTATTAAAACCGGTTTTATCCCTCTCAGAGCTGTTCTTGGTTTTATCCTTGAAGCAGAAAGGCACGAAACCAATATTGCAAACATAAAGAAAAATGCAAAAACCCCATCCGCAATAAACAACGCGGTGATGTATATAATTGTGAGTATGAGTTTTGTCCTCGGGTCAAGTTTATGAACGATTGTGCCACCCGGGAAATACTGCCCTAATGTTATGTCCTTTAGCATTTTATCACCTTGTGCCCGCAAGCGCTTTTTCGGCTCAAATCACTTGCCTTTCCCGGCAGGGCGTGAATTGAGTCGAACTCTTGGGTGTTCATTTCATGTCGTGAGTTTCTCGATGCAGCTCACTAAGAGCACAACGGAGCTGAGATATTGTGTATATGCCGCTGCTTAGTGGCAAGCCCATAACGCGCAAGCGCTGCGCGACAAGCGCTGCTTTAGGAGCAGCAAGAGACATCCCCTCGAGTCGTCCGCTCTCGGCAAACACCTTTTCAGGCGTGCCGTCTATTGAAATTCTGCCTTCATCGAATATAACTATCCTGTCCGCATTTCTGGAAACTTCTTCCATGCTGTGAGAAACCATGATAACGGTTGCGTCATGCGCTTTTTTATAGTTCATTATGTTTCCGACAATCTCAGCCCGTCCTCGGGGGTCGAGCCCTGCAGTTGGTTCGTCGAGAACAAGGACTTCGGGATGCATTGCGATGACGCCCGCTATAGCCGCGCGCCTTTTCTGTCCTCCTGAGAGTTCAAATGGCGATTTTTGCAGCAAAGACTCAGGCAACAGCGCAAACCCCATTGCCTCGAGAACGCGTTCGCGAATCTCCGATTCCGGCAGCCCCATGTTCTTCGGTCCGAAAGCGATGTCATCAAAAAGCGTTGTTTCAAAAAGCTGATACTCGGGATATTGAAACACCAGACCGACTTTGAATCTAACTGCTCTCGTCCATTCCTTTGATTCGCTTATGTCCCGCTCGCCAAAAAACACTTTCCCTGACGTTGGTTTTAGCAGCCCGTTCAGGTGTTGAATAAAAGTTGACTTTCCCGAACCGGTTCGCCCAATTATGCCGAGATACTCGCCTTTTTCCAGCTTAAAGTCAATATCACGGATTGCGATGTGCTCAAACGGAGTATGCGCGCTATATATATGCGTCAGTTTTTCAGTTCTAAGCAATGGCAACTTATATTCTCCTTCATTTTTGGAAGGCTGCATAAATGGTTTGCGCACACTCTTCAACGGTGAGCGCTCCGAACGAAACATCAATACCGTCTTCTTTTAGTCCTTGCAATATCATAACTGTCTCAGGAACGCTAAGTCCGGCTTTTCTCAAAGAAGCAATATCAAGGAACACTTCGCTTGGATTGCCATCCATTATGATCATGCCTTCCGACATAACGATAATCCTGTCAGCGTCAATAGCTTCTTCCATGTGATGCGTGATTAGCACGACCGTCACGCCATGGTTTTCTCGAAGGTCGCGGATTACCTTAATTATGCTGTCTCTCCCTTGTGGGTCAAGCATTGCTGTTGGCTCATCAAAAACTATGCAGTCCGGTTCCATAGCAAGAACCCCTGCTATTGCAACCCGTTGCTTCTGTCCACCTGAAAGGAGGTGAGGTGCGTGTTCTCGGAAATCATACATTCCGACAATTGTCAGGGCTTCTCCGACTCGCCGCTTAATTTCTTCGGATGGATACCCTAAATTCTCCGGTGCGAAGGCAACGTCCTCCTCAACGACAGTAGCGACGATTTGATTGTCCGGATTTTGAAACACCATGCCCACTTGCTTTCGAACTTCGTATATCATGTTTTCGTCACAGGTGTCCACACCGCTGACATATACACGGCCTCCCTGTGGCAGCAAAATAGCGTTGAAGTGTTTTGCGAGCGTTGATTTTCCGGAGCCGTTATGCCCTAGTATTGCCACGAATGTGCCTTTCTTGATTGCAAGGTCGATTCCGTTGAGCACCATAACCATCTGATCTTCATCGGGTGAAGCGTACGAGAATTTTAGGTTTTCGGTTTTTATGATTTCGTCCATTTCCAGTTTCCTATTCACTTGTCCATCTGCATGATGCGCCGCAGGGCAGCTTGAACCCGCTGGATTTTACGGGGAGTCCCAGTTCACGGCTTTCAGACTTCCCTCCGAGCAGCGACTGCGTTATATATGACAGCGCCGAAGGGGACAATCCTGTCGTATATGAGTTTATTAATAGGAACAATGGTTCGCTGCTCAAAACGTTGCTGCACAGCTTAACAAAGCCATATATGCTGTCTTCCAATTTCCATACTTCACCGGAAGGGCCTCTTCCGTATGATGGCGGATCCATTATAATTGCGTCGTATTTTCGTCCTCTGCGTATTTCGCGTTGTACGAACTTTGTGCAATCGTCAACGATCCAGCGCACGGTTTTCTCGCTAAGATTCGATGCTGCTGCGTTTTCTCGTGCTCTTTGGACCATGCCTTGTGCCGCGTCAACATGACATACTTCTGCCCCAGCGGCAGCTGCGGCAATCGTCGCTCCGCCTGTGTATGCAAATAGGTTTAAAATGTTGATTTTGCGGTTCGCGGCTTTTATTTTTCTCGCTGCATAGTCCCAGTTCACTGCTTGTTCGGGGAAAAGCCCGGTGTGCTTGAAGTTCATGAGTCCTATGTTGAAAACGAGTTCTCCGTAGGTTATTTTCCATCTGGGCGGGATGTTGTTCTTGCTCCATTTTCCTCCGCCGGTTTTTGATCGTTCGTAGTGGGCGTCTGCTGTTTGCCAGCCATGGTGATTCTTGCCTGTTTTCCATATTACTTGCGGGTCCGGCCTTATGATGGTGTATTTTCCCCATCTTTCCAGCCTTTCTCCTTCTGTGCAGTCGAGCAGTTCATAATCGTTCCATTTTTCTGATACCCACATGCCTAGCGCTCCCTGTTGCTATTTGGTTGCGTTGCGGTCTATTAATTTCATTTCACGGCTAACCGGAAAAGCAACGTTCATTATACCAACATGGCACTGCTAAGTCAATTGTGTCTGTTCATCGGTCAGGGCAATCGCATAAAAAGTATTATCACATACAAAGCTGTCGCGCCGCCCTGCCCCCACCCCGACCAAGCTTTTAGCTAGGCGGCTTTTCGAATCACCCACCCCGGCAGAGCGGCGCTCGCGCTGCCGACTGAGCCAGCGTGATCTTTTGAGGCGCAATAAGCAAAGGGTTGACAGCTGCTTGAAAAATCAACCCTCGCTTTTGTGGGTGCCATCTACGTGTCAGATTTCACACCGGGGATGACCTCGAAGATCAGCCTACGCACGGCATCATGATTATTGCTGTAGTATACTTGTTTTGCCCTCACCGACATGCCTTGGACCGCATCGTCTTGCTTCAACAGGTTGTATACGATTTTGCGCATCAAACCCAGGTTTTCTGTCGCATGCCCTTTCCGCGCCGTACAGCGATCCTCGCGCAGCGCATCGTCGAGAATCCAGTGCAAGCTGTTTTCTATTGCCCAATGGCCCCTTGAATAGCACCCGAATTCTTCGGCGCCCATGTGCTTGCTGATTATGTATGTTTCTGTCTCAATGGTCGGCTCTTCGCTTATGACCTCGCCATCATCGCCCCTGTGGATGACAAGCCGCTCCCTCACGGCCATGCCAACAGCCGCCACTTCGGGCCATTCACTCTTGTGTATGCTCTCCGGGCCATCCCACACATAGTAGGTTCGCCGTTCGACCCTTGAGTGCCCTTGGCTATATTCCTGGTGAATCCCAAGCCTGTCCGTCAGTGGGGTCTCGATTCTGAGGCCTTTCTCCGCGTATGTCTGCGCCCTCTCCGCCTCGAATCGCTGCTCGGCTATGGCCGATTCCATCTCAAGCCTGATGTCGTTGTGCAAATTTTGCTGGTTGTCTTTCACCGGAAGGACAAAATCCGCTCCCTTGCCTACGATGATCTTGATAATTTCCTTCTGGCACCCGATGGCGTCCGTTGTTACGACGGCACCCTTGATATCCAACCAGCCCAGCAAGTCAGGTATCCCTTTGATCTCATTTGTCTTTGCTTCGACTTTCAGTTGCCCGATGCATATGCCCGTATCCACCACGAGGGCGTTGATCAGCATTGGAACCTGCTTTCGGTACACCTTTTCGCACGCGGCGCGAATTGCTTTGCCGTCGATGGCTACGTGCTTCCCGTTCGTTCGCGTCAGTTCTACGATCCACTGGATGAAGCATTCGAGAAATTCTGCGGGGTTGATGATGCTGAACGCCGCGCTGAATGTGTCGTGCGACGGGATTCCATTTTCGAGGCCCAGCAGCTCTTTGAAGTACTCCTCTTTGTACTTGAGGTCAATCGCCATGTTCGTGAAATCTGTGTGGCCCCACAGAAGCCCGTATATGGTCAGTATGAAGATGTCCAAAAGCTTGTGGAGTTTCCCCCGGTTGTCGCGGGGGTCTTCTATCGTGCTGAATATCGCCGCCAATGTGTTCAGCGGCTCGAATTTATACTGCATCGATTTTCACCCCCAGTTTTGCTAATATCCCTTCCATTTCCGGCGTGATTTCTGACAGCATGTCGCATTCCCTTGTCTCGACCAGGTACAGTTCCGACAACGGTCGAAGTTCTTCTATTGTCACCTTGGCAAGCCGTTCATACCTCTTGTACTGCAAATTCAGGTTGATGTGCAGCTCCAATATTGTCGGCAGTTCAGTGGCCCTCAGCAGATAGCTTCTAGGGGAAACGTGTTTCACAATATGCAGAAACGCATATCGCAAGGTTTCCTTGTCGTGCGAATTGATTAAAAACGCCTCCGGCAGCAGCGCCTGCAGCGCGTATGACATCCCATACTCGTAGACCCTCACCCTGTCCGTTGATATTTTCCTCACGCCCGTCCTGACCACACCCTCCTTCGTTATTGTCCCGATGTACGTCTCGACCGGCTGCGGGTATTTCTTCCCCGGCACCCGCTTCGACGTTGACCGGTACAGGTAGTACTCGTTTCCGACCTTTTTTACTGATGTGCCCTTCTCCTTATATGCGTTGACCCAGTCCGGATAGCTAGACAATTCGATGCCCCCTTTCAATGTATAATATATTATATTATACATTGAAGGGAAAAGCAATAGGGGACCGCAATTCTTTCTGCGACCCCCTATACATGGTTTTCTTTGCTACTATTATGTTTTCTCGCTGCTTAATTGTTTTTTATGCGATTGCCCTGGTTGCCTTTCGCAACCAATTTTTCAACCCTATCAGGATTCATTGTATATAGAGTTCTTGCGAAGTATAGGATATCAGAGGATACGCGAACCGCCACCTTAACGTATTGCGACAACTCTTTGATGTATTCGATTGATCCTTTCCAGTATCCAAGATAAGTTGGGGCAGCAATAATCTCCTCTATCATTTCACCATAGAGATTGTAGTCTTCTTCATGTTCAGACAGCATGTGACTAATATTTGTTTCTCCAAGATAAATCGGTGTGTTGGGGGCTATAGAAAGACCGAGAATACGAATGACATCAGTAGTAATAATCCCAACTTGCTTCATAACTCCCAAACTCCCTGGCATTGAATATATCTATCAGTATACCACAACAGCAGGGTATATGTCACATAAAATAGAGCCGACGTCGGGGAACATCACAGCCTGAACCATCATTTATGGTCAATGAAAACGGCGGCACTACGGCTTCCCCTCTGACCGCCAGTGCGCTAATCCGCTTGTTATGTGCCGTATGTCCGGATTCAGATATTGCTGCCTGTTCTACATTCAATCTCAAAACAATGCTATAACCTTAAAAACTCTAAAACCTGACGGTTAAAATCCTTGGCTTCCTCATAAACCCCATGCCCAAAACCTTCATATATGAAAAGTTCACTGTTTTCTATCTTCTCAGATATCTCCTCCGAGGAGCTAACTCCAACTACTCTATCGTTGTCGGCTCCAATAATCAAAACCGGACACTTTACCTTGTGCAATTCGCTGTAAGCGTTATGGGTGATACAAGCATTGGCTTGAATGATAAAGCGGCTGAAATCTTTGGGCTTTCCGATTTTGCTAAATATCGGGTAAAACGGCTTATATTTTTTCAAACGCTTCTCTGTATATGATTTCTCAGTGGTATCAATGAATAAGCTTTTATAGTCGCCCGACTCAGCCATCTCAAGCCAACTGCCGATTACTCTTTGAACCGTTTCATTTTGCTTTGATAAAGTTACCGCTAATACGAGTTTCCTAACCAGTTCCGGGTAATCAATAGCAATGTATTGTGCTATCATTCCACCCTGAGAAATGCCCATAACATCAGCCCGTGTGATATCTAATTTCTCCATTGCCGCTTTGCAGTCGGCTGCCATATCTCTTGTTGAACAGCCTTCTTCTAAGTGATTTTTGCGACTGAAAACATATACTTTATAGCTGCTTGCGAAACACTTATACATCAAGGCTATTGCGGTTGCCATGCCTTTTACTGTTTTCAGCCCATCCCCCAAGCCAGGAATCATTATCAGGCACTCATCGCCCCTACCAAAGGTTACATAGTCCATATCCGTGTTTCCGACTTTAATGTTTCCGTTTAGTGCATTATTGAACATAGTCAATCTCCGTCGTTAATATGAATCAAGTGTCACGCGACGCACTAAAGTGTGAGCATATCGAGTCTTAGCGACAAAATGAAATCATAATAACCCAACGTCATCTACCGTGCCGTGTCGCCCGCTGCGACACGGTGTTTTCTTGTCGTCATTTCGTTGCCGACTGTCACGAAGCCGTCAACACGTCCAACGAACAACCATCAGTTCATTGGTTCGGAAATATACGGAAATTGCCGGTATATATGACGTTAATGTTCCACGCAGGGGATTCCATAGTTTCCGCCGCAGCTTTGCGTTGAACCTGCTTGAATCAGCTACCCCTTTTGATATGCTTAGCGAATTGCTTGGTGATGTAGACATCAACTCTGTAAAGCCTTATCTTGCGATCGATGAGAATGGCCTCAAAGATTGCGCCATCGGGCTGTCCTCGATTAAACCGGAGGTACAGTCTGATGATGTATGATTTTGAAAGCGGATTTGCGGAAAAACTAACCAGGTTTGTCAGCCAAAAGATTGCTCTCGGATTTGCTTACGACAGTTCGCTGTGGTACTTAAAGCGTTTTGATGCAATGTGCAGAGCAAAATACCCGGCTGCGAATCAATTGACTCGCGAGATTTGCATGGCATGGGCTACCAAGAATCAAAGCGAGAGCAATAACTCATTTCGAAATCGAATTAGCCCAGTGCGTGAATTTACCCGCTTTCTTGTTCGAAACGGTGAACCGGCATACCTTATCCCAATAGATATGGTAAGGAAAACGCCGCCGGCTGCACCGTATATATTCGCACAGGATGAGGTTGCGGCAATATGGGAAAAATATGACGCACTCCCTCCAATACCGCATTTCCCGATTAGGAGCATCGTATTGCCGGCAATTATGAGAATCCTCTACTGCTGCGGTCTGCGACCTGTAGAGGCTTGCCGCTTTACTTCTGCGGACGTTGATACTGATAGTGGCAGATTGCATATCCGTGAGTCAAAAGGCCACAGGGATAGAATTGTGATGATGGCTCCCGATGTTGCCGCATATATGCGTGAGTATGACAGGCAAGCCGAGCGAGTCATCCCTAATCGTCAATGGTTCTTTCCAAATGTCAATGGGAATATTTGCGATAATCGTTGGCTGAACGGCATTTTTCAGCAAGTCAGAAAGAAATTGAACATTGGCGCAGTATGCGGCAGAGAACCCACGCTTTACAATTTTAGACATTCATTTGCGACACACCGGCTCTATGACTGGTTGCGGCGCGGTGAGGACTTGAACGCAAAACTGCCATATCTAAGCGCATATATGGGACATAGCCAGCTCTCCGACACTTACTATTACATCCATCTTGTGCCGGAACAGCTGAAAATGATGACGGGTATAGATTTTACGCGGTATGAAGAGCTTCTGCCAGAGGTGGAATGCTATGAGTGATTTTTTCAATGTGGTCCGTAGCTATCTACTGGAATATCTGCCGCGCCAAAAGTGCTTTAGCGAAAATACGATCAAAGCCCATAAGAATGCGTTGAATTTATTCGTGTCATATTTACGAACAGTAAAACTGATGAAAGTCGGAAACATTAAGTTCCCTATTATGGACAGACAGCTGATAATTGATTTTTTAGATTGGCTAACGGAGGTTCGAGGCTGTGCGCGTTCATCCCGAAACCAGCGGCTTTCAATACTGCGAACTTTTTTTGAGTATGCCGGTCAGCTTGATTGTACACAAGTTGCGCTCGAAATCAGCATTAAGAAGATACCTGCAGCAAAATGCCCGAAACCATTAGTAGACTTTCTATCTGAAAACGCTCTTAAAGCGTTGCTTTCTCAACCAAGTACGGCTGTAGATTTTCAAATTATACGCAAAGAGATTATCAGAATACAACAGACGACAAACGCAAGAAAAGCGGTGAGATTATCAGAGTAGGATAGAAGAAAAATCTCATGATTATCAAAATAACAAATGCTGAGTTGATGTTCCAAGCTAAAGGAAATACCCACCTGCGCGCGCACAGGCGGGTAGCGAAGCTACAAGCGGCCCGGTATTTACGGAATGATGTATCAAGAACTATTCAGTAAATATCCGAGAGCGTATCAATAGCCTCTTCAAGCGCGTCAACGGCGACCTCACCCGCTTCAAAATTATCTGTGTCTCGAAAATTCTGCGGAGTGTTTTCAAGAGCTTGCAATTGTGCTCTGCGGACAGCCTCCAGAAGCTCTATGACAGACTTCACAGTCAATCTGCGATTTTGCATATGCTTCAAAGGCAAATCAGAAAAAGGCAGTGGCAAGACGCATCTGGTGGCATCGTTTTTTCTCCAGTCATATTTCTGCAAAAACGCACAGCCCTGACACAACTCAACACCGATTTTAAGTATCAAATGACCGTATTCGTCAACATCTGGATCGATGGCATATGACAGGGCGAAATCTTTGCCCGTTTCAATCGCCTGGACGGAGATGCCTAGCTCCGCATCATCATCAAGATCCTCAATATACACTTGCAGATCACGTATAAGCATATTTACCTCCTCAATTTCTAACCGTCAACCCTTTGGTCACTTGTTTTCCATATGAGTTGTCCCATTTTCATCTCAAACATCGCCTCCTAAACCGCAAGTTCCATATTGGCCTGATAAACAACCTCTTCATCAACAGTGTCAAGTCCTTTCCACTTGCAGTATGTGAGGCAAACGGTAGCTATGTTGTTGATATTTCTTGGAAAACCGTTTGACGAAGAATGTATGCTGGCAATAGCCTGATCATTGAAAACATCTCTCGTGACGCCGGCAAGCGTCATCCTGCTTTTAATGTATTCACCTGTCTCCGGCAGCGCGAGACCTTTCATTGAATATTTCGCGGCAAACCTCTGCTTGAGCGGTAGACACGAGTTGAGCGCCAGTTTGTTTCTTATGGCGGGCTGTGCGGCGATAATAAGAATAAACGGATTTACGCTGTCCATGCGGAAGTTGAATAGCATCCTGATATCATCCAATATGCTGGTCGAAGCCATATGCATTTCATCCGCCAGTATAACCGGCGTTATCCGCTGTTCGAAGTAAAGACTGTTAATGGCTGCCTGAATTTGATGGAACATGTCAATTTTTCTAAACCTTGGCTGTTCGCCGAGCTGCAATGCAAGCGAGCTGTAAAAATCATTGACGGTCAGCGTGGTGAGCGAGAGATAGAACGGTCTATAGAGGGACGGACCCAGCCTGTTTGCAAATTTTCTGAGCGCGGTAGTTTTCCCTGCTCCCGGCTCCCCAACCAGTAAGAAGATTCCGCGATTTTCAAGCATGTAATCGAGCCTTGATTCAAGCTCCCTGAGGTCGCCGCCCTCATATAGATTTGCGCTGTCGATCTCTTTATCAAAGGGGTTGAACTTCATGCCGAAATGTTGCCTAAACACTGCCATCGCCCCCAATCATATCTGAGTATGAGATTATGCTGTCCGGAGTTTTTACCTCTTTGTGATAGCTCCTGTTGCCGGGGAATTTTCTCTTAGCGTGGGCATTATCATGCAATCGCACCATCCAGGCCTCACCGGCTTTTTTACCGTCGTGGTAGAGCGGTAGTTTCTTGTTTTCATCGCCGATCCATTCCGGGTCATATCGGACATCCATACGTTTGCCGGCGAAGCATGGCTCAGTTTCGTACAGTATGTTGTTTAACTGGATCGTGGCATCGTGTTGGACTTTTCGCGAAACCCTGTATAGGAACACTTCGTCGATCAGTTCCCTGTCTGCTGGAAGTTTGAGGTTGCCGATCTGGCTCATAAGGACATCGTGCGGAGAAAGCCCGTTAAGCCCTGAATGCGCTTTCCTTGTATAGTCTTCTTCAAGCCATTTGAAGTACAGTGCGTTAAGCATGTCGATGCTGTCGATTTCATCTTCGTTGATGGTACTTAAAAACCTCATCCTAACAGTCCTGAAAAAGCGTTCTACCTTCCCGCGCCCGTTCGGAACGCCAGGTTGCGAAAATAGCAACGTGCACCCCAATGAGGCGCATATGTATTCAAATTGCTGGGATTTAAATATTTTTCCGTTGTCGGTGTATATCAGTCGGGATGGTCCCCGTCTCAGCACCGCCTCTTTGTAGCAGTGCCGTAGAGGCTCAAAGCTTTGTGATTTGTAGAACTGCGACCAGACCGGATATCGTGAGCAGTCATCCAAAAATACGATGAGGTATGTCCTGACCCGTTTGCCCTTGTCTTTTATCGTTGCGCCATACATCACGTCGACCTGATACATTTCACCCACCTTGTCATGTGAAAAACGCCTCATCTCCTTTTCCTCTGAGCTTTCGGTAAAAACACCAGAGAGGTTCATGTCCTCAACATAACGGTACACGCTTGATCTGGAGATTTTAAGCGGGTCAATGATACCCCCGCTTACAAGCTTCTCGTACAGCACCGTCACCGGCATCTCCGGGTTGTCTTTCCGTGCATATACAATATGCCCGCCCACTTCGGCATTGATTTTGCGGTGCTTTCCTTTGTCGCTCCTGTGCCCTTTTAGCAGACCATCAAACCCATACCGTCTGTAATCTGAAAGCCAAGATTGAAATGTCTTTTCCGAATAGCGCCTCCAGCCGATTCCGGGCATGTTGACGGGCTCCGCCGACAGCCTCCTGAAATAGTCGGCCGCGTTGGTCTCGAACCCGTTTAGCACGGGGCTTATCAGCGAGAATTTCTTCAAAGCCGTCGCCTGTCGTTCTTTTTCGTCCATTACTTCGTCCCCGTTTCATTAATATTTGCCATATTTTTTTGGCAAATTAATCCTACAGGAGTTCCGGAAGCCGCATAATGAGACGATAGTGTTTTTTGACTTTTTTGTCGAAAACACTGTCTTTTGCTAACGGTTTATGCTATGCTATTTTGCAAGGACATAAAAGATTTTCCTGTTGTTTTGTGGAAATCGGCGTTGAACTCTGCCCAGAGCGTGGGCCGTATTCCACCAAGAAAACTCTTTGTCCATTCGGCATCCACGGATATTCCGCCAAGGCGGATATTATCCGGGGATAGCTGATTTATGCCGTATTGGATAAGACGGCGATTATTACGCAGTCGTGTCAAATATTTATTTATAAGTCTGCGCGAGATGCTCCCGAAACGCTTGCGCCAGCGTTTGACTGTCTTCCTGATAGAGCCTAGCCCTATTACTTGCAGTAGCAGCATTGCGACAAACTCCACGCTGTACGTGATGCCGGCAAGGCAAAATGACGGTAGCATCGATACCGTCCTTTTGCACTTACTGCATCTATATCGCCGTATCTTTATCCTGCCGCTGAACATAAGTGTTATCAAAAACCTGCTGTAGTATCCATGTTTCCGCATTTCAAGGTTGATTCCGCAGTCCTTGTACGGACACTTCTTTGGTGCTTCCGGATATTCGCCTACGCAGCCTTCTTCAGCATAATCCTCTGGTTTGTGTTTTGACAAAAAAATATACTGCATCTGATCCTCACCTCAATGCAGAGTTTACTATTGTTTTGTTATTTTGAAAACTGCTTTCGCAAATTATGATACCATTACGAACGTTTTCAGATTATGTAATCTGACAATTTTGCCTCGTTTCTTTTGCGCCTAATATGAGTATCTACA
>Ga0099364_10010314_pt1 | contig 12855 bp, 18 predicted proteins | sample TergutTh196P3_FD_73070 | JGI IMG/M metagenome (GOLD analysis project Ga0099364, IMG submission 73070) | Microcerotermes parvus P3 segment gut microbial communities from Pointe-Noire, Republic of the Congo - Th196 P3 | ecosystem: Host-associated > Arthropoda: Insects > Digestive system > Gut ...
TGGTATACTTGACCTGTATGCCTATTGGATTCAGGATTTTTTACCACACTGTAAGGCAAAATGCAAAAAGAAAATTCAGCATTATCATTGACAATTACGAGATTGTCGAGTGAAAGTGTTTTTTATACAGTCAATTCATAACGACAAGGGTCACATTCACAACCACATCATTTTTAACAGCGTTCCAATCTCGGGCGGAAAGAAATACCGCGAAACTATGCCGAATTATTTCAAAATCAGAGCAATCAGCGATAAACTCTGTCAAGAACACAGTTTGTCCGTCATTGAGCCAACTGAAAATCGCGGCAAGTGTTATAAAGAACATCTTGAAAACAAAAGAGGCACTTCTTGGAAGTCTGCCTTGCGCGAAGCGCTCGACCGTTGTATTCAAAAAGCAAAGGATTGGGACGAGTTTCTGTTGCTTATGCAAGCCGAGAATTACGAGATTAAGCAGGGTAAGCATATCTCTTTCCGCGCAAAAGGACAGGAGCGGTTTACTCGTGCAAAGACACTCGGCGGGCGATATTCCGAAAGTAAAATCAGAGCAACTTTACAAGGAAAAATCAAAACCGCACCCGCTCAGGAAGTCAAATTCAAAGACAGCGGAGTTTCGCTGATTATCGACATCGACAACTGCATCAAGGCGAAACAGTCGGCGGGATATGCGTATTGGGCTGATATGCACAACCTCAAAATGGCAGCAATGACTGTCAATTATCTCACCGACAACGGTCTATTCGTTTACGAGAATCTCGCGGCAAAGCAAGATGAACTCAGGACAAAGCGCGATTCTTCGCTTGCAAGGATTCAGGTTGTCGAGAAGCGAATCAAGCAACTTAATTCACAGATTAAGGATTTGGAAACCTACCGTAAGAACAAAACGGTTGTTGACGGGCTTGAAAAAGTCGTGTTCAAGGACAAATACAAGAGAGAACACGAAAGCGAATTTATCCTGTTCAATGCCGCAAAGCAGTCGCTCAAAGCGCATTTTCCAAGTGGGAAATATCCGCTGATTAAGGAACTTCGCGCGGAAAACAAGGATTTGTATTCCGAGAAAAACTTACTTTATGCGGATTATTACTCCGCAAAAGATGAGTATAAGACACTCACCACATTGAAATCTAATGTTGATTTTATTTTGGAGCCGGACGAAGCTCTCGATTTATTTGAAAAAGAACATTCTCAACGTAAAACGCAAGAAAAGAAAACCACGCTTGAATAATCCTACCGCCCCGCTGTTAATGGCTTATTGCTGTTGACGGCGGGGCTTTTTTTTTTTGTCTGAAATGAGTTTGTTAGCAAGGATAACGCTTGCTTTATTCATAAATCATAATTTCCTTTAATATTTCGATTGTTGAAAACCCCTTATTTGAATATAAAAGAGAATCCATTTCATATTTGAGCAACGCATTATTTTTCAATTTTATTAAATCAAAATTTCTTTCAAGACGTTCGGCGTTTCGTTTTACAGACTCTTTTATACTCGGCTTGATTATTTCGTCTGCTCTGCGTATCACATTTTGCAAACTACCGAACTGATTAATTAATGCCGCCGCAGTTTTCACGCCAACTTTTTCTGCTCCTTTGATGTTGTCTGAATTATCACCTGTTAATGACTTGAAATCGGCATATTGACAGGGGAAAATGCCGAATTTTTCTTGCACATACGCAGTATCACAAATAACTGTTTTAACCCCTCGATACCTTAAAACAGAAACATTATCATTAATAAGTTGAAAAAAATCACTATCAAAAGATGATATAATTATTTGCATTTTATCGCCGTATGTAATGGCATAACTTGCAATAACATCATCAGCTTCATATTCTTGCTCCTCGAAATGCTTAATCCCCATAAAATCAAGTGCAGAATAGATATTTTCAAGCTGTGAAAATGGATTTTCTTCATCGGGTATTTCAGAATAATCAACACGGTTTGCCTTATATTCTGGCGAAATTTCCGCCCTTTCGTTCTCGTGTTCGCCGTCAAAAATGACTATAACATGAGTAGGTTCAGTCAGTTTAATAATTTTGTTCAACGCACCGACAAATCCAAGCACACCTTGAATCGGCTCGCCCTGTTTATTTATTATTCTTGACGGCATACCGAAAAACATTTGAAACAAAAGATTGTGTCCGTCAACTATTAATAGTTTTTTCATTCATTTTCTCCGCAAATAACATTCACAACTGTCGCTTTACCGCCCCGCTGTTAATGGCTTATGCTGTTGACGGCGGGGCTTTTTTTGTTTTGAAATAGTTTTGTAAGTTTTATTCAAAACTCACACTTACACCCGCCATTACTCGCAATAACTTGTCCTGTTATCCATTTTGCATACGAACTATGCAAGAAAAGTGCTAAGTCGGCGGTGTCGTCCGGTGTTCCCCAACGCCCTGACGGAAACATTTTTGCAATCGCTTCATAATCCTCACCGAAGCAATATCCTGTGTCATTTGGTCCGGGGTCAATGCAATTCACACGAATATTCTTATCACAGAGCAGTTTTGCAGTTCCGCGAGTTAGGCAAATTGTGGCGTCTTTTGAAACACTGTAAGCCATTATATTTGTTTCGATGTGCTTATATTGCCCGCTTGTAAAAGTAGTAATTGCGTTGTCTTTTGAGTTGTCAACTTGATTAACAAAAGCCTGTATCATCATCATTGAAGCGGTCACATTCACGTGCAGATGAGAATTTATGTGCTTTTCCGTCCAAGAACCTATCTCATCATTTACGCCATAAGCGTGATTTAAAATTAAGCCGTCAAGTCCATTTAGTTTTTCGGCGGCTTCTGTAACAACCTTTTCGGCATTACCAGCTATTTCTAAATCAGAGGGAGTAATTAACGTCCCACCTAATTGTTCCGCTAATTTTTCTGTGTTATTTTTGGCGGCAGATTTATGACCGACAATCAAATCATAATCCGAATATCCATGAATTGCAACTGTTGCGCCTGCTTCCGCAAATCGTTTTGCAAGCGTTGCACCAATACCTAAAGGACGGCTCACACCTGTAATTAAAATCTTTTTTTCGTTTAGATTTATTGAATTATTATTCACTTGAATACCTCCGAAAATATTAATAGCTTACTCCTCATATGTAAATCTTTTGACACTTTCGCCGTCCACCTCAACCAACTCCGACCACATCGAGAGCGGTCTTGCCCACGTCCCGCCGTCGGCTTTGAGTGCTTTGTAGATGACTAAATCTTCTAAACTTTCGCTGTGTTTTGCGAATCCGACAACCTCGTATTTGTTGCCTTTGTAGTGGCGGTAAACGCCTAAAAGAATCGGGTTCATATTTTTCTCCTGTTGAAATATTTTTCAATAATGAAATTCGTAATCTCTGCAAAGTTTCTTAAAGCATAACCTATCCTCCGCAGATTTGCAGTTTTGTAAAAAGTGCTGTTTTCGCCTTGGCGAAAACCGAGAAAGCCGTAGGATTTCGATTGCAGAAAATCTATGAGATTTTCAACTATAAGGGTTTGGGATTTTTCCCAACAAGCAGGATTTTTGATTTTCGAGGCACGAGAAAAATTTTCAAAAATCGACATTTGAGTACGCAAATATCATGCTTGCTCCGCCACTAAAGCGGGATTAGGCGATTTTCTGAAATCGCCTTTTCAGCGACTTCTTGGAAGTCGTGGTGATAGTTTTCCAAAGAAAAATAGGCTTATTCAGTTTCAATCTCTCCACGGCTTTTTACCGTCAAGCCAACCGTTCCCTTTCCAATGCAAATAATCTTTGGTTCGCTCCCGCCCTGCTTTTCGTTCGGATTTATCAATCATAATTTGTACAGTTTTCATAATGAAAAACAGGAATCGGATTTTGAAGCGCGGCTTGACATTAGTTCTTGATTTTACACTTTTTGCAACTCTCTCGCACCTTGACTTCACCGCCGCTTTTATTTTATCGCTGACAAGTTCCCACTTCGGTTGAAAAAGAGCCTTCTTAATGATGTAAGTTCGAGCGATTCCCCAAAAATCAAGACTGTCTTTTATGTCACGAGCAGTTTTACCCATACCTTGTCCGATTGAGTTTGTAATAATAACTGCTTGTTTACGGAACATCGGTTTTTCGGGCGAGTGCGCCATCCACTTACTGCCGAAATGGTCAAGTAAGGCTTTCACTTGTCCCGTGGCGTGAAACACATACGTTGGGGAAGCGAATACAATCAAGTCCGCTGATAAAATGCTCTCCCAAATCGGAATGGTATAATTTGAATGAGGGCAAACGCTGATGTCTTGAAAAAAATACGCCTTACAACCCGTGCAAAACTCCGGGCAATCACGAGGAAGAAAATGCTCGGTTATGTTGTGACCCTCGCCCATCGCCGACAAAAATATTTCTTTCATCGCAAAGGTGCAACCTTTTTGTTCTGTGCCGTTAATGACGGTTATGTTCATCGGCGTTTCCTCACTTTCGGTTTCACAAGTTCGTAACTCATCTCAATCTGCCGTTTCAACTCATCATCAGAAACATCGCCGCCGAGCGTGACGGTATTCCAATGAGTTTTATTCATGTGCCAACCCGGCGTTACGTCCTTGAATGCCTTCCGCAGAAAATCCGCTTCGAGCGGTTCGCATTTTAGATTTATGCAGAGTTTGCCGTTTCGCTCGTAAATGTGAGCGAAGCCTTTTCTGTTAGCCCTGTGCCGCATGACCGTCCAACTTCCGTCATCGGAATGAGCGGAATCATTGTCGAACGGATAGTCCTCGTAGGCGGCGGGGAATGTTAGGCAGTGGGTTATTAATTCTTTTCGGGTCATGAAGTTACCTCATTCATCAATCTTCCTAATCACCCGACACGGATTCCCCACCGCAACAACACCGCTCGGCACATCTTTTGTCACAACACTACCCGCACCGATTACGCTCCCGTCCCCGATTGTAATGCCCAGCAGAACAATCACGCCGCCGCCGAGCCACACACTATTCCCGATTGTCACGGGCTTGCCGTATTCCAAAAGCGAATTGCGAATTTCCGCTTCAAGCGGGTGGGCGTCGGTGTAAATATGCACTCCCGGCGCGAGAAAAACATTGTCACCGATGTTGACTTCGCAGACATCAAGAATCACGCAATCGTAATTTGCGTAGAAATTATTCCCGACTTTGATGTTGTAGCCGTAGTCGCACTTGAAACTCGGTTCAACGTAGCACTCATCGCCGATTGCTCCGAATAATTCGTGCAGAATTTCACTGCGGCGGTCGAACTCTTCTTCGGTTGTGGCGTTGAAAAGCCGCGTAAGTCGGCGGGCATTTCGCCGCTCGTTAGTCAGCGTTAAATCGTTTTCGGTGTAGGCTAAATAAAGCTCGCCTGCAAGCATTTTTTGTTTTTCGGTCATGTTACTTCACCTCGCCCCCATACTTCACCAAAAAATCCGCAGGGTTCATTATAAAATCCTCGTTCGGGAAATGCTTCAAGTTCCCCGTAACCAGCACAGCGTTCGCCGCCCTTGCCGTGTCGTAAAAAATGCGGTCGCTCTCGTCAACAAAGTGAACCGTACTCGCCGACGGTGCAATCAACACACCGACTTTTTCAATCAGTGTCAGCATTTTGACTTGCTCAAGCGCGGCGATGTTCAAGCGCGGATACGCTAACACACGCTTGTACTCGCGCAGAATTTCCTCGCTGTAATAAAGCTGAAACTCCCTCTGTGTCAACATCAGCTTGAACGCTTTTGAAGTAACCCCATGCGGAGTTAAAACCGTGGAAACAACAGCGTTCGTGTCAAAAACAACATTCGTCATGCTTGCCCTCGACATTCCGATATTATGCCGTTGATTTCGTCCAACGACATATTATCCGTTCCGTTAATGACCGATTGCTTTTGAATTGATTCGATTACCTCAAGCAACTCAAGTTTAGATTGCAGTTTCGGGTCGGAATCAATCACCGCAAAGGGCAACTGCCGTGTCCTCAGAGTTGCTTTGATGAACATATTGATTGCCGTTGTGACGTTCATGCCCACGTTGTCGCAGAACTCGTCAAAATCTCTTTTCACGCCCTCGTCAAGGCGTACGGTAACATTCACGCTTTTCATAATAAGCTCCTTTCGCACTCGTTGTACATTCATTATACAGCATTTTATGTGCAAAGTCAAGCGAAAATCAAAAAATATTTTCAAAAACTTCTTCCAACAAGACAACCCGCCGAGGAATCCCCCGGCGGCTCATTTTTGAAACAGGCTCAAGTACAGCAGTATATTCTTCTGCTTCCGGTTAAAGTATACGAAATGTAATTACAACCCGAACGAGTACAGTAAGTCACATCATAGGTGTTCTCGTGACAACGCGGAGCTGTTGCGTATTGGCGATGATTAATTTCAATCGCTCTTGTCTGAGTCGTGCTGTGACCGAACAAGCAAAGAATGTTGCGTGTAGTGTCAACTTCTTCTCCGCTAATCGCATCAATAATTAACTGCGATTTTTCCGCGCTAACTCGCCCGTCAACAAATATGTATTCGGGGTTGTTGCTTTCTTTTTCCACGCCGACTGCTCCGACCGTCTGTGTCAGTATACAGACAATCATTAGAATTGCCAAGGGATTTTTCTTGCTTTCATTTTAGTCCTCCGAAATTAAATTATTTATTATTTCCAATAGAGTTGATTCATCGTCAACACCTATTGTATAATAATCCCCCTCATAATTAAATTCTGCTTGAAAATACCCGTCATTTGTCTCAAAAGCACTATACTCTATGATGTCTGTTTTATAAAGCGGTTCAACCGGATAGTTTATTCCAATCTCAACCCAAAACTCAAAAAAGGGGTTAGCTGAATATACGCGTATTCTTAAACCTATATCAAGTTCATTTACTTCAAAGTTTGTCAAATCATAGCCTGCGGGCAAACTCGATGGATATAAAATTTTGAGATTTTCTGATTCAATCATATCTTGCATTGAATCGTAAACACGGAAATTATCCGCAAGAAAAACTTCATCATTGTCAAGATGAATAGCTTTTCTTTCGGGGGAGTTTAATGCTTGCTTGAGGTAGTCAAAGAAATTATATCCAAAAGCGGCGGCGGTTGCGGTGATAAGCAGGAGCGTGGCGAAAACTGCGGCGATTGCAATGATGAAGCGTTTCGGTTTTACGGGGAAGCCGATTGCTGCTTTCTTTGCCTTATTCCGTGCGTTGTGTCTTTGCAGTATGCTTTTATTAAGAGGGTATCGGAACGTCAACGCCGTAATACTCGTACCGCTCTAAGCCCTTGTTGCAAAAAGACAACACGACACCGCTCGGCTCATCGAGTTCAATCTCGTAGCCGAATAATTTTTCGTATTCTTCCAAGTCCATTAAATCCACGTCAAGCGTGTTGTTCAACAGCATTTCTCTGAGTTCCTGTGCCGAAATTTCCTTGTAGTTTTGCGGCATGACTTCCACCTCCTCTCGTTTATGCTCTCATTATACTATCGCCAAAAACGGCTTAAATTCTCATTCAAGTTAAAATTTTCTTTGCTTTCGCTCTAATTCGCGAAAGTTTACAGTCGATTGCGTGTTAGCTTTTTCCAAATTCCTCGGCGATTTCAGCTACCGTGCGTTCCTCAATAAAACTCATTGTGAACAACATATATTCGCTCTTTGACAGATTCGCCTTTAGTGCGTCTAAGTATTCAAGCAAGAGTCGCCGATACTCGTCATCATCGTCAATGATGTCCCATACCCCATCGTCAGTGTCGAAAAACCACCTTGACTTAATGGATCTCCTCTTTATATAGCGTTTGACAATGTTCTTTGCCGTGTCCGTCAACCAACCTTGTATGCAGGGATGCTCTTCAATCTCTTGTCGCTTTTCGAGTGCAACTTCGTAAACTTCGCTGATGCAGTCTTCCAAGTCGTGTTCGTTAATCCCGCCGTGCGACTTCATCTTTAATAGTATTGTGTTCTTAACGGTGCTGAAATACTCCGGTTCATAAATCATTTCCATGACATCTTTTTTCGGCTTTTCCATGAAGAGCAGTCCCCCTTTCTTACAATATTTTTTTGCAAAATTCATGGGTGAGATTGGCTTGTCCGCCCTCACCCTAAGCAATTTACCTCACAAAAATATTTTTGCCGTATTTTGCTCAGAAGTCTACGGGTTTTCCGTAACTACTAAATCATCGCCCAAATACGACAAAATTCACAAAACGTATAAAACTCGCACGTTGCGTGCGTGATGTGTACGCTCGACACCCCTTTAAACGCTACCCTGCGTTATGGTTTTGTATAAATCGGAAAGTACATTATAATCACCACACGTTTTAGCTATAATTCACAAACGGTTTCGTAAATACTTATAAAATCGCTATAAGTAATAAAACCATCTATTTTCTTAATAAATTCCCCTTTTTTTGAAAAAGGTAACAGGTATCGTCCCAATCTTAAGCTCGCTCGGATGTATAAAGTCAATACTGATGTCATTATGTGACAACAGCTTGTTAATAGTGACTTTATACTCCAAGCAGGCAGGGCACCAATCTGACAATGAAACCCAAATAAGGATACGTGATTTCATGATTTCATCGTCAGATGCCCCCCGTTTCTTAAAGAATGGTAACTTCATTTTCTTGTGAAGACATAAAAGTCTCGGTACATTGCGCACCACAATACTTTTGCAAGTTGTCGCTAACTTGCTTAATTGTTTCCTTAATTTCGTCATCCGTTATCGTTGCAAGAGGTGCTTCTACAAACAAAGCCAAAGTGGTGGTTTTGTCATCGATTTTTGTGAAATCGCTATCGCGATAATTCCAACATCTTGTTAAAACGCGGTTGTTATCGCTGTAAACAATCTCGCCTTCATTAGTAGCATCAACGGCTTCTGCACCAACACCGAAAAACTCTTCACCTCCAGAAGAATATCGTAAAACAATATCTCCCGATATTTTGTCCATGTCGTAACCGCCTATAGGCAGATAGTGTGCAGTTTCGGCGCACAAGTATGCATCAACTGCCGGGCTTATACGAGGAACGTAATTGCTCCGAATCGCACGAGCTAACACAGCTTCAGCCGTCGGCTTTTTCTTTTTGGGGTTGATACCGAAGGAACGATAAATTTCACGCCACGCCATAATGTTTTTGTACTCCTCAAGGTCTCTCGGCTCGTCGAATTTTCGCGCAAACTTATTAAATGTTTCGCTGACAAATTCTTCCAACCCCTCTTGGTAAGTAACATTGTTGACGTTTTTTGCCACCACAAACCCAAACCTCAAATCCGGATATTTTTCCCTGATAGCTCCGCTTACAATAAGTCTCATAGATAGACCCTCCAAAAAAAAATTTTATATCGAATAAACTCCGCAACCACCAATTCTCATTAAATTATTGGGGTAATTACGAAAATCATTCCTTAATACCTCTGAAATTTCATTGATGTCAAAAGATTCAATAAATTCGTCAATTGATTCTTCTATGCCTTTACTCTCGGACAAATATTGCAACCATTCAGCTTTGCAATTCTCGCAATTAATAGCCAAAGTAGATGTCACGATATTCATATCGTTTGTTGCGTTATAATCTTCAATTGAATTTATGCAGACCTCGTTGCACACGGTGCAATTATGAGTACAAACCGAGGGCGGCGGAAAAAATTCAAACCCACCTATTCGCACAAGACCCAAATTTCCTACTTGAGAGATGACTTTCAAAACAGACCAAATCCAAGGGGGGCGATATTTTTCTACGCTATACAGCAAGTGTATAAGTGTGTTCTTTTGAACGCTAACCGGCTCCAAAGAAACAACATCAACCCCATTCTCAAAAGCCCATTTTATCGAAGTGACTGCATCGTCAATCGCCACACTTTCCGATAAAAATGGAGCTTTTTGCAAAACATAGGCAAGTGAAAAAATCCCGTGTTTTTTCAACAGTTTCACGCCGCTTAAGAACTCTTCGATTTTGTATCCTTTGTTTAAACACATTTGCCTCACATATTCGTTAGAGGATTCAAGCCCGAAACCTATTTCTATTCGCTTATCATCAAGGATACTTTTCATTACTTCAAGTTTATCTGACGATAAATATTCTGGGCGGGTTTCAAATATAACATGGCGAATTTGCTTTATACTACTTAACTTCTTGTAAATATGCTCCCTTGCAATAGGCGGAATTTCGTTGTCGTTCAAAAACGAACCTGCATTGTAGATGCAAATCATAGGAATTTCCGAAAAATCAAATTTTGCGATGATACTATCAAATTGTGCTATATACTCATCTTCTGTTATTCTCTTCCCGCGAGTTGTTCCCGCTAAGTGACCGCACATAGCACAACCGCCGTTTTCATCGTCGAGCATCCATTGACAGCCAGAAGCTCTCAAATATACTATCAGTCTTTTAATTTTTTCTCCATTTAAATAGTCCTTCCGCATTTCGTAATCTCCGACTGCGAATGTATCAATCTTTATTGGGGGGATGTTCCTATGAATTTCTTTCAAAATTGCTCCCAATTTTTGCTTTCTTTCAATATTCTTGTCAACACTTGTTAACGTTTTCACTGACATACAACGACCTTCTTTCATTTTTTAGTTTTTAGAGTGTAATTGTCCACCTTACTCCTCCGTTCTCGATTTCCAAGAGGTGTCACCCCTACACTATCCAAAAACGCATTACAAGCGAATATATCCCCACCATAATTCGCCAAAGCAAACATATAGGCGTGGCGTTCTTGCGTAGTACCGATACTTTCTTCTGCCGCATCCAATAATTGCTGTGCGACTATTTGGTTTACATCCAACCCTACGCAAATTGCCATAATAGTACGGAAAGACCAAGCTTTGTCATTGTTATTTTTGATTTTGCTATGCTCAGAATCTCCGAGGAGTGTATTTTCTTTAAAAATTGTGCTATTCCAGCGTTTCTGCCGCATCAAAGCATTAACTTTTTCTGTAAAGGTAAACGATTGACTTACAGCACGGAAACCCTCATATCCCTTTTGAAACTTTTCCTTTTTCCGTTCTAACTCTTCAGCGTTCTCGATAATTGAAATATTCTTATCGCCGTCATACTCTGACAACTCTTCATAAATAGTTGCGCCCCTACTTAAAATTGCACTGTGGTATATATTGTGGATACGAATATCGACTTTGCGCTGAATAAAATGCAAAGCACACTCATTTAAGTTATCGTGAGCATAATCCCTGAGTGTGTAACCCCCATAACTCGCATTTATATACTTTTCGTCATCGACAACGTATTTCCCGTCAACATACCGAAATCGTCCCGAATCAATAACCTTGCGAAAATCCTCATTGTTGCAGTATTCGTTAAAAGCATCATCGTCGCTTATTGTCGTGTAATACTTGACTTTGTCCTCGTAATTGTAAACTTCTCTTGCTTCCGTGTAGCCGAGTTCAATCATACGGATTTTCGCCGATTGCTTTGAAACCTTATAAAACCTTGCGAGGTCGGTGATTATTTCTTTCAGTAGCTCATCGCGTGGAATGATTTCGTTTTCACGAAAAGCGTATTCCTTGTACAGTTCTTCGATTTTAGGCTTGACGGTCAAGAACGGCATTAGAATACGTGGAGCGATGTTAGTCGCTTGCCATTCCATGCGCTTTTCGTCAGTCCAAATGTCTCCTTTTGCTTCCTCGCTACCGAGCTTCCATGTTGACTTTGCAGGGCAACGGTGAGCGATAAACTCTTCGTTCCGCAGTATACTCCGTATCGTGGCGTACACACGATGCCGATACCAGTGGAAAGCTTCGTGCGCTACGGTGTTATTCACACAACCGAGGTTACGCTCCCAATAGGTCATCGAATCTATCACGACTGTACCACGCTCAACCTCTATTTCGTTCTCTTTTCCCGTGAAAACATCATAAACATTGATTTTTCCTGCCGAAAAACAAATTTGCCCGAATATACTGAAATTATCAGTCAGTCTACCGCCATTAACCAAATTCAAGCCCATTTTATTTTTGACTATATCAACAATCGGCACAGCCATTGGCGTTTCGAGTGCTTCGGGGCAGAATTCGGTGAGAAAGCGTGTTGCTTCGCCGTCTAAGTCTTTTTTGTAAATTTTCGGCACAAGATTACTGTCAACTTTACCCTCGTGCCTTGTCAATCTCCCTTTCGAGTAAGGCTCTATGTTAAGAACCTTGAAATTCGAGATTTTATCGTCCACCTTAACAGAACAGCTCACCCTAAACCATTGCGAAACTGAATTGCTGTGTCTATCACGATTGAGTTCTTCTTCTAACTCTATTTCACAACTTACCACCGCATCGAAGTTGACAATATCGCCACTAATTGCCACGTCAGTTGTAAACTCCAAAACCATATCTTGTAAAGTTGCGGTATCCGGATATTTTATGCGCGAGTACATCAGTTCCAACGAATTAGGGTTTTCTTTAACCCAAACCGCAAGAGGATTATACACGTCCCCAAAACATCTCTCGTAAACGAGATGTTCAAGTTCATTTCTGTAATTTTTACACTTCGGCATACATCAATCCTCCGAATCACCCCTGCGCCCTCAAAAACCTCATATGCTCCAACGCCACTTTCCTCTTAACCTCATCAAATTTCCTGTACGTCAAAACCATGAACAACTCGTCATCGCTTAGAATATTCACCGCATCAATCTCAAGCAGATAATTTAAAGTAACATCTAAACTCTCGGCGATTTCTTTCATCTTCTCAACGTCCGGTTCGTATTTGCCTAAGATGTAACCGTTCAAAGTAGACAAAGGGATTGAAACTCTTGCAGCAAGCTCGGTCTGCGACATTTCTCTTATTTTTAGGGCTTGCTGTATCATTTTTCCTACGCCCATGCGCTTCACCTCCGTAAGCGGCACAACATATTGTAGCTTTGTCGAACAATGTCGAAAAGATATAGATTTTTTCTACTTTTCGCCGTATTTTCTATTGA
>Ga0099364_10010315_pt1 | contig 12855 bp, 13 predicted proteins | sample TergutTh196P3_FD_73070 | JGI IMG/M metagenome (GOLD analysis project Ga0099364, IMG submission 73070) | Microcerotermes parvus P3 segment gut microbial communities from Pointe-Noire, Republic of the Congo - Th196 P3 | ecosystem: Host-associated > Arthropoda: Insects > Digestive system > Gut ...
CTAACTTAAGCGGAGTTAGAGGTTAAATATTCTAATGGAAAATCCGGAATAAATTTAGAGAGGGATTTCAGAGATATTTTTAAATGCGATTGCCCTGTAAAATGATACCGAAATAATTTACAAATAAAAATAAAAAAACTATAATACGTAAGTGTTTATGTTTTAGGATTGCAGATAAAGGGGGTGACAAAACAATGAAAAAGTTAGTATTTTTAGCAGTTTTTGCCGTTGCCGTTGTAAGCTTTTCCGGATGTATGGGGCCTATGGCTCCCGTAGGCGGACTGTTTTATATGGATGTTAAAGCTCCTTTTACAGCGACAACCAATACAAAAGGTAAAAAAGTCGGTAAAGCCGAGGTGAAATCATACTTTGGCGTAGTTGCCTTAGGTGATGCAAGTATTGAAGCTGCCGCAAAAGCAGGAGGAATCACAAAGATTTCACATGTAGATTATGAGTCCAAGACTATTTTGGGTATCATATCAACGTTTACAACTGTTGTTTACGGAGAGTAATATAAAGTCATAGCCACCGGCCGTGCCGGTGGCTTGCACTATAGTCGATTAACTTAATGCAGTCATCAGGCAAAAAGCATAAAAAAAATGTCTCGACGAGCAATCCCCGCAAGGGGCGAGGGAGACGACAGCGACGAGAGTAATATTTTATTATAGCTTTCATGCTTTTATCGCGGCGGCGGCTCATAGTTTATATTTTTTTTTGACGGAAGCCAGTTTAGACAAAAGAAGCTTAAGAGCTGATTGTTTATCGGAAATTTTCCCTTCCTGCTGAGCTTCAATCACGTAATTCAAAAGGTCGCCAAGCCATGGGCCTGGTTTAAGCTTAAACTCTTTCATTATTATATTTCCGTCAATAAGCTTCGGCAGAGGTTTCGCGTTTTTAATTTCGTAATATTGCGATATAAGACCGCGGACGGAATTTTCCTGCATTTTCAATTCTTTAGGAGAAAAAACTTTTAGTTTTTTATAAGAGTGCCAGTCTGCCATTGAAAGAATAAGCAAGTCCGGAGTATTGTCTCCTATGTCCCTTAAAAACTTTAAAGCGGCTTTATTTGTGACAATATTATTTTTTGTAAGCGTTGACGGACGCATATGATTTTCAATAAGAAATTTAGCATTAGCCGCGTCTTTTTTGCTCATTTTAAGAGATTGCGCAATTTCTTCAATTTTTCCAGCGCCCTGCTCTTCATGCCCGAAAAAACGCATTTTGCCGCCTTCTTTTTTTGCTGTTTCCGGTTTGGCGCTGTCATGAAATAATGCGGCAAACTTTAAGAGATTTCCTTTTGTAACATATTCTGAATAGTTTTCTGCGTTCGAAAAATGAGCCTCAAGCTCTTTATAATTGTCCGGAAAATACTTTTTTAAATTATTTAAGATATTTTCAACGGCTTCCATTGTTTCAAACGAGTGCTGAAACAGTCCGTCAGGATGATAATAATATTTTTTCACGGCTTTTTTCATTTTATAAACTTCAGGAAACATTGCCGTAAGCAGACCGCAATTATCCATTATTTTTAAATATTTTGCCGATTCGCCGGATGCCAGAATTCTGAAAAACTCATTCTTTACTCTTTCTGCAGCTGATTTATTTATCAAATCCGAATCGGTTTTTATTTGTTCTAAAGTTTCAGCTGATATTTTAAAATTAAATTCTGACGCAAACCGAAAAGCTCTCAACATTCTCAAGGAATCTTTTTTAAAAACGTTTTTTGAAAGTATATTTATCGTTTTATTTTTTAAATCCTGCAGACATTTTTTATCGGCAAAAATAATAAAATGCGTTTTTGCCAGAAAGGCGCCATTCTGAACTGTTGTCGTCATTGCGGGCTTGCCCCGCAATCCAGCTGTTTGGATTAGGTTGCGGCTCGGAGGCCGCAATGACGATTTAGAAACGAGTTCAGGGTGACACAGCGGAAAAGCAATTGCATTTACCGTAAAATCCCTGTTTTTCAAATCTTCTTCTATGCTTTTGCCGTCAAATAACGATATATCTATATTTTTCACATCATTGTTTTTTAAAATTATTCTGTATATTTTGTTTATGTCGTCAAGAATGACAAGCTTTGCATTCAGAGCTTTTGCAATTTTTTTAGCAAATTTTTTTGCGTCTTTATTCACTGCTAAATCCATATCGTTAAGAATGCGCTTAAAGAACAAATCGCGCACAAATCCTCCGACGGCGTAAACCTCATAACCTTTTGAACAATCGATAATAATTTTAATTAATTTTTGCATGCCGTTACCCTGCCTCTTTGCATCTCTTCATCCCTGCATCGCCGTTGTAGTTCAAAGTTCCATTGACGATATTAAGTCCGCTATATACTTATTTTCTTTCTCTTTAAAAATATCTTCAAAAGAGTCATCTTTAACTATTTTCCCTCTTTCCATGATAACCATTCTCTCTGCAAACTTTGAGGCCGCAGAAATATCGTGCGTAATCAGAATAACGGAGATGCCTGAAGTATTTTTTATATTTTTGAAAATATCCATTATTTGGTTTTGGGAATATACGTCAAGGGACGCAAAAGGCTCGTCCGCTATTATAAGTTTCGGACTTTTCAGCAATACTCTGGCAACTGCAATCCTTTGCCTTTGTCCGCCTGAAAACTGATGAGGATAATTATCCATAATTTTTGCGTCCAGCCCTACATCGGATAGAACTTTTTCAATGATTGCATCGGCTTCTGTTTTATTCATTCCGGGAAGAGCTTCCAAAAGCGATGATCGTATCTTCAACTTAGGATTTAAAGAAGCGTACGGGTTTTGGAACATCATCTGTACAATTGAAGAAAGCTCCAAAACGGAATAATCTTTTAAATTTTTACCCGAATATTTAATGCTTCCTGCGTCGTATTCCAAAAGGTTTGCTATTATCCTGCCGAGCGTTGTTTTACCTGACCCGGAACTTCCGATAATCGAAAGATATTCCCCTTCCTTCATCGAAAAGCCGGCATTATCCAAAGCAAGAAATTTTTTTTCGCTGAAGAATTCTTTCGTATTATAAATTTTTGATAAATTTGAAACTTCTAGAAACATATTTTCCTTCAATTTTTAATGAGTAATGAGTAATAAGTAATTTTGGAGTGCGCCCCCGATTTAGACACTCGAGGGTAAACTCCGCGCACCTATTAACAAGTGCAACATAGCCGCACACGGCAATTACTAACTGCTCATTACACTCCCTAATTACTCATTAGCAGTTTCGTATATTCATGCTTCGGATTTTTAAAAATTTCATCAACAGCCGACATCTCGACAATTTCGCCGTTATGCATAACAGCGGTGATATCGGAATATTTTTTCGCTATAAGCATATTGTGCGTAATCATAATAAGCGTGATACCCAGACTTTTTTTCAGGCCTGCTATAAGCTCTAAAACCTGTTTTTGTATTGCCACGTCTAAACCTGTGGTAGGCTCATCGGCTATCAGAATTTCCGGATTATTGATTATTGCCATTGCTATCAGAATTCTCTGCTTCTGCCCGCCTGAGAGCTGGTGAGGATAAGATTTCAAAATTCTGTCCGTATCGTCAAGCTGCACTTTATTTAAAACTTCCGTAACCTTAGCGTGCGTTTCGTCATATGAAGCATTCGGATTATGTACTTCATAAGCCTCAAAAAGCTGCTTTCTGATTCTTATAACCGGATTTAAATATGATTGCGGGTCTTGAAAAATCATCGATATTTTCTTGCCTCTTATTTGCCTTTTTTCATCAAAAGACATCTTCAAAATATCTTTACCGCCATAAATAATGCCGCCTGATTTCACCTGGCCGCCGTCTATTTCCGTCAAATCCATTATGGCGGACGCAACCGTGCTTTTTCCGCTGCCGGAACGCCCCACAATCACAAAAGATTTTCCTTTCTCTATATCAAAGCTGACATCTTTCACGGCATGAACAATACCGAAAGAAGCTTGATAATCGATGCTCAAATTTTTTATTTTAAGTATATTCATATTCTTCCTATAAAAATTGTTAATGGTTAATGGTCAATGATTAATTATTGTGCAGGGCTTTGCTTACTAATAGGTGCGCAAAGCGCACTCAATAATTAACAATTAATCGTTTATCATTAATCATTTTCCGTTCATTCTTTCGGGTCTAAAATATCCCTCAATGCTTCGCCTATCATATTAAAAGATAAAACCGTCATCAAAATCACAAGCCCGGGAAACAGAGAAAGCCACCAGGCAACATAAATATAATCTTTCCCCTGCATAAGAATCTGCCCCCAGGAAGACATCGGCGGCTGAACGCCAAGCCCTAAAAATGAAAGTCCTGATTCGGTAAGAATCGCGCCGCCGATTCCTATGGCGGCGTAAACTATTATCGGCGAAATCACGTTCGGCAGAATATGCGCGAAAAACATGCGGAATCTGCTCACGGCAAGCATTTTTGACGCAAGGACAAACTCTCTTTCCCTTATTGATAAAACTTCCGCGCGCACTATTCTGGCAAGGCCCGGCCATGAAGTTATTCCTATCACAACCATAACATTTACGATACTCGGCTCGAAAAAAGCTATTACAATAAGTATCAAAAAGAACGTCGGAAAACAAAGGATAATGTCGGTAAAGCGCATTATTACGGAATCAACCCATCCTCCGAAATATCCGGAAACCATTCCGAATATTATTCCTATAAATAATGTTATGCTTACCGCGAAAAAACCTACTGAAATAGATACTCTCGCTCCGTAAACCATTCTTGAAAAAACATCTCTGCCCAAATCATCGGTACCTAAGATATGCGTGAAAGAAGGAGCTTTAAGCCTTTGGGATAAATCCTGCGCGGCAGGGTCATATTTCGCTATAAACGGCGCAAAAACCGCAATAACAATAATGAACAAAATTAATGTTAAAGCGCATAACGCCATTTTATTTTGAAATATTTTTTTCATAATTTTTAAGTTAATGATTAATGGTTATGGAGTGCGCTTTGCGCGCCTATTAATAAGCGAGGCAAAGCCTCGCACAATAATTATTTATCATTAACCATTAATCATTGTTTTATTTGTATCTAATCCTCGGGTCTGCCGCTGAATACAGCACATCAGCAATAATATTGCCCAAAAGCGTTAAAAACGCCGATATAACTCCTATGCCCATAATTACCGGATAATCCCTTGCCATAATGGCATCATAGCCAAGCCGTCCCATGCCGGGATAAGAAAAGATAGTTTCAATTATAAAACTTCCGCCGATAAGTCCGGGGATAGACAACCCGATGATAGTTATCAGCGGCAGTAAAGCATTTTTCAAAGCATGGTTAAAAATGACTTGTTTTTTGCTCAGCCCTTTGGCATAAGCAGTCTTGATATAATCCTGTTTTAATACGTCAAGCATTCCTGAACGGATATACCGCGAAAGCACGGCAAAAGAACCAAGCGTTGAAACTATGAGAGGAAGTATAAGATGTTTCGCCAAATCCAAAACTTTCCCGAAAAGCGAAAGGTTTTCAAAGTTAAATGACACAAGCCCCGAAATCGGCAGCCACCCGAGCCATAAACCTACGACTATCATAAGAAGCAAAGCAACCCAAAAAGCAGGAACAGAAAAACATATAAAAACTATAATCGTTAAAATTCTGTCCAATAAAGAGTATCGTTTTACGGCCGAGTATATGCCCACAGGCACGGCAATAATAATCATTAACAAAATTGATAAAACATTCAATAAAACGGTTGCCGGCAGCCTTTCAAGAATTTTTTGAGATGCGGGTCTGCCGTCTTTAAAAGAGCTGCCGAAATCAAGCACAGCGACGCGCCTAAGCCAGTTCCAATACTGCACATGTACGGGTTTATCAAGCCCGTAAAGCTGAACAAGTCTTTCTTTGGCTTCTGAAGTAACCTTTATGTTAAAATCCGCAATCATATCGGTAGGTTTGCCGGGAGTAAAGTACATCACTGAAAAAGTTATTACGGTTATACCGATTAAAATCGGTATTGAATAGATTAATCTTTTGATTAAATAGTTAAACATGCTCTAATCCTGTTTTAATTAACAATTTACAATTAACAAATAACAATTAAGGAGCGGCAAAGCCGCAATATTATTTGTGCTGAAAGCGCTCCGACATTGTTCATTGTTAATTTTTAATTGTTAATTGCCGTTAAAAAGAATACTTAATTTCGCTTCTCGGCGTCCACCACTCGATAAAGTTATATCCGACGCCGATAGGAGCGTCTTTTACGCCTCTGAATCTTTTGTGTAATGCGGACAGACTGTCAGGACAGTATAAAAATATGCACGGAGGATCTTCGTACATTATATCCTGTATTTCATGGTACATTTTTTTTCTTTTTTCTATGTCAAAAGTAGTTCTGGCTTCTTCAAAAAGCTTGTCGGCTTCAGGGTTATTGTACGAAAGAAAATTATACTGTCTGGGAGCTGTTTGCTGCGAGTGCCACAAAGAGTACTGGTCAGGGTCAAAAGTCGTGCTCCAGCCGATTATTACGGCGTCAAAATCTCTTTTTGCTATATATTGGTTTATAAAAGTGCTGAACTCAATTATCCTGACATTTACTTTAATACCGATTTTTTTCAAATGCTGCTGTATTATTTGCGCGGAAAGTTCTCTTTGCTTACTGCCCTGATTTGTCGTTATCGTAAATTCAAAATGCTTTCCGTTATATTCCAAATATCCGTCATTGTTTATATCCTTAAAACCTAAAGATGAAAGTATCTCTACGGCTTTTTCAGGGTTATACTCCGACTTCGGCTGCTCTTTATATGCCCAGCTTTGCGGAGGATAAATGCCGTTTATTTCTATGCCTGTGCCTAGAAGGACTCCGTCAATAACATCTTTTTTGTTTATGGCAAGTTCAACGGCTTTTTGAAACTCTTTATTGTCAAAAGGTTTACGCAGGCGGTTAAATCCTAAAAAAGTAAACGTAAAAACAGGGTGCCTGTATTTATCATAATGCTTAAAAAAACTTTCGTACGCATGCCACTGGTCAGGAGTAAGGGATATACTGTCCAAAGATTCATTTCTTAATTCTAAAAATTGGACGGACGAATCGGGAATTACGCGGATAATATATTTGCTGATATAAGGCATGCCTTCAAAATAATCGGGGTTTGCCGCAAGCACGATTTTTTGGTCGGTCTGCCATGATTCGAATTTATAAGGACCTGTTCCTACAGGTCTTCTGTTTGCCGGAGCATCGTTAAAATCATGTCCTCTGAAAACATGCTCGGGAACTATCGACATCCCCCAGCTTTCAAGATTCGGCGCGAAAGGCCGGTCATAATAAACTTTTACGGTATAATCGTCAATTATTTTCAGCTCCTTAACAAGCATAAAACTTGAAGAATAAGGAGTTTTTGTGTTTGTATCAACCAAAACATCATAAGTAAATTTTACGTCTTTGGCGGTAAATGGCTGGCCGTCATGCCATTTGACATTTTTTCTGAGATTGAAAGTTATAATAAGCCCGTCGTCGGAAACGTCAAAACTTTCAGCCAAATCGCATGTCAGATTAAAATTTTCATCATACTTAATAAGCCCGTTAAAAATCATCGCGTTAACAGAGCCCGACGGCGTATCACTGGCAAGTATCGGGTTCATAAAAGAAACATCGCTGCCTATGGCAGTGATGAAAGCGTCTCCAAAAACTGGAGAGGAGCTGCCGGAAGTTATTTCTTGCTGTTGAAACTCTTTTGATGAACAAGAAAAAAGAAAAAATGAACAAATAATAATTAATAAATAATAAATGCTGTATTTTGATTCTTGAATTTTATTTTGCACTTTTCTCTGCCCTTATTTGTCAATTCCCGAATGTTGTAAATAGACGCTATTCCTCAGCAGCCTGCGCTCGAGTGTCTTAATCGGGTGGAAATCCTTTTTACTAAAAGTAATTCTCTATTCCTTATGCCTTTCAACGGCTAACATGGATCCCCGATAAAAACACTCGGAGATGACAGCTGCGCTGCATCTTTAGCAATTGGGTGTCTCTAAAAACCCTGTTTTTTTCTTACCGGTGTCATCAACCCTGAACAAACTTAGTTTGGAACTTGTTTCAGCATCTGCTGTTAATCTTTTTTTAATCGGCGAGATCCTGAAACGAGTTCATGACACTGCTTGGATACTGTTGATTTGTTAGGTTTTTAGAGACACCCAATTATTATTTACTATTTATTACTTACCTCTTCCGGTCTTACAATAACGGAAAGCGAGTTCCGGTTAAATATTCTATTTGCGACTTCAATAATATCTTTGCTTGTAACTTTCGCCATATCTTCAAGGAACTCATCGTCATATTTATATCCCTGGCCGACAACTTCGCGCCATCCGTAATAATAAGATCTTTTCCATACGGTCTGCCTGTCCAGTATATATATGCCTCTCATAAATGTTTTGGTATCGCTAAGCTCCTGCTGCCCGACTTCATTCTCACACATATCTTTCAATATTTCTCTGATTCTGTTCAGCGTCAAATCAATATTTTTCTTATCCAATCCTATATATACAAGAAAATAACTGCCGCGCACTCTTGAAGGATACATTGCGTTGACTTCATATGCAAGCCCGAGTTTTTCTCTCAGCTCGGTAAAAAGCCTGCTGGTCATTCTTCCGCCCAAAATGGCGCTTATTACTTTTAAGGTAACAAAATCTTCACTTTTGAGTTCCGGAGCCGGAAAGCCTTTCATTATGTAAGCCTGATTAAACTTGCTTTTTATATCCAGAGTATAAGATTCTTTCATCTCAAAATTAAACTCCGGTTTTTCAAACTTCTTTCCTGCCTCTATATCCGCAAAGTATTTATCAAGACTGTTTTTTACGGTTTTTATATCGACATTTCCGGAAATTGATATAAGGATATTTGAAGCGTTAAACGAATTTTTATGCCATTCGGCAAGCTGCTGGGCAGTTATGGAGTTAATACTTTCTTCGCTTCCCAAAACAGTCAGCGCGTACGGAGTGCCTTCATAAAACTTTTTTATAAAGTTGTCCATTGCAGTGTTAAAAATTCTGTCTTTTCTTGCGTTTAATCCGGCTATCGTATTTTTCTTTTCCATATCAATTTCATTTTGATTAAAAGCCGGATTTTTTATGACGTCAGAAAGTATTTCAGAGGCTTTATCAAAAAATTCAGATAAAAAGCTCATATTTATAAACGACATATCGTGATCAACATTCGCGGAAAGGTCGGCGCCTATATTATCAACGTCTTTTGCCAAAACTTCGCTTGAACGGTTTTTAGTCGATTTAGCCATAAGGTTTGCCGTCATCAGCGATATTCCGGCATTTGAATTTGTCTCGCCTAAAACAGAAGCCGGCGTAAACACTTTCATGGAAACGACTTCGATACCGTCTGTCCTGTTAAAAATTACCTTTATATTATTTTTCAGCGTAAACTCTTCCATTCTGCCTCCAAAAGCGGTTTGGGATATTAAAATAAATGATAAAACAATTAAAACTTTTTTCATATTAAACCTCTGTCATGGCTGTTACTATGCATCCATGCATCTATGCCTCTATGCATCGAAGTTCATCGTTTCTCTTCAGGCAGCAAAGCCGCGCTTACCGTATTCTCTCTGCTGTAATATTTTTTTAGAAAATTTTGCGCGTCAACAGTTTTTAAAGCATTCATTTTTGAAAGATATTCCTCAGCAATTTCAGGCCTGCCCATTAACTGCCATATGCCGTAAGCATATCCTATATTAAAAGGCTTCTCAAAAGAAAAACTCCACGCGGTTCTCATTGAAACATTCGCTCTTTCAAGCTCTTCTTCGCTTATTCCGTTATCGAGCATATTTTGTATCTGGATGTTTATTTCATCTTTAACTTTTTCATAATTAGCAGGATCAAAAACCGCGCTGATAAAAATCGCGCCGGTTCCTTTCATCGTCTGAAACGAAGAGCCTATCGAGTAAACAAGCTGTTTTTCTTCCTTAAGAACTCTGTAAAGCCTTGAAGATTTACCGCCGCCTAAAGCGTGCATGGCGAGGTCCGCCGCAAAAATATCATCAGAGCTTGCGTCAGGCCCTAAAAATCCGAAAAACATGTAGCCTACTTCAACTTTACCTTTTTTTACTATTGCCTCGCCCGGCTGCGCTTCTTCAAAAAGCAGAGGCTCTTGCGGAGAAGGTCTTACTTCAAAATTTCCGAAAGTTTCTGCCACAAGTTTCTCAATTTTTGACTTATCAAAGTTGCCGCTGACAACAACCGTCATTTTTTGCGGAACATAATGAGTTCTGAAATAATTATAAATTTCATCTCTTGGTACCGAAGATATGACTTTTTCGCTGCCAATAACGCTGTTTCTTAAAGCGCTTTTCCTGTATAAATTTTCGCTGAAAATTTCGCTGAGAACGGCGTGAGGGTTATCAAAATATCTTTGAATCTCTTCAATTACAACCTTCCTCTCCCTGTCTGCGTCATCAGAAAGAAAGAGAGGATTTTGCATTGTATCGGCAAGCATTTTTACGGCTTCTTCAACGCCGTCTCTTTGAACGTCAATATAATACATGGTATATTCGCTGGACGTAGCCGCGTTAATGTATCCGCCCATATTTTCTACCCTGCGGCTGAGCTCGTCTCCGGGATAATTTTTACTGCCTTTAAACATTAAATGTTCAAGAAAATGCGAAAGCCCCGCCTGCTCCGGCTTTTCGTCAACAGCGCCGACTCTTACGTAAACCGCAACCGAAGCGGCCATACTGTTCTTGTCATTTCTGAATATGGATGTAAGTCCGTTATCATATTTCACCCGTTTCGCTCCTTTTGATGAGACACAGCCGCATGCAAGCACGAGGCATAATGCTGCCATCAACAATATCCCTAGGATGTGCCGACACCATAATTTAATTTTTTTCATTTTTAATTATGTCCTCTGCTTAGGAATTCCTATGTCCGCCGTAATAATTTTACCGGTATATTTTTTTGAAGCTTTATTTTTAAAAGCATTCTTTTTAAACGCAAAAGTCACCGTTCTCTCAGCCTTAACCGCACAGCCCATAATTTCGCCGGTATCTCCGTTCATGCCGGAAGGAATATCAACGGATATTTTATAAGCTTTAGCGTAATTTATTTTATTTATCGCTTCAGCTGTTGATTTTTTTACAATACCGTTTATGCCCGTACCTAAAACAGCGTCAACAATAATTCCGAATTTATCAATTGAGCGCAAATCTGACAAAACATTTATTCCAAGCTTTTTGAGAATTTCAAAATTAATTTTACAGTCGCCTTTAAAAAATACTTCCGGCTTAGTCAGAAATACGCTTACGTTAAAACCTTTATTGTTTAAATATCTTGCGGCAACAAACCCGTCGCCGGCATTATTGCCTGAGCCGCAAACTACGGCAGCATTCTTATTTTTTAATTTTCTTAAAACCTTTTCACTTTCATCAGCAACGGCTTTTCCGGCATTTTCCATAAGAACTATCGAAGCGATTCCGTATTTAGAGGATGTTATCGCGTCAATCTCTCTCATCTGCCGGACTGAAACAAATTTTTTAATTTCCGTCTTTTTCGGTTTCATTCTTTTTGCGCTCCGCAACAGCGCTCATTACTATGTCGGCATAAGAATATGCCCATAATATCATCAAAGCATAATTAAGAATTTTCAATTTACCGGCATTTTGTTCCAGCAAATTTTTTGCAAACTCTTTTATCGCGCCAAAATCCTGCGGCATGGCCGACGGCTCAACGGATAAAACAATAACGGCAGACATCAAAACCAATATAAAAACGCCGATACCGAGTATTATGAATCCTTTTTTAAACTGCTTTAAAACCAGCTGCCCCACTCCGGGACCCAAAAACGTATTCAGCAATATCACAACGCCGTATTTCCAAAACATTTAATTTCCTTTATATGCCCGTTCTCTTCCCGCATAGTAAGCAAACTGCAAAAAATATTTTCTGAAAAAGTCTCCGGTTGAGTTGTAACAATTATCGTCATATAAATAATCTATAAGCGCTTCTTTCATACGCGTAACTTCTTTAAGCCTTTTAGCATTCTTCTTATCCGCGATGGTTAAATATATCAGCTCCAGCATTCTTGCAAAAGCGTTTTCAAATTTATTCATATCGTTTTTTTCTTTCCATTTCATAGCGCGTTCAACTTCGCTGCCTATATTTGCCATCTGTCTGGCGAAAGAAAACTGTTCCCAGCGTCCCGAAGCTAAATCTTTATGGACAACTTTCATAATATAACCTTTTCCTGTACCATTTCGGATATTTTTTTTCTGGTTTCTTCATTTTCCACATACCTGCTTTTATTGTTTTGCAAAGGACGTATGTTAATAAGAGAGTCATACTCAATAAAATCTTCTTTACCTGCATTTTCAGGATATAGATTTATCCCCCACAATTCAGACTGGTTTGAGCCGTCGTTTAAAAGCATTTCTTCCAGATCCGAATGTAATTCCGCGTCAAAAGCAATGACATTTCTTTCCGTATCAACTACCGCTTTTACAAAATCTCCAAAAGAATTTAAAGCCATTTCTTTAAGTTCTTGAATTATAATTGAATTTTTAATAATTTTCATATTACCTCTAATATATTACCATTCCTGCGTATCCGACAACTTCGCTGAAATCACCGCTTACCTCGCCAGAATTTGAATATCTCAAAAGTTCCGCTTTCTTTGCTCCGGCAAGTTTCGAATAGTAAAGCATTGTCGCAACAGGAGAAGCGCCGCACATGCTTATATTTCTCTCATCAACAACTTCAAGCAAACCTTTAGCGTCAAGCTGCATAATCTCTTTTATGGCAAGATCGTCGCATATTTTCGCTATCGACGCGTTTGAATAGTGGCTCATGTCCGTGGAAGCAATAACGCATATGCTTTTATTAATATTTTCGTTTGAAGCTTTATAAATCGCTT
>Ga0099364_10010316_pt1 | contig 12854 bp, 9 predicted proteins | sample TergutTh196P3_FD_73070 | JGI IMG/M metagenome (GOLD analysis project Ga0099364, IMG submission 73070) | Microcerotermes parvus P3 segment gut microbial communities from Pointe-Noire, Republic of the Congo - Th196 P3 | ecosystem: Host-associated > Arthropoda: Insects > Digestive system > Gut ...
TGCACAACTATGCCAAGTGGAAGGGTATAGATGTATCAGTCGGCGAGGACACGAACATACTGAGTTATGACGACGCTTTTGATATAAGCCAATATGCCATCCCTGCTATACAATGGGCTTGCGGAGCGGGTATAGTGGGCGGCTATAACAATAATCTTAATCCAAGAGCCGGGGCTACCCGCGCAGAGTTTGCCACTATTCTGATGAGGTTTATGCAGTGGGCGGAGCTGGAGGAATAAAGCAATAAGAGAATATATTGCACCCGCGAGGATTTTGATCTGTCTTCGCGGGTTTTTTAAGGTACAAAAGGATAAAAAACAGCAGCTTGATCAAACTGGGAAAGCCAAACAGTCTACTTATGCATAACGACTAACAACGAAACCAAAGAAACACCTGAGCAATCCGTTGATGGCGATGCCTTGTCTTCTTTACATAACGGTTGAAATTCATTGGGTGGCACTGCCAAAACAGGCTATGAAAATTACTTGTAGGGGAATTGCATAAATTTGACGAATCCCTGTAATTGCAGTATAATGAGGCGTAGTGATAACGATGTATTTTGAACGAATAAACAAACTTTGAACACAAATAGGGGTAACTATGAAGATAAGACAGCTTGCCATTGACATTGACTCAGACCTGCTCGAAAGAATAGAAGAAGCCGCCAACTCACAAGGGAAGCACTTGAACGATTTTATTCTGGACTGCCTTGAAGAGCATGTGGACCGGCAGGAGCGAATTGAATAAGTGCTTAGAATAAATGAAAAAGGCTCGGACTTTGGGGTAAGGACTAAAAAATGCGCGAGGGTAATCGCATTTCCACAATGCTGAGGATTGAGAGGTCTGTAGCATTATCATAAGGGGACTGTAGATTGAACAAAACAATCATACATGTTGATATGGACGCTTTTTACGCCGCCGTCGAGGTTCTTGACAATCCGGAGCTTCGCGGCAAGCCGCTGATAATCGGAGCTATGCCGAACGAGCGGGGCGTGGTGTCCACTTGCAGCTACGAAGCCAGAGTGTTCGGCGTCCGCTCTGCCATGAACATAAAAGAGGCATACCGCCTATGCCCCCACGGTATCTATATGCATCCTAACCCGCACAAGTACAAGGCGGCGTCCGACAGGATGCATGAGATATGGCTGACGTACACGGATTTGGCGGAGTTCATTTCGCTTGACGAAGGCTTCCTTGACGTTACCGGGTCAGCCGCGCCTTTTGGCGGGGCGGCTAAAATCGGGCATCTTATCAAGGAGAGGACAAAAGCCGAAACCGGCCTGACTTGCTCAGTCGGGCTTGGGTACTCCATGATGTCAGCGAAGCTGGCGAGCGAGGAGATGAAGCCGGACGGATATTTTGAGATACCGGGCCCGGACGCGCTGAAAGCCCTGATCATGGACCGCAGCGTGAGGGTAATATACGGAGTAGGCCCCAAAACCGCGCAGATATTGAGCGACGCGGGGATAACCACCGTCCGGGGCATACTGAGCCGCAAGCAGGAAGTTCTCGGGCTGCTCGGCAATCAGGGGAAGCAAGTCGTTGACTTGGCGGACGGCATTGACAACCGCAGCGTGACGCCGTATTTTGAATCCGTGGCAAAATCCCTTGGCAGGGAGCATACCTTTCAGCAGGACATAACCGACTTCGGCTATCTGAAAGACGCGCTCCGGCTGATTGCGAGGGAACTGAGCCTGAAAATCCGCTTTGACGGGATATACGCCCGTACTATCACCTTGAAAGTCAAATACGCGAACATGAAGCAAATCACGCGCTCGGAAAGCGGCGATTCCGTGCAGAACACAAAGGACATATACGAGATTGCGGCGGCAATGCTGGACAATGTGGAAAAGCGCCCTATCCGCTTGATAGGGATTACACTCAGCGGGTTCGCAGACTCGGACTACCGGCAGATGACGCTTGACGATATGGGCGACGCAAACAAGGGCAGGCGCAAGGAAATCTTGAACAGTGCCCTGCTAACACTGCAGCGCAGGTACGGCGGAGATATTGTCAAGACTGGCAATGAGATGATTGCCGAGAAACGCTTTGAAGGCGAAGCTCAGCCTGACCAAAGATAACGAGATTAGGGTGGAGTATTCGTCAGTTACGATACTGTGATAAGCCGGAAATATGTGTGGACGCTATTTTTCGGATATGGGCGGTGATGTCATGACACTTGAAGAAGCAATAAACGCACGGCGCTCGCGCCGGAAGTATCTCGGAACGCCAATTGAACCATCCATTACCGACAAGCTCCGGGAGTTGGCAACAGAGTACAGTCTCGGTGCTAATCTGCGCATTGAACTTGTCTTTAATGATGGCAAGGCGTTCAACGGATTTGCCATGAACTACGGTTTGTTTTCCGGGGTGAACGACTACATTGGCCTTATTTCGGACAAGAATGACCTTAATAATAATGAGCGGCTTGGCTATTACGGAGAACTGCTGATACTCCACTCAACGGCAATGGGGCTTGGCTCTTGCTGGGTGGGCGGCACATTCAGCCGTTCGCTATGCCCGTTTCCAATGACAGAAAGTGAAGCTCTCGTGTGCGCGATAACTATTGGCAACGTAGCCGAAAGCCTCAGTTTCAAGGAACGGTTTATCAGAAACATGACGCACCGCAAAACAAAGGCAGTGGACGAAATGTTTGAAGCGGATGCACCTGTGCCGGATTGGTTTCTGCGAGGAATGGCCTCCGTGCAAAAAGCGCCGTCGGCTATCAATCGCCAGCCTGTTGCGTTTTCGTACAATGACGGCGTAGTCAGTGCTTCGGTGAAAGATAGTTCCGATCCAGCGCTTGCCCTTGACTTCGGGATAGCCAAACTTCATTTTGAGATCGGTGCGGGCGGTGGCGAATGGTCATGGGGCAATAATGGCGGGTTTGCCCAATGTCAGACGCATGAGGGATAAACAATACTGAAAAGTTACGCTCTTGTTGATGCGTCAACGAAATCGCTATTGCCCCCACCCAACTCCTGACACACAAGAAACTGCGCTTCCCAACGGTCTTTTTCGTATCTGTAAAATTTATTGAGGTAGCTTTTCAGCACCATAACGGCAAAATCGTTATACATGGAAAGCGCTTCCATTGAGTCAACAACAATATGCGCCTTTGGTATGATTAGCGAGTACCACCCTTCCGTCCGCAGAATATCTGCAATGCCGTCCTTGTATAGAGTGATATTATAGTAAGATTTCTCATCCCTATGAGACTCCAATTCGTCAAGTATAAACTCATAATCGAGGAATGGCAGATAATGCTTGTCCATTACTTCCTCGTTCATTGTGCTTTCAATTTGCGTACCTAACGCGGACTCAAACGCTTGCACTTTTGAGCGGCAGTCAATGATAACCTTGTTTTTAATCAAGTGGCTCAAAAAACCCTCATCAGGCGCGCCGAGCAGGAGACGGGCAGCTTGCTTCTTAAAGTTCACGCCCTCCTCAACCCTATTGGCACGCGGCGCGCCTTTGATCTCGTCATCACGGCTTGATGTATTCTGCTTGTGCTCGTGCGGATCCTCGTTAGGTGGTATATCCTCCATATCGAGATACTTCCTGAAATCTTCCATGTACTGAGCCTTGATGCCGAATATGGTCAGCGTCTCAAGGAACTCGATATGATTAGGGGTTTGGACTAAGCGGTCATCCAACTTCCCGCTTCGCTTCAAGCAACCGCCGTAACCACGCAAACGGACGCCGCGACCGAAAAGCTGGATTGCCTGCGAACCTTCGCCTTTGGCAAAATTAATAAGCCCCATCGCGGACACGCGCCAAGAGTTCCAGCCCTCCGTGAACTTGCGCGAACCTATGAGGACTTTGATGTTTGACTCTTTGCTGTTAATGCTCCGGAACAGCGACTTATTGGCAAATTCATCCGCCCCCGTCACTATACCCTTGGCTTCGCAGTTTTTTATTAGCCCGGCAGTATCGCCAATGCTGATAACGCCGAAATAATCACCGTCTGCACCTATGCGTAGCGCGATTTCGCCTTGTACCCGACGCAGGTTCAGCATATGAAGGCGCGGCTCATCGGACGCGGTATCGCTATTGAACACAACTCGCAAAATATCCCTGTAAACATCCTCCGCTTTAGGCATGCCGCCGAACAGCGACAATAGCGCACCCCAATTTTGCGAGAACAATTCACGCCCCCGACTGTCAGTAAGCCCGGTATCCTCGTTCAGGACAGCGTTGATGCGGCGTATCGTTCGCCGACGGTCATTTACGAAAACGCCTATGAACGCCAAGACTTCCTCAACGTCAGTCATTTCTGCCACAGACGTTTTTGCTGTCACTCGGTTGCCAACAAAGGCAAGCAGCGGCTTCGCTATTTGAAACGGGGCGTACTCCCTGCTTCTCTCGTTGAAAAGCCTTAACTGCTGATAGAATGTCACCAAGCAGCCTGTTAGGTATTGCTGCCTCCGCTCATTGTCAATGCCTTCGCGCAGATTATAGATGCGGTATTCCTTGCCATACCCATCCTCATAGAAGAATTTGTACGAGTAGTCGATTATGATAGAGCGGAAATACCCGTCAAGACGCTCTTTCCACTCCGCCTGAGATGCATCCGAGGGTTTGCTAGATTTCATCGCCTGCTTCAGCGTCGCGGAATACTCAAAAGCAAAGCCGCCCTCCTCCGAAAGACGCGAACGGTAATCGTACCACACATCGCCCGCAAGCCCGCGGTGCGCCTCGTCAACCAGCACGAGATTATTCCACCCAAAGCTGTCAACCGAAACGGTCTTGACCTTTCCTTTCTCTTTTAGCTTGTTCATGTCGATAACAATAATGCCTGCACCGCTGCCGAAGCCGCTTTTCATAAAAGGCGCTGCTGAAATGCGCGACAGACGGAGTTCATCCACATGCTGATTGGACATACCCTCATTCGGCGCAAGCACAATGATATTATTTATATCAACATGGGGATTAACCCGCTTTGCCCTTTCCAAATAGTGCTTAAACTGCAATATGTTGATGTGCATGATAAGCGTCTTGCCGCTCCCCGTGGCGCACATGAACGCCAATTTGTTCATATTTTCCGGGGCGAAATGCGCGATGTCAATGCTACCGAGACTGTCTTTGTTCACCTTTTCCGCGAACGCGTTCAACTCATCGGCAAAAGCCGCCTTATCCGTAAAATAACGGTCAAGATACATTTCTGTGAACAGGCATGCAATGTACTGGAAGTATTTGAGCTTTATTCCTCCGCGGTTTTTCCCTATTTGCCGCACATGCCGGCAAATACGCTCGTCATATATGCGCAGCATGTCGCCGTTGATTTTCGCACCTATGCCCTGACGCAATAGCGCATTAGATAGCTCGCCACAGAAAAACGTGTTTTCGTTTTCGTCCAATCCTTCATATTCCGAGTCATTCAACCAGCCCGCGAGCTCCGTGAGGGTTTCCCGCCCGAACAAACTGAGGAAATAACGGAATAGTATTAACTGCTCACCCCACGCGAAAGAGGGGAGTTCACCTCTCCTTTTTTGCATTATTCCTCCTCTAACATCTTCGATTTGAGCCATAAAGTTGGTCAGCGGCTTCAAGCACTAACTCTACTCTACTCTGCACCTCATGTCTGAACGTCCCTTTATATTGTGAGTGTTGGGCTTCCGATACCGATTATAGCGTAACAAATACTTCAAAGCAAACCGAAAAAGCATCCGTATAAGATGCTTTCCCCTTGTCATGCTCAAGCGCAGCTAAGTACAGGGAACGTTACTCGCACTACTATGACAGGGTCATGGGTCGCCTGGGATACCGGCCATGGCAAAGCCCGGCAAGGTGCCATACAGCGGGCCTTGCTTTGCGTGCCGGCTACAGTCGCTGCGGGCAATAGGGCAGGCGGGATGGCTGCGCACAGATCGCGGATAGTGCGGCAGACGGGATGGCGGCGTGCAGATTGCGGGTAAGCGGCTGGATGGTGAGTGACTGCCGAACCGAACAGAAAGCGCATCCGGAAGCGGCTGAAGGCGTCGGCAGAATGCCGGGAAGCGGAGAGTGCGCGTCCGGATGGCGAATGGCGGAATCAATCTGTGGAAGGCGGGCTTGTGTCCGGTTATGTTTCTGTTGTACTCTCGGTTTTAAGCAACTTCGAGTCAAAGGGCAATATGGCGCGGGGCGGAGATGGTGAAAGTGCCGATAGTAAATGCCGGAAAAAAGAAAGGGGTTAGTGAGTGTATAATGCCGGAATGTTTGAAGTTTACTTTCCGGCGTACCCTCGGACTTATTCTCTTTTTTAATTCAAAACGACGCAATAATCAGCCTGTATCTGTATATTTATTCATTGTTATATGTATAATTGCTATATTTATGCACTTCTCTGATTTTGAGCAATAATAGCCACTAAAGCATTGATGCAGCAGTATTTTCTCCATTTTTAAAAGTGACTGCAAGCAAATAGCATTTAGCCGTCTTTTGAGCTATATTGAATTTTGAAATATTGAGTAAATCGGGGCAAATCGTAATAATTTAGAGCATAGGATACTTATACCCGCTTTTTGTCGAATATCGCCCACTTTCAGAAATAATCGCCCACTTTTATTGTTTCTGTTATTATATAGTCTAAGAAGAGTCTGGCTTTTAAAAGTGGGCAACATCGCCTTCTTCCTCCAATAAAAACAACTCTGAATATGCACGTTTTAACCAATAATATGCAGTCGGTGATTTTGCCCATTTTTCTGAGAATATACCATGTTGCTGAGAGCAATATCGGGTACTGGGGCAACAACAGGTATCTGAGGCGTGTAAAGCGTGCATATGCTCCGCCTCTGCCCCGTCTCAGCCCAACAACAATAGTTCTTGGCTCACCCGAATCTGCGTGTTATGCTTAAATAAGATTACAAAACAATGCGTATAATCTTGTTATTTATATGAGTGTGCTTGGAGAGGATCGCATTCGACAGAGCGCGGCAAGAGGAGGAGAACCAATGGAGCGCAAGATTATCAACGTATTAGTGCGGCGTCAACTGACGATTCCAAAAGCGAAAGCCAGGATGCTTGATTTGCAAAAAAAAGCGCGGAAAGTGCCTGTGAGTAACCGACACCTTCCTTCTGCCCCAAAAGGCACATACAGTGTGGGCGTTTAGGCACATACAGTATGGGCGCACTGGGCAGCGATGTCGCAGCGCATCCCCGTCCGCCCACGTCAAACCAGCGTCTCAAAACAGCAGTTCCAAGTTTTTTCGGAAAAGATATTGACAAGAAGAAAGGCATCGCCTATAATGCCTATTATTCAGATATGTTATATATGCAAAAAAGGTTGCCGTATGAAAAATGTAGGTAAAACCACCGACCTAATCGGAAGCGCTCCCTTTCTCGAACTAGCGGCTTTCGGGAGTGAACGGGGTTTGCCCGCGAGTATATCTAAAAATGAGGAGGATCACAAAGATGGGTGCATACAATCAAATCGAATCTGCTTTGATACACGGCGGTATTTATGGGGATGCAACTACCGGCGCGGTAAACACGCCGATTTACCAAACTTCAACTTATATGCAGGAAAGTTTGGGTAAACACAGAGGATATGAATACTCACGCACGGGAAATCCCACACGGGCGGCGCTCGAATCGCTCATCGCAGAATTAGAAAGCGGAATGGCGGGCTTTGCCTTTGCCTCCGGTATGGCGGCTATCGCGGCGGTCCTGAGCCTGTTTCAAAGCGGCGATTCCGTAATCATATCCAGCAATGTATATGGGGGAACTTTCCGGATACTTGATAAGATATGGGGAAACTTCGGCGTTGGCTATAAAATTGTTGATACATCCAACTTGGAAGCGGTAAACAGCGCCATCACCCCCGATGTAAAAGCAATTCTTGTGGAAACCCCTGCCAACCCGCTTTTAACAATCACCGACCTTGTGGGCATTGCTGATCTTGCAAAACACCACAGCATCCTTTCCATCGTGGACAACACTTTTATGACTCCGTATATACAGCGCCCCATCGAACACGGTGTAGATATCGTGGTACACAGCGCAACAAAATACCTCGGCGGCCACAGCGATCTTATCGCTGGGCTTGTTGTGCTGAAAAACGCTGAACTTGCGGGGAAACTGGCATTCATCCAAAACGCTACAGGCGGCATTTTACAGCCCTTCGATTCTTTCTTGCTGATACGCAGTATTAAGACCCTCGGCATCCGTATGGACAGACATGTTCAAAACGCCATTGCCGTCGCGGAATTTTTGAAGGAACACACTGCGGTTAAAGAAATTTACTACCCGGGGCTGACGGAGTTTCCAGGCTATGAAATTAATCAAAAGCAAGCTAAAAATGGAGGCGCGATGATATCATTTGAACTCTCAGAGAATCATGACATCCGCGCGTTTTTCAGAGGATTGCGGCTTATTGCGCTGGCTGAAAGTTTGGGGGGCGTGGAATCCCTTGTATGCCATCCTGCCACCATGACCCACGCTTCTATACCCAAAGACATTCGTGAGAAAGTTGGTATAACAGACGCTCTGATACGTTTGTCTGTGGGTATCGAGCATATTGATGATTTGACTGCGGACTTGGATAAAGCGATTGAAGGAGCGAGGATGTAATGCTGTATAAAAATATGCAAGGCTTAATCGGCGATACGCCGCTGGTCAAACTGGGTAACATGGGGCTTCCCACAGGAATAAATGTGTTCGCCAAACTGGAACTCTATAACCCCTCCGGCAGCGTGAAAGACCGTATCGGCCAATATATGGTGGATGCTGCCGAGCGGGATGGGATACTGAAGCCGGGCGGAGCAATCATTGACGCTACGGCAGGCAATACAGGGCTTGGTATCGCCTTTGCCGCATTAGGCCGGGGCTACAGGATCATATTTGTAGTGCCGACAAAATTTTCCGCCGAAAAGCAAACCCTTCTACGTTCATTAGGAGCAGAGGTTATCAACACACCTAAAGAGGGAGGTATGCGAGGCGCGACAGAAAAAGCTGCTGAACTGCGTTCTGCGATTCCGAACTCTGTTTCCTTAGATCAATTTAAGAACATGAACAACCCCCTCGCTCATTACGAGCATACCGGCCCGGAAATATACCGGGATATGGACGGCAAGATAGATTACTTTGTCGCGGGCGCGGGCAGCGGCGGTACATACACCGGTGTGATGAAATACCTGAAAGAGAAAAACCCTTCCGTAAAAGGTGTGCTTGCTGACCCGGTCGGCTCCACGATGGGCGGCGGCGAATGCGCGGGTTACTGCATTGAGGGGATCGGCAATGACTTTATTGCGGATACTATGGACATGCGCTTAGTAGACGAAGTAGTAAAAATAAACGATGACGAGGCTTTTACAACAACACGGCGGCTGGCGAAAAATGAGGGGATTTTTGCAGGAAGTTCTTCCGGTGCTGCAATGGCGGCAGTGATAAAATTCGCCGCCACAATTAAAACAGGACACATTGTCACCATCTTTCCCGACAGAGGCGACCGATATTTCAGCAAGGAGCTATATTTATGACATTACAACAAATTTTATACGCCATAACCGTCGCTGAAACAGGTTCCATGAACAAAGCGGCGGAGAAGCTCATCGTTTCGCAACCCTCCCTGACCAGTGCTATCAAGGAATTGGAACGCTATGCGGGAATTCAAATATTTTTGCGTACCAGCAAAGGGGTCGTGGTCACGGGTGAAGGGGAGGAATTTTTGACCTATGCCCGGCAAGTGTACCAGCAGTACGATCTACTCCTTGCGAAGTACGGCAAATCGGGTGACGTTAAGCGTAAATTTGGCGTGTCCACACAACACTATTCTTTTGCGGTCAAGGCGTTTGTAGAAGTGATCAAGCGTTTCGACACAAAAAATTACGAGTTTGCAATACGGGAAACCAAAACCTATGATGTGATACAAGACGTTGGTACGCTGAGAAGCGAAATCGGTATTTTATATCTCAGCAATTTCAATCGCAAGATCATCGAAAAAGAACTTTACGAAAACGAACTTGCGTTTCATCATCTCATAGACTGCGATGCTCATGTATATTTGTGGAAAGGGCATCCGCTGGCAGGAGAAAAATCCATACGATTTGATCAACTGCATAATTATCCCTGCCTTTCTTTTGAGCAAGGCGAAAAGGGTTCTTTCTATTTTGCAGAGGAAATACTAAGCGAAAATCGCTATCCCCGGATCATCAAAGCCTGCGACCGGGCGACCATGCTTAATCTAATGGTTGGGCTGAACGGCTACACCCTTTGCTCAGGTATAATTTGCAATGAACTTAACGGCGATGAATACGCCGCTGTTCCCTTTGAGCCGGACGAGGAAAACCAAAGCGGCATTATGGGAATCGGCTATATTAAAAAGAAATATGGCGCTTTAAGTGAGGTAGCGGAGATCTATCTTGACGAAATCAAACGATATTTACGGATGACTTAACCGGAGCCATAGATTTTAGGTATAACAAGTAATAAAAATATTGAATTAGACGACGACGGCAAGCTGTGTTATAATACATATAAAATACATATAATTAATATGTAATAAGGGTGAGCAACCATGAATAAGCACATCAACACCAACAATACAGTTAGTTGTAGCGTATCTGCCATGCACATGGTTTGTTACGTGTGTATGCCCATGTGCAGTTCCAAGCCAAAACCCGCATGATTTTTCCGTCTGTGAAAGGTACAGTTCGTGAAAAACGCGGACTGTGCCTTTAATATTTTGTCTGAGAGGAGAACCGACATAGCCAGATCAAACAAAAAATGCCAACGCACAGTCGAGGCGCCGTAAATGGCATACGTGATCATCTTTGATTTGGGCGAGGCTTTTGAATCCATCAAAGTGTGATAAAGCGTGTCGCCGGAAAGGAATAGTCTTTTTTATGAGCAAAGTAAATTTATCTCTCCCGGAAGTACAAATCCGTGAAATCAGAATCAACTCAATAACAGGATTTCAAGGGGGCGCGGAAGAACTGGTCGGGTGTGCCCGCAAAGGTATTAAGGACAACCCGCGCTCCTTTACCCAGTGCGTAGGGTGCGCCACATCCAAAGCCGCCTGCAAGACTATTTTGGTGCAGGACGGGGCGGTCATAAGCCACGGGCCTGTGGGATGCTCCTCATGCTACCATGAATTCGCGTTTACCTACCGGGTGAATTCCCCCCTCAGGGGAGTGGAAAACCCAACGGCGCGCAAGATTTATTCCACTGACCTGACCGAAAAGGAAACAGTCTACGGTGGAAGCGTTAAACTGGCGAAGGCTATACGCGAAGTATATGAGCGCGCCCGGCCTAACGTAATTTTTGTCCTCACCACTTGCGCTGTGGGCATTATCGGGGACGACGTGGAAAGCGTCTGCGACGAGGCAGAAGAAGAGCTTGGCGTTCCCGTGGTAGCCATTTTTTGCGAGGGTTTCCGCTCAACGGTATGGACGACAGGTTTTGACGCAAGCTACCACGGCATTGCGCGTAAATTGATAAAGCCGCCCCGTAAACGGCGGGACGACATGATAAACGTAATCAATTTTTGGGGTACCGATGTGTTCAAAGATTGGTTCGCCCCTTTCGGCGCAACACCAAACTACATTACGCCCTATTCCACGGTTGAAAGCCTTACATGGTCGAGCGAAGCGGCGGCGACGACGCAGATTTGCTCAACTCTCGGCTCCTATTTAGGCGCGGCGCTGGAACAGGAATTCGGCGTACCCGAACTGCCTACAGCCCCGCCTTATGGAATCGCGCAGACCGACCGTTGGTTCAGGGCGCTGGGAAAGCTGCTTGGAAAGGAAGACATCGCCGAGCGGGTCATCGAGGAGAAGCGAGCGGAATATCTGCCGAAGATAGAAGCTTTAAAAGAACGAATCAAAGCAGCGAAACCGGATGGTACGCTCACCGCTTATGTTACAGGCGGAGCGGCGCATGGACATGCGCTGTTGTCGGTGCTTGGAGAGTTAGGGATTCAGGCGGTGGGTGCGGCTATTTTTCACCATGACCCGCTGTTTGACAACGACGAGCCTGACAATGACCAGCTTGCCCAGAGGGTGCGCGATTACGGCGACGTGCCGAACTTCAATGTCTGCAACAAGCAGGAGTTTGAACTGGTGAATGTTCTAAACCGCCTACGACCGGATTTATTGCTGGCGCGGCACGGCGGCATGACCCTGTGGGGCGCGAAGCTTGGCATCCCGTCCCTGCTGATTGGCGACGAGCATTACTCTATGGGTTATGAGGGGCTGCTCAAATACGGCGAACGAATTCTGGAAACTTTGGAGAACGACGAGTTCGTGAAAAACCTTGAAAAGCACGCAGTCAATCCCTACACAAAATGGTGGTTGGATCAAAAGCCCGATACATTTTTACAGAAAAGGGGGCAAAAGCATGAGCAGCGTAATTGAACAGGAACGCTATACCTGCGCCATCGGCGCCATGCAAAGCGTGGTAGCCATTCCCAAGGCGGTTCCCATCCTCCATGCCGGTCCCGGCTGCGGCGACATGATAGGCGGATTCTTTGAGCGGTCTACCGGATATGCCGGCGGCAGCACATCCCCATGCAGCAACTTTTCGGAAAAAGAAGTAGTGTTCGGAGGTATCGACCGGCTACGGGAAATCGTCGCCAATACCTACAAAGTGTTGGACACCGACTTGCAGGTGATTCTCACCGGCTGCACCTCCGGGATTGTGGGCGATGATGTGGATTCGCTGGCTGAGGAATTCCGGGCGGGAGGCAAACCGGTCGTGTCTGTGGAAACATCGGGTTTCAAATGCAATAACTTCGAGGCGCACAGCCTTGTGGTGGGCGCCATTGTAGACCAATACACGGATTTGTTCGCGGATGAAAACGAGAGCCGAAGCGAGGTGAACACCGTCAATGTATTCGCGTCACTGCCTTATCAAGATCCGTTTTGGAAAGGCAA
>Ga0099364_10010317_pt1 | contig 12853 bp, 10 predicted proteins | sample TergutTh196P3_FD_73070 | JGI IMG/M metagenome (GOLD analysis project Ga0099364, IMG submission 73070) | Microcerotermes parvus P3 segment gut microbial communities from Pointe-Noire, Republic of the Congo - Th196 P3 | ecosystem: Host-associated > Arthropoda: Insects > Digestive system > Gut ...
AACGGGAGTCAACAGACTCAATTCCCAAAGCATAGGCATTTTCAAGAGCAGGCTCTTCCCTCGCCTGACGAATTGCTTCTCTTTCTTCTTCTGTTGCCGCAAGAGCAAAATCCCTGTTATCAATAACGCCGTAGATTTGGCTGACAATGCCGGAACTGGCTGCGCCACCTTTTGCATAATCCAGCTCAAGCTGTACTCCTGCTCCTATGAGCGTTCTGGCAGAGACATACGGCAAATGGAGTGCCGTCTCTTTGCCGATGCGAATGCCAGCTGCATTCGCATTCGAGTTTACTGTTTTGACACTGAAATGCACCAGTTCACTCACCGTATTGCGATATTTTTCCGGGCCGTGTTTTTTCCATTTTTTTTCGTCCGAAGACTTTTTTTTAGTTTGTTGGGTAGTCGTTTCCATTTCATCTGTTTCCATTTTTACTCCTTGTTCATTTGTCAGGAAAACGCAGATTCGTTCGATTTTGTACAAAAGAGGTCCAATTGCCTGATTTGAATGGCAACAGTTCTGTGAATTTCGATTAAATCGGCGTTTTTTGTTAAAAATTCAATCAACATCAAAGCGGGTTCAAAAATACTTTTATCGGCCAAAAAATGTTTGTGCTGCGCATTAAACAGAGTTCACTTACGCGAGCGGATTACTGTCCACTTGTGCAAGGGTGCAAATCAAAAGCCTCATTTCAGGTTTTTCAATTGCTGAAGAACAAGTGGCGCTCAAAAAAATATGGTCTTTCTTCAAGGTCTGCACATTCAGCGTCTATGTCTCCAGGAGGTTTTGATTTTGAGTGCGTTCCTAATTCTTATTTCCGTACTCGCTTAAAACCAAAAGCATAGTGAAATTCAACTCTGTCATAGGCGTAATATTTCGCCAATTCGGCATACATACCAGAATCAGGCGAAATTCCTCTTTCGATACACATGTTACGCATTTCGTCAAAAGTCAAAGCAAACCATGCATTTTCAGGAGCAGGCTTCAGATTATTCGGGTTGTGTTCGTCAACCCATCTGTACTTTCCTCCACTCAGTTTTTTTTGCATGAGTTGCCAGTCGTCCAGTTCGTTTTGTTGCACTCCCCAAAACTCCTTGCTCATTGTTGTCCGTAAAGGAGTGGCGTCATATGGAGCACTCGTCAAAATGATGGATGGAGCAGGATCTTGTGTAAAACAACCTTCCACTCCATCTTTTTCGCCGAAAAAGGGAGTGATTGCACCGCTAATGGCCTCGTCATCGCATTTTGCCAGGGCATATTTATCGACGTCAAAGCGAAGGCTTGCTGTAATCGGAAGCCACTCATCATTTTCCAGACTCAGAAGTTTCCGTAGGTCGTGGTTTTCGTGAGTACTCTTTCCCTCAGTGATTTTTTCATAGCCAGGCCGGACAAAGACAGCTCTGTTTTTTATTCCTTTCTCCATATACCAACAATACCGTGCATTAAATTGCAGGAAACGTATGTTGGGGCGTTTCACAGGAACAAGACGATGCCGGTTCACGCGCCCTGAAGCCTGAACAAGCGATTGCGCACTTGATACGTCCAGCACGCCCAAGTCAAAATCATGATCGCGCCCGATTTCTTCCACTGGTGTGGCAACCACAATAAAAGGAATGTCACGTGATTCACTGTTTTTTACAATAGAGCGGATTTCACTGTCCTGTTCAATGTTCTGGTTGCCTTTTATTCTGGAAAGCAGATGGTCCAATCGCCACTCCTTGTAAAACCGGGCAATCAACAGATCACCTGAGTGATAACAGGCTACTCTTGCATGCGGCATCTCTTTTGCAAGATAGCGCGCAAGGTCAACAGCTGTTCTAATATTGGCTACACGCACAAGTCCGAAAGAAACATGTTTGTCTTCTTCATTGAAGGTCCACTTGTGATCTTCGTGTAGTACACCAACTGCTTCTTTTACAGATTCCATCCAGCCTGTATATGTTTTTTTACGGACAGGTTGCATTTGCGCAAGGCGAAAAACCGGTTTATTAATCAGGCTTTTGGACATCTCATCAAGGCGTTCTGAATAAATCTCTTCAAAATCATTTTCCGACGAAGCAACCGGTTTGCCAGCCGGCTTCAGTTCGTCATCAATAAAAGCCCGGATAAAACGGATAGGGGTGTTTTTCTTTTCGCCATTTGCATTTTCCAATGCCTCAAGCATGGCAATTCCTGAGCGGAACGCTGCATCAACAGCACGGGCAACAGGCCTGGATAATGTTGCAGATGAACAGATCACGTTACGGCGGAACAGTGCTGCAAGCTGAACAAGTCGTAACACTGCTACCAGGGCTTGTGGCTCGTAGCTGTCAATTTCATCCAGCACAAGGTCTGCGCTCATCAGACGCAACAGTGCTTTCACATGCCTTCCTCTTTTGCCAGGAGAGCCTGCATCAGCCAGAAAATCAATAGTTGAAACCAGCGAAGGAATACCCAATACCGTACGTTCACGTCCTCCTTCAAAAAAGCGTTCCAGCCACTCGGGGAGAGAAATATCTTCACCGTAAACTTCCAGCTCATCTTCATCAAAGTCGCCGTGGAGGTTTACTGGCTCATTATTTGTGCTTTCGACCAAATCATGCGCTGTGCGGTCCCCAATGATGGTTGCCATTTCAGTATTGCCAATTCCTGATGCGGATTTCAGGGCTTCGCCTGTCTGCAAGGTCAGGCTGCGCAGATTCAACGCAAATGACAGGCGCGGATTGGTGTCACGCGACAAAAGACATGCAGCGCGGGCGTTCATCCTGGTTTTGCCGGATCCGGTTGAGGCCATATTGAAAAGCAGAGCAGGGCTGTCAGGAAACTCGCTTCGCCATTCCGACAAGGCATCTGCGCAGGTGTTCTGCCATGCAAAGCGACTTTCCGGATCGGCAGGTTGGATAATGTTTTTGACCGAATCTCTGGATAGCCCCGGGAGAGGAGCATATTCTGCTGATTTTGCATGTTGCAGAGCGACCAAATCTGCCATCCTTCGGAAGGTGTCCCGTGCGCGGTTTGCAACTTTACGCAAATGAAGATCAAGCGGTTGTTTTAACTGGCGATCCTTTTTACTGGTGTTGGCATAATTGACAGGATTCCTCGATTTTTTTTTGCCGCCATTTTTTACATCACCAGCGTCAGGCTCATCTTCTTTTGAAACAGAATGATCAGCAAAAATCAGTGCAGCGTGAGCGTAAGCCAGAATTGCACGCCAGAAAATGACGGCATGTTCGCCGGTATCCGTAATTTTTGCCTGCAATTCTGCATAATCGGCAAGTAACTGCTTATCCAATGGCGCATAAAGTTGCAAATAGTCGTCATCCGGTGCCTGATTCCAGTTGAGACGGATGTGATGTGGGCGTGCGGAGGGCCTGGAAAAATATTTGTCCATATGGCGGTTTTTTTCATTGCCGATCAGTCCGTGATGACTGACGACGAGATAATCAATTGCCTCCGGTGGGGTCACTACTGACTGTGTTAGGGAAGCGGAGAGGTTTTTGGAAGCGGTGAGTTTTTTTTCTGTGTTATCCCCCAAAACGACATCATCCAGTGTTTTTTTGCTTATTGAGAGCGTGTTCCACGCAGCTTCCCATTGGTGGTCATTTTTTCGGAGATGCTGCAGGATTTTTATTGAGATCCATTCATGTCTGATTTGTTGCAACCTGTTTTTTTCATTCTTGGCCTTGCTCTTTGGTTTTCGCAAATCCTTCTGAAACCATTTGTTGGCTTTGCCCAGGTCATGAACAAGACCAGATGCTTCAGCAAGCATGGACCCTATGTGAACCCATGGCGGAGTTGTCTGAGGGATTCTCTGGTAGATTCCTATTCTTGTAAACTCGTTCATGATGTACCTCAATTTTGTTGGAAAAAAAGTGACTGGTTTATTTGATTTTGTAGCTCAAAGTGATAGAAACATGTTGATTTAATTGGTGTTATTTTTGCGAGTTTCAATTAAATCAGTACTGCCTTTGAAAATGAAATTGAGCGTTGACCTGTGAGAAAAATTCTAAATCAATCAATTTGGCCATTCAATAATAGTTACAAGGTTCATTAAATTCTAAATCAAAGGAAAAACTTTGTCAACACGAACTTGATTAAATTTTGACAAGCCGCCTACTCGGCGGTGAATTTATTCGATAATAGCTACAATTTCTAAGCCGCCTGCTCGGCGGAATAAAGTAAAAAGCTTTGCAGGAAAGCGTTGTGAATTATAACACATTCATTATTTTGGGCGCTTATCCTGTAAAGTTTTCCTGATACTTTTGCGAAGTTAATTATTTTGTTGGCTTTCAGCAGGTTACACTATAATCCTTCACAGAATGCAGGCAAAAATGTAGACCTTTAGATCAGAATTCTGGGGAACCCTTTATGTTCAGTGTCGCAATTCACTCGAGTTGACTGATGAGGTGCAGGAGAAATTAATAGCATTGGTGCCGAAGGTACTGTCTGTCTTACACTTGCAAAGACCAGAAAAAAGAACATGTTTGGGCAAGGTACGTACACACAGGTTGATGGAAGATTCGGGGATCCCATTTTGACGAGTCTGATAAAGACGTTTAAGGGCTTGAATTGACGTAAAATGTCATGAGCATTAGCCCTCACGAGAGCATCTCCCTGCGAAGATAAGAAAAACGCCCGCCGGGAATATGACAATGCGCTGTGAAGTTGTTGTTTTTAACCTCAAAACCTTAATGTGAAGGTATTTTACCTTTGTCTTCCCCCCTACCAGTACAAAGCAAAATGGGTTATTATGGATACCTGCTATCACTTTTAAAATTCAACTTTCAAGGAATCATATGAACTTGCAACTAAAAAAAGATGATCAGGGAAACTTCATTCCCGCATCCGAAGAAGAACTCGCTGTTGCATTGGCTGGAGGGATTCCAATGAAACACAACAGTTCAAATAGCCAGGACAGTGTCTTGTTCACCGCGCTTCAGGAGGCGGAAGAGTCTGCTGACATGACTCTGGAGGAGATGGGTTTGTGAGCAGGTATGTCCAGCCAAGTGAGTAGTACAGAGTACGCAGATCGAATTATTTGCAACGGATGCTCATTGACTTTGCGCGCAGACACAAGGGAGGTTTCGTTACTGAAATTGAAGTTAATGGTCGTGCTTTGCGGGAGTGTGTTTTAAGAGTTCATCAAAGACAGTATTATTTTGAAGTGTTTCACAATATGGACAACGGTGTAAGCGAGATCAAAAGAATCGCTCTCTACTGTTTCTGGCTTCTTAAATACAGGCCGTTTGTTTTAAAATTCAAACCCGACCTGGACAACTTTCCCGCCAAGGTTGAAAGAAGAGATTATTTTGAAGAAAGATTTTGTATTTTTCTCCTCACAATGCAAATAAGACGCAGCTATAGCGGAACCCCAAGATTGCCAATTTCGGATAATGGTGTGGCTGACATTGTCTACTCTCTCAAACATCACGATGTTTCCAAAGAAACACTCACACTATTATTTGAAACACTTGAAGATGTTGTCAGAATGGGAGCCAAAACCACTCCCTACAGTGTTGAGTAACCTGTAGCTCCCGGGCAAGAATTCTAACTACAAGCCCTCTCATTGGGTCCGGCGTATGACGGTGGGGCAATTGATTTTAAAAAGTTTGTAAATGTCATTTGCCTTTTTGAAAGGCTCGTTGGTAATGATTTTATCAGAAAACACCTTGCATTTCTGGTTGCGCAGGTTCTGAAAAAGTGACATGGGATTATAATTCGTCTTCAGAATAGCATCCTGTAACTGCTTCAGAATGACGGTAACCATAAAGGTCAAAAACAGATGCCCTCGAAATGTTTCTTCTTTCTGTACCCGTAATGGCGACAAATCGGCGTAGTTTTTTCCGATGTCGAACACCTGCTCAATCTGCACTGAATCTGGCGTGAAGTAGCAGAAACAGTTGGAGCGATAACAGGACTGTATCAATGGGGAAATGCTGTATTTAATTGAAATTTGCATACCATGTTCAAATAAAATCAAGAGTTTGCACATGTTTGGAGAACGAGAAATTGAATTAACCAGTTTTTTTTCGCAGGTCTTTCGTTCGTCAAAAAATCAGGAAGTTCAGACAGGTCGGTACTTTTTTTGTACGGATAATGTCCAGGAAACGCCCAAGTCAGGACTTTTCTCCATCGCGTTAAGCGCGGTCTATTTCATGATATACGCCGTTGTCACGCAGAGAATTAAGGACTTTCAGGCCGTGACCATTTTGAATCAATACCTTGAAACTGGAATTTAAAAAAATGTTGAAGGCAGTTTCATTGTTTACAGGTTGTGGAGGCTCTGACGCTGGAGTTATTGCAGCAGGTTTTGATGTCGTTATGGCAAACGATAAAATGGCATATGCAAAGGATGTTTATCTTGCAAACCATCCTGAGACAGATTATGTCCTTTCCGATGTACAAAGAATAAAGACATTTCCTGACGCACAACTCCTTATCGGGTGTTACCCGTGCAAGGGATTCAGTCAGGGTGGAGCAAGGGATCCGGGGAGAAGTGTCAATGCGCTTTACCAGGAATTTTCCAGAGCACTTGGAATCATCAAGCCAAAAGCTTTTGTTGTAGAAAATGTGTCTGGCATGCTAAGAAGAGACTTTAATCATCTTCTTGAAGACCAGATAAAAGCGTTTACAGAAACCGGGTATAAAGTTAAAGTTGCCAGCTTGAATGCCTCTGATTTTGGTGTCCCACAGGACAGAAAGCGCATCTTTATTGTCGGAACGAGGCAGGATCTGAATGTAGACTATGCGTTTCCTGCACCAACTCACGGACAGGGCAAACCATTCGAAAAAGTGACGATTCGGGATGCTATCGGAAATATGCCTGAATGGCCAGTTGGTGAGTTTTATGACGAAGGGTTTCATTGGTATTATTTGTCGCGTAATCGAAGAAATGACTGGGATCAGACGTCAAAAACTATTGTGGCCAATCCGCGCCATATGCCTCTCCATCCCGTAAGTCCGTCGCTTGTTAAAGTTGGCCCGGATGCGTGGGCGTTTGCAAACGAAGAGCGTGCACGAAGGTTCAGTTACCGGGAAGCCGCGAGATTGCAGGGGTTTTGTGAAAATTTTATTTTTCCTGAAACATCTGCAAGCAGCTTGCGCATGCGATATACCGTAGTTGGAAACGCTGTGCCTCCACAGCTGTTTGAGGCTGTTGCCAGGAGTCTTCCCGATATCTGGGACTAAAAATTCGCTACCAGTCAACCTTGATTTGTTGAATTTGGTTGTTAAAGTCGATGAACCAGTCCGTTTTTATGACGTCATCTGCCTTGTTCTGCCAGTTTATCAGTCTCAATATACGCAATCTGTCCAGGAGCAAAATATCGTTTGCATGCTTGATATCGAACCATTTCCCTGAAGACTGTCTGTAACACACAGGAATAAATACGACATTGGAATGAGCTACCTGTTGATGAAAAAGATGCTTCAAAGAGATTGGGTGGCTTTCCAACCGTTTTTGAGGCCAATTTTGTTCCTGCGCGGCACATTGCCCCAGGATTACGTAATTCGATGTAACACCATCCTGAAAATTTACAATCCCTACCAGATCAATTCCACTGTCTCCCGTATTGCGGGGATCATCAGGAAGGTTTTCTGTCACACGGAACACACCCATATCCTGACCAAGTTTCTCCAAAGCCTTTGTCGCCTTCTGTCCGTAGTAATTTTTTCGATCTTCGGAGTGAGAATCAAAAATGCGTATATCCGTTCCGCTATGTGAGGATAACAGTCCCTGTAAAGCTACTTTACTGAGCTTGGTAAAAAACCTTGCCCATTTTTGTCTGATGCCTCCACTGGCAGGAAAAGAACGCAGTCGCGAGCATGCCAACAGGAATATATACAGTTGCTGTATGGAGGTTACACGTTCTTTCCGCAGCAACTGCTTGTCTACAACAGTGAAAGGATAAAAACTTCCAAACTCTTTTTGGCGGTATTCCAGATGGCAAAAAACATCTTCAAACCTTTCTCTTAAAACATCTTTGCGCTGGGCAGTTGAAAGTGTTGGATTATCTTCAAATATTTCAATAACATCAAGTTCGTCCACACTTGGCAAACCAGTGCGTAACAAAGAACTCAAGTTATTTTCATGTAACTGGTGCCCAAAATGACCTGTTATCAACAATAATTCTGCCAGATCTGCAAAAAGATAAGGCGTATCAAAATAGACTTCACCGATTTCAAAATTCATTATCCGGGCTCTTCTGTTTATCGGCCAAATTGTTTCCGATTAATCTTATGTTCTCACGTATCCTTCTGGCAATCTCCAGTGCATTTTCATCAAAATCAATTGTGGCAACCAGACCTGCAGCTGTAGTCAGAGCAGTATCTGCCTGAAAGAGAAGGTGTATGAATTCTTTATGAAAACCCTCAGTCTGTTGCCAGGCAAACTGTAAAGTTGCTCCCTGGCGAAGAGACCTTAATGCTACCTCATTTTCTACTACAGCAGAAAGTTTGCGGATTTCTCTTGACTCTGCAACCTTTGCTTTTCCGCTGAACTGGTTATCCGGCTTGAAAAGCCATTCGACCAGTTCCTGAACATGCCTGTGGTTCAGTCCATCCATCGTGCCATCTTCATTCTCATTGGCAAGTCCGACAAACCTGGCAATCCGAGTATCCGCCAATGCAGTTGAAAAAACAGCAAATTTTATTGATTCTTCGCCCAGTCCACTAATGTTGTAGAAATCATTCTCCTCGACCAGTTTGTAAACGGAAAGAGCGCTCAAGTTCCTTTTGACGTGATCCCGGCGACTTCCAATAACATTTGCCACTTCCCGATGTCTGTCATTTACCTCATTTTCTGCACTGGTTCTTTCAAAAATCTGCTGCATATATCTGGCTTTCGCCAGTGGAGGCCATTCCTTGATTCCTGTTATATGCCGGTATCCCAGATAGGAAAGTGCGTCATCACGTTTATCAAGAATAATCACGGGAATATCGTCAAGCTTGTGCCTGGGATTGTCTGTCAAACTTTTTATTCTTGCGGGAAGTGTTGGTAAAAGACCTGGATTCTGGAGGATTTTTAATGCGACCAGGCGCCTGTTGCCTTCAACCACAGTCCATGTATTATTGTTGTTGCCGGGGCCTTTTTCTTTTGGCACAGCGATTAATGGCTCACCTGGGAAATAGCCGTGCTCCGCAATGGAGGAAACCAGTTCATCTATTGATGCTGTCTCGGCAAGATATTCGAGCATAGCTTGCTGAGAGCGTTCAATACCTGTTGGTAGTCTTGGATTCTCTTTGTCAAGAAAAAGCGTGTCCAAGGAAACAAATGTTATGCTTTGTGGTTTTTTCATACCGCTACTTTCCTGTTCTGTTTTTCATGAATGCTTTAAACTTTTTCGTTTCATGTTATATGTCAATCCTATGGATTTCACTTCCTGTCCGGCAATATTATTGCATTCGCATATCCCACGTCATGAATTCAGGCTAATTCGATACGCTTTGCCAGAGGTTCATGTACTCCAGGCTGTAGCCAGGATTGAATACATGGGAAGAAAGCATCATTGATGACTCCAGGCACTTGGCAAGTTGTGTTCAGACAAGCGCAGCAAGCTTAAGTCAGGATTGGTTGCCACTAACACAACAATTTCGCATTTGACAAGATTTAACCGGTCTGAAAATAATACTCCGATGTTTTGTGACTTAAAAGTCGTGAAAACTTGTTTTGAACAGTGTTTACGACATTAATTCAGCGCGAGTCGAAATATCTGGATCATCGTTAATTCATAATCCATTCGTGAAATTTTGCCTTGCAGTGCTTTCTACGAGTTTTTGTTATCTGGAGTTCAATTTCGACAGCTTGCACGTAATCTGCTGATTTACAATGAAAAACAATTGCCGCATCAGCCGCAAAACAGGAAGTGCCCTGCAATATAGATCAATTGTTTACACTTCGTTTGCATTGCAAGATACCGAACCTGGGCAGAACGGACTAACCATCATCACAAAAAAACACATATTTTTGACTTCTCGTGAAATATGTGGGTATTTTCATTTTGATTTTTTCCAAGCCGTCTGTGCGCCGGTGAACGTTTCTTTCGTACAGGTCATTGCTGCTGTCGTTTTCTAAACCGCCTACGTGGTGGTGAACAAACCACCTGTACACGTGTATATACACATACATTTCTAAACCACCTACGCGGTGGTGAACTAGACTTTGCTGGCGTTACCAGCTTTACAGAATTTCTAAACCACCTACGCGGTGGTGAACGGCTGTATCGGTCTCAATGGGAATCGGGTGTCTTTCTAAACCACCTACGCGGTGGTGAACTAAGTATGGCAAATGCTAATCCTTCGCGCTTATTTCTAAACCACCTAGGCAGTGGTGAACTGTCCGGGCTGAACTGATCTTCCTGAAAAAATGACTGAGAAACATCAGGTCCTTTGACGGGAGCAAATTGTTCGCAAATGTCTTCTTGCGTGAAAAACAGGATCTATATGTCATGCCGACATGACTGAATGGATTTTTGCGCGAACATTGACAACTGCGTGGAGTGTTTATCGCTTCTTCGCGGCCTCAACCTTTGCGCGATGCGCTTTCAGGCTTTCCACATCGCCGTTGTTAATCACGAATTTTCCCTCAACCTCCGTCAGTCTATAAACAGAAACGGGTAGCCCTTTTTGAGATCTGAGTTTGTTTAAATTCAACAAGTCACGAGCCAGCCTTACGTCCTGGGAAATCAGCGAAAGAGCATGCGTAGTTCTTGCGCTGGTAAATTGGGTAAGAAAAACGTTGTCTGCATGCGAACTGTCGTTCTCACCAAACCCAATTAGAATGCTCCCGGATTTTTGATGTCGAGCAAGGCTTTTCATGGCGTATTTCGCTTTTTTCTGCGTTTCAAGGGCATCTTCTTTTGTTAAGTCAGGATTTTCTGCAAGCTTCTCCAATTCTCGAATCACACGATTTGGAACTATCAACTTCTTGTCTTCCTTTTTTAAAATGGGAAAAAGTTCTTTTTCAAGCTTTGGATACTTATCGTGCGTAAGAATATTTGTATCAATGAATAATAGACTGGTTTTTACAACACGATTCAAATCGGCAGGGTGGTTAATCTTTTTTAAATGATCAATACTCCCATTTTTATTGATGCCATAAGCAAAAGCTTTCCGTCCTCCCTGCGATAGAAGTCTGTTCAGGTTGAATATATCATGAGCAAGATCAGCGTCTTGCGTGATCAGGGTGAGTTGATGCCCCTGTCTGCCTTCTTCCTGGTTTCCTATTCTGAAGTTTGTAAAAATGGTTAGAAAAACATTGGTTGTATCGTTGTCATTTTCGTCAACAGCAATCACCACAAGCCCGTTCTTCTGGTGTCGTCCAAGGCTTCTCAGAGCATACCGAGCATCTTTATTACCGCGTGCTTCCAGTTCTTCTACAACCCCTCTTGGCACAATCAGCTGTTTACCTTCCGCTTTGAGGAGAGGGAAGAGTTGTTTTTCCAGTTCCGGATACTTTTCGTGCAAAAGACTGCTCGTGTCAATAAGCAACTTTCCATCTCGTATGTGCTTTTCTAAGCTAACTGGTTCCTTTTTGCGAAGAGGGGGCGAGGATGAAGTTTGCTTCGGGAGATTTTTCGGCTTCATTTAATCTAAACCTATATTTTTGATTAACCGTTTTCGACCACAATCAGAAACTAATTGCATTTGTTTTAGTGGGTCTTTGGGTGCGCTTTCCAATTTATGTGTTCACAAAACTGAGGCGGGTCTGACCACGTAATTCACACAGTGTACAGGGGAGTGCCAAGATTTAAGTTTAACAGGGGAATTATACAACAAAGCTGTTTGTTTTAACAAGGAAAGTGTATAATTTACAAAGAAGAGATACACCCAGACAAATTTCAAAAAACGGGTGGAGAAATCGCCATTCCGGTGCTGTTTTGCGCTCTAGGATGCATTCCCAGTAATTGCCCCGAATGAAGACGAATCGCTTTAAAATTCGAACATTAGATTTTTCAATATCCATTACAAGGAGCCACAGGAAATGAGCAGGAACTTTAAAGACCAACTCCTTATAGCCAAGCAAGAGCTTTTTTCAAATCCTTCCGCCCGTATACCGGTATGTTTCCTTCTGGATACGCAGGACTCCAGAGAAGGAAAACCGACCAAAAGTTCCTGGGAACTTGCGGAATTTTTGATTAAAGACGATATTTCCCGTTTCTCCGTCGAGGTTTGTACCGTTATTTATGGGGCGATCTCTCATGTTGGAGATTTTGGAAGCCTGGATCTCCGGAAAACCAGTCCCTCTTACAAAACTGAAGGTGAATTATTTCTGGGGGATGCTCTGAAGCTCGCCCGCGAAAAACTACGAGGTAGAACACAGGAATATAAAGGTGCAGGCGTCGATTATCACAAACCCTGGCTCATCGTAATGACAGATAGCCACGCAACTGGGGATAAAGCCCTTCTTGATAAAGAGGTCGCAGAAATAGCCAACCAGCAGCGGCAAAATCAGCTTGAAATTTTGACCATTGCCATCGGCAATAAAGTTGACCTGGATGTATTGGAACAAATTTCTCCTGAACGTGAGCCATACAGGATGCAGGACGGAAAATTCACCGAGTTTTACAGTTGGATTGCCGCGAACCTTACCAAGGTATCTCAATCCTTGCCCGGAGAAGACTACAAACTGGACATGAGTCAAGCCTACACCTGGAAGGAAATAATGTCAACTCGGTGATGGGTGTCCGTTGCGGAGGTCCTTTGCTGAAGAGTCTTCTCAGCGCAGGCACTATTGGAGAAATTGATGCACACGCATGATTTTGTTTCATTACACGCCAATAATTTATATTTGTGAAGAAAGGGTGTTGCTTTGGTAATGTTTGACCTGACACTGCAAGGCAGATCGCACATCAGAGACAATATTCCGTGCCAGGATAA
>Ga0099364_10010318_pt1 | contig 12853 bp, 6 predicted proteins | sample TergutTh196P3_FD_73070 | JGI IMG/M metagenome (GOLD analysis project Ga0099364, IMG submission 73070) | Microcerotermes parvus P3 segment gut microbial communities from Pointe-Noire, Republic of the Congo - Th196 P3 | ecosystem: Host-associated > Arthropoda: Insects > Digestive system > Gut ...
TGTACGGAACGCATTTATTCGTTCCTAGTTCGGTTGTGTTCCCATTTTGCCTGTACGGAACGCATTTATTCGTTCCTAGTTCGGTTGTGTTCCATAAGGAAGCAGGAACGAATAAATGCGTTCCGTACAGACAAAATGGGTTCCATACGGAAGCAAGAACAAATAAATGCGTTCTGTACAGACAAAAACCCAACCGAACTAGGAACGAATAAATGCGTTCCCTACAGGATTTGAGTGCATTTGAACAAAAAGGAACCCATATGAAAAAAACAATTATTTTAATCTTCATTTTTATTTGCTACGTCACCTTGAACGCGCAAATTATCCAACCTGTAGAAAATGATTTATCTATAGAACCGCCAGAAAAATCAGCGACTTTAGCTATGTTAATGTCCGCAATTGTCCCCGGTTCTGGTCAGTTCTACGTCAGCAAAAACACATTTACTGCATATTTATTTCCGCTTCTTGAAATTGGTTTATGGTCTTTAAAAATATATCTAACAAACAACGGAAATGAAGCAACTTCTGATTACGAGCGTTATGCAGACAAGTTTTTTGATATAGATAATCAATACAAAGTACAACGCAATCTTATATACCACCCCAATTCGGGAAAATTTTATGGAGATCCCGAAACTCAGGATCTTGACTACTGGGGCAATGGTGCACATTTCAGGTTAAAGAAAGATGACATGCAGCATTATTATGAAGATATTGGAAAATATTCGCAGTATACATTCGGCTGGGAAGATTGGTACAATACTTATGTTGAAGAACTTGGTGGTGACGAAGTGTTCGTAAACTGGATTTTCAACGATGCTACCAATCCATATGACATAAGATGGATTGGCAATCGTCCCATTAATGACCCCAACCAAATTCATATTACAAAAGAAACACCATATCATGGCAGTGAATTACGCGATATTTATGTAAATATGCGAAATAGAGCTGAAGATTATTATAGATATTCGGAATACATGAATTTCTTTATATTGGCAAATCATGCTTTAGCTGCTTTTGATGCAAGATTAACAGCAAACAAGCACAACAATAACTCTAGAAAAGAACCTGCACTTACTACATTCATGAACACAACATTAATAGAAAATAAACTTACTCCTATTTGGGGAGTTAATATGAAATTTTAAATGAGGTAAATATGAAAAATATTCTTTTTTGTATAATTATTGCTTTTTTATTTACACAAAGCTATACAAACGATTTTAGGATTGACCAATCTGAACCTGTTCATAAATCAGCTCCACAAGCGATGCTAATGTCTGCCTTTATCCCCGGTTCAGGACAAATGTATCTTGGAAAAAACACAAGAGCAGGTGTTTTTCTTGCTGTCGACATGATGAACATTCTCTCTTTAATTAGATTCGAGAAAGAAAAAGTTAATTTAACTGAAAGCTCAAAACTTTTTGCTTTCAGTAAAGCCGGGCTAAATATGAATGCGACAGATGACATCTATTTACTAGCACATAACCACAGATCATCAGATGATTACAATAGGCATATTGAAATGCAAGCAAGAAACTGGTATATAATTGTGCATAATGACCCAGAAGGTTTCCATGAGTATATGGAGAGAAATTATATTCACGATTCTTGGGAATTTAAAACTGAAGCGGACTTTCAAGATTACAGAAAAATTAGAAATGACAAACAGAACTTTGAAATTTATGCTAATTTCGCTATTGGTGCTATGATTATCAATAGAGTTATTAGTGTTATTGACGCTGCTGTTCAAACAAACAAAATTAATAATAGTGGACAACTGTATACTGTCCCAGATTTTAACGCAAAGGGGATTTCTGTTGTTTATGAATATAAATTTTAGGTTTATTATAACTATATTTCTGGTGCTTTTTATTTCTTTTTTAAAGGCAAATGAACCGAAACCACCTATACTAAACGCTTTCAAATCTGCTATTCTTCCCGGATGGGGGGAACTGTCTATGGGAAATAAGTCAGGATATGTTTTTCTTGCCATTGAAGCTACGCTATGGAGTACAAAGTTCTATTTTGACGACCAATCTGATCTAAGACTGAGGCAGGCAGACCAATTTGCTTTTAACAACGCAAATTTAAAAAGTTATGACCTTGATGAAAATTTAAGATTTTTGCTTGGAAGATTTAATACCTCAGGTTTTGGTCCAGGTGGGTACAACGAATTTGTTATTACTACTGCAAAAGAATTATACCCGAATCAACCTGACAAACAAACAGACTATATTAATGAACACCTTCTTGATGAAAGCATTTATTGGAACTGGGAATCAACTTCTAACAGAGGGCTATATGCTACTATGAGAAGGGAATCATTACATTTTGAGGATTATGCTAAAGCCGTTACCGGGACTATTATTGTGAATCATATTGTTTCTTTTCTAAACTCGATTCGAATTGGAAACAATCAAGCAAATAATAATTTAAACTTTTATGCTGGTTTTAACCCTCAGATGAAACCATACATGGGGTGCGTGTACTTGTTTTGACATATTTCTGTACGGAACGCACCAATTTCTGTAGGGAACGCATTTATTCGTTCCTAATCCTGTCTGTACGGAACGCACCAATTTCTGTACGGAACGCATTTATTCGTTCCTAGTTCGGTTGGGTTCCAATTCTGTCTGTACGGAACGCATTTATTCGTTCCTAGTTCAGTTGGGTTCAATATCGAAATCTGAACAAATAAATGCGTTCCTAATCTGCGAAGCACCGCAACTATCAAGGGGGGAGGTATTACATGATAACAAAACGTCTCTCAAAACGTTTTATTTATATGAACATTGCTATAATATTAGCTTGTGTTGCATTAATAATTCACAATGTAAAAAATACAGAAAAAACCATAAAGAAAGAATTTATTCTAAACGCCAGCATTGCCAGTGAAATGATAGACCTTGATTACCTAATGCGTCTCACTGGTACTGAAGGAGATATAGGCACATACGAACATACTTATTTAGAAAAGAAATTCAAAGAAATTGTTAATCTTAACGCAAATTACCAATATGTATTCCTTATGGGTAAAAATGATAACGATGAATTTTTCTATTTTATTGAAGTAAAGAACAATAACAACAAAATAGTTGAATTAGCTACTCCCGGCACAATTTACGACGAACACACTGGTGAACTTTTATATATCTTTAATAGCAAAAAACCCGCTGTTACCAAACCAATAACTGATAATTGGGGAAAATGGGTTTCTGCAATAGTTCCAATATTGAACCCAGAAACTGGAGAAGTTATCGCCATTTTTGGTATAGACAAACTTTTTAGCATTTGGTCTTGGTTATTAATTAACAGGTACGTATATTTAGTTTTTGCTGTTGTCATGATTATAACTATGTTCATTATTACCACTAAATTACTGCTACAAAGAAAAGAAATTGTTGACAGAATTTCAAGAGTTAATAGGCAACGTGGTGCAATAAATGACATTTCGGCACAAACTCTTTACGAAAGATTTGGTTTAGTTAAATCACTTGAAAAATTAGCTGTTATGATTGCTGATATTTTAACTATAGACCTTTGTTCAATATGGCTTTTAAATGACGAAAAAACCGCTTTAGAATGTAAGGCAGTTTCAAGAGACAATGCTATTCAATTACATCCAATTTTAGACATTACTATTCTAGAGCATCCAGACCTATTCACCACTTTACATAAGGAAACAGTTAAGGTTTTTAGTGAGGTTTCCAAAGTTGAGCATATCCACAATTATTTTAAAAGCTTTAAAAACGAAAAGTATATGCCTAAATCTATTATCATCTGTGGTTTCTTATATAATAAGAATCTTGTAGGTATTGTTGTTGCAGAAAATTACACTTTAAAGCACTGGACTACCGATGAAGAAGTCTTTATTAATACAACAGCAGCGATACTCGGGCAATTAATAAGCCGAGAAAAAGAAAAGAAAGCTGAAAATGAATTATTACTAACACGATTTAGATTTTTAAATTCGATTGAGACTATGCTTGATGGATTTGTTTATTTTGACGAGTTCTTAAACTGTAATTTCACTAATAGCAAAACGTTAGAAATTTTAAAACTTGATTCTCAAACGTATAAAAATTCAAAGTTATGGGAAATGATGCCGAATGATTTTGCTACTTCTTTACGCGGGATACTAAATAATGCTTTAGAAGAAGGGCAGAATCATATAAGTATAGAATATTTCAACTCGTTAGATAAATGGATTGAGATAAAGATTTTCCCAGCATATAAAGAAATTACTTGTATGTTTAGTGATGTAACTATTGAAAAACATAAAGAGAAAGTATTGTTAGACAATCATAGACTGTCTATAATTGGCGAGATAACTACTTCTTTCGCACATGATTTTAATAATTATTTGCAAATTGTTTCTGCTAACATTCAAGTTCTTGATAAAAAACTTACTGATGGTAATTTAGGAAAATATACTAAAAATATTCTTACGGCTACTTCTGATGCAGCTACAAGAGTAGAAATTCTACAAAGATTTGCAGGTGCAAAACATAGTAAAAGTGAATATTGTCGCGTATCACTTAATAAAATCGTTGAAGATGAAATTCAACAATCTATTTTTATCTGGAAAACTGAACCTGAAAAACATGGAATCACTATTGAAATTAAACAAAATCTTGGCGTTATTCCCGACTTTTACGGAAACGAAAACGAAATTAAATCTGTAATTTATACTATAATTCAAAATGCCGTTGAATCAATGCCTCAAGGTGGTGTTATCAGTTTTACTACAAGTGTTTCTGATATTGATATTTGTCTCTCCATTTCAGATAACGGCATTGGCATTCCAAAAGAAGTTATGGATAAAATTTTTGAACCTTTCTTTACTACAAAAAGTTTCAATCTTGGAAAGGGACTTGGACTAAGTAACGCACATAACATAATTTCCGAACATAAAGGAAGCATTTCTGTATACGAGAATAGAACTGGAAAAGGCACTACTTTTGACATATATTTACCACTGCATGATTTTAAAGAAGAAGATGAAAACCTTGATGACTCGTCTAATAAAAAACAAGATAAGCGTATTTTATGGGTAGATGACGATGATGATATTAGAAGCATTGGTGTAGAAATGTTAGAAAGTTTAGATTACAAAGTGGTGTCAGCAGAAAGTGGAGCAACTGCCTTAAAATTATTAGATGAATCTAGTTATGACATATTAATAACCGATATTGGTATGCCAAATATGAATGGATGGCAATTGATTGAAAAGGTCAATGAAAAATTTAAAGGGAGAATAAAAATTGCTGTTCTTTCAGGCTGGGGAGCACAAGTGCCTGAAGAACAAAAGATTGAGTATGGAGTTGAAAAAGTTTTATCAAAACCAATTAAGATGGCACAACTTGCTAAATTAATTGAAGATTTGTGATCTTACTTATGTTCTGTAGGGAACGCACCCAAATTCTGTAGGGAACGCATTTATTCGTTCCTAGTTCGGTTGGGAATAAATTTTATTTCAATATCCCATTGTTCGGCTGGAATAAAATTATATCAATATCGAATTAGGAACGCATAAATGCGTTCCCTACAGGCATAAATGCGTTCCGTACAAATCTGCGAAGCTCCTTCAACTATCAATTATCAACTGCTTTATGGAACATATACCAACAAAAACATATTTTTCATTAACTGCGCTTAATGATTACGGACATAACATTATACAACACGGGAAAAAAGCTTTAATTGTAACAGGTAGAAATTCAGCTATTAAGAGCGGAGTCCTAAATGACCTTCTACCTATTCTAGGTAATTCTAATATTAGTTATTCTATTTTTAACGAAGTACAAGAGAACCCTGATATTAGCATTATCGTAAAAGGTAGCAACCTTTTTAAATTAATGAATTGTGACTTCATCATCGCCATTGGTGGCGGAAGTCCGATTGATGCTGGAAAAGCAATTTCTGTTATGGCAGCAAATAATTTAGATTCTAAAAACATATATAACATTTCTTTACAAGAAAAAGCTTTTCCAATTATTGCTATACCAACAACTTCAGGAACTGGTTCTGAAGTCACTCAATACAGTGTTTTAAATAACAATGAGTCAAAAATTAAGGCTGGATTTGGACACCAACTTCTATTTCCTAAAATTGCATTTTACAATCCAATTTACACCGTTTCAATGAGTAAAATTGTAACAAGAGATACTGCTATTGATGCTCTAAGTCACTTATTAGAAGGCTTATATTCGAATAAATATTGCGAAAATATTGTCAAATATATTCACGAAGGTATTGGTATTATATATAAAACTCTTATCCCGTGCCTAAACAATCCAGAAAACATTGAGTTAAGAGAAAAATTAATGTATGCAGCACACCTTGGAGGATGCGTTATTGCCAAAACTGGCACAACTATGCAACATTCGATTGGCTATCCATTAACTACAGAATTTGATATTTCTCATGGATTAGCTAATGGCATGGTTATGAAATATATAATGAATTTATTTGAACCTTATGTTAAAGATAGGTTAAATGACTTGTTTAATAACTTAAACATTAAGAAATCTGACTTTTTTGAATGGTTAGATGAATTATTGCCACCTCTCATAGAAAGAGAGAGCCAAGAGATCAAAACCTTTATAAACAAAAGAGTTCCTGAAGTGTTAGAATCAAGAAATATGGCTTTAAACCCATGTAATGTAAAAAAAGAAGACATTATTTATATCTATAATAAAATATTTTGTCTGTAAGGAACGCATTTATTCGTTCCTAATTCGGTTGGGTTTTTGGTCTGTACGGAACGCATTTATTCGTTCCTAATTCGGTTGGGTTTTATGCCTGTAGGGAACGCATTTATTCGTTCCTAATTCTCAACGTGTTAATTATTTTTTAAAAAGTTACGGGATACCTACGGGATCCACTCCGAAAATTATATATAATCGTACCACAAATATCCCGTAGGGATATTTAATTCGTCTGTATCATCATCAACAAAACCTCAAAAAATAATTGACAAAAATTCAATAAAAAATATTATGTACTCAAAATGAATTTTATGCATACAAAATTACATCACCTAAAAAAATATAAATAAAAATAAATAAAAAGGAAAATGAAAATGAAAAAACTAACCCTAATCATGCTAGCACTTGCTTTATCAAGCATTTTAACAGCTCAGGTAATGTTCGTTGAGGAATATTTTGACTCCGGACTACCTTCAGATTGGCAAATCCAGAACATGTTTATTTCCATAGGTATGGGAGTAGACAACACCAACGCATTAACTGCGTCAAACCATTTCGGTGATCTTACCGCACAGGCAATTACGCCTACCTTTGGTCCCATTCAACCCGGAACCGTCTTAGAGTTCGACTACTGTGTTGTCGAATTTTGGTGGGGCGGGCAAATTAACATGGCACAAACTGTTGTTAATTTCTATGTAGGCGAAACTCTTTTGTACACCGTAGACAACCAAACGCACGTGCCAAGTAGAGATTTCAGAAGAATGTCATTAAATCTCGATGCGTTTGTTGGACAAACTACTGAGATTAAAATTGACGTCTCCATTGGTCCAAGAATTGACGAAATTGCAATCGATTTTGACAATTTTATGGTATATCATGTAGTAGACCACGATTTAAAAGCAGTAAGCCTTTCTGGTACTTCAACACCAACAGAGGGAGTACAAGCAGAATATAAATTTGTAGTTTACAACGGAGGTCTTTTCACTGCTACTAATTACAGCGTTGATCTTGTTGTAAATGAAGAAATTGTTCTTAGTACCAATGGAGTATATCTTCCAGTAGATAGCTACCATGATTTCTTTTTAAGATGGACACCTCAAAATACAGGTAATTTTGAAATCTATGCTAAAATAGAATATGCACAAGATTTGAATCCTTTAAACGATGTTAGCAATACTTTAAATGTTGAAGTACAACCACATGGAACGTTTATTTCGTATATTGGTGACATTAATAGCCCTTTATTCTACAACAATCCTTTATTTAATTACAACTGGGGATCAAGCGTGTCACAAACTATTTATCCGGTAGAAGAAATCAATGTTAGTGGAACAGTTACTCACCTAACTTACAAGTTTAGAAGCACTCTTTCTTCATTACCTTATTCAATTCCTATTTCAATTTATTTGGCTTCTATTGATAAAAATGAATTTGACGATAGATTTGATTGGGTTCCATTAGAACAGTTTACTTTAGTCTATCAAGGTTCGCTTAGTTTAAATTCATCAGGCACGCATGATGTTACATTTGAGCTTGACACACCTTTTGTACATAATGGTAGCAACCTTGTTGTTATGGGACAAAGGCATTTAACGAACTGGTTTGAAGGGCACAGATGGCATACAACAGATACAGGAAATCAAAATAGAAGTTTAACTATACAATCGGATGATATTGAGTATAATCTACAAAATTATCCACAAAATTCACAAATACACACGTTTTTCCCAAACATCACTATTCATTTTAACACTTTCAACATGGGACATTTAAATGGTGTTATTGCAAATTCTGAAACTGGAGAACCAATACATGATGCGAAAATTCAAATTGTAGAGACATCACAAAGTGTTCACAGTGAATTTGGCGAATTTTCTCTTTCATACATTTTACCCGGTACTATATCTATCAATGTTACAAAGTACAAGTTTTATGATCTTACTATTGAAAATATTGAAATTATAGAAAATCAACAACAATTTGTTGATATTGAAATTGTTCCTAGACACCATGATATGGCAGCCTTAACAGTTACTGGTCCTAGCTTGGTTGAAGTTGAAAAAGAATATATTTTTACAGTTACTGTTAGAAATGACGGACATCAATCTGCTACAGGGTATTCTATTAACTTAATGCAATATAATGAAAATGGAGAAGATATACTTTTAGCTTCAGAAAACGGTACCTCTCTTGTTTCAGAAGAAGTGAAAGAATATGAGATTACATGGATACCTGAAAATGCAGGATTTGCAAATGTTTATGGTATGGTAGTTTATGATCTTGATGACAATCCGCTAAACGACAAGTCACATACAATTCGTACAGAAGTTGTTGTTTTAGGTACTGTTACTGTTTATATTGGCAACCCAGACAGCACGGTAGATTCACCTTTCTGGCCCTTCAACTATTGGCACGAATCAAGTCTGAACCAAATGATTTACTTAGAATCTGAAATTGGTATGTATGGGAGCTTAACAAGAATTGGTTATACTTTTAATGGAATTGGAGATATAGATCCCGGTATCAATGTTAGATTATATGCTGCTGTTACAGAACTTAACGCATTTAGTTCTACAGATACTTGGATACCAACAAGCGAGTTCACTTTAATTTTTGAAGGTGAACTTCCTGTAACAGAACAAGGTAAAAGGGACATTATTGTAGACCTTGATACACCATTTACTTACGGTGGTGGAAACCTTGTTCTTATGGCATACAAACCTTACATTCCAAATTGGTATGTAGCCACTAATGCTTGGCAACAAACTATGATGCCAGCTACACGTACCATATGGGATTTCAATGAGTTTGGTGATGTTGATTTTGATAACCCAGAATTGGCTCTTTTTAGAAGCGAGATTCCGAATGTAACTCTTTACTTCCAAACTGAAGGCATGGCATCTTTATCTGGTATAGTTACTCACAACGGCAGCCCATTAGCTGACGTTTTCATTGAAATTGATGGAACTTTAAGAAGAACTTATACTGATGAAAATGGATACTATATTTTTGAATTTATTGAAGATGAATTTGTAACTATTACTGCAACAAAACATGGCTATATCACCGAAACTTTCGAGAATATTCAAATACCAGAAGCTACGCCTGTTGTTTTTGATTTCCAAATGTACGAAAGACCTATTATTACTGTGTATGGTAATATTATCTCTTCTGATAATGGACAACCTTTACAAAACGTACAGATTGAATTGTTAGGATACCAAGATTATCTTGACATTCGTACAAATAATTTAGGTGATTTCATTATCAGAGATGTATTTGCTAATTTTACTTACGAACTGAATGTAACAATGACTGGTTACCAAAAACACATAGACATAATTGAAATTCATAATTCAGATTTCCATATCCCTCAAATTACTTTAGCTGAAAGAGCTTACATTCCATATAATTTTACTGCTGTTAAAAGCGGTGAAAACGTTAACTTAACATGGAGTGAACCTACACCCGGACAAGAATCTTGGTTCACTCACGCACATACACTTGAAATTGATAACGCTATGGGTGGATATATGGGAAATCCTGCTATTCTGATACCTGTTATGAGATTCTCACAAGCTCAATTACAAAGCTTTGGAGTTTCAGGTGCTGAACTTACTGCAGTTGATTTTGTGCCTTTCACTACAAACGCTACTTACACTATTCATATTTATCAAGGTGGTAGCGGAACTCCGCTTGATCCGGGTACTCTTATTCACGAACAGCTTATTCCTGCCTCTGACATTATTCCTGAATTATGGACTCAAGTTATTCTTAATAAACCAATTAATATTCCCACATGGGGCGAATTATGGATTGGATATAAAGCAGATATTCTAGGTGGATTTGCATGTACTGCTGCTCCCGGTCCTGGTGTTGCGGGATATGGTGATGTTGTTTGGAATAACGGATCTTGGGAAATTATGGCTAATCATGGTATTGATTGGAACTGGCTTATTAGAGGTTTCGCAAATGGAGTTTATATTTCTCCAGAAAATCTTGTTTACAATCCAGCTTTAGAGCCTAAAACATTTACAAATAGTACTGTAACGCGAAATAACCCAGAACCAGCTTTAGCAAATGTTGTTCAACTTGAACAATTGGCTTTTCCGATTGGTGAATATAACGCTACTACCTCCAACTCCCCATCAATGAGGAGAGGTAATACTGAAAATGGTCTTTTAACTCAGTCAAAAATATCTAATTTACATAAACCTAACCGTGCTTTGTTAGGTTATGACATCTGGAGAACTAACGTAAACAATATACTTAACGAATCAGAATGGGTGCAAATTATAACAAATCACCCATCAACTTCATTTACAGATACAACATGGAGTTCTGTTGATGATGGAGACTATAGATATGTGATTAGAGCAAATTATACACAAAACAATATATCACTACCTGTTTTCTCAAACAGAGTGAACATGAACTTGACAGCTGTTGTAACTATAAACATTAAAACACATGATGAGTCACCAATTAACGGTGCTTTTATTAGATTGGTAAACAATAATGGTGACCCTGAATATGTATATGAAGAATGGGCGTTTAGTAACGAAATTACAATAACTGACGTTTGGTTAGGAAAATATACTCTTATAGCAACTTACCCAACTTATGCTCAACATAGAAACATTGACCTAGAAATAAATACATTTGATTTTCAATATGACATAACTCTATATAAAATGAATGTGCTACTTACAGAAGGTTTTGAAGCCGGAGAGTTTCCACCAACCGGATGGATTACTATTGATGCTGATGGAGATGGACATAATTGGGAACTTGCTTCTGAACCCGGTTATTCGGCAAACAACGGTGCTTATTCCGCTATGAGTGCTTCCTATCATAATACATATGGCGGACTTACACCAGATAATTATTTAGTTTTACCACAAATTAATTTACCTGAAAACCATCACATTACTTTGAATTATTATGTGGCAACGCAAGATAAATTCTTCCCCAACGAAACTTATTCGATACTTATTTCTACTACAACACCAGATGTTCAAAGTTTCAACGAAATATTCATGGAAACACTATCAGCAGAAAATGAGTTTTGGCAAGAAAGATACATAGACCTTACAGGATATGCCGGTGCTGATGCATACATAGCTTTTAGACATCACTCCTCCGCAGATGAGTTTGTCATTAAAATTGATGATGTGCTTTTATACTCCACTGATCAAAACGTTTCTGATAGAGACATTTCAATTTTACCTACTAAAACCACACTAGGTATCAACTATCCAAACCCATTCAATCCTACTACTACTATCGCTTACACTGTCGCGAAAGAAGGAAATGTTAAAATTGATGTGTATAACATTCGTGGACAAAAAGTTAAAACGATTGTTGATGATAACCACATCGTCGGTTATTTTAAAGTTGAATGGAACGGAAAAGACGAAAATGAACGAGATGTCGCTAGCGGTGTGTACTTCTATAGAATGCAAGCTGAGGCTTTTAGCGAAACAAAAAGAATGTTGCTGTTGAAGTAGGGACGAATTTTCTGTACGGAACGCCACCTATTCTGTACGGAACGCCACCTATTCTGTAGGGAACGCATTTATTCGTTCCTAGTTCGGTTGGGTTCCCATTTTGCCTGTAGGGAACGCATTTATTCGTTCCTAGTTCGGTTGGGTTCCATACGGAGCAGGAACGAATAAATGCGTTCCCTACAGGTTTTGTTGTGTTCCCTACAACCCCATGAGATTCAATATGAAACCCAAAATTTTATTTATCATCCTAATATTCTTATTACTTCAAAGCTGTGGACAACGCGCCGACCACTATATCGTTTTTTGGCATGCTTTAGGCGGTCCTCTTGGTGATGCTCTTGATGAAATGATTTACGACTTTAATCGCGAGCATCCCAACATCAAAATTAGAGCCATATCTATGGGTAATTATCAAGCTCTATCTCAAAAACTTATGGCTTCAATTCAAGCTGGCAATCAACCAGACATTGCACAAGTTTTTGAATCATGGACTTCTAATCTTGTCAGCGGTGGTGTTTTACTAGCACTTAATGATTTTATTGAGGAAGATATTGATTTTAAAGAAAATATTGATGATATATTCCCTGTTTTTCTTGATAGTGTAACAATTGATGGAAAAATATGGTC
>Ga0099364_10010319_pt1 | contig 12853 bp, 14 predicted proteins | sample TergutTh196P3_FD_73070 | JGI IMG/M metagenome (GOLD analysis project Ga0099364, IMG submission 73070) | Microcerotermes parvus P3 segment gut microbial communities from Pointe-Noire, Republic of the Congo - Th196 P3 | ecosystem: Host-associated > Arthropoda: Insects > Digestive system > Gut ...
CCGGCCCTGTAGGCATCGCAACGCAAAACACCCAACTGCGCAAACGTTTCACAGGCGATGCCGACTATCTCGTTAATTTCTTCACATTCCTTGCCGAAGAAGTGCGTGAAATACTTGCCGACATGGGCTTTTCGCGGTTAGACGATATCGTAGGGCGCGCGGATTTGCTTGTCGTCAAACCCCCGACAGGCACAAAAATCGACAAGGCTGATTTCTCGAAAATCCTTTATATGCCCGCATCAGCCGCTAATCAACCGCTACGCAAGACGACCGTACAGGACGAACTTGTAAAATCTCCTTTGCAACAGCATCTGATACAGGCATATAACGAAGGGCGCACATCGGCGGAATTTGCAATAAGCAACACCGACCGCTCCGTAGGCGCCACCCTTGCAGGCGAAGTAGAGACGCGGCACGCCACGTCTCTACCCGACGACAGTTTCACAGCAACCTTTGATGGCTCGGCAGGACAGAGTTTTGGAGCGTTTCTTACAAAAGGATTAACATTTTTCCTTCGCGGCGAGGCAAACGATTATCTCGGCAAAGGACTGTCGGGCGGCAAAATCATTGTAACGCCTGCGCAAGGCTCTGTCTACAACCCCGAAAGGAACGTGATAGCGGGCAATACGCTGTTATACGGCGCAACCTCCGGCGAGGTGTACATCAATGGTCGTGTTGGCGAACGTTTCTGTGTACGCAACAGCGGCGCAAAAGCCGTAGTGGAAGGCGCCGGCGAGCACTGCTGCGAATACATGACCGGCGGACGGGTGGTAGTGTTGGGCTACACCGGTCGCAATTTCGGAGCAGGCATGAGCGGCGGCGTAGCCTACGTCTGGAACCGCGACGGTGACTTCGACGCCCGTTGCAATATGGAAATGGTAGAGTTGTCACTGGTTGACAACCGCGCAGATACCAAAGAATTGATGACGCTGATTGAAAAGCATTATCAATATACGAAAAGCGCCACCGCAAAGACTATTATTGACAATCCCGCGTTGGTTGGGGAGTTTATAAAGATAACGCCGATAGAGTACAAGAAGGTTTTGCAGGAGGAGCAGATGAAAGCGCTGGAAGAGAAGATAATGGAGGTGAGGAGGGATTATTGAAAAATTAAATAAATTTATCATGGGCAATCATAAAGCATTTTTGAAGGTAAAACGCAAGGAAGCAGGTTATCGTCCCGTACACGAGAGGATAACCGATTTTGGCGAAGTGGAACAGACCCTTTGCGAAGAAGACAGAATGATACAGGCATCGCGCTGTATGGATTGCGGCGTGCCGTTTTGTCACTGGACTTGTCCCTTGGGCAATCGCCAAAGCGAATGGCAGGACTGGGTCTACAGGGGCGAATGGCGCAAGGCGTATGAAAACCTGTGCGAGACGGACGATTTCCCCGAATTTACGGGGCGCGTCTGTCCGGCGTTGTGCGAGAAAGCGTGCGTATTGAATTTGAACGGTGAGCCTGTAACTGTCCGCGAAAACGAAGTGGCGATTATCGAAAAAGCCTTCAGCGAGGGATATGTTCAGCCGCGCATGGCTGCGAAGGAAAGCGGCAAGCGCGTAGCAGTAATCGGTTCGGGTCCGGCAGGATTGGCTTGCGCCAACCAATTGAGCCAAATGGGTCATGCCGTCACGGTATTTGAACGCGACGAGGCGCCCGGTGGATTGCTGCGTCTGGGTATTCCCGACTTCAAACTGACAAAAAAGATAATCGACCGCCGGTTGGACTTGATGCGCAGGCAGGGTGTTGAATTTGTTTGCAATACGCTGATTGAGGAATATCCCGATGGATTTGATGCGGTGTGCATTGCCATTGGAGCAGGCGTTCCCCGCGATTTGCAGGTTGAGGGGCGCGAATTGAAAGGAATACACTTCGCCATGGATTTTCTGAAAAATCAAAATCGCGCTGTTGCCGCCCGCTGGGTGGTTGACGAGAATGACCCGCTGTCGGCAAAGGATAAAAACGTATTGGTTATCGGCGGCGGCGACACGGGTTCCGACTGCGTGGGAACAGCCATCCGTCAGGGAGCGGCTTCGGTACTTCAAATTGAAATCATGCCCCAACCTCCCGCAGGAACGAACCCGCAAACGCCATGGCCCTATTATCCGAATATTCTCAAAACTTCATCATCGCACGAAGAGGGCTGCGAGCGTCGCTGGTCGCTTGCTACAGAGCGTTTCACAGGCGTAAACGGAAAAGTATGCGCCGTAGAGGTAAAATCGACCGAAACCGGAGCAAAAGAGACGCTGAAAGCCGACCTCGTACTATTGGCGCTTGGATTTCTACACCCCGAACACAGCGGCTTGGCAGAAAACCTGAACCTCGCGCTCGACGCCCGAAAAAATATCGCTTCGGACGATACGCTCCTGACCTCCGCCGCCAAAGTCTTCGTTGCAGGCGACGCCGCAAGCGGCGCAAGTTTGGTGGTCAGGGCTATCGCTTCGGGCCGAAAAGCGGCGAAAGGCATAGATGAATATATTTCGAGGTAAAACAATGAAAACTATCCGGTTCGATAAAATGCAAGGTACGGGCAACGCTTATCTGTACGTCGATGCACGGAATGAAGCGATAGAAAATCCCGAAACGCTGGCTGCGAAAATGAGTGACTACCATTTTGGGGTAGGTTCCGATGGCTTGGTGCTCGTCTTAAATTCCGCAATAGCCGATTTCCGGATGAGAATGTTCAACGCCGACGGCTCGGAGTCTGCCATGTGTGGCAATGCAGCGCGATGTGTGGGCAAATATGTTTACGAAAAAAAATTGACCGACAAAACAGAGATAAGTCTCGAAACAGGTTCGGGTATCAAAACATTACGGTTACAAGTTACAGGCGGTAAAGTGCAGAAAGTCAGCGTAGATATGGATATTCCCCGTTTGGAAGCGCGAGAGATACCGGTCAACTATCCCGACGCGATGAACGTTCCGCTTGAAGGAATGAACTTTACCTGCGTTTCGATGGGTAATCCGCACGCAGTAACCTTTGTAGATAATGTGGCTGCGTTTGATGTGGAAGCAACAGGCAAAAAAGTGGAAAATCACACGTTGTTTCCCGAGCGAACCAATGTTGAGTTTGCACAGATGGTTGCGCCCGAGCGAATAAAAATGAGGGTTTGGGAGCGCGGGACGGGCGAAACGCTTGCCTGCGGAACAGGCGCCTGCGCAACGCTCGTTGCAGCAGTCCTTAAAGGAAAGGCAAAGCGAAAAGCAACCATCGAACTCTTGGGCGGAGAACTTGAAGTAGAATGGAGCGAAAAAACAAACAGAGTAACGCTCACAGGCGGAGCAGAATGGGTATTTAATGGAGAATTGAAAATTGAAAATGGTACAAGTAAATGGAAACTTTAAAGCGTTGTCAAAAAACTATCTTTTTAGCGAGATAGCGCGAAAAGTAAGGGCATATCAAACGAATAATCCCGATGCGGATATTATTTCGCTGGGTATCGGCGACGTAACCGAGCCGCTTTGCGAAAGCGTCATCGGGGCGATGCACACGGCGGTTGGCGAAATGGCAAATCGTGCGACATTCAGAGGATATGCCCCCGAGTGTGGCTACGATTTTTTGCAAAACGCCATTCTCGAAAACGACTATCGCGCGCGCGGGATTTCGCTATCAAGCGACGAAATATTTATCGGCGACGGAGCAAAAAGTTCGCTGGGACATTTCGGCGATATACTCTCTGTAGACAATATTGTTGCTGTGAGCGACCCTGTTTATCCGGTTTACATCGACGCCAATGTGATGGAAGGGCGTGCAGGACGACTCTTGCCCAACGGACGGTGGAGCAACATCATCTATCTGGCATGTCCGCCTGAAAAGGAGTTTGCGGCTCAAATTCCCGATAGCCGCGCCGATATAATTTATTTATGCTCGCCCAACAATCCGACGGGGAGCGTACTGAACCGCCAACAACTTGCCGCGTGGGTCGAATACGCGAGACAGCACAAGTCCATTATCCTCTTCGATGCGGCTTATGAAGCATTTGTCGGCGACCCTGCCATTCCGCGCTCGATTTACGAAATAGAGGGCGCAAAAGAAGTGGCGGCAGAGTTTCGCAGTTTCTCAAAGACGGCGGGCTTTACAGGCGTGCGATGCGGCTATACGGTAGCGCCCAAAGAACTTGTGGCTTACGACGGCAACGGCGCATCGGTTTCGCTCAACGCACTGTGGCGCCGCCACCAAAGCACCAAGTTCAACGGTACGGGGTACATCATACAGCGTGCAGCCCAAGCGGTTTATTCCGAAGAAGGCAAACAGCAGACCGCAAAAACAATAGCCTACTATATGAATAACGCTCAAACAATCCTTGAAGGTTTGAAATATGCAGGTTTCAGGGCTTACGGCGGGGTAAACGCCCCTTATATCTGGCTTGAGACACCCAACAAAATGACGTCGTGGGCATTTTTCGATAAACTGTTGAACGAATGTCAGATAGTAGGAACCCCGGGCGTAGGGTTCGGTCCTTCGGGCGAAGGATATTTCCGCCTGACAGCGTTTGCAAAGGCAGAGAATGTAGCAAAGGCGGTGGTGAGGATGAAGAATGCATCTTTCAAAAAAATTGGCTAAAGTCAATCTCGCATCCATCAAAGATGTTTACGGGAATTTTTCTGCTGTCGTATTTTGTTCCTTCGTCGTATTTGCCATCAGGTTGTAACAGAAATACCAAGATGCCTTTTTCTTCTTTGTACGGATAAACAACCCAATACTCGCACACGCCGGAGGCTTCATAAAGGTTGAATTTTTCGGTCAAATCATATCTTGACGTTAAAATCTGTGTCATCTGCGTGCTTTTGATAGTAGTTTGCGCAGCAGCGGCAATATAAAATTATAACTAATTGCCCCATTATTGTATAAATTTTATATTTCAACATTGCTCTTGTAAAATTTCTCTGAAAAAATCACAAAATAATCTCCGCTAATCTCCGACCTTTGCAATCGAAATTTTTTAGTATTTATTTAATAGTATATCTTATTTATGAACACATTAAGATTTGAAGTTTTACGCGAGGCGTTGGAACGTAAAGCAGTCCCGGTAAGCAAAGAACATCGTCCTGCCGACGATTTCGCTAAATATGTTTTCAACCGCGAAAAGATGCAGCGGTATCTCTCGAACTATACCTATACCACCCAAAAATGACAGGTAAAATTGAAAACACGGCTATTTTGTTGATACATTGTCCTGACAAGCCGGGTATTTTGGCAAGCGTTACCGAATTTATCAATACCCACAAAGGAAATATTCTTTATTTAGACCAATGGGTGAACAACGAGGAAAATATTTTTTTCATGCGTATTGAGTGGGATTTAACCGATTTTTTGATACCCCGCGAAAAGATAAACGAATACTTCGGCACCTTGTTTGGCGCTCGTTTTCAGATGCATTATTCTCTCTATTTCAAGGATGTAAAACCTAGGATGGCTATTTTTGTATCGAAAATGCCGCATTGTCTGTACGACATGTTGGCGCGTTATGCTGCAGGCGAATGGAATGTGGACATTTCGCTTATTGTGAGCAATCATACCGATTTACAAACGGTAGCCGAACGATTTGGAATTGAATTTCATTGTTTTCCCATTACGAAAGAAAATAAAGCGGAACAGGAAGCCGCAGAGTTGGCTTTACTAAAGGAAAACAACATAGATTTTGTGGTGTTGGCGCGTTATATGCAAGTGTTGTCCGACAAGTTTATACAACATTATCCCAATGCTATCATCAATATTCATCATTCGTTTTTGCCTGCGTTTATGGGCGCAAAGCCCTATCATGCGGCACATGCGCGCGGCGTAAAAATCATCGGAGCAACAAGCCACTATGTTACCGCCGATCTGGATGCCGGACCGATTATTGAACAGGATGTGGTGCATATCACACACAAAGATACGGTTGATCGTTTGGTGCAAAAAGGACAGGATTTGGAAAAAATAGTATTGTCGCGCGGAGTGACCAAACATATTGAACACAAAATTCTGGCATTTAACAACCGTACAGTAGTTTTTGATTAAAAAAATTCAAACACAATGAGTTCATTAAAACACGACTGCGGAGTGGCGCTTATCAGGCTTCGCAAGCCAACCGGACATTACGCTTCGAAATGCCATGCGTTGGATAAACTGTACCTTCTGATGCAAAAGCAGCACAACCGCGGACAGGAAGGCGCGGGCATTGCCTGTGTTTCGCTCGGTGCGGGTGACGCTATTTTATTTTCATTTACAGCGGATATTCGTCAAAAGCATACAAAACCGTCGAAAGATAACGCTCTCCTGTATCAGGCAATATCGCCACAACATTTTTGCCTTTGTTTTCGGGCTGTTTGGATAACTGCAACGCTGCGTATGCCGCTGCCCCCGAAGATATTCCGACTAAAAGTCCTTCGGTTTTTGCTAATTCGCGGGCGGTTCTTATGGCGTCATCGTTTTCTACCGTAACAATTTTATCAACTACCGACCTGTCAAAAACTTTCGGCACAAAACCGGCGCCTATCCCCTGTATCTTGTGCGGGGCGGGTGTTCCACCCGAAAGAACAGGCGATGCGGCAGGCTCTACGGCTACAATTTGCACGTCTGGATTTAGTTCTTTCAGACGTTTCCCCGTGCCGCTGACCGTTCCACCCGTGCCAACGCCCGAAACAAAGACGTCTATATTTCCGCCGGTATCGCGCCAAATTTCCTTTGCCGTTGTGCGATAATGTATGGCAGTGTTTGCCTGATTTTCAAACTGTTGCAGTATGACCGAATGAGGGGTTTCGGTTTGCAGTTCCACCGCTTTTGCTACAGCGCCCTTCATTCCTTCGGCGCCGGGCGTCAATACCAATTCTACGCCAAGCGCTTTCAGCAAATTGCGCCGCTCAAGGCTCATAGTTTCGGGCATGGTTAAAATCAGTCTGTAGCCTTTCGTGGCGGCTACAAACGCTAATCCGACGCCCGTATTGCCGCTCGTAGGCTCAATGAGTACCGAAAAACCCGGTGTCAATACGCCACGTTTCTCTGCATCGTCAATCATCGAAAATGCGATGCGGTCTTTCACGCTGCCCAAAGGGTTAAAGTACTCAAGTTTGCCGATGATGCGTGCTTCGGCTTGATGGGATTTGGCATAATTTCCCAATTCCAATAAAGGCGTATTGCCTATCAAATCTGTTAATTTACTTGCTATTTTTGTCATTTTAATTATTATTTATTAAAGTATTTTTATTTAATTATTTGATATTTCTGAAAACTGAAAACTGAAAACTAAACGAAATAGTCCGAACTGTCTAATATTCCTGCTCTTAACGCATATTTTGTCGCTTCTTGCGCATTGTTGACCTCCAATTTACGATAAATATTTTTACGGTGGGTAATGACGGTATGCTTACTGATATTGCGTAAATTAGCTATTTCACCGCCTGTTTTTCCCAAGGCAATTTCCCGTAAAACTTCTTTTTCAGTAAGCGTTAAAATTTCATTGATGCCCGAACCGCTTTTGTCCGACAATGACAAAAGTTCTTTTACCTGCGAGGCTATAAAAGCCTTTTCATCGAGAGCACAGGAAATAGCCAATTTGATTTCCGACAGTTCGGCGCTTTTCAACACCACGCTAAACGCATCGTTGCACACTATTTTTTTCAGGAATTGAACGCTTAATTCGTCTGAAAAAAGTACCCAGCGGGTTTCGGGAAAACGTGCGCTAATATTGAACAACGCATTAACACCGTTCAGGTCAGACGAGGTATAGTCCAACACCACAAGGCTGTCGGGATTGGAAACAAGTGCTTGAACAAGAGCGGTTTTTGTATCTGCGACCGATATGCTGTAACCCTCTCCATATTGATGCAATTCAGTTATCAACGTTTCCATTCCCAAACGGGTAATGTCTTGTTTGTCAAAAAGAATAATACTTTTCATACGATGAAAATAAAAACACAAAAGTAGTGTCAATCGTAGTGGTGTGCAATACCGCGTTTGCGGTATTTTTCATCTACATCGTAATTCATCGTATAGCCCTTTCCAAATCATTGATTATATCGTCCGTCGCCTCAATGCCCACCGAAAGGCGGAGCAGTTTATCGTCTATACCCCGCGCTGCACGTTCTGTTTCCGGCACTTCGGCGTGCGTTTGGGTGGCGGGGTAGGTTATCAGCGTTTCCACGCCGCCGAGACTTTCGGCAAAGAGAATGAGTTCCGTGTTATTCAGCATGTTTTGGGCGGTTTCGGCGCTGTCCACTTTGAAACTTATCATTGCGCCGAAGCCCCGCGCCTGCCGTTTAGACAGTTCGTAATCGGGGTGGCAGGGCAAACCCGGGTAATAAACCGCGGCGACTTTCGGCTGTTTTTTGAGCCATCCGGCAACGACAATGGCGTTTTCCTGCGCTTTTTTCATGCGGACGGCAAGCGTTTTGACGCCGCGCGTAACCAAAAAGGCGTCAAATGGAGACAACACGCCGCCTGTGGCGTTTTTCAAGTAATGAAGCCTTTCGGCGAGTTCCGCCGATTTTGCAACGAGAAAACCCGCCAGCGTGTCGTTATGTCCGGCAAGATACTTCGTGGCGCTATGCACCACAATATCTGCGCCAAGAGCAAGGGGGGTAAAGAAATAGGGCGTTAAAAATGTATTGTCCACTATCAACAGGATTTCCCCGTTGCCAATAAGTTTCTTTATCCCCGCAACGTCAGCCACTTTCATCATTGGGTTGGTGGGCGTTTCGATAAATATTGCCTTTGTCGCCTTCGTTATCGCGGCTTCAACTGTCTGCAAATCTGACGTATCTACATACCGTATGCCGATGCCGTTTTTCGTTGAGATATGGTTAAAAAGCCGGATTGAGCCGCCATAGAGGTCGTCTGTGGCAATGATTTCGTCACCGGGCGCGAACAGTTCCATCAGCGTGGCGATTGCCGCCATTCCGCTTGCAAACGCCGCCGCGCCTGCGCCGCCCTCTAACGCGGCAATCAGTTTTTCGGCGTGTTCGCGCGTGGGGTTTTGCGTTCTCGAATAATCGTATCCCGTGCTTTGTCCAAACGCGGGGTGGGCAAAGGTAGCCGATTGATAAATGGGAACTGCTACCGCGCCGGTGGAATGCGAATTGTCTCTCGCGGCGTGAATACAGGCTGTTTCGGGCTGCATCGTGTTTGTTGTTTTATTCATTATTCATTGTTCATTGTTCATTGTTCATTGTTCATTGTTCATTGTTCATTAAATCAAGCCCCTTTTGCAATTTTTCTTCCGAAAGGGAAATATATCCCGCAGGAACATTGTATTGTTGTCCTTCGGTAAGGATAAATTTCAAGAAGGCAATAAGAACAGGGTCTTTGGGAATACCGTTGGCAACGAGATACAGGTCTCGGGCAGGCGGCGATGGAAATTTGTCGGCGGCGATGGCTTCGATAATGCGGTCTTTCGTGTCATAAAAGCGCTCATCGTCATCTATTTGTCCGTTTCCGTTTACATCAATGGGCAATACCAGTATTCCTTCGTTGGGCAGCCGAGTGCCTTCGTCGTAAGTGTACGAAAGGTTGTTGTAGCCGATACCGAGCCTGTCGCGCTGTACAGCCATTGCAAGTCCGGGGTCGCCGAAAACGGCTGTTCCGCCAAGGTCTTCCTGATTTTTGCCCATCCACTGAGCCCATGTTTCGCCTGCACCACACGCATCGGAGCGCGTGTAAACATGAACGGGACTATTGTTAAGCGTTCCGGCAACCTGTCCCCATGTTTTGTATTCTTCCGAAATCCACAGTTTGTAAGCGGTTTCGCTTGTTATTCCCTTTTTGAGCAGGTCAGCCAGCGCCGGATTTTCCGTGCTGATGGTCGCTACAACGGCGTCTTTGGCTACGGCAAAAGCAACGGCGCCCCTCTCTATTTCCACAGGATAAACATCGCGCGACACCATGCCCAAATCAACCACATTCGCCAAAACATCGGTCATACCTTTTCCCGCTCCTCCGGCGGAAATGTCAATGCGAACATGCGGATGAATTATCTGAAATTCTTCCGCCCACTTCACCACCAACGGATATAGCGCAAACGCTCCCGACAGGGAAATATCGCCGCTTAATTCACTTTCGGCAGCCTTGCGGCGACTTCCGCATGATACCGTAAACAAAACGGCTGCCAATACTGCTGTTGCCATCAAAAACTTTTTCATATCAAAGTATTATTAAAACGGTTATTAAAATTTAACCCAAAGTTGCGCCGCAAAATAATTGCTCTCGTTTTCGCGGGAAGTTCTGCGCGTGTAATTGAACTGCACGCGAAGATTGTTCACCGGAAGATAATTGAAGCCGACAGTGTAATGCTGCCCTGTATTGTCGTCTGCCTTATCCCACGTGAAATAATCGTATCTCGCCACAGGCTGAATTTTCGGATGCACAAAAAAACCGACTGCCGCATAAGCGCCTTCGCTTTTAAAACGCTGTATTTCAGACGTTGTTTCACCCTGTAATAACCGCTCTGTTTCACCCTGTATGTACTCGCTGCGCACTAACAGGCGACCATTGTCGTATTTTGCCCCAAATCCGGTACGCGCCCTTTTTAATGTATTGTCCTGCGCGCCTGTCCGACCATTATAATGCGATACGGCTAACGAAAGAGGTTTGATGGGATTGATGGTCAATATTCCCGAAAAATCCTTGGCTTTATTCTCATCTGTCCTGTTGATGCCCGATCCGTTGAATACCCCGATGTGGTAGTTGATGATGCTGAAACCTTCTCTGCGCAAAAAATTACCGATGAAACTCATTCCAATATCCCGCCCATTTGCCGAAAGCCCTGAAACGTCCGAATAATTGACAAGATGGGTAATCGCAAGCGAATTGTCTATCATTTCGAGGGCATTGGGATTGTACGGATTTTCGAGCGAAAACGGAATTTTGTACTGTCCTGTTTGCAGGGCTAAATGGTCGTTGATTTTCCAATTGACATACGCATCCAGCATTTTTGGACTGTTTGCGAAGTCAAGATGGATACGGTATTCCACCGGCTTTACCACGTTCCCCCGAAAATCAAGCCTTGCCCTTCGGATGTCGAAACTGTTAAAGCCATCGCCCACATCATCATAACGATACCGTATATTGACATCGCCCAAAATCCTTGGGAGTTTCGATACCGTATTCTCCACGCTGTTTATTCGGTCTTCCATGCTGTCCTGTGCATTAAGAGACGAGCAAAAGAATACGATAAACATAAAAAATATTATTTTGAAATGGTTCATAAAAAATGGTTTTTAAAATTTTTGCAAAGAAATATATAAATGTTCATTAAAACAGTGTACTTTTGCGGGAAGTTTTCATCATTGAACATGGAATTTTTCATGTTTGGAAGTATAAATTTCAATATAGGTATTTATAATACTTTGTATTTTATGGATTTAGATAAGGATTTGAAGAGTTATAACAGTCTGTTCAGACGGATTTCCCTGCAATTTATTTCGTCTGATGAGTTCAAAAAAATAGAAAAGGCATCTGTTTTTTTGTGTTTCAAAAAGGGGGAAACCATTTTGAAACAGGGACATTCGCCTACGCACATCGCTTACTTGCAAAGCGGTATCGTGAAATTTAACTTTTACTCGGCTGACAGCGGTAAAAATACTATTCTTACGCTTGTGGCAGCGCCAAAAATACTTGGAGGCGCCAACCTGTTCTACAAGGACAACAATCTGTTTTCGGTTGTGGCTGTGGAAGATTGCGAGATTTTTCTGATTGAGTCGAACGTACTGTACCAGCTGTTGAAAGAAAACGGTAATTTCGCCGTAGCGCTGTTTCAATTAGCCTCCGACATGTTCAAACGGTCTGTTCTGAATTTCATCAGCGTAGCCAACAAACAAAAAGAAGCCCGAATTGCCGATGTTTTTCTATATTTGTCGGAAGAAATTTATTTCGGTAGTTCGTTCAAACTGTCGCTGACACGGAAAGAGATTGCCGAATTTGCCTGCTGTTCGGTAGAAAATATCATCATGACGCTCTCGAAATGGCAGCAGGAAGGGGTTGTTTCGATTACCGGCAAGAGTTTCGAGATTAGGGATATGGATAAATTGAGATACATCAGTAAAGTAGGTTGATATGCTTTCAAAAAAAACAAGATACGCTATGGTAGCCCTTGTACGGTTAGCAAAGGATTACGGCAACGGTAGCGTTCCCATCAGCCGGATTGCCGAAGAAGAAAAAATACCACAACGCTTCCTCGAGGGGATACTTTTGGAATTGAAAGGTTTGGGCATTCTGGGCAGTACCCGTGGAAAAACAGGCGGATATTATCTCATTAAACAACCTTCCGAAGTATCGCTTGCCGACATCATCACCATATTTGAAGGCTCGGTAGGCATGTTAGCCTGTGTGTGTAGCCTCAAATACAGACCTTGCGAGTTTTGCAAAGACGAGACTACCTGCAAAATAAGACAGACGTTCAAATATGTTTATGAAACTTCGGCTGCCATCTTGAAAAATACCACGTTGCAGAATTTGGTGTGAATGTGCGGTGTAAGCGATTGAATATTACACGCAACAAATCACTGTGGAACTGTTAGATACACCCATTTCCATTTCCGAAGAAAACGCCGTTCTCTGTCCGAAATGCAAAGCCGCTAATGTACCCAATATCCCCAATGTCCGCTTTTTCCAAAAACTGGTCAAATGTCCGGACGCAAATTGCAGCTTGCTCATTTTCCACAACATCAGCGAAAAGCAGTTATCTTTTATAAAATCGTCCCCTGCAAGACTGAAGAAAGTTTTAATTGACTGTTTTTGAGAAATTAAAAAAAGGTTACATTACTCTCTCTTTCGATACTTCCAAGTCTTATCTTTGCAGATATAATGCTTGCTTTCAGGAAAATTTCTGGAGTAAGCCCCCCAATCATCCGAGTAATACAGGTCGATTGGAATATTTT
>Ga0099364_10010320_pt1 | contig 12852 bp, 5 predicted proteins | sample TergutTh196P3_FD_73070 | JGI IMG/M metagenome (GOLD analysis project Ga0099364, IMG submission 73070) | Microcerotermes parvus P3 segment gut microbial communities from Pointe-Noire, Republic of the Congo - Th196 P3 | ecosystem: Host-associated > Arthropoda: Insects > Digestive system > Gut ...
CTTCTGAGCTCCTTGTCGGGTTCCCCCACATCCCCCGCGAATGGCAGTCCTACCGGACTATGAGGCTGGAAATCCAAGCAGTTCGGTCGCCCGAAAAGCCGGATAGACGATAAGTCGGGTGGGCTACACCCACAACCGATGGTCAGCAGTCTATCAAATTTTAGAGCGTCCGACAAGCCCCCGCCGAAAAAAGTTTTTCCTGTTTTTCCCAGATCCTCCAAGGTACCGTAAGGTAATACGAAATCCAGGTCACCTGTGTGCATGGTCAAAAAAGTTCCAAAAATTTTCAAATTTGGCAAAATTCGTATTGACACAGTTTTCCGATTTTGGTAGAGTCTCATTGTAATCGTTAGGGGCTGTTTGCACGGCTATGCTTGAAAAATCTTGTTTTTCGGATGGATCGACCTGTTGGCAAGGATGCGTTTTTCGTTTTCTCGGCATTTTCGGGGAGAAGCAAGTGGAAAAAACGCCAGATTTTTATACGGCGACATCCATTGTGATGGCGGATTCGGGGTCAGTCGCACCTGAGTCATCATACGGTAATTTTCCGGTTTCTCTCCCACCCCTTGATGTTTCCGCCCTCTATCAGCGGGCATTGGCTTTGCAGCGCGGTAACCGCTTCAACGAGGCGGAATCTCTTTACCGGCAAGTTCTCGAAATCGAACCAGGGCACCCAAGTGCCCTGCACTTTCTTGGTATGATTGCGCTTTTGCAAAAAAATCTACCAGAGGCACTCCGGCTTATTGAAAGTTCACTGGCAAAATGTAGTACCAAGCCAGTCTTTTTCAATAATTATGGAGTTGCACTCAAAGAAGCAGGAAGGTTTGAAGAAGCCAAAGATGCTTTCGAGAAAGCTCTTGCGATGAGGCCGAATTATCCGGACGCCCTTTCGAACCTTGGTTTTGTATCGTTGATACTCAGGCAACCGGAAAACCAGTCTGAACATTATCTCAAATCGGCCTTGCTGATTCAACCCGGTCATCGTGATGCTCTTCAACATTTGAGCGAGCTTCGGTTAAGACAGGAGCGGCACTGTGAAGCGTTCCACCTGTTAAAACAACACCACGCACAGGTTGCTGAAAACGCGGAACTGGAACACCGAATGGGTTGCCTTTGCGGAGATGCGGGTGATTGGAAAGGTGCGGAGCGATACTTCCAAAAAGCGGCGTCGCTCCCCGGCGGCAAAACAGCTTGGAAATGGAAACATTTGTGGTATTGCCCCATCTTTTTTGAAAACGAAAACGACATCGATCAGTATTGGCAAAGTCTGAATGAAGACCTCGATACCGCGATTGCCGAAAAGCCGCTTTACGACTGGCGATCCTTACCCTACGACGGGTTTACCCACTCTTTTCAACTTCCTCACCATAACCGATGTTACCGGGAGGTTCTTGAAAAATTCACGAAACTGTTTGCACCTTCGTTCCCGTTCGAACGTCCAACGTACAAACCAGGCAAAAAAATACGAGTCGGTTTTCTCGTGACGCCGGGCCATGAAGGAGGATTCATTCGGCTAACATCGGGATTGATAGACCGGCTTGATCCGGAAAAGTTCGAGGTCGTTCTGATTTATAACGAAGCGACGCAGGAACGGTTCAAAGGGAAATTTCGGCGTCCCGACCTGAGAGAGGTTCGTTTTACGTGGAATTTCGAGGAATCGGTTCGCACGATTCGCCATGCCAAGTGTGACATCATATACTATTGGAAAGTCGGAGCGGATGTTTGGAATTTCTTTTTGCCGATGTGCCGTCTTGCCCCGGTCCAGGTGACATCCTGGGGGACACACGGGACGAGCGGCGTTGAACATGTCGACTATTATGTTTCCTGGGACAAGGCGGAAATTCCAGACGCTCAAAAGCATTATACGGAAAAACTGGTGCTACTTAATACGTCCCCGCTTTATGAACCGTTCCTTCATGATCTTCCTTCGAAAGCGACAAGAAAAGAACTGAATCTTCCAGAAACCGGCGCGATTTATTTTTGTCCGCACCGCTTGCCGAAATACCACCCGATTTTTGATGACTATTTGCGTCAGATTCTTGAACATGACCCAACCGGGCACATTGTTTTATTTTTAGGAAGACCGTCCCTCTTAACCCAAAAGTTTATGAAACGAATGCGTTCCGCCATCGGCGAAGCATCGTTCAAACGCATCATTATTCTGCCTTTGCAGAATGTTCGACAATACTACCGCTATCTTTCTGTGGCGACTGTACTTTTGAATTCCCCGATCTATTCCGGTGAAATCACGGCGGTTGATGGTTTTTTGTACGGTATCCCGTGTGTGTCTCAAACGGGTGAATTGCTGATACAGCGTTACTCGACCGCGTTTTACGAAACCTTTGGTTTGGCGGAATTGGCACCGCCGGGAAAAGAGAAGTACGTCGAACAGGCTGTGAAACTTGGAACGAATCCTGATTATCACGAGGCGGTTTGCCAAAAAATCACGGAACGTAAAAAGCGGCTTTTTGAAAATCAACAGACGATTCGGGAGTGGGAGTCGTTCTTGAGTAAAGCAGTCGTGGCTCCGCAGAGAGTTGCCGACGCAGAAAAAAAAGATCAGCAGTATTCAGGCGAAAACAATGAGCAATTATTCCAACAGCTGGCATTGGAATACCCTTGGCCTTTGGAAAAGCCGAGTGTCCCACCCAACCAACAAGGGTGGTGTGATGAACCCAATCAAAAAATGCTCTCAGGTCTCCTTGACGAATCAACAAAAATCGTCATTGAACTCGGTTCCTGGTTGGGAAGCTCTTCCCGTTTTATTCTGGAACACGCTCCCCATGCCAAAATTTTCTGCGTCGATCACTGGTTCGGGTCGCAAGAACACCAGGAATCGGAAAATGAATTCATACGAACACAACTCCCGACACTTTTCGAGACTTATTTGGTCAATCTTTGGGATTATCGTTCTCGTATTGTCCCTTTACGAACGGATTCTACACGTGGGTTACGTGAAGTTTACCGTTTTGGCATCAAACCGGATTTGATCTACATTGATGCAAGCCACGATTATCAAAATGTTTTTGATGATGTGAAAACTGCTCTTGATTTATTTCCCGGTAGCATGATTTGTGGGGACGACTGGCACTATGATGATGTCCGCAAGGCGGTGGGCGAGTTGGCACGGGAGTATGGAAAACAAATCGTTACCGAGGGTAATCGCGTCTGGCGGTTTGAGAAAGAGACGCCACCGGTCTCGAAGACAAACAGTAAGACGACGGCTTCATGTCAACGGCAAAAAAACTCTTTTTACCCTTCTCGTGCCAAATCTGATTTGGCCGCCTCTTGATGAGGCGGCAAATAACGTGGATAGTGATTTCAGGGATTTATCGAAGGTAATTTCACCACCAATGACAGAAGGTCTTCCATGTCGAAAAAAAGCAAGCAAGGTCGTTCATTTTTGTCTCAAATGGCATCAATGATTTTGGGTAAAAAAGAGAAAAAAACGGCACCAGCACTGAAAAACCGGACGGTTTTATCAACAGAGCCACTGGAAACAAGAGAGCTTTTGTCTATCTCCGATTTTCCCGATGTATTTGATTTTGAGGATGTGGAAGGAACGGCTTACTACTCCACTCTGACCGTTGAGCAGGATGTCGCCAATTTTCTTCATACCAGTGAGTTACTGGCCGCCGCCCTGAGCTCCGACTCCGTGAATGATTCTCTCGCTGAAGATTTATCTCTCCCGGCTCTTCCCGGCGAGTCCGGTAAGGATGCCCCAGACGTAGTTGGCATAAACACGCTCGCTTCGGAAAATTTTGATGGTCCAGCCATATTGAACAACGGAAGTCTTCGAGATACGACTTCACTTTCTTTCCGTGGTAATTCTATTACGCTACTGGAAGATTTGGACGAGATTGGCTCGCCCGCCGTTGCAGGCTCTTCGCTCTCCTACCGAGGAGCATCCATTACGTTGCTGGAAGATTTGGACGAAATTACCTCATCCACCGTTGCTGGTTCTTCGTTATCCTATCGAGGCGCATCTATTTCCCTTGAAGATGAAATTTCTTTCCTCAATGGACCGGGTTTTGATTTAGGTATTCCCACGCCGGATAGTGGATTGTCACCGTTTTTGCCTGGCGTTGATAGCGGGAACGGGAATAACGGGAATGGAAATAACGGGAATGGAAATAACGGGAATGGAAATAACGGGAATGGAAATAACGGGAATGGAAATAACGGGAATGGAAATAACGGGAATGGAAATAACGGGAACGAAAATAACGGGAACGGGAATAACGGGAATGGAAATAACGGGAACGAAAATAACGGGAACGGGAATAACGGGAATGGAAATAACGGGAATGGAAATAATGGGAGCGGGAGTAATGGAAACGGGAGTAATGGGAACGGGAGTAATGGAAACGGGAGTAATGGAAACGGGAGTAATGGGAACGGGAGTAATGGGAACGGGAGTAATGGGAACGGGAGTAATGGAAACGGGAGTAATGGAAACGGGAGTAATGGGAACGGGAGTAATGGGAACGGGAATAACGGGGACGGAAAGAATGGAAACGGGAATAACGAAAACGGTATCGACAATGTAGGAAGCATTGATGATGGTATCGGCATCGGCAATGGTGACGATGCCAGTAGTGACATCGGCAATGGCAACATAATGATAATGATGTCCTGTGGGTGCGGTTGTGGTTGTGGTTGTGGGTGCGGTTGTGGTTGTGGGTGCGGTTGTGGTTGTGGGTGCGGGTGCGGGTGTGGAACGATCAACTATTCGAAAATCGGGAGGGTGAGCAATGGTTACATTGTCCTCTACAACGATTTTGTTGTTAAGCCTGAAAACTCGTTTGTCTGGCAAAGCCCGTCCAATATCAATGAGACGATAACGCATTCGCTCACAACAATAAATAGAAATTATGTTTCCGGTGGTATTACATACACGGAAAACGAAACAAAAACCTACTCAATGACGATTGTCGGCACTGTCGGACCAACGCCCGGCTGGTGGACCTACGGCGAGTCAATGGTTGTGACCACGTATTATTCTTTGTCCGGCTCTGACGGCTCTTCTTCTTACTTTACCGCAACGGACGCATATTCATTTTATTCAAGCGGCGCGGCAACCTCGTCCAGCTATCTGTGTGAGATCGAGGGAATCACCGATTATGGCGGTAGCTACACGGTCACGTCATCGAGTCAAACGGCCACCTCAAGTTTCACTTCAACCATCACAAGCACTTGGGAAGGGCTTCTTGTTTACGCGGAGGCCATTGGTAATAATTTGAGTTTCGATGGCTCTTCTGCGGCTGTTTACAGCGGGGATTCGCAGGACGAATACACTGAAACCGTGACGGGAAGCGTTTCGTATAGCTATACGATAGATCAGGAATCAGGATGTTACACGGGAAGCATCACCTCTGACAATTACACCTACAATAGCGGGAATGCTTTCGTTTCCCAAGGTGTTATTGGGCCGACAAGCCAGCCAAACAGGGCATGGAATTGGACGGGGGTTGGTACGGTGTCGGAAGAGGCGGCTTATACCTATGCTTATGCAGGAAGCGGAGTTTTTTCAAAAAATACTTCCTCGCTGGCTTACGACGGTTCCATGTCGGATTCCTTTTCCGGCAATTCCAGCACGGATACGGTATTGCAATATACAGTTTTACCAAATCGTTCTGGCTGGAATTTGACATCGGGGACAAATGTTACGGTATCATCGGAAAAAAACAACTATGCGTACCAAAATAATGGCGAATTTCACAACACCAAAACATCCGGAACATTTAACGGCGTCGAAGACGGTGTCTTTTCTGATGACTTAGCATCAAGTTCATGTTCAAATTCAACTGTAACCAGTACCTTTAATAGTTCTACCGGCCAATGGAATGCTGTGGGCTCAATGACTTTGAAGGAAAATGGGGTCGAGAACCATTCGTGGGAAAGTTCCATGAACGCAAGTGATACGGTGGATGGTTGGACCAAAACGGGGAATTTTGAGGAGGACTATTCCACCACGGGCACTTACGATTACACATCCGGTTGGAGTGTTTCTGGTGACGATTGGGGATTGACTTCAGGATGCGGTACAACGACGTATAGTGAATCTCGAAATTTTGAAGGGGTGATTGGCGGCTCTATCTTTTATAACTCCGGTGGTACAGTAAAGAACGGTTTCAGCTTGGAGGAGGCCAATAAACACAGCAGTTACAACTCGACAATCTTTTCCAATGTTTCTAATGGCAATTGGGTCGATGTGGGCACGGGTTGCGCGAGTGATCATGGGAACTGGTCTCACAACCTTACATACTTGGAATCAACAGATACCACAGCTGGTAATGGCGAGAGATACATTAGAAATTCGCAGGAAACGTCAACACATGAATCAGAACACAACTACACTTCCGCATCGAATTATTCCAACCAAAACGGCTGGCAATACTCATCGGGGAACGGCTATTCTCTGGCCAACGGTGAAACGGAACATAATTCAAGTTGGTGCAGATCATGGACCGGATCGTCGGGTTGCGGTTGTGGAATAGGGCAGGTCTCAAAATCAAGTTGCGGAACGTCTGATACCACATCCAACTACAATGTTGCCAATTATGCGACGATTCAGAACGGTTCCTGGACGGAAACGGGCACTTGGGTGCAAAATGACACCGGCAACATCGCGGAATCCCAAACGGAAACGACAACGATACAATACCCGTCGGGAGCAGGAACTCAGACCGTAACAAAAGCGGGTACAACCTCCGATATAAGCGCTTCCCAAACGACTTACATCCGTAGCAACAACTCTTGGGTTCTTTCGGCGGGCAATGCTCAATCACAAACCTCCTTCACAACGGTGGGTAGTGACAATCTTACCAATAAAACATACTCCTCCACACCGCCCGGCGGCACAGTCAACGGCACGGAGGGAAAAAGTTTTGAATTCTCAAAGTCGCAAACGTATATCGTCAATGCACATTTTTCTTCCGGCCAGTGGGTAAAAACCGGAATTGCAACCTATAACACAAGCAGTGAGTCAGGTGCCTTCAGGAGCGGCTCCGGAACGTATACCCAAACAATCAATAGTGTTCCTGTCTCTGGTAATTACCAGGAATCCTATTCTCAAGGTTCGACGACGTCAAGTGTCATTGATTTGGTCTTGGAAAGCAGCGGAATCTGGAAACCAACAGGAACAAGCACCGTTGTCACTGTAGATACCGGAAACATTTCGCAGATGATGAGCGGCTCCGGCTCAGCAACGACCACCGTCGGCTCTACGACGACCAACTCCTCGATTACCGAGTCCGCCTCCAACAACAGCAATTATACATCCACAATAACGACGGTTATACAAGGGGATATGACAACCATTTCCTTGGTGTCCGATTCCGAAGGGAGCGGTTACTATAGTTATGACTATGCAAGCGGCTCTTCAAGCTCAAGCAATTGGACGGATTCTAACGGCTACCACCACTCTTCCTCTTCTACCGGGTGCAGTTCCGAAAGCAGAAGTACAGGGGCCGCCACAACGAAAAATGTGACAGGGTACGTCACTTTCAATAAAAACGGCATAGGATCAGGGTGTGCGTCGGGAACCTCCTCCTCGCAGGGGTACGCCACTCGCAGCTCCGCGAGCTGTTCAGCCTCGGTCACATATACAACCGGGACCAATTATTCGAAAGTAAGCAATGTAGATTACACGAGTAGCACCTCCACCTCTGATGAATGCAACATCAACGATTCCTATAGCCTGACCTTTAATGAAAATGGAATCAACTACCCGGGAGGCTGTGGGTGCGGCTGTGGGTGCGGCTGTGGGTGTGTCACCAATAATCACGTAACAGGGTCTAGCACGACTATCGGGTATTACCACCATTACGGTCATGAAACATGGTCGTACAGCGGTTGCGGCTGTGGTTGCGGCTGTGGATGCGGTCCCTATACGAATTCGTGGGATTATTATACAAACTGCGGCGGCGGATGCGGGTGCGGGTGTGGATGCCAGGCCTCCTATAACCAAACTGTCAATTACAACGGCTTTTATTCAGGTTATTATTATTACACGACCCCCTTTAGCAGTTTGCCCAGCGTCTCCGGAAGCGTTCGCTCGGAAGTCTCGACGGCGGCGTCAAAACTTTTCGGCAACCTTAATAAAACGTTGCCGTCACAACCCACTCCACCTCCGCCTGCGAATTCGGGGAGCGGTATTACTCATGTGGGTTGGACAGTTCTTAAATTGGTCGGGCAGATCGGTCTGAACCTCGCCAATGCCATCACAAATATCGCCATCGGCATGATCAACGTGGGCGTCCTCACCTATAATGGAACCTCCTACATTGTAAACATGTTCGGGGGTAGTAACCCGATTATTGACCTGATTCCCACTTCAAATTGGAGCAAAGGGCTGATTATTGATGAAGGGACAATTCTCGGCATTAACATCAACACGCTTACCGTTGGTGGTCTGGAACTTGTTATAGGGGCTGGCGCAATTAACCGCGCGGTCAAACTTATAAAAGGCACCAATTGTTTCATCGCCTGCTTTACAGAAGGAACACAAGTTGTTATTGGCGTGGATTATGACAACAACGGAAACGTGATTTACGACACAAAAAACATCGAGGAGATTCAGGTTGGTGATTGGGTATACAGTTATGACACCTTGACGGAAACGTATGAGTCCAGGCAGGTGACGCAAACGTTTGCACTAACGAGTCATCATATCAATCACCTGACCGTCATTGATGAGAACGGTAACGAGCAGGTGGTTGAATCAACCGACACGCACCCGTTCTGGGTGGTGACCGACGAGCCAGACCTGGAACGAGCGGCGAGAAGCCTGGTTGACGAGAACGGTGTTTGGTTGTACCATGACAACATCAGCCCGACCGAGCACGGTTTCTGGGTCGAGGCGAAGGATTTGTTGGTCGGCGACGTGTTCCTCGGCGCGAACGGCGAGCTCTCGACACTGACCAATATCGTTCGCGTTGAACAGGAAGGCGGCATCGCGGTCTTCAACTTCGAGGTTGAAGGCAACAACAATTACTTTATCCTTGCAAAGGAATACGAATATGGCCAAACCTGTGTGCTGGTGCATAATGGGTGTTCAGTTAAACACCTCCCCAAAAATCAGGTTACACCGCCTACGAAACGTGGAAACGCTCCGATAAGCAACAAGGATAAAAAACCTGTCGAATTACATCACAGTGGGCAAAAACCGGATGGTCCATTAGAGGCAATGCATCCATCTGATCATCGATATGGTGGTAACTTCAGCATAAACCACTCAAACACAGGTCAATCAGCAAGTGAAATTAACAGACTAGATTTTGCAAAGCTTAGAAAAGAGATTTGGAACAAATGGTGGGATGATAATATGTAAAAATGGAGAAGGAAACTATGTTCGTTCAATCTTGGGATGATTTTGAAAAATGTGTTACATTATACGTCGAGGCCGATCAAAATGTAGCTTACGCATATTTGTTTATCAACCGAGCATTCAGGTCTATGGTGTGGTTGTATAATATTTCTGACACTCCGGATATTCCCGACTGGGTTACTGGTGAAAATATCAGATCTCCGTGTAAAAATTCATCAGAATACACGTCGTCACAACTATTATTTCCTAATAACCCTCCTTATGATTTGTTAGTCACAACGAATCTAAGTACCCAGAGCGTTTGTCAAGTTGAGCTTGGAATTGTCCTGCCTAATCAAGGTAAGAAACAATTGTTGGCAATACTGCGAGAAGATCAAAATTGCGGCTGGTGTAGTAATGCGACAAAAGATAGTCCCGTTGCAAAGAGCATTAGCTCTGCGATAGCGTCTGGCGTAACACTGAGCAATTGTTGGGAGGATACTCCTAAAGGGTACATGAATTATCGAGTCCTTGACATGACAAAATAATCCAAAATAGACAAAAAAACCTGGTCAAGGCTTTAAATACAGGACATACCAAAGAGTACGCACAAAAAGTTTGGGACAACTTAGACGCCGCTGTGCGGGAGGCACAAAGTAGCGGCATAACATCATACAACGGCATCCGGCAAGCCATCTATAACTCGCTTGATGATATGGCAGATATTATCAGGCACAAAGGTTTGGGAGGGCTGTAACAGACACGGAGTTGCTTGCGCACAGCCGATGGAGATTATCATTTCACCTTTTTATGACACACAAATTGTTACTATGAAACAAAACGAAAAAGAACCAAAAGACTTTGGGCCTGAAATCTTAGGCCCTATCTATCAAGAGATTATTAGTGGGGGGCATGAAAAACTGAAAGAGTTCGTTAAAGAACACCGTGACTATGCTTTGGATCATGGATATATGATTGATGCTGCGAAATACGACAATGCCGATGCCTTAAAAGTATTCGTGGATGCGGGTGTTCACCCAGACTGTATCATTAAAAGACATGGGCCATTGACCACACCGTTGATGTATGCTATATGGAAAAACGCGTATAAAGCAATTACCTTTCTTCTTGATGCCGGGGCAGATATTGATAATACAGTCGGTGGTCGCACATCAACTCCTCTTATTAGTGCGACTATTGAAGGTGACCTCAAAATGGTGAAAATGTTGCTAGAGCGTGGGGCTGACATTCATGCCAGCTACGTACGAGATGGCAAAGAACGATTCAATGCGCTAAAGTGGGCCATACTCCTAGATCATGACGAAATCGCGGACTACCTCCGATCAAAAGGAGCCGTCATGCTTGAAGAGGAAGAGCAGTCGGCTCTTGATCCCGCAGATGAGGTGATTGAATTTTTGAGCGGTTATTTCAAAGGTAAGCCTTTGCCTTTGGGTGTCACGGAAATCGTCCCCGCCTCAGTTCCGCTCTCTGTTCGTATTTTTCCTCCGGTCAAGAGAAAACGAAAAAATACGATTTTCCTAACAAGCGGCTTGATGGAATATGTGTTGAATGTTCCTGAGAACAAAGAAGAGTATTGTTTTGCCGAATACTTCATTGAAATGCCAGGCGATTGGCCCACAACGGATGAAGCATTGAGTCAGGAAAAGTATTTTTGGCCGATCAGTTGGCTGAAAGCGATTGGTCGTTATCCTCACGAAAAGGAAACTTTTTATGGCGAAAAGAAAACCGTCAAACCGTCCCAAATCCCGGCATTGACAATGCCGGGGGGCGAGTACAATTCCGCAGTCGTCGAGCGGGTTTCTGATTTGAGCATACAAACAACCGATGGCCGAAACGTGCTCATTTATCGAATAACGCCTTGCAAAAGCAAAACGAAGGTGTAGCTGTGTGCCTACACTATTTCACCACACCTGGGATTTCACACAACATTTTACACATCCGTGAGTTTCCCCAAGTCTTGAAAAAAGTTCGGGTACGTTTTTTCGACACATCCCGGATTTTTGATCGCGATTCCCGGTTCGGCGAGACCGGCGATTGCAAAACTCATCGCCATGCGGTGGTCGTCGTAGGTCTCAATCTCGGCAAACTTGCGCTTCGGCGGCGGCTGGATGAGCAGGCCGTCGTCGAATTCCTCGACGACCGCCCCGATTTTGCCCAGTTCCGTTGCCACCGCCCGAATCCGGTCCGTTTCCTTGTGCCGGATGTGAGCGGCGTTCGTCATTCGCGTCGGCCCTTCGGCGAACAACGCGACGACGGAAAGCGTTTGCACCGTGTCGCTGATCGCGTTCATATCGACCGTGATCCCGCGAAGCGCGGCGGTCGGCTCCCGGCGGACGGTGATGAAATCCTCGCCGTATTGTACGGAGCAACCCATTTGACACAAGCATTCAACGAAGCCGACATCCCCCTGCAAACTGGCGGCGGACAAGCCTTCGACCGTGATTTGCCCGCCGCAAACGGCCGCCGCCGCGAAAAAGTAGCTCGCCGCCGATGCGTCCGGCTCGATCCGGTAAGAACAGGGCCGGTAAACCGAACCTCGCGGGATCGTGATTGTTCCGCCCGCCGCCGAGCCGAACGAATCGTCCCCGTCGGGCGAAAAGAACCAACTTTCGACGCCGAACGACTCCATAACCTTCGCGGTCATCTCAACGTAAGGCTTGGAAACGAGAGTACCCGTGATCTTCAGAACAATGTCGTTTTCCGCCGAGATGAGTGGAGCGGCAAGCATCAGCGCGCTGAGAAACTGGCTTGAAATCTCCCCCTTGATCGCCGCAATGATCGGTCGCCCTTCGGAGCCGGGCGTGTTCCAGTCGGCTTGCCCGTAAACCGATTCCCCGATCAAAACCGGCGGGCAACCGTTTTGGTCTTCGCTTCGGAGATTCGCTCCCAGCATTTTCAGGGCGTCGGTCAAATCCCGGATCGGTCGTTCGTGCATGCGCGGCTTGCCGTAAATGCGATACGATTTCCTGCCGGGCGCAAGTGCAAGAGCGGCGGTCAAAAACCGGGCGGTCGTGCCGCTGTTTCCGACGTAAATCTCCGCTTCCCGGACCGGAAAGTTGCCGCCGCAACCTTCGACGACCATCCTGGCTCCATGGCCGTCGTAGTCTGTCGGAAGTCCGAGCGTTTTGAGGGCGTTGAACATGATTTGCGTGTCTTCGGAGTCGAGCACCCCTTCGAGCGTCGTCCGCCCGGTGGAAAGGGCGGCGATCAGCAAAGCGCGATTCGTCAAACTTTTCGATCCCGGCGGACGAACCACGGCGTCCACACGGCCGGCGGGGGTGATGTTAAGGTGCGACATATTTCTCATTATTTCATTTCCTCAATTCTTCGCGCCAATTCCGCGAGGCCCGGGTCCGATAGGAGGGTGTTGGCTGCATCAGTCCGCTCCGAATCCAAGTGCCATACCATCTGAACGAAGGAAGCTTTTCTGCGCCGTGATGGCGTGCCACTCGCAATGTGTTTCGATTTCCGTCCGCCTTCGCCTCACTCCAGTGCTTCGGCGATATAAACCCGGAGCGCGT
>Ga0099364_10010321_pt1 | contig 12852 bp, 13 predicted proteins | sample TergutTh196P3_FD_73070 | JGI IMG/M metagenome (GOLD analysis project Ga0099364, IMG submission 73070) | Microcerotermes parvus P3 segment gut microbial communities from Pointe-Noire, Republic of the Congo - Th196 P3 | ecosystem: Host-associated > Arthropoda: Insects > Digestive system > Gut ...
TGCGGAGGTACGATTCCAACTTATCGACGTAGGCCGAACAAACGTCAAAAAAATTCGTGATGTACTCTTCTTTCACAAGGTTTGATTCCTGCAAACTGTTGTTGGCGGCAAGCAGTTGATGATTCAGTTCATTCAGTTTATGGTTGGCTTGCGATAATTCCAAACTCAGGCGTGAAAGCCTTTGATTCTGCCGATAAAGGACAAGCAGGCTACTAATCAACACAATCAATAATATGCTAATCACAAGAATCGAAGTATACAATCGGGTCATTTGCGTTTTACTTTGTCCCTGATATATTTCGCTGATAATGGGATAATAGGTTGAAGCCTCCGAGATGCGGTAGCGAACATTACAAAACAGGGCATCGTCAACTGCTAAATGGATAAGCTGATTGGCCGAAGTGACGTCGCCCTGTTCAAAATAAATGAGCGCGAGGCTTTGAAACGATGCGTTATCGCGGATACTGTGTTCCATGTCGCTGATTGCTGAAACGGCGAAATACTTTTTACTAAGCTCATTGTTTCCTTGTTGCCGATACCGGTAACCGAGTAGCCATGCAATATAACCCTGTTCGGGTGAGTTTTTAACTTCATCTAACAAGTCGAGCAAGGCATCTTCCGTGTCGGGCGAAGGGTTTCTAAATGTCAGTTGTGCGGCGTATTCAATCAGATACCGGAGCGATTGATTTTCTAAAGACATCAGCAGCGAATCCCGATATAATTCGCTTTGTTGATAAAAATAAGCGTTATTGTTGCTTTGTCCGTAGCGACTGCAGAACGAGGAAAAGGTTTCGAAATAATCAGACAACAATGAGCCTTGCAGTTGCTGACGATTGATGCTGTGCAAAAGTTCCGAAGCCTCGATGTATCGCCCTGTTGTCGAAAATAGCGATGACAAGGCGATAGATGTTTCGGATAGCCATTCCGAACTATCTGACTGCATCGCTAAGTCTCTGTTTTTCAGAATATATACAATGGCCGAATCGGCATTGTATTTTTTATATTCTTCATATAGTTGTTTATGGATATCATATTGTTGACTGGGCGTTATCGTCTCTAATGTCAATAAGTGCTTGATATTTCGGATATTTTGCTCCTTGATGGCAATATACCGCTCTTTATTGTTGATGGACTGTTTCAATCGCGGAAGCCATTCATCGCTTTGATTGGAAAACGTACCCGAACAAGCCGACAAGATTAGTAGCTGACTTATCAACAAGATGCTCATTCGGAGTTCGGGCGCTTGCATCAGCGTTTTTAATATGGAAAAAGTTGAGGATGAGATTGCCTTAGTTTGTAACATCTGAAATCTTCTAAAGGTTTATTAATCACAGCAGCAGCCAAATAGATTCTATGTTCTATTAAAAATTTCGCATTTAGAAGCGCTGCTGTCACTTTCTCGTCTCCATAATATCGCCTGCATTGCCGGATATCTTCTACATCCCCCCTATCAAACACACGCTCAATAACAAAATCGGCATACTTATCGTAGTCGAGATTGTCAAAATTGACATCCCAAAAATTACGGCGATGAAATCGTGGTTTGCAGTCCATATGCAACAATATTTTGCTGTAAAATTTTTTGCAAATATAGCTGATTTTTTTCTATTTCGGAAGGTTATGCATACAATAATTGAGTCTACTCCGAAAAAGCGCTTTCTCTTAACGCAAGGAGCGCAAATGTTTTTCGCAAAGAACGCAATATATTGACAATAAATCATTTCTATTTGCGTTCCTTGCGCATTCTTTGCGTACTTTGCGGTTAATAATACTTTTCGGAGTGGACATTCAGAGCGCAACAGCTACTTTTACGCCGAATTGCAGCGGTTTGGCTTTCTGCATGAACGGCTTGTCGAACGATTCGAAATAGAAGGCCGTAAAATCGGTGTTTGTCAGGTTTCGCGACCAAAGGTTTACCGTAACGATGCCTTTACGCACGCCGGTTTGGGCATTGATAATGGTGTAGAAAGGTTGTGATAAGTTGTTCGCTTCATGCCAGTAAATTTTTCCTGTGCCGTTGCACTGCAAAGATACGAAAAATTGATCTATTAGCTTACTGTTATGAAGAAGTTTGTTGTATTGTAATCCGAGGCTTACGGTGTTTTGCGGGATATAAGGGATAAAGTTCCCCTTGAAATCGTCTCTTTCGTTGTCATAATCGAGGAAAGTGGCGCGTGTATAGCCATAGTTAAGGTCGGCGGTTAATTGGTCGGTTATCAGGGCACGTAGCGAAAGTTCTACGCCGTAGCTCTCCGCTTTTCCCGCATTACTCAGGTAGCGTCCACTGCCGCTTTCGACGAACTTTGTGATTTGCAAGTCTTTTACATCGGTATAAAAAAATGTCAGTTCAGCATGCAAGTGATTTCTTAGCAATTCACTGCGGACGCCAAACTCATAGTTCCAGCTTGATTCGGGTTTGTAGGCGATAACATCCTTGACGGGTCTCGGCGGAGTTATTTCGAGGTCGGCGAACATATCCCTAAATGCGTACATAACGTCGTACTGCAACTGGCTTTGCATAATATCGGCCGACATCTGCACATTGTAACCGCCCGCCTTATACCCTTTGGCCGCTGATAAATAGGTAAAAGTGCGCGGTGTACATTCATATTTTAGCGATACTTTCGGCAACACCTGCCAGAACTCCTGCGACAACGTTTCGTCGATAACCGAAGCCGGATACCGGTCGCTAATATCTGTGGGCGGCATGGCTGGCGACATTTGCATGTTAAGGTTCATCTTCGCTTCGGAGTTATATTGAAAATCCTGCTTTTCATAATCAAAACGAATTCCGAATGTGGCGGATAACCCTTCCGTAAAGAGATTATTGTAAGTTGATTGATGATAAACGGCAGCGCCATACGCCGGCGTTTTGAATGTACCGGGGATATAGATTGATTCGTTTGATATTGTAAGGGTCGGCATCCGGGGATAGGAGACTTTCAAATCATCAAACACAGGTTGCAGGATGTCTTTGATGCCGTCTGTTTTAAATTCGACGGGGCCTTTTGTCCGTAGTTTATCATAGAAACCGTAAAGTCCGATTGACCATTGGTAATCTTTAGCGCTTATACTTCTAATTGATAATTCTTCGGTAAAAGCGTGTTGTTTTTGTAATTGATTCAAAATAAATAACGATTTCACCGAGAAATCCTGGTCCATTTTCATGTTGTCATCCAAGTACTGATGGGTGGTTACGGAATTAAATTCAATGGATTCATTCCTGTATTTTACTGACAGGTTATTATTTAATAACGACCGCCTGTAAGATGATTCGTCATTGATGTTAACCGGTTCTATTTTTTTTGTAGTCTCATTATATAATCCATAAGGGAACGCTCCTTGGTCGGTAAATTCGTATGAAGTCGTATAAGATGCCGTTAATGTGGGCGATAACTTCCAGTGGATTTTCAGATTTCCACCTGTGGATTCGGATTTATCGATTTTCTCTCCGGTGTATTCATTGGTGAAGAATCCATCGTATCGGACGTAATAGATGCCTGCCGATAGCCCCAATTTGTCATTCAATCTGGCATAAGCAGAACTCCTCGCTGAAAACTGTCCGTAGTTCCCATACGACAGTGACGCTCTTACACCCTGATAATCAAACGGCGAAAGTGTATAAACATTGATAATTCCCCCCATGGCGTTACGACCGTAGAGCGTACCCTGCGGGCCGCGTAACGCCTCTATTCGTTGAATATCCATCAATTCAAAATCGAATGAACTTTTGTCCAAATAAGGCGCATTATCTACATACAGACCAATGGATTGTCCGCTGCTTCGCGCACCGACGCCACGGATATAAATGGCGGAAGTGAGTTTCGCTCCGTAATCGGGCATATACAGGTTTGGAACAAGGGAACTGATATCTTTGATGGAAGCCACTTGTCGTGCTGCAATTTGTTGCGGGCTAAGGATGGATACGGAACCGGGCAACGTCCGCAGGTTATTGGTCTCTTTTGACGACGAAATGACAACGACTTCATCAATGATATACGTTTTCACCGTGTCTTGCGGTTCGGCAAAAGCCATCATGTTGCAGGTCGAAATCAAACCGATTAACGAAAGCGGGAGAATTTTTTTCATTAGAAATTTTTTAATAAAAGTTTTCATTTAATAACAACTTAAGTTCCTGAATCGAATGGGTGACGGGAAATTCGGGATAATCGGCTACTACATTATCCGGTGGACAGAATAATATGCCTTTGTCAGCTGTTTTCAGCATGGCGATGTCGTTATACGAATCTCCAAAAGCAATCGTTTGATAGTTAAGACTCCGAAACGCCTCAACTGTTTTGCGTTTGGCGTCCGGTTGGCGCAATATGTAATTCGTTATCCGTCCGGTTTCATCCGTTTTCAATGAATGACATAGCATCAAGGGGTTTTCAAGTTGATTCAATAACGGCTGTGCAAACTCGATGAAGGTATCCGAAACGATGACAAACCGCGTTATTTGACGTAACCACCGTATAAAATCCAAAGCGCCGTCTAACGGTTTCATCGCGGCAATGACACGCTGGATGTCTTGTAGTTTCAGATTGTTTTCATCGAGGATTTGCAGACGGTATTTCATCAACTCGTCGTAATCCTTAATGTCGCGCGTAGTAAGTTTCAGTTTTTCAATACCGGTTTGTTCCGCTACATTTATCCATATCTCAGGGACAAATACTCCCTCAAAATCAGCACATACGACCCACATCTCTTTTTCGTTTTTATGATAATTAATTTTAAACTTCTTCATCCGGATATATTCTTACTGAAAAGGGCGGTCTGCGATAAAAAGCCAAATTATAACTGATATAATCGCCCACCTCTGTTGCGTTCCAAGGTAAATCCATATAAATATATTCGCTCATTTTGGAAGTTGTCCAATCGCCCATGTACATTAATACGTAATCAACGACTTCTTTTTCAGCGGCTGAAAACTGTTGTAAATCAGCTTTTTCCAAAGGAAGATAACGGGTTTGTTTGAATTTGTGATATTCGGTATTTACCTGTTTCAAAAGTCTGGCCTCAACCATTTGTTGAAGGATTCCGTCAAGATTTTGAGGAACGGGGCCATAAGGCAATTTCTTGTATCGGATGCCGGAGAGATGTTCCTCGTACAGTTCATAATAGTTGAAATCGCAGAAATACAGCAATATATATAAAATGGGTTCGCCCACATTCGGTTTACCGGCGCAGCGTTCAAGTATATAGAGCAATATATTTTTCAACTTGTCAACATTCAATTCGGGGATTGAAATCCGGTTATCCGTCTTTGTCTCCGACGGAATATTTTCAGGCGTGCTCAACTCCGTTACACCGGAATCACTTGCATATAAAAATTCGTCTAAAGAAATGGATAGTATAGCGGCTATTTTGTGTAACTCTATCACTGTCAGACTTCTGTTCCCCGATTCAATTTGTGTTAGCGAGGTGCGTGAAAGGCCAATCCGACCAGCTAATTCTTCCTGTGTCAAACCCTTCTTCTTGCGTAACATCATCACTCGAAGCCCTATTTGTTTTTGTGACAATTCCTTTTCCATAAATTTTTCATTCAAATGTATGGCAAAGATACGAATTGTTTTAATACAAAACAAATGCTTGTTTATTTTTCTAACCAAAATAATTTCCCCGTAGGAATGTGGAATGTTAATAGTTCATCGCGAGCAGTTCGTTGATGATATCGCGGTCATTCGATAAGTTGGGAATTTTATGCTGTCCGCCTAATTTGTTGTGTTTTTTCAACCAGTCAAAAAACAAATTTTTACGGGCGACAATTATTTCCGGCAGTTGAAGCGCGATTTCCTTATATCTTTTTGCTTCATAATCAGAGTTCAATAGTTGAAGAGCCTTGTCCAAGCAATCAGTAAAGCCCTCTAAGGACGTCGGTTGCTTTTCAAATTCAATCAGCCACTGGTGACGTCCTTTCCCTTTGTTCAATAAGAACAAGGGTGCAGCCGTATAGGCAATTACCGAGGCATTCGTTTCTTCGCATGCCTTGCGTATTCCTTTTTCGGCATTATCTACCATTAGTTCTTCGCCAAAAGCGTTGATAAAAAATTGAGTCCTCCCGGTAATGACGAATTTATGCGGGTATAGTGACGTAAAACGAACCGTATCGCCGATACGATACCTCCATAGACCACCGGAAGTAGAGATAACCATGACATAATTTTCACCAGTTTTAACATCTTCAAGTGGTATTACTTTCGGACTGCTGGAATTTTCCGTTTCATTCATGGGGATGAACTCATAAAATATCCGGTAATCCAGCATAAGAAGCATGCTTTTGTTAGAAAAATCGTCCTGAATACCAAAGAAACCTTCGGATGCGTTATAGGTTTCCATGTAATGCATTTTCGTAGAAGGAATCAACTTTTCATATAACTTCCGATAGGGTTCGAATCCAACGCCGCCGTGAAAAAAGACCTCAAGGTTCGGCCATACTTCCGTAAGCGTCTCTTTTCCGGCTTTTTGCATGACGGCTTTTATCAGTGTTAGCATCCAGGAGGGAATACCTGACAGGCTTACCACGTCTTTTTGCCATGTCGTTTCTACGATAGCTTTTAATTTCGCTTCCCATTCGTCCATCAGTATGATTTCTTTACGCGGTACACGCACAAAATTAACCAAAGGATTCAGGTTTTGCAACATCACGGCGGAAAGGTCGCCACATTTCGTTTTGGAATGTAGGGTAAAGGGGCTGTAACACCCCCCCAGAATAAGCCCTTTTTTTGAAAAAAAACGGGTTTGAGGGTTCTGGTTCAGGTACAAGGCTATCGTATCGAATCCGCCTTGGTAATGACATTTGTGCAGTATATCGTCTGTGACAGGGATAAATTTACTTCGGGCATTGGTCGTACCGCTACTTTTGGCGAACCAGCGGACGGTGGAAGGCCATAAGATATTTTTCCCGCCATTTATCATTCGTTCGATGAACGGAACCAAGTCTTCGTAGGAAGAAACGGGTATGCGTTCGGCGAATTTTTCGTATTGACGAATCTCTTTAAAACCGTACAAACCGCCCCATTCCGTATGTTGTGCTGCTGTCAGTAAATATCGAAGTTGCCGGTGTTGGATATCAGCAAATTGTTTGCCATATAACTCAATTTTCCGCCGTCGGGCGGCAAACAAGGGGGATACTATTTTGGTCAATATGTCCATTCAGATTTGAATTACCAGTAAAAAAATCAGTTTCTTATCGTGCAAAAGTAGATGAAAAAACGAATTTTTCCAAATGTTTGGGAAAATGGGCGACAATTTGGCTTTGATAATACCGGATACGCGAACGTCACACCTCCGAAAAAATCATAAAAATTGCAGGTGCGACGCCTGCGAACCCTGATTTTTTTATACGGAGCCTTCATTTTGCAAAATAATTTTGCGGCTGATAGAGAGAGATTTAGAGGAGTGACGAAAAAAAATCATCATTTATTTTAAAAAAAAAGAAAAAAAAGTAATTTTTTTCTTTGCTGATTGATTTCATTATTTTACCTTTGTGGTTCAAAAAACAGAAATTTTGAGTTATGAATAAGATTAAAGGTGTTTTAGTATTAGCTTTAGTATTTGTCTTGGCAGCTCCCTGTTTCGGGAGTGAAGCTGTGATTAAGAGGAAAAAGAACAAATGGATTTGTATGGAGCAAAATGAACTATACCGGAGCAACCAACCGGCGTTAATTGATAAAATCCATTCATAATCGCAAGTATTGAAAGCTAATCAGTTTTATTTCAGCGGTAATATGCCCTACTAAGGCTATTATTGCCATGTCTATTTTATGTGGCATGGGTGGTTCGTGACCCATACCCTCAGGAGAATTTAAACTCCTAAATCTTCGGTGTCATGCGACTGTTGTTTGAGCGTTTTGATGAGTTCACGTATGTCTTTGTCTTTGTTTATACGCCGGATCGCTTTTTTAGCGGCTAACTGTTGCGATTCCTTTTTTGTGTTTCCGATGCCGATGCCGAGAGATGTTCCTTCAAGTGTTACACTTGTTTGAAAAACAGGTTTCCCTTCGTTGTCGGTAAACGTTTCGACCAGGTCGAAGACGATATTCAGCTTTACTTTTTGCCCCCATTCTAACAGGCGGGATTTAAAATTGACTTCCTGACCGGCTAACTTGTTTAAGGACAGATATTTATTGATGATTTGTTCCAGGACAAACCGGTAGCAAAACCGGTATCCTTTGTCTAAGTAGATAGCGCCTATCAGGGCTTCGAGCGCGTTGCCAAACAAATATTTATTGTGGATAGCGGCATGGGGCAGAGAGGTAACTTTTTTATCAAGCCCAAGCTCAAGCGCGATATGGTTCAGGCTTTCGCGCTGTACGATTTTAGAGCGTGTATTTGTCAGAAAACCTTCCCTTTTATTCGGGAAATGTTTAAATACAATATCCGCAACAATAGCGTCTAATATGGCATCGCCTAAAAATTCAAGACGTTCATTGTTACAACTTTTACCATTAGAAACAGAGGTTATTGAACGGTGGATGAAAGCTTGTTCATACAACTCGACATCATTCGGATAAAAACCGAGCATGTTGTATAAAGACAAATAAGGCTCTTTGTTTTTTAACGTAAAGAGCCTTATCCGGTTATATATCTGTCTGAAAGTCACTTTTTAATAAATTTTTTCACGATGATACTTGCATTGTGGCCGCCAAACCCGAACGTATTGGAAATGGCAGCGTTAACGGTTCTTTTCTGCGACTTGTCAAAGGTGAAATTCAATTGATAATCAATATCCGGATCATCATCGCCCTCGGTATGGTTAATAGTTGGGGGAACGATGTCATAGTACGTAGCTAAGACGCCGGTAAGCGCTTCCATAGCTCCTGCAGCTCCAAGCATGTGGCCGGTCATCGATTTTGTAGAGCTAATATTCAGGTTATAAGCATGTTCGCCGAAAACCTCCTTGATAGCTTTCACTTCCGAGACATCGCCTACCGGTGTTGAGGTGCCGTGAACATTGATATAGTCAATGTCTTCCGGTTTCATTTCCGCATCTTCCAAAGCGTTTTTCATCACTAACATGGCGCCAACGCCGTCGGGATGTGAAGCGGTAAGATGATAGGCGTCAGCCGACATGCCGAAGCCTGCCACTTCGGCATAAATGGTAGCGTTACGGGCAAGGGCGTGTTCCAATTCTTCCAGGATGAGGCACACGCCTCCTTCTCCAATAACAAATCCGTCGCGGCTGGCGCTGAAAGGTCGGGAGGCTGTTTCGGGTGAATCGTTGCGTGTCGATAAAGCGTTCATCGCATTGAATCCGCCTGCTCCGACAATCGCTATTGGCGCTTCGGCGCCACCTGAAACGATCACATTCGCTTTCCCGAGACGGATGTAATTGAAAGCGTCTCCAAGGGCGTTTGTAGACGATGCGCATGCCGAAACGACTGCAAAGTTAGGCCCGCGAAAACCATACTTCATCGAGATATGTCCGGCTGCGATGTCGGAAATAATTTTAGGAATAAAAAAAGGATTGAAACGCGGGCCGCGTTCTTCATTATATCCCATTATTTCTTCCTGAAAAGTGTTGATACCTCCTATTCCGGAAGAAAATATAACGCCTATCCGGTCTTTGTTTTCTTTTTCCAAATCTAATTGCGAGTGCTGAAGGGCTTCCTCAGCACAAGCAACGGCATACTGTGCATATAAATCGCACTTGCGGGCTTCTTTCTTGTCCGCAAAATAATGCATCGGGTCAAAACCTTTTATCTCGCATGCAAATCGTGTTTTGAACTTTGTCGTATCAAAGCGAGTAATAGGTCCAGCTCCGCTTACGCCATTAATTAAAGACTGCCACGTGTCCGCGACATTATTACCTAATGGCGTAACGGCGCCAAGACCCGTTACTACAACTCGTTTTAATTCCATAAAAAAAAGATTAGATGTTACTTCGCATTCGCTTCGACATAAGCAATCGCGTCTGCAACAGTAGAAATTTTTTCGGCTTGGTCATCCGGAATAGAAAGGTTAAATTCTTTTTCAAATTCCATGATAAGCTCCACAGTATCTAACGAATCCGCTCCTAAATCATTCGTAAAACTTGCTTCATTAGTAACTTCAGATTCCTCAACACTCAACTTGTCAACAATAATCGCTTTTACGCGAGATGATACATCAGACATGATTTTAAAATTTAAATTAGTAATAAGTTTTTTTATTTTGCTATATTTGCGGTGCAAAGGAACATATATTTTTAATAAGTATGACAAGTTACTATCAAAAAAATGCGAATTTTTGCGCATTTATTTTTAGAATGTGCGAAAAAATGTTCTCCCATCATTGCGAGGAACATTTTTCTACCAATGACTATTGCAACGGCAGGATGCCGTTGTTACATTTCATAATTCATAATTCAAATTTATGCATAACATAGCAATATTCGGTTCAGGATCAGGAACCAATGCAGAGAATATCATCAAATACTTTGCTAAAAGTGATACTGTCCGTATCGCGGTTGTTTTATCAAATAATAGGGAAGCGGGTATTCATGCGCGCGTTAGGAACTTAGGCGTACCTTCGTTCACTTTTTCATTCGCACAATTCAGGGAAGGAAGCCTGATAGTAGACAAACTGGCGGAGTATCATGTCGATTTCATCGTATTAGCCGGTTTTTTACAGTTAATTTCTCCGGTTATCATCGATGTTTACCGGGAAAGGATTATCAATATTCATCCTGCGTTATTGCCCAAGTTCGGCGGGAAAGGGATGTACGGTTCTAATGTTCACCAAGCCGTTATTGCGGCTAAGGAAACGGAGACAGGTATCACAATTCACTATGTTAATGAGCGTTATGATGAAGGAACTATCATTTTTCAGGCTGCCTTTCCGATTTTGCCCGGAGATTCAGCCGATGATATAGCCGCCAAAGTACATGCGTTGGAATACAAACACTTCCCGCAAGTTATCGAAAATTTATTATCTTTGCATGATACTACGATATAAATAAATGTCTAAAACGCTTGTAATCAGACTCTCGTCTATTGGCGATGTCGCTATGACCATTCCTGTTGTCTATGCTGCTGCGGAGGCGAACCCGAACGATTCGTTTACGGTGCTGACACAGACTTTTCTGACGCCTCTTTTTATGAATTGTCCGTCGAATATAGATTTATTGGGCGTGAATTTAAGAACTACGGAAAAATCATTTTTCGGATTTCTCAGTTTTGCATGGATGCTCAGGAAGTACAAATTTGACAGGGTGTTGGATTTACATCATGTAATACGTTCATGGATAGTGGATATACTTTTTTATATGAATGGCAAAAAGGTCTTTGTCGTCGATAAAAGACGCAAGGAGAGAAAACGGCTTACCGCTCGTCAGCCAAAGGTCATTCAGCCCCTCCACCCTGTTACCGCCCGTTATGCCGATGTTTTTCACCGGGCGGGCTTTCATTTTGAAGAAACATTTGTTTCGTTATTTTCAACTAAACCAGCAGATACAGGTTCATTAGTGGTTTTGTTTGGAGAGAAAAAAGGCGTATGGATAGGAATAGCTCCTTTCGCAAAACATCAGGGAAAGATATACCCGTTGGCAAAAATGGAGCAGGTTGTTAAAGCCTTATCCGGGCAGGAATCTGTGACCGTCTTTTTGTTCGGAAGCGCCGGAGAAGAGGAAGAAACACTGAAACAATGGGAAAATAAGTATAAAAACACGATAAACGTAGCAAGCCGTAAGTTTATATTTGATAAAACACTATTAATTATCAGTATGTTGGATGTGCATTTGAGCATGGATTCAGCCAATATGCACTTAGGTTCACTTGCCGGGACCGACGTAATTTCCATTTGGGGCGCCACCCATCCGTTTGCCGGATTTTATGGCTACCGTCAGCGCCCCGACTTGGCTATACAGACCGCTTTGCCGTGCCGTCCATGCTCCATGTTTGGACAAAAACCTTGTTATCGCGGTGATTGGGCTTGTATGAACACGATTGAGCCGGAACAAGTAATCCATAAAATTAATGCTTATCTGAAAGAATTATGAAGATAGTAAGTAACCCTCAACTAACACAATTTTCGGATTTTACTCAATCGGTTCCCGTTCAATTCGACAAAGGGGGGACAGTTATATATAAGGATAGAAATGAAATCCGCGTTTTCGATGTCAACGGTTCTCCGCTCAATGTGAAACGATTCAAAACACCCATTTTATTTAACCGCCTCATATATACATTTTTCCGACCATCAAAAGCGAAACGTTCGTTTCAATATGCGTTAAAGTTAATAGAAAAAGGTATCGAAACGCCTCAACCGGTTGCATATATTCTCATAAAAAGGCGGGGGCTTCTATTTGACAGTTATTATATTAGCCGGCAGGCAGATTATAATCGCACCCTCTATGAGTTTGGCAAGGGAGGCGTTGAGGGTCGCGAACATATATTAAATGCCTTTGCCGGTTTTACGGCAGACCTCCACGAAAAAGGGGTTTTGCACAAAGATTATTCGCCGGGAAACATACTTTTTAAAGAAGAAAACGGAACGATTACATTTTGTTTGGTCGATATAAATCGTTTGCGACTTGGGTATGTTCCAATTCATAAAGGATGTTTAAATTTTGTGCGTTTATGGGGGCAGCAGCCTTTTTTTGAGATAGTTGTCAGAAAATATGCCGAAATTCGTGGCGCAGACCCGGAAGCATGTTTGAAATCAACTTTGCGGGCAAGAAAAAAATTCTGGAAAAGATATGAAAGGAAGCGGGGGATGCCGTTCTGACTATTGGGGAAAGGGACGAAGGGGTGAAGGGGGGAAGGGGTGAAGGGGCGAAGGGACGAAGGGACGAAGGGGCGAAGGGGCGAAGGGGTGAAGGGGTGAAGGGGCGAGGGGGGAAGGGGTGAAGGGGCGAAGGGGCGAAGGTGTTAT
>Ga0099364_10010322_pt1 | contig 12851 bp, 17 predicted proteins | sample TergutTh196P3_FD_73070 | JGI IMG/M metagenome (GOLD analysis project Ga0099364, IMG submission 73070) | Microcerotermes parvus P3 segment gut microbial communities from Pointe-Noire, Republic of the Congo - Th196 P3 | ecosystem: Host-associated > Arthropoda: Insects > Digestive system > Gut ...
AAGAAATGAATATCAGAACAAATGACAGAAAATAGATGATTGCAGAAAGACCATATATAACATACACTTTACCCATAAGTAGAACAACACAGGCTTTATTGGGCGGTAAAATAGAGAAAGTTTGGACTAATATTCAGTATTTTCTTTCAAATTGCACGAATGTCGATATTGAAAATCCAAATTCTATTCGATTAGTCGCATATAGTGCAGATGAAGACAATAATGAGACATTGGAGCCTGTAAATACCATAATCAAAGGCGCTCAACTACTATTTGGAAAAGGAAAAACCAGCCCCATAGGTTATATGTATCCGTCAGGCGAACCACATAAACAAATACAAGTAGAGTGGAATTTAGAAATAATAAATTTTAATAAGGCTTTGAATTATTTGATTTCAGGGCAACCTTATCCAAGATATAATTTAGGACCGATAGAGCTAATTATTTCTTATAATTTTCATTTATTAAATCCTTTGTCAAAGGAGGTTTTACCCAATCAACAATTTAAATCCTCTTTGTTAATTTGGCTAACAAAAAGAAATTGTGTGAGCCCTTGCATAAATTTTCCATTTATTGAGCCAGGTCAAGATTTTTGGAACTATGTAAAAAGCATAGAAACGTTTTTACCATTTAAGTTTGAGGAAAAAGTTTTGAGATTAGTAAGTGCGAATAAGAAAGGAACTGATAATGTTTGGAAGAAAATTACACCCGACAGCAAAATGCCAAGCCGTCGGGATGTATAAACAAGTCGGCGGACAGCGTATAATGAAATGCATAATTAAAATCAACAAACAGTTTGTCAGTTTTGTGATTATGTTGATTTACTAAAGAAAATGGGCATCAGAAACAAACGAATTAACCAAGTGAGAAGTTTTTTTGAAAATGGCAGCGCATAACAAAAGAGATTCCCTGCCAAAGCAGAACGGACAGACATTTCCGTGCGGATTTCTTAGTCCGCAGAAACAGACAGATACCGGCGACAGATACGCAAAAAGTAGGTGTGTTACGCATATTTTTGAGTTGTAAGCAACCGAGGAAGACTGCAGTATGAATAGGACGAGAATTTTATATAACATATTGGCAAGTTTAGCGTTATTGACAGCATAGAAAGGACCGACAGTGTATATTCAAAAAATTTCAATGGAGATAAACACAGGTATTGACAGGGATGAACTTGTCGATGAATTTGATTTGTTAATGAATTTTTATAGAGATAGCGGACAAACACAAGGGAAAATCCAATGCCAATACATTAATGAAAATAAGATAGTTTGTTTGCCTTATACTCTTGAAAAAGATTCTTTAAGTGAAAAGTATAACAATTTCTACGTTAATTCTCAAATAAAGAAAATAGAAGCGTTATGCAACTCTTTGATACTGTTTAAGACAGTAGGAAAATCACGTGAAAGTTATGAATCACCTTGTATGTGTAAAGTGCCAGAATTTTATATACTGATTACAAATTATGTTTCAATTTCTTCTCCTTTGACCTGTGGAAGTTGTAATAAATCTGTTCCTTTGTACCGATTACCCCATTATTATGACCACGGTTATATGCCAATATTAAGTTGGGAAACAAACTACATTTCGTGTGATAGTCTTCAAATGAATTGTGAAATCGGAGAACGTTGGAGTTTGAATCAAATTCAAAATGTAAAATCACAACTTTCAAAACAAGGTTTAAAAATATGTAAAAGAATCGAAGAATTGACTAATATTTCTACTTATTATTACTTGCATAATTACAAAAGAATAAAAGGCGATGAATCATTAAAACCTTGCCCTGTTTGTGATAAAAAATGGTACTTAAAAAAACAAATACACGATTTTTATGACTTCAAATGTGATAACTGTAAAATCATATCAACAAAATCACCAAATGCGTAACTTGACAAAAATAATAGAGACCAATGCGGCTGCTTACAACAAGAAGTATTTGTTATTAGGCGAGTATTGAAAATATGGCGACGGCGACAAACTCTTATGTGATGTGGAAACTCACAATATTTCAGTGTTTGTTCACGAATTTAATCCGCCAAAAATCGTTAAGCTAACAAATACATTTAAAGAGTATGAGAATAAAAAATATGGAATTAAAAGCAACAAATATTTCTTACGAATTAGACAATGAAGAAGTCCTGAGTTATTTATTATTTGAGTATGCAGGCGGATATTTTTCTATTGGCAGAATGGAGGATGACGAAAATATCTATCTTGAAAAAGATGACCAATCGAATGGACAATATTTTGACCCTGATTGTTTTGAATACAGTTTTGAGAATGGGGAATTAATATTTTCCATAAACCTTGATAGCAAAAGAATATTACAATACCTAAAAGATAATAAATTAAATGCTGACTTATATGGAAATACAGTTTTAATTTTTGCCCCTGTTCCCTCTGAAAAATTTAAGAAAATGAGTAACGTAATCAGTCGAATTTTTAATCATTGAACTTGTAAGCACATTACATCTATAATAGATGATGAAAAAATCTAACACTCCGAAAAATTTGTATTTTTGCTTGCATTTTTGTATAGTGCAAAGTATGGATAATATTAGTATATGCAATAAAGGAAAGAGAGTTATGTATATTTATGAGTTGGCTGCAATGCGCGAGAGTGCGTGAGTCGAGAGCGAGAGAATAATTTTGAAATCGAAATATAATTAAAATAACGGTAAATATGTCAAATATAAAAGATTACAAGAAAGAATACAAGGATTTGTATCAACCGAAAACAACACCAATGATTATTGATGTGCCTGAAATACAGTTTATTGCCATAGAGGGTACAGGTAATCCAAACGATGAAAATGGGGAATATCAAAATGCAATAGAGGTTTTGTATGGAATTCAATACACCATCAAAATGAGTAAAAAGGGAAATTTTATACCCAATGGCTATTTTGATTATGTTGTGCCTCCTTTGGAGGGCTTTTGGTGGTTAGATGGCAATGAAGTTTTTAGTTCCGAAAATAAATCAAAATATTGTTGGATTTCATTGATACGGCTCCCTGAATTCGTTGATGAGAAAATATTTGCGTGGGCTAGCAACGAAGCATCGAAAAAGAAAAAAATAGACACAACAAAGGCAAAACTTTTGAAAATAGAAGAGGGTTTGTGCGTGCAATGTTTGCATATCGGCTCCTACGACGACGAGCCGAAAACGTTGAAACTTATGAATGAGTTTATAGCTGAAAATGATTTGCAAAGCGACATCAATGAAGCACGAAAACATCACGAAATATATTTGTCCGACCCAAGAAAAACGGAAGTATCAAAGTTAAAAACGGTTTTGCGAATTCCTGTAAAATAAAGGGTTATGAAACATTCAGAAAGAACGTTACGTTTTAAAAGGACAAAATCACTGACAGCCAACCGGCGGTTTGGAATATGAGTATAAGTAAAACGGAGATTTTAAATAAAATTTGCTACACGGAACTCGTTTATAAGAGAATAAATAAAAAACTGAATAGCAAGTTCTCAAAATTAGAGATTGAAGAAATGCTTTTTGAAATTATTAAAGAAACCCAAGAAGTATTTTTTCAAAGGATAGGGAAAAATATCTATGTTACAAGTTACGAAAAGAATATTAGAATAACCATAAATTCAAATACTTATAGAATTATAACAGTTGATAATATTACCAAAATGTACAATACACAAACAAAACAGCACAAAACATTGTAAAAGGGAAAATATGAAAAACTTAGAAAAAGTAAACCCATTCAAATCAACTGTTACAAAAACGGATTTTGGAACTATAATCACTTTGGTTGCGAAGATTGGACTTTCGGAACACGGCTCTATCAATTTTGAGGATAAAACGCTTTTAGCAAACTATGTATATGCCGAAAACGAAACGTATAACTTGGTTTACACCCTCATAGACAACAAAGGAAAACACGAAAGTTTTGTGGAAGACGATGGGATATTGCCTACTTTGTTTTTAAGTCCTGAAAATGAGGCATACGTTTCTGTTCAGCCTTATGACCCTGACAAGGATTTGGAAATTAGCATACCTGTTTTTAACAGGGAAAATACGGATTTACCCAAAAGCAACAGACCTTTTTTAGGGGATTTTATTGGCACAACAAAACAGTTTTCCATACTTTACGATGTTGATATTTGGTCGGATACAAAACCCGATAAACTTCTTGCAATTGAATTTAAAAACAAAAGCATAAAGAAAAAGCATAATATCAAAATTCCATTGCCGAGAGACAATAAAGTTTTCATAAGCGACAACGAAATTCATTTGTTGGCAAAAGACAAAAAGGGTTGGCTGCACAGACAAATTGATGAATCGGGAAAGACAATTCGCGAAAGGCTAATCAAATCGAAACAAGAATACTTTTTGCAAATATTGAGCCTGTCGTTTGAAAAAGAATCATATATTTTATGCGAAGACAAAGGAAGAATTTCTATTGAAATCATTTCCGAAAACGGCAAATGTGAAAGTAAAGAATTGGCTAATATTGAAAACGAATTTTACAACACCTGGAAGCCTGTAAGAATTGCTGATGACACTTATGTTACACGCTTTAACGGAGAGTTTGGCAATGGTTGGTTTACCATAAAGAACGACAAACTTTTGGAACTGTTTTACAGCAAAGGAGAAAAGGGTTACAAAAACCTGCTGACAAACAAGGTTTTACAAATGGATAATGAAAACCTGGTTATTGCGAGTATAAACAAAACCACTGATAACAGTTATGCCGTAGTTTTTTATCCTATGACCGACAGAGAAACCAAAAACAAAGAATTGATAATTTTAAACCGAAAGATTTAAGTTATGGATAACCAAGACCAACAGTTTTCATATATAGTGAAAAAGAAATAAATGTAAATTAGCAGAGGTGAGATAATGAATGTTTACATATATCGTGAAGAAGAGATAAATGTAGGACAAGAAATAGTTGTTGATTCCTTGTTTGAAGATTACGAATTTGGTGTTGTTTTCGAAGATGACGGAGCAACAGGATATTTTTACGCTGTACATAACGAGAAGGGAATATTAGACGCATTACATATTTATGATGTGGAAAATGTTTCTGACAAGCACATTCCTTCCATTGTGAAAATTTTATGGAATGAAGATTTGAGTAAAAGTTTTCTTTCAATAAACAACTATTATCACGCCATATTTGATTTTAAAAAGAAAGCAGGATATTGCAGAAATGGTTTTCCTGAATCTCACGGAAATTGGATAAAAGTAAAAAACAGAATTTTGACAGATGACTTACTTGTAAAATTAGATTGAAAGCCAAACAAATATAAACCGTCCGACAAGGACATAAAAATGGAGGATTAAATAATGAGTTACGATTTAATGGTTTTTGAAAAAAATGCTGCACCCAAAAATCGAAAGGATTTTATGGAGTGGTATTACAATCAAACAGAATGGACGGAAGAACATAGCTATGATGACCCGGCAGTAACATCCAATAATTTACGAAATTGGTTTATGGAAATAATAAAAAAATTTCCTCAAATGAACGGACCTTTTGCTCCCAGTGATGATGAATTGGATAATATGGAAAATGATTCTTATGTTACTGATTATTCTGTTGGAAAAGATGTAATATATGCCGCTTTTGCGTGGTCATTGGCTAAAGAGGCATATATTACAGTAAAAAAAACGGCAAAAGAATATGATGTTGGTTTTTTTGATGTAAGTTCGGATGAAGGTGAAATTATTTTTCCTAATGGGGAAATAATATAAAAATAGCGGAAATTAAAAAATATGGCAAAAAAAGAAAAGCATTTTAAGAAAACAGCAAAAGATATAATAGAAAGAATTGTTCCGCCAATGGGTTATTGTCTTGCAAGCGACAGAATTACGGTCGATGGCTTGAAAGTAGGCTATATGTATCGTGAAAATCCCGATAATGAGCAAGATAGTGGTTGGCGTTTTTTTGCGGGCGATGAAGATGATGATTATGCCAATAATTCTGAAAATGTCGAAATTTATGATGTAAATACCATTGCGCATTACGATAATGAGATTATTCCATTCCTTGAAGCGCCTTACGGCACAGCATTTGGTAGAAATGATAATGGAATATTTGAAGAAGAACCATTTGAACCTCCACTGGAAGACGAACATAATTGCAGAGATGATAATCGGACAAAATCCGACATAGAGAAGTATGGACTTTCAGTAATAATTATTGAAGCAACCGATTATTTACCCTCGTTTGCATATAGCATTGGACTTTGGAGTAAATACAACCATCCTGAAATAATTTGTTTCGGATTTAGTACACAAACATTACATTCTCTAATTAACTATGTTGCTGATTTGGTAAAGGATGGACAAAAAATCGAAGCAAACAGGACATATGATAACATATTAAAAAATAATAAGGTTGAATTTCTGAAAGTTGACGACAGAAATATAGAAGATTATTTCGGAACTGCAATTGACTTTTATAATTCAAGAGATTTTCAGGCGCTTCAACTCGTTTGGGCAGACCGTAACAATAAATTCCCTTGGGAGCAGGGTTTTGAAGAAGATTTAATATACAGGCAACCCTTACTTGACAGAAATGCCGACTTCAAATTTAGAGAGTCTGAAAATTTGGGAATTTTTACAACAAGACAATGGTTGGAACTTGACCAACCGATTTTAAAAGTTATACACGAGAATGACGGCGATTGGCAATTTTTAACAGGCGACCCAATAATAGAAGAAGATTGCAAACTTGTTTCCTTAAAAGAAATGGTTCAAAGAGACAAAACACTAAACGAAATTTTTGACCTTGACTATGGCGAAGAAGCAGAAAGAGAACAAATTGGCGGGGAATGGATACGAACTAAAATAAAAGAAAGCGATGACGAGTAAATGCCTCCCTGTTACAGACAAGCGCCGGACTTTGACTCGACTTGACAGTTTCGCACTTTGACTGACAATAAAACATAAAATTAAACGTTAAATAAAAATATATGAGAAGTAAAAAAAATTAAGAATGAGTAAAACGAAAGAAATATCCGAACTGCGAAAACTTTTTGAAGAAATAAACAAACTCAAAAGTAAAGCAAGTATGAATACAAGTCAGTTTTGCTCTGAATTGATAAATTTAGATGATGACGAGTATTTAGAACTTCATTTTTCCTTACTCGAACAAAAGAAAAAATATCTTCAGTCTGATTTAAAAATGTTTTTTGGGTTTAGGCAAGACAGAGAAAAAGCACATAACTTTCTGAAAAACAAACTGCAAAATTTGCACGATGAACAATTACGAAATGATGTAGGAGAAATCCTTGCGGATATAAATTTTAGCACTTTAGACGATTTAAAGCAGTGGTTGGAAGATTTAAAATCTGGTAAAAGAAAAGACGATAATGAATTTATTTGGTCAATTATGAAAAGTCCATTTGTGGAATATCATTATGCTTTATGGAAAGACGAAAACTTAGATGAAAAGTTTCGTCACCATTTAGGAAGTCGTTTTGAAGAACACAAAGCAAAAGGGGCAGAACTATTATTGTCAAAATTGGATAATAATAAAGATATTGAATTTTATCCTGAAATAATTTTTTGTTTGGGCAAACTTGCCGACTCCTCTGTAATAGAAAAAGAACGCACATTGGAATATGCCCGAAAATTTGCTAATGCCGACAGCGATTTTTTGCGCGACAGAGCAATTATAGTTCTTGGTTGGATTGGCAACGAAAAAGACATTCCCTTGCTTGGCGAACATTTGCTAAATGACACAAACGCCAAATGTCGTACTTGGTCAGCAACTTCATTTATGCAAATGTATTTCCACAAAAAAAACAAATCGTTGGTTGACAAAGCATTGCCGTATTTGAAAAAAGCAATTTCGCAAGAAACAGATTATTATGCATTGGGCTGTATGATAGATGTTGTCAAATCAGTAACAGGTAAAAATTTTGGTTTACCACAATACATTATTGACAACGCTGATAAAGACAAAATTGATACAGAAGATAAGGAGAAAATTGACACAGCCAAAGCGAAAGTTGAGCGGTTTTTCAAAAAACTGTACAAACCATAACAACAATTAAAAAATATGAATAGTTACACCAAATTTAAAGAAGACGACAAATTGAAGTCGCGTGATTTAGGCCGCAAGTTAAATATTTCAGAAAACGATATTCGTACTATTGACGATTGGTTTGCAATATACTTGGACAGGCATTCCCAAGCGACTAACCAAGATGTAGGATTAAAATACGAGAACGAACTTAAAGAGTTACACAGTTTGATGTTTGAGCATATAGCCCCGTTGTCATACAAGTATATACTCTCCAAATTAATAAAATATCATAATATTTCCGCCAGCGGATTTTTAAAGTCATTAGATATTGCCCGATTGCGGGTTTTATTGAGAGACTTGATTTCAAAATATATAGATGAAATAAATGTAAATTATACTTCTTCTGAATTTGTTTCTGTTACAACATATTTGAAGGACAATTTTTTTGTATCTCCTAATGGCGAGTTGATAGAAAATATTTTGAAAATCAACACAAAGCACAAAATTACTATAAAATCAAGCATTGAAGAAAAACGAAACATTATAACCAATATTCTTCACATCATTGCAGATAAAGCATTTCATCACGATATAATATGCTTTAAAAAAATTATTAATCTAATTACCGCTGACGACATCAAACTAATAGAATATATTAAGAACCTGAAAGCAAAAAACAATCAAGGTTGCTATTTACTGATAAACACGATATTTAATATTCCGCTTGATAACTTTGCAGAAGATTTTGATATGAAACGAGAACTTATATTTTGGTTGGACACATCTGCGGGAGCAAAACCCAAACAAAATTGGACAGATAAGATGAACGACTTGAAAGCAAAAATCGGATTGCCTTCATTGCTTTTAGTTTGTGATAAAATCGTGGAGAACGAACATCTTAAAAATTACTATTTTAACGATAACTCTCATTGGAGTGATGATGTGTGTAAGCGGTTTATAAAGTCTGCAAAGTGGACAAAAGAATATAACAATGATAATGCCTGCGCCTAACGAGCGGTTTTATGAAAGCGGGAAAAGACATCGAAAAGAAATGAAAGTTAAAGAAAATGGCAGAAGAACAATACATATTAGATTTTACTTTTAATTTGATAGAATGTACTTGCAGAGTATCATTAACAAGCACACCAGACAAACCAACTGTAGACAAGATTTATTTGTTTTTTGAAATTGGAAATATTTCTGTACAACGTTACCACAAGCCAGAAAGCGATACATTAGGAGACTTTTGCGGATTTGAAACAAAAAAATTGACTGATAAAAGAGCCGAATTTAAAATTGATACAGGAGACAGTTTCGTGATATTTGAAGCCCGCGCGAAATATGACATATTGAATAGTTTGAAGGAAGCGGACGACAGTGAAGTGATAAAAATTGAAATAAACGATGTGGAGTAACAGGAGAAAACAATAAAATAACAAAAAAGAAAATATATGGAAATAAAAATTGAGAGATTTTGGACACACGACAATGATGTTGAGATGTTATACAAGAGACCTCGCGTAGATTACAGAATTAGCGAATACTTGTTTGATTTTATCAATCAGCATATTTTGACCGAAAAAAAAGTTATGCAGTCAGGAATGTATGATTTTACGCTTTTTATGAAAATATTTAATCCGGATGAGCATAAATTTTTCTTTGAAAATTCGTATGATACAGAACAAACCAAATATAGTCCAAGCATAAGATACAGCATAAAATCAAAAAATATCAATATGTTTTGCAGCTCCATACTTTTTAATGCTCAAATGACACCGAAAGAATATGTAGAAATTGTTTATAATATGTTCGCACTCTATTTTACTCTGCGTTATAAAAAACTAACAAAAACATTATTTGACGAATTAAAACAAAAAATAGACTATAATTATGTAAACAGTTTCGAGTTCCCTGCAGCATTTGATAATCAGAAATATATGCTTGATGACAGCACTATTGGCATAAATCCTGTATATGACAAAGAGCAAAGAAAATGGGTTAGTGAACGAGAATTTTGTATCAAAAATGAATATCTTAAATATTTTCGTGAACAATCTGTATAAAATGCCGACGATTATCTGCAAACGGGCGACAGTGAAGCGGGACAACGAAACGACGAATTGAAAAATAGCAGTAAAATGAAGTAACAACTATATGGAATACATAACTTTTGACAGCGAAATAGTTGAAAAGAAGGCAAAATCTGAATTAAAAAGATTACCTGATTGGGAATCGTTTTTTGTTAAAGTCGGTCGGCGCAATTTTGTTACGCACGAAGGCGCACAGAAAATTACAAAAATACGCATTTATTCTTCTGATTTCATAAATAACGACTTGGACGACTTGAAATACTTTGCCAATTTGAAGTTACTTGATATACGTTCTTTTGGATTGACAGACTTGCAAAACGCCCCATTGTTGGAAAAACTGGAAAATCTTAGCATAAGTACAGGTAATCACGCAATTGATTTAAAAGACTTGGAAAAATTTCCCAATCTGAAATCTCTTGAAATGGGAGATATAAAAAACCTGCAATCGTTATCAAATCTTAAAAAATTGAAAACCATTGAATTGTACACAAGTGGAATTAGCGACATTTCTTGTTTGAGTGAACTGCATTTTATTAGGCGCCTGGCGTTGGGCGGAAATGAAATAGAAGACCTTTCGCCACTTGCAGGTCTGAAGAAGTTGAAAGAATTAAGACTGAACGGAAACCGTATTAGCGACCTTACGCCATTGAGCGGTTTAAAGAATTTAAAAATATTATCGTTGTGCAACAATCAGATTCGCGACATATCGCCGTTATCTGAACTTGTCTCACTGGAAAAAATATATCTTGGAGAAAATAAAATACAAGACATAAGCGCACTGTCAAATTGTAAAAATTTGCGAGCGATAGAAATATTTGGAAATCCGCTTCTTTCGATTGAACCGTTATTGTGGTTGGAATACTTGGAATCAATAGCAACGGACACAGGCGAAATTTTCGAACCGTTGTCTTCAAAGTTTGAAAAACGAACAGGAATCAGGACTAACGGCAATGTTTGCGGTGTTCACAAAGAGTATGAATATTGGGGATTTAGTAAATGCTGCCTTTGCCGCTTTAATCTTTGCAAAGAATAGAATCATGCAAAATAGAGATGGAACTTACAGGCGGGTACATGTGATGAACAAGCAAAACGTAGGAGTGTTACGTATATTTTTTGGGTTGTACGTTGTACGCAACCGACGGGATACCGACTAAAAAGTACTTATTTAAAGTCTGCATAGGGAGGCGGACAGTAAACCGAAAAAGAATGAATAAAATTAGAATTGAGCTTGAGACTGCAGTTGTCGCATTAATTTGCGGAGTAATTTTTACATGTTGCAACAGTTCCGGAAGTAAAACTGCCGAAAACGAAAAAGAACGTAACGATACGATAATTGACCAGTCCATTTTGTCCGTAAAGTTAGAGCCGTTACAAGACGAAACATTGAGTTTGAAAGGGAAAGAACCCTTTGGTGAAGTAATCGAACTGAAAGGAAAAGAAATCGTAATTGATTCCTTGATTTTTAAACCATCTGAAATCGAAATGGTTATAAAGGACAACTTCATGGTGATGAAAAGTCGTAGTACAGATGGAGTATTCGCGTTATTAAAACTTCCCGATTTGGAATATATTAAGTCGTTCGGCACTATTGGCCCTGGACCTAACGAATTCATGTATCCACATTTGTGCAGAAATGTTGAGCCGGATATTTTAGCAACAATTATTGAAACTACCAGCGGTAAAATTTACGATGTGCTGTCAGATGGAAGTTTGAATATCAACAACATAAGTATTCCCAAATCAAAATCAAGTTCGAATTATGCGGGAGAATATCCCGCACTGATGACTGATACATTACTTTATTTCGCTGCAAATTCTTCAACAGGTAAAAGTGTTTTTACAATCGGTGGTGCCGATAGCATACGAGTTGATGAAATACAAGCTCTTGCCCTTGACCCAAGGCGAAAAGGATGGGCTAATTATATCGGCGACTTTGCCATCAATTTAGAACAAACCCGAATGGTATATGCATATAAATATTTCAAAGTAGTAAAGTTTTTTGATTTAGAAACGAAAGCTGTCCGTACAATAGATTTTGAAAGAGAAGAGTTTGACGAGAGCAGTCAATACGTACCTAATGGACTTGACGCAAACGTGACACATTACTGGGGTATAAGCGCAAATGACATGTATGTAATATATGCTGTACAGTGGAAGAACTCCGGTACAGGTATGGAATGACAACAACAAAGGGAACTACTACATACATGTTGAAAAATACGATTGGAATGGTCAACCTATAACAAAATACAAATTAGACCGATGGGGCTATTTTGTTGTGGATGAAATAAACAACATACTTTACCTTGTATCAACCAATGATGACTCTACTTTTTTCAAGTATCAGTTATAATATTACTTTATACTAACAAAATCAAAAAAACAGAATGGCAGCGTACAATAGGCGGTTTGGTGCAAGCGGGGCCGTAATCCCGCTTTTTCCCGAAATTTTGTAAATATTGTACCTTATCGCTTGCAAACCAATAAAAAATTCTTCCTTTGCCGCTGAAAATATTTTCAAGGAATAGAATCATGTAAAAAGTGGGATTGCTACGCATATTTTTGAGTTGTAGGCAAGCGGCGGACAGCGCGGCGGGACAGCGAAGTACGGAATTTGAAAATAAATAAAATGTGAAAAATTATGGTAAACACATTAAGAAAAGAAATTGAACCTCAATTTGAGATAGCAGAACAGCGGTATTCCTAAGTTTTGAAACTAATTTTGGACTACACAAATTATTGTGATGAAAACGGC
>Ga0099364_10010323_pt1 | contig 12851 bp, 19 predicted proteins | sample TergutTh196P3_FD_73070 | JGI IMG/M metagenome (GOLD analysis project Ga0099364, IMG submission 73070) | Microcerotermes parvus P3 segment gut microbial communities from Pointe-Noire, Republic of the Congo - Th196 P3 | ecosystem: Host-associated > Arthropoda: Insects > Digestive system > Gut ...
GGCTCGCCGCCGGGGGCCCCCCTCGCGTGGGGTGGGGGTGGTGAAAAAAAAAGGGGCGGGGGGGGTGGTGGCCCCGGCCGCGCGGGGACGCGCAATGCGCGTCTCTAATCGTTTAGGGTGAGCTGGAAGTTGCGGATGTAGGCACCGTATAAATAATGACTAGGGCCAAATCTAATGGAAACTTCTTCACCTTTATACCCACCTGAGGCAATATATACCCCGTCAATATATACGTCAATCATACCGTCACGCACTTCTATCCTTACGCGATAGAACTTATCTCTTTCTAGCCTTAATCCGCTGGGATAATTGTTTCCTTCTCCATTTATAGAAAGATAGGCGCGAGACAAATAAATCTTATCCATCGCATTACCGTTTCTCATGCGGCTTATAACTACGTCTGTTCCATATGATAATAACGTGGTATATTCTTGTGCCCAATCGAATTCGACAGTATAATTTCTGGCGTTTCTGTTATGATATTGGGTAAGAGATAATGACGCTCTACCATCAATCAAAACCCCGTTTTCAATGTCGGGGTTCACTGTTCCGCTTTTGCTCCAATCGCGGCTTAGGGGTATCGAAGTGAGCGGATCCCTATACACATTTGAATAGGGCACAGGGTCGTTGATAACCGCCGCGTTACCCTCCCTGTCCCAATAAATGTCCTTGCCGAACGCTTCGGCAATAAATTTCAGCGACACAAACGTCCGGTCGTTATAAAGGAACGGGATCATGTCGTCCCCGGCGGGCATGAATTCTTTGCCGTTGATGATGGTTTTGAGCGTTGAGAATTTGACGTTGATTGTCGCCGATGTGCCGGGCAGGACGCTGCCGCTAGCAAGCGCGGTGTCGATAAGCAGGATAACAAGGATAGCCGCGATGAAGCCCGAAAGAAAATGAACCGATTTTTTCATTAGTGAACCCTCCTGTTTGTTTTTCTGTATTTTAGCATATAATTACTTTATAGTCAATATATAAACTCAAAAATAAACTATAGAGTAATTATTCTGCGATACACTGTGCGTATTACAAAAGGAAGGCGCGGTGTGCTTATGTACGATTTTGGCGTTCGGCTGCGGGAACTCAGGGAAAAGAAAAATTTATCTCAGGCTCAAACGGCGAAACGACTAAACGTTAGCAACACAACGATTTGCTGCTACGAGGCTAATATCCGCTTTCCCTCTATCGACATGCTGACCCGCCTCGCCTTGTTTTTCAACGTAAGCTCCGACTATTTGCTGGGCATAGATAACCGCCCGATGGTCAGTGTAAACGGACTCACCGAGCGGCAGATTGATCTTGTGACATCGTTTATATCGGAGTTTCACATCTGCAACAGCAGAGCGGCGAAAAATTGACAACAGAGAAATCAGCGCATAGTTTGCCGGCTTTTACTTTTTCAGTCTTTCGGCGGCGTCGAGCCGCTCCCATGGGAGGTCGATGTCGGTGCGGCCGAAATGCCCGTAGGCGGCCGTCTGCGCGTAAATGGGGCGGCGCAGGCCGAGATATTTGATTATCGCCGCGGGACGCAGATCAAATTCGCGGGTGATGAGCGCCGACAGTTCGGCGTCGGGGATGAGCCCCGTGCCCGCCGTGTCAGCCATGACGGACACCGGCTGCGCGACGCCGATGGCATAGGCAAGCTCTATCATACAGCTGCGCGCAAGCCCCGCCGCGACGATATTCTTGGCGACATAACGCGCCATATACGCGGCCGAACGGTCTACCTTCGTCGGGTCCTTGCCCGAGAACGCGCCGCCGCCGTGCGGGGCGTAGCCGCCGTATGTGTCAACGATTATCTTGCGGCCCGTAAGGCCCGAGTCGCCGTGGGGCCCGCCGACGACAAAGCGTCCGGTGGGGTTGACATAAATCTTGGTGTTCTTGTCGATAAGCCCGTCGGGAACGACGGGTTTTATTACCGTTTCAAATATGCCCTCGCGCACCGTTTTGATATCGGCGCTGTCCCTGTGCTGGGTGGAGACGACGATCGCCTCGCAGCGCGCGGCCTTGTTGTTCCCGTCGTATTCAATCGTCACCTGCGACTTGCCGTCGGGCAGCACCCAGTCGAGGAGGCCCTGCTTGCGCACCTCGGCAAGGCGGTATGACAGCTTGTGCGCCCATGAGATGGGGGCGGGCATAAATTCCGGGGTCTGGTCGCAGGCGTACCCGAACATCATGCCCTGGTCGCCGGCGCCTATGAGGTCGGCGTCGTCGCTTTTGTTTTCCTTGTACTCAAGCGAGTTGTTCACGCCGAGCGCGATGTCGGGGCTTTGGTCGTCGATGGCCGTCAGCACGGCGCACGACGCGCCGTCAAACCCCTGCTGGTAATCGTTGTAGCCGATACGGCCGATCGTTTGGCGCACGACGCCGGGGATGTCCACATAGCATGAGGTGGAAATTTCGCCCATCACGAGCGCCATGCCGGTCGTGCAGACGCACTCGCACGCCACGCGCGCGTTGGGGTCCTCGGCCAGTATCGCGTCCAGCACCGAGTCGGATATTTGGTCGCACACCTTGTCGGGGTGGCCCTCGGTCACGGATTCTGAAGTGAATAGTTTCATGTTAGCCTCCATTTATATAGAAATTTTAGTGTTGGGCGGTATTGTGCGGGGAAATTTATTTCAGCTGTTTAGTTAACGCGCCGCCTATAAGTGATTTCATTTGAGTAATAGCGGCGCCGTTAAGTTGAATCAACCTTTCACTTTGAGATAAACCCTGCCGTATTAACAGAGCGTTGATGCTCTCCATATTCGACAGCACGACAAGTTGTTCAATTGTTGCGTAGTCACGAATATTGCCGTCCTTATCGGGATTTTTTGTTCTCCATTGCGTCGCTGTCATTCCGAATAAAGCGACATTCAGCAAATCCGCTTCGTTAGCGTAAACTGACGCTGATTGTTTTTTCGTAATCTCTTGAGGAATTATCCGCTCTTTTATTGCGTCAGTATGTATCCGGTAGTTTATTTTTGACAGCGTGCGTTGTAAATTCCATTCAAGGGCTTGCCGTTTCAGGTCTTCCGATTTAAGCCGGTCAAATTCTCTGACGAGATAAAACTTAAATTTCGCGGATAACCAAGTGGCAAACTCAAAAGCAATGTCTTTATGCGCGAAAACACCGCCGCCGTAGCGCCCCGATTTTGAAACGATTCCAATGGCTCCCGTCGTTTCAATCCAGCGTTTTGGCGACATAATTAACCGTCCTTCGGCATTTTTAACCGACTGGTATTCCATACGGTTAAAATCAGGGTTATTAAAATCTTCCCATATCGCCAAATATTCAAGCGTATAATATGTGCTCATCCAATTGGATATGACAATACGAGCTTCTGCTCCGTCTTTATATCCAGCCATATCTGTAAGCGATATATAATCATCCTGCCTATGTGTGAGCAGAGTTATTTCCGTACCCTGCACTTTGATATTTTCTTTTTTAGGCATGATGACCTCCATAAAAATTCAGTTATCTGCGGCAAGAGCGGCGGTTTGGCCGACGCAAACTAAAACTGTTCTAAATATTTAGCTTGTTCCTCGGTCAGTATGTCCAGCCCGATGGCCGATGAGCGCAGTCTTATCTCCGCCACTCTGGCGTCTATTTCCGGCTCGACGGGGTAAACGCCCTTGGCAAGCCCCTTGCCGTTTTTCGCCAGATATTCCAGCGCCAGCGCCTGTACGCCGAAGCTCATGTCCATTATCTCGACGGGGTGCCCGTTGCCCGCCGCGAGGTTCACCAGACGCCCCTCGCACAGCACGTTCAGTATCCTGCCGTCCGTCTGCTCAAAGCCCTCGATGTTCGGGCGGCGCATAACGCGCCCCTCCGAGTTCTCCCTGAGCCACGCCACATCGACCTCGCAGTCGAAATGCCCCGCGTTGGTAAGGAATACGCCGTTTTTCATCCTGGCGAAATGGCGCTCGACGATAACGTCCTTACAGCCGGTCACCGTGCAGAAGAAGTCGCCCAGCGGCGCCGCGTCGTCCATTTTCATCACGCGGAAGCCGTCCATGACGGCCTCGATGGCCTTGATCGAGTTTATCTCCGTGACGATAACGTTCGCGCCCAGCCCGGCGGCGCGCATGGCCACGCCGCGCCCGCACCAGCCGTATCCGGCGACGACGACGGTTTTGCCCGTGACCTGTATGTTGGTCGTGTGCATGATCGCGTCCCACACGGACTGGCCGGTGCCGTAACGGTTGTCGAACAGGTGCTTCATGTCGGCGTCGTTGACGGCGATTATCGGATACGAGAGCTGCCCCGCCGCCGCGCGCTGCTTATGGCGCAGGACGCCGGTGGTCGTCTCCTCCGTGCCGCCGATCAGCCGGTCGGCGTAAGGGCGGCAATCGCCGTGCAGCAGCTCGGTCAGGTCGCCGCCGTCGTCGAGTATCAGGTGCGGGCGGCATGACAGCGCCGCCGACAGATGCTTGGTATACTCGTCCGGCGTGCAGTTGTACCACGCGAATACATTGACGCCCAGCGAGGACAGCCCCGCCGCCACGTCGTCGTGCGTGGACAGGGGGTTGCAGCCCGTGGCGTGAACCTCCGCGCCGCCCGCCGCCAGCAGCAGCGCGAGGCACGCCGTCTTGGCCTCGAGGTGTACGCTGGTGGTGATTGTCAGCCCGCTGAAGGGCTTGGTCTTTACAAACTCCCGCTCCAGCTCGTTCAGGACCGGCATGTAAGCCTTGGCCCACTCGATCTTCTTTCGCCCCATACCGGCTAAATTTATATCTCTGATTATACTCATAGTTATCAACCTCCTATGTGCCGATGGTTTAATTATATACAAGATATGGTGAAATGTCAACCGGAATAAGCGGGCGTTACGCTATATTCGGAGCGGACTTAACGTGATATATGTAAATCATTGAGAAAATCCATTATTGATTGATAAGCCTCTGTATCCTGTGCGGGATTCTTAATATTTTCTGAGGAAAAAATGAAATGCTCGTCACCTTCACGCGTAAATGTTTTTATCTTTACATTGCATGCCTTTGCTTTTTCAAGTAATTTTTCGTACTGTGAAAACGACACCTCGGTATCACCCGTAGAGTGCATTAACAGAAGCGGGCGCGGCCCCAGCTTTTCAATGCCGTCTAACGGCGTATATTTCAACACGTCAAAGCCGAGCCGAAAACCTGTGTGAAATTTGAAAAACGGCTTTGTCATATGTGCGATAAATTTGGGAATACCAAACACCGGCATAACCTCGGCAATCATATTCGTAAATGATGAAAACGCGGAAAGCGCAATAACGGCGGTTATCTCCCGCAGCTCTCCCGCCGCGGTAATAACAGTCCCTCCGCCCATTGAAGTGCCCATCGCAACTATCGGCAGGTCTTTAGCGCGTATGTCGGACATAAGGAAATTTACCCCCGCTTTTACATCGCGCCATTCCGTCATACCGAATCCGATGGTTTCGCCCTCGCTCAAGCTCCGCGCGCGCATTTCAATCAGCAGCGAATCCCACCCATTGTCCGCATACATTTTCGCACATCCGAAATATGCCGTTACCGAAGGGTTCTGTATACCCGAAATAATAATTACGGTGCCTTTTACATTTTCTGATTGGGTTCTCCATGCCGCAAGATTCAGGCCGTCATCGGTTTTTAGTGTAATACGCTTAGATGTTATGCCGTAATCCGCTGATTCAAATTGCTCTTGATTAAACCGCCGCCCTAAAAGATGAGATAAAACCAATATGGGGATTATAAACAGCGCCGCAAGCACAACAAATGCAACGGCTGAAAAAATAACAACAAAAACAAGCATCTGATCCCTCTCCCGAAGCATAAATTTTCACGCCCGCATCGCACCGAACGAAGCGGCGCGGCCAAGACTCTAACCGGACATTAATTATAACACAAAATGCCGGTGAAATCAACACCCCGTCACTTGACAAACAGCCCTGTCACCTGATATACGGCGAATGAGGCGATCCACGCCACACCGGTCTGGTACAGCACGACGAATATCATGCCGGCCATGCTGTCAAGCTCGCGCCTTGCGGTGACGACGGCCGCCGCGCAGGGCGTGTACAGCAGCGTGAAAATAAGGAAGCTGAACGCGCTGAGCGGCGTGAACAGCGTGTGCAGCGTCCCGCCAACCTCGGCCGCGCCCGCCTGCATCAGCACCGCCAGCGTGCTGATAACGGCCTCCTTTGCCATAAAGCCGGTGATCAGCGCCGTCGAGGCGCGCCAGTCCGAAAAGCCGAGCGGCGCGAGTATCGGGCTTATCAGCCTGCCGACCGCCGCCAGCATACTTTCGGCGCTGTCGGCGACGGGATTAAGGCGCACGTCAAACGACTGCAAAAACCATATCACGACCGTCGCGGCGAAGATGACGGTAAACGCGCGCTGGAGGAAGTCCCGCGCCTTGTCCCACATCAGCAGCAGGACGGTTTTGGCCGACGGGAAGCGGTAGTTCGGCAGCTCCAGAACGAACGGCGCCGGCGCGCCCCTGAACGTCGCCTTGTTCATGATAAGCGCCGACATTATGCCGAGCAGTATGCCGGCGGCGTACAGCCCGATCATGATGAGCGCCTGGAACCTCGGGAAAAACGCGGCGGTAAAGACGGCGTAGATCGGCACCTTAGCGCCGCAGCTCATAAACGGCGCAAGCAGGATCGTCATTTTGCGGTCGCGCTCGCCGGGGATCGTGCGCGTCGCCATGATCGCCGGTACCGTGCAGCCGAACCCCATGAGCATCGGCGCGAAGCTGCGCCCCGAAAGCCCGATTTTCCGCAGCGGCTTATCCATGACGAACGCCACGCGCGCCATGTATCCGCTGTCCTCCAGTATGGAGAGGAAGAAGAACAGCGTCACTATAATCGGGACAAAGCTGAGGACTGTTCCGACGCCCGCGAAAATACCGTCGGTGACAAGCGAAAGCGCCACGCTGTTCAGCCCGAACGACGTCAGCGCGCCGCCGGCAAGCTCCGCGAGGCCGTCAAGCCCGAGCATGAGCAGGTCGCTTAGCGGCGCGCCTATCACATTGAAGGTCAGCCAGAACACCGTGAGCATTATACACAGAAATGTGGGGACGGCCAGATATTTATGGGTGAGCAGGCCGTCGAGTTTTACGCTGCGCCGGTATTCGCGGCTCTCGCCGGGTTTGACGACGCATTTCCCGCACAGCCGCTCGATAAAGCCGTACCGCATGTCGGCCAGAGCCGCCTCCCTGTCCGTTCCAAGCTCTGTCTCCATCTCCGTCACGGTATGCTCTATAACATCCTTTTCATTCTCCGTCAGGCACAGGCTTTCGGCCATAGGCCCGTCGCCCTCGACCAGCTTTGTCGCCGCGAAGCGCATAGGCGCTCCGAGCCGCTCCGCGTGGTCCTCGATGAGGTGGGAGATCGCGTGTATCGCCCTATGTACCGGCCCCGAACAGAAGTCTATGCGCTCCGGCTTCACGCGGCGGCGCGCCGTGGCGGCGGCCCGCTCGACAAGCTCGGTTATCCCCTGACGCTTGACCGCCGAAATCGGCAGGACGGGAATCCCGAGCGTATCCTGTAAAAGCCGGACGTCTATGCTTCCGTCGTTTGAATCTACCTCGTCCATCATATTCAGCGCCAGCACCATGGGTATCTGAAGCTCTATCAGCTGCAAGGTCAGGTACAGGTTGCGCTCGATATTTGTCGCGTCCACGATATTGATTATGCCGTCAGGTTTTTCCCTGAGCAAAAAATCGCGGGTCACGATCTCTTCGCTTGTGTACGGCGACAGCGAGTATATACCCGGCAGGTCAACGATGGAAATGTCCCTCCGCCATGTCACCTCGCCGGTCTTGCGCTCTACCGTAACGCCCGGGAAGTTCCCCGCGCGCTGGTTGGAGCCGGTAAGCTGGTTGAACAGCGTGGTCTTGCCGCTGTTTTGGTTGCCCGCGAGCGCGAAAACCAGCGGGCGCGTTCCGGCGCGGACATCCGTCTCGGACTTTGGGCATCCGGCGCATACGTCGTGTTTCACGTTACTTCCTCCACTGTGATTTTTTCGGCGTCGTCAAGGCGTATGGTCAGGACATAGCCCCTGAGCAGCAGCTCGATCGGGTCGCCCATCGGCGCGACCTTCCGCACCGTCACGACGGTACGGGGCGTGACGCCCATGTCCAGCAGCCGCCGCCTGAGCATCTTCTCGCCGCCGACCGCCACCACGCGGCCGCTCTGGCCCGCGCGCAAATCTTTAAGCGTCTGCATTTTTCATCTCCCATACTCGTCTCTGTTCAGCGCAAATTCCAATCTGGTTTTCATCCGGCCGTCGTGCCATTGAGCGTCGATTTTCTCGGCCTCTTGCCTGAAGCCGGCCTTTTGCATTACCTTTTGCGTCGGAATATTATCCTTGTAGCAGCCGGTGACGATTCTTACGCAGCCGTCCTGTAAAAAGGCAAACTCCAGAACCTTTTTCACGGCCTCGGTGATGTACCCTTTGTTTTGATATTCCGGCATGATAAACCAGCCCATAGCGCCAATTTTTCCTATTGGAGTCGTCGTGATTATATCATACCCGGTCCCGCCGGCGAGCCTGCCGGTTTCTTTCAGTTCAACGCAAAAACGCCGCGCTTTGCCCTGCCGGTCCAGCTCAATAGCTTCTTTCAGGCTGCCGCGGGATTCGTCAAGGGTATCTGTTGTGATGTCGCTGAGAAAATACATGTTTTTCTTATCCGACATCAGCTTGTGATAGTCACGCAAATCCCCCTCTTCATATTGGCGGAGTATCAGCCGCTCCGTTTCAAGTCTGACCATATAATTTTTCCACTCGCTTCCCTTTAGTTAGTCAAGGCTAACCAGAGGTTAACACATCGCCGAAGATTTGTCAAGGGGGGTTGGGGCGGGAAATGGCGATTTATTTTTGGAACCGGTTGTGGGGGGCGTCCGTTGGGTAACGGCGGGCGACCGGGGACGGTCGCCCCTACAGGGACGGGGATGGTGGCGCAATTGTAGGGCGCGGCATCCCTGACGCGCCGTGGTTATGGGCTACGGGGACGGCGTGGGGCGGGGAGGACGGGACGCCCGGGTGTGCGTCCCCTACGGACGGGGTGGAACGCCGGTTGGGGTAACGGCGGGCGACCGGGGACGGTCGCCCCTACAGGGACGGGGGTGGTGGTACAATTGTAGGCGCGGCATCCCTGACGCGCCGTGGTTATGGGTTACGGGGACGGCGGGGGTTGGGGACGGCGGTTGTCAATTGCTCTGTTGAAAATCGCTTGTAGCCGAATCGCGTATGTGAGAAACGGGACAGTGTTTCGTTTGAATTCGGGAGGCGGTTTTGTTTGTTCATAACAGAGGCAATAAAATTGCCGCCAATCCCCGCAGGATTGCCGAATTGTTGTGAGATATAGCTGTTAAGTCCAATGAAACGATCCTTCTGTAAAATATAGTTGCTTTTTCCCCGGCGCGCGGAAGCCTGAAAACCAATATATCAAAGCGTTAACGGATTGTCAAGCGATTCAAAAAAGCGGCGGGCAGACAGGCCAATACGGAAATTCAAATTAAGGGTTGACAAAGCGCGGCGTTTTTGCTAAACTGATGACTGTCCCCGTTGAGGGGGCGATGAGCGCGAGTGGTGGAATTGGCAGACTCGCTAGATTCAGGTTCTAGTGTGCAATACGCACGTGCGGGTTCAAGTCCCGCCTCGCGCACCAGATGGCGCAATCTTGAACCAGCCAACGGCTCTATACTTCTTTAAGAAAGTAGTCGCCGTGGTGGTCAAGATTTCCAAATAGCAAGCGAAAGGCCCGAACCGGGTAAACACCGGGACGGGCTTTTCGCTTTATTCCTCTTTGTAAGCGTCCACCGCCCGGACGACAAGCTCCGTCCGGGATATGTTCAGCGCGGCGGCCTTTTCGGTTATGGCGTCAAACTCTTCCTGCGTGACTTTGACACCGAGCTGCTTGTTTCGGAATGTGGCGGGGTCTTGTTCCTTCCAGTGGGCGGAGCGTTGCGCCCCGCCCTTTTTGCCGCCCGCTGCGGCGGTGTCCTTAGTAAATGGCATCGGGCGTCCTCCTTTATTGGTTGACCCTGCACCATAGCAGGGCCGTATTTTTAATCTTGGTGTCGCTTTTTGTTACGTCTTTGATATAATCCACAAGCGCGGCGGCGAGGGTGTCAAACAGGATAAAGCCGCTTTCATTCTTTGGCAGGTCAAGGTTGATGGTCTTTTGCCGGTACGCCGTCGCCGGGTAGTAGTCCGGGGTGTCAATCCGGTACTTAAATGTGACTTTTGCCATTATCCCGCCCTCCGTTGTTCCCATTCGTCCCGCGCCGCCCTGCAAGCCGCCAGCGTGGGCTTTGTGCAGGAAAACAGCTCGCCATCCGGGTGGCGGTAGTCGTAGGCGACATACTTCTTTGACTTGCCGCCGACTCTGCGGGTAAAGGTTTCATACTGCTCTTGTCCGGGGGTGTTCGTGGTGGTTACGCCGTTTACTGTCATCTTTGTCATGGTGGTAGCCTCCTTTTATTTTGTGGGGCGGCGGTGTTGCCGCCCCTGTTCTGCGTTTTATGTTATCTGCCGGGTATGTGTAGGCTTGTGTCGAGCCCCGTTGTAGCTGTGAAAAGGTCTTGTAACTGGTCGGCGTATATGCCGGTGTAGTCCATGATCTCGGTTACTTTGTCGTCAGTGAAGGCAAAAGTCTTTTTGTTCAACCTGCCGGGGGTGTACTTGTAAAATCTCATGTTATAAAGGTCTAAGCCGTCAAGGGTGATTTCAAGTTTGTTTGCGCCGCTGCTGTTCCTTGTCAAGTCCATTCTTACACCGTTTTCAAGGGCTAAAAAGTTTTTGCTGCCTGTCATTGCTGTAAACCTGTTACCTCCGAGCTGGTTAATTATCGTTGTTGCCTTTTGTACGTTTGTCATGTCGTTTGCCTCCTTGTTTTATCTTATGTATCAATTATACCACTGATACATTATTGAGTCAAGGCCTTTTTTGAAAAAAAATAAAAATATTTTTTCGGGCAACAAAAACGCCCCGCGCCGACCACAATGGATCAGCGCGGGGCGTTTTGTCGTTATGGGGTCAGTCAATGAGTTCGTGCAGGTATTCAATGCCGAGGGTGTGCCGCTCGCCGAACCACGCGCACAGATCGTCGCGGTCAACGCCTCGCGGGAATATCCACCACGGCGCGGCGGTTATCATGCCGGACGGCGACTCTGCCTCGACCCACTCGACCGTTTGCAATTCGCGCCACTTTTCCTCAAGGTCGGCGTCGGTGTACTGTTCCCGCGCCGCGCCGGTGAGTTCGGCGTTCGCCTCCGCGCCCGCTTGCATAAGTGCCATCAGTTCGTCAACCCGGATGTCGATCTGTAAATCAATTTCACGGATTGACACCCCCACGGTGCCGTCGCTGTATGAACAGTACACCGTGCAGGGCATAACGCCCTGACCCTTGATCGTGCGCTGCCCTCCTTCGGGCGTGTCGTACTGCGTGACGGCACACTGAATATCAACCGCCACGCCGTCGGGCGGTCCCTTCATGGGGTCGGTGTTTCGTCTGATCGTTTCCATGTGTACCTCCTTAGAATTAGGTTTTTTTGTCGTCCTCGCGACGGGTGAAATAATAAGTGATGACCGCCGAGGCGACAGTCATAAACGTCTCAGGCGCGATAAAGTGGCGATATGCCAAGACGGACATGACCCCTATTATCATAAGAGTTATGATCGACCGCACCTTGAGGAGTTCGATGAGCGCGTCCCTGATCGTGTACTTTGAAGATCGCGGCTTTTTCGGTGGCGTCGTACCGCTCACGGCTTCACCTCGCGCTCGCGGCGTTCGTAGTCGGCCGCCCTGCTGTCTTTACGTTCTGACATGACGGAGCCCTCCTTTATGTTTTGCTGCATCGCAAACATCTTTCAGCACCCACCAAGGCTCGCCGTCGATTTCCACCGTCCGTATGTCTTTTTCTCCGTAGGCAAACACTTTAAAGTCGTTCATGCCACTACCTGCCGCGCTCCTTCAAGCGCCTCCGCCGCCAAGGCCTCTGCTTCGGCAAGCAGGCCGCGCAGTTCAATCAGGTAGTCGTATACAATGTCAGAGTAAATGCGATAGAGGTTGAAATCGTTGACTATACATGTACTGCCTTTCGGGGTGTTAGGGTTGTTCCTCAAGTCGTTGAAGTAGTCTATGTTGAGTGCGGCCATAGCGGTCTCGGCGCGTTCAAGCGGGAGCTGTGCCGATGCTACGATGTCATACAGATCGAGTGTTTTGCTCATGGTAGTTTACCTCCTGAAATTTTTGTTGATTTTCCAGAGGCAATCTGATATAGTGGATTTATCAGATTGCGGTCTGGTGGTTGAAATAGCCGTGTTTACTTGTTCAGGGTTTAACGGCTATTTCTTTTTGTCCAAAAGCAAGTGTATTCCCTGCCTGATAGCTTCGCCTTTTGATATGTTGTGTTTTATGCAATATTCTAAAAGGCGTTTTTCGGTTTGTTCGTCTAACCGAATACTATATTTGATCTCTTTTGGGTTCTCTGCTTTTGGTCTGCCTGTTCGTGGAGACATTTCCTCACCTCACTTTCTGCCACACATTTATTATAATTTATGTGTGGCAGAAAGTCAAGGGGTTTATAAAAAATATTTTATCGGGCAAAAGCCAAACCGCGCGACAAGATGCCCGTCGCGTCGTCGGCGGCTTTATCCATTGCATCCGCGCTCTTTTGCTGACCGGCGCGGTCGCCTTCAAACTTATTATTGATCTCCACGTTTTGCACGACGCTCTTGTTTTCCACGCTGGACGTTGACGCCGCCACGGTTTCGGGGTTCGGGGTCGTACCCATTGAGGCGATGTCTTTGAGCGTCTGCATTATGCCGCCCGTTTTTAAGGGGTCGGGCATGATCGCCGTTTTTGCGATCTGCTTGAGGGTGTCGAA
>Ga0099364_10010324_pt1 | contig 12850 bp, 13 predicted proteins | sample TergutTh196P3_FD_73070 | JGI IMG/M metagenome (GOLD analysis project Ga0099364, IMG submission 73070) | Microcerotermes parvus P3 segment gut microbial communities from Pointe-Noire, Republic of the Congo - Th196 P3 | ecosystem: Host-associated > Arthropoda: Insects > Digestive system > Gut ...
TTTTGCTTGCGTTTTTTGGATATTGCGCTTTAGAATCCACAGCAGGTTTGTGGGCAAGCAGCTACCTTGTTTTGCACAGGGGAATCAACGCGGAAACAGCGGCTAAGTACGGATCGTTCTTTTTTATAGGGTTAACGGCAGGGCGCTTTTTAAGCGGACTTATCTCCGACAAAATTGGCAGCAAAAACATGATAAGGCTTGGAGCAGGCATAATGATTGCAGGGATTACCGCTGTTTTTCTACCCGTCAATATTGACTGGCTTTGTTTAAACGGATTAATCATTATTGGGCTTGGCTGCGCGCCTGTATATCCTGCCGTAATTCACGCAACCCCTGCAAACTTTGGCAAAGAAAATTCACAGGCAATTGTCGGTGTCCAAATGGCAAGCGCATACTGCGGCTCCACTTTTATGCCCCCCGTCTTTGGATTAATAGCGGGCAAAATTGATATCGGGCTGTTCCCCGTGTATCTTTTTATTTTTGCGGTATTGATGGTAGTAATGACGGAACGGCTGAATGGCGTGGTTACCATGAAACGCGGATTAACACGGATTTTATAGATTAACGCGGATATATTAGATTGTTAAGATAATATATCTAACCAACCAATCTTAAAAATTTAAAATTTTAATATATGTAGGTTAATTCTAAAAATTCTTTGGCTGTTACAATTTTGATTTTGCCGTACTCTTTTATTTCCAGTAAATGAATATCGCCTGAAATAATGAAATCCGCATTGGCGGCTAAAGCGCACTCTATATATTTATTGTCTTTTTTATCCCTGCTTCCTCTTGTCAGTTTTGTTTTTGTCACAATTTTATGAGCTATTTCTTCGATCGACTTAATGTAAAATTCAATGGCATTTTTTTCCGCATGGAATTTTGGCCTGTTAATTACTTCTTCTATTTCATCAAGAATCTCTTTTGATATATATAATTCGTCAATATTTCTGATTGCTCTTTCCAGTACAGCCCGCGGGTTTCCGCCCCAGAAAAATGATGAAATAAAGATATTTGCATCCAGTACAATTTTCATTTTCTTTTACTTTTTTCTTTCCTGTGCTGGGATATTTCTTTGTTAACATCTTCCTCGGTAAAGCCATATTTTTGAGCTATGCTTTCTCCATACGCAAAAATACTCTCCCACTTTTTTTTCCGCTCAATATACATCCGCGCAGCTTCTCTGATTAATTCCGACCTCGTTCTAGCCTCACTTTTTGCAGCCTCATCAATCTGCTTCAAAATATCCGTGTAAAACGATATATTTACCGTAGCCAATGCCATAAATCACCTCTTAAATACAATATACAAAGTTTGTATGTGTTTGTCAATGAAAACATCGACTGACAATAGGCGGGGTTACGACTGACGGGGTCACGACTTAACGCTGATTTTCACTGATCTGGTGAGCAGACGAATGTCTGCGGTTAAATAATTTCCTTTCCAGCGGCGAACGAAGTGAGCCATTATCTATGAGAGCTAAGATGTCTAGTCCTATCTTAGCTATATTAAAATTTTAAATTTTTAAGATTTCTAGGTTAGATATATTTATCTTAACTAGCTAATATCTCAGCGTTAATCCGCGTCTTAATCTGCGTAAATCAGCGTTAATGCTTGACCCCGTTTCTAACCACGCCTATTGCCAAAACCCCCAAAACATGTTACTATTACCCTATGAAACAGAACCCTGCCCAAAAAACAATTCACCCCCCCCCACCACCATGTCATTTTAGCGGCACTGTTTCTTCTAACCGTTAATGGTTACGCACAAGCTTCCGTTCAAAACGATAAAACCTTTTTTGTTTCCCCTGTAATAGAAGTTCTCCAATACGGCGTAAACTCTTCGTCTTTGGGTTACGGATTAGCTCTTGGTACGGAAGGAGGGGTCTCCATCGGCTTGCGCGGATTGTACGCCCAAACTTTTGATAATGATTTGTCCGTTTTGGAAATGACAATATTCGGGCGAGTTTATATTTTACAGTTTGATGCCGCCAAAGGGTTGTTTGCACAGATTAACTTCGGGTTTGCGCTTTTTTCCTATGACAGCACGATAACCATTCCTGCGGAGGGCGGTACATTTTCATTCGGGGCGTCTTTGGGGTGGCGATTTTTATTGGGAGATTATTTTTATATAGAACCGTATTTACGAGGAGGCTATCCGTATTACGGCGGCGGCGGATTATCAATAGGAGTGAGATTTTAATTAGTGGGTAGTGAGTAGTGAATAGTTAAAAGATAAGGAGAAAAATTATGAGAACAAACAAAAATTTAGAAGTAAAAAGCAAAGCTTGGAAACATCTCTTTTTCCTTTGTGCTCTTTGTGTCCTCTGTGGTTTAATCGGGTGTGAAAACCATTGGATGAAGGAAGCGACGGCGCATATGCACAGGCATAACTTTGAATGGGTAACCAACTCTGCAGTAAGTACACCAACCGAAACTATACAAACATTAGCCTGCACGACGGGATGTAACACAACAAGGGGAACGCGTACAGTAAGCACAATAAGTGGAAGTACACAATCTTTAATTTCTTCCGGAGGCATAATTACAGGCGGACAGCCTGACGAAGACGGCAAATTGGTAATACCCTCAATGATAGGCGGCGTAGATATAACGAGAATAAACGGAAGTGCGTTTCTAAATAATAAAAATATAAAAGAAGTAGAAATTCAATACGGTGTACAGACCATAGGAGCCATGGCATTCGATGGATGCAGCAATATTAAAAGTGTAGAAATTCCCGATAGTGTAACTTCTATTTCTACTGCAGCGTTTCGAGATTGTACCAGCCTTGAGGCTATAACCATCCCTGAAAATGTAACTGTTATCAGCCAATCCTTGTTCAATGGCTGCTCAAATCTTGAAAGTGTAGAAATCACAGGGAATGTAACAACTATAAACCCCTATGCATTCTATTATTGTACCAGTCTTATCAAAATAGAAATCCCCTATACTGTTGAGAGTATTGGGCAAGAAGCGTTCAGTAACTGCCACCTGCTTGCCACTGTAATAATGAAACCAACAACACCGCCAACGCTAGGTAAATGGGTTTTCAACAGCACTAACGCAAGCCTTCAAATCCATGTTCCTTCGGGTTCTCTTGCTGCGTACGAGACTGCCTCCGAGAACTGGACTGAAGGGGCAGATAAAATTACAGATGCCTCACCGCCGTAAAAAACGCGGGGTTAGGAACGGGGTTAACATTTAACGCGGATTTTCACTGATTGAACGCAGATTTTCGCGGATATATTAGATTGTTAAGATAATATATCTAACCTACATATCTTAAAAATTTAAAATTTTAATATAGCTAGGATAGGGTAAGAAATCTTAGCTCTCATAGCTATCCGCGCTAATCTATAAAATCCGCGCTAATCCGCGTTTCATCGTGACCACGCTCTCCAATCCGCGTCTAATCGTGAGCCCGCTAAAAATTAGCCTTCTTATTCTTCCTGAACGCTTCCAAACACTCCCTGCGGAAGATAACGACAGACAACCCTTTGTGTTCAATCTCGGCTTTTAGTTTGGCGGCGTTTTCATCCATGAATTGCTTTTTGGCTTCCAATTCAAGGATATGCTCTTTTTTTACGCCGCATCCTAATATAAGGCGGACTAAGTTTTGGTTGTCTGTGTTCAGCATGGTTGGCTGGCAGCCTGTCATGGCTACAACGGAGTTGTCCAAAATGATTAAGGTCATTGGCACATTTGCCTGCACCGCATCGATTAGCGCGGTAATACCGCTATGAACAAAGGTAGAGTCTCCTATAACGGCAATGGCGTGTTTTAAACCGGCATCGGAGGCGCCCTTTGCCATGCCGACACAAGCGCCCATGCAGACTATGCTTTCTATGCTTGAATAGGGCGGAGCTGCCCCCAGTGAATAACAGCCAATGTCGGAGTTAATACCCACATCAGGGTGATTTGGTCTAGGATCGAGTTCTTTTACTACTTTGTTGATAGTTTCATAACTGTCGCAGTGCGGACACCCTTGGCATAACTGAGGCGGGCGCTGAGGGAGTTCCCCTATTTTGGCGGCAAGGGTTTTCCTTGGAGGCAAGCCAAGAACAGCCCGTACATTATCGGGGTCAAGCTCTCCGCATTGAATAACAGGTTCGGTTTCACGGCCTGTTATGCCAAAAAGTTTTTGTGCAATAAAAGGCTGCCCCTCTTCAATGACAAGGATATCCTGCGCATTTTGGCATACGGTGCGGAGTTTAGTTTCCGGCAGAGGATATGCGCCAATATGAAAATGAACAGGAGCGGGTTTCCCCTGTGCTTTTCTCATCGATATAAAATCTTCTAAATTTTCTTCATAATAATTTCCGCCAAGACCGGAAGTGATAACTGTTAAATCTGAAACTGTGCCGGTTTGTTTGTTTGAATAATGGGAGCCAGACCATTTTTGCAGTTCTTTTTGTTTTTCTAAAAGTGAAGCATAATTTTTTCTGGCAAAAGCGGGGAGCAGCATCCATCGATTTTTTTCTTTAGTTTTTTCCACCGGATTTTGCTGTTTGGGTGGTTTTGCAATTACAGATGCTCTGGAATGAGCCAGCCTAGTTACAATTCTGACAATAACGGGGGTTTCAAATTTTTCAGATACATCAAAAGCTTCTCTAACCATGTCATAAGCTTCCTGCTGACTGCGCGGTTCAAGACAGGGGATCATTGCAAAGTTTACATAAAAGCGCGTATCCTGTTCATTTTGGGAAGAATGCATCCCGGGGTCATCCGCTACAACAATTACAAGCCCGCCTTTTATTCCAAGCAGAGCGGAGTTAATAAACGCATCAGCGGCAACATTAAGGCCCACATGCTTCATGGTGATAAGGCTTCTTCTTCCTGCAAAAGAAACGCCAAGACCTGCTTCCAGCGCAGTTTTTTCATTAGAACACCAACGGGCAACAGGGCCGCCCTTTGCGTACTGGTCAATAAGGTATTGCAAAATTTCCGTAGAAGGAGTGCCCGGGTAACCATAAGCCGCACTAATGCCGGCGTGAATTGCTCCTAACGCTATAGCCTCATCTCCAAGAAGCGCTGTCTTTCCATTACTCATTTGTAACTCCTAGTTTCCAAGATCGTCTCTTACTTTTACGCTTACAGTTTGGTCATAACCTGAAAAAGCGTTATCCACTATTTCTTTGTTAGGCGCTTTTGTAAAGACGCTTACCAATGGCACGATGATAAGACCCGCAAGCATTGCAAACGCTCCCATGTTAATTGGCGACCTTAATATCGCAGGGAAGAAGGTTGGGAAAAAGTTAGTTGACAAGACATTAAGCGTCATTAAAACCGTGCTAAAAATAAAACAGCACCATACAGAAATCTTGCTGATCCTTTTCCAATAAAGTCCATACAAGAAAGGTGCTAAGAAAGAACCTGCAAGTGCGCCCCATGAAATTCCCATAAGCTGGGCTATAAATGTAATGCGCGAATTAACTTGAATAATCGCTATTGCGGAAGATATTGCAATGAACACAACAATCAATACACGGATAATGACAAGTTGTTTTTTTTCACTCATTTTTTTAATAATATTGCCCTTTAAAAAATCCAGTGTCAAAGTCGATGCCGATGCCATTACAAGAGAGGCTAGGGTAGAGATAGAAGCCGCAAACACCAATACTATTACCAAGCCGATCATTACATTGCCCATTCCTGAAAGAATGGTAGGAACAATGGCATCAAATGCAACAGCGCCGCTTTCAGATATTGCTCCATTTGCTATTAGCTTATCTTGATAAAGCCTTCCAAAACTGCCAAGGAAATAAGAGCCGCCCGCAATAAAAAGCGCAAAGATGGTAGAAATTACAGCCCCTTTTGTAATCATATTTTCATTTTTGATTGAATAAAATCTTCCAACCATTTGCGGCAAGCCCCATGTACCCAAAGAAGTTAGGATAACTACGCCCAAAAGATCTAACGGTCTTGGTCCAAAGAAAGAGGTAAAGACACCCGGTACTGTTTCCCGTGCGCCTGTGCCTGAAACTGAAGCCATACTATCAAGTGCCGCAATAAAGCCGCCGTTATTTTTTAGAACAATAGCAATAATAAGAACGATACCAATCAGCATGATCATACCTTGTATAAAATTATTGACAACAGATGCTACATATCCTCCTGCAACAACAAAAATGGCGGTAAGAATTCCCATCGCTATAATGCAGTATTCAAACGGAACGCCAAATGCCATTTCAAAAAGACGGGAAAGTCCGTTGTAAAGCGAGGCGGTATATGGAATTAAAAAGATAAAAATGATAACAGATGCTCCAAGCTTTAGAGCGTTAGACGAAAACCTTGCGCCAAAAAAATCGGGCATTGTTGCGCTTTTTAAATGGTTGGTCATAATTCTGGTGCGCCTGCCCAAAATAAACCACGGCATAAGACACCCGATAAACGCATTGCCAAGCCCTATCCATGTTGCGGCAGTTCCAAACCGCCAGCCAAACTGACCTGCAAAGCCCACAAAAATTACGGCAGAAAAATACGCAGTCCCGTAAGCAAAAGCGGTAAGCCAAGGGCCAACCTGCCTGCCTCCCAACACAAAGTCATTGATAGTGTCCGTTCTTTTGCGGAAATAAAACCCAACAAAAATAGTGACGGCAAAAAATGCTATCAGCATTACCAATTTGATAACCATAAAAACTCCTTTATTTAGTGGTTAGTGGGTAGTGTTTAGTGAATAGAGAGTAATTTCTAACCACTACTCACTACTCACTATCCACTAGCTATTCACTCGTTCGACATATTCATTAGTTTCGGTATTAACCAAAATCTTTTCGCCCTGTTTAATAAAAAGCGGAACGCGCACGGTTAAGCCTGTTTCCGTTACGATTGGTTTGGTAGCTCCTGAGACGGTATCGCCTTTTATATAATTTTCACTTTCTGCTACTTCAAAAACAACTTTGTAAGGTATGCCAATGTCGATTACTTTGCCTTCCCAAATGGTAAGATCATACTGTATATCTTCTTTTAGATAGAATTTTTTTTCAGGGTTGTCTGCAATGGAAACTTCATATTGTTCATAAGATTGGTTATCCATAAAGTGATAATTATCCTGATCCGCATACTGGTACTGGCAGGAGCGGAGCTCAACCTGCGCATCTTCAACTTCCTGCTGTGTGGGGATTGTCAAACTTAGAGTTGACCCATCCTTTATGCTTTTCATTTTAACCCTTGCAACGGCTGTCCCCTTGCCGGGGTTGTGAAACTCCCTGTCCACCACAAGATATGGCTGCCCCTTCTGTAAAAGGCATGTTCCCTTTGCTATGTCTCCTGCTCGTATCATTTTGTTTTTCCTTTGTATCGATATTGTTAAGGTAATTCTAGCAGATTTGGGGGGGGGCTGGGAAGGGGGCAGCACGATGAGCATGATGAGGAAAACAAGGTTAATTTGTCCCTGCCTCTTGTGGTGAAGTGATTTTTGACCATATTTCAACTTCTTTTCCCGTTTTTTTCATTGATTTCATGGTTATTGTCTCTTGTTTTCTGGCTTATTATACCTAATTTTACATATTTTTCCTATATCTTATAAGGGCTGCATTTTTAGGTTATACTTTAGATGTTAAGCTTTATAGGCAAACTAGGAGGCTGTAAATGGTAACAATGGTTACTGAAAAAAGAGTTCTCAATTGTCGGGAAGTGGAAGCCGAATATGACGGTCATTGGCTATTATATGATCAGAGGGATTTTCCGCCAAAAGAAGATACGGGATATGTAATTGCTTATGGCGATGGAAGCGTCGAAGACAGGGAAGCTCTAAGAGAAATACAACTTAGCAAATATAAAGGTAAAGTAATTTTAATGAAAGGATGGATACCTAAAGATGACATATTCGACAGTGGAATTATCGAAGCTGTATGAGCACCGCTATAAATTTGTAGCGAGTATTTATAATTTACAGATTAAAGAGTTTGTTCAAAATTTCATAATTACGCTTTCTTGAATTGTTTTTCTTTCTTGTTTCTGTTCTTTTTCTTTTGATTCCATCGTTTACTCCTTTTTTATTCCATTAACTAGCTTGTAAAAATGATCAATATTCCCGCAATCTAAAGCACAGCTTATAAGAATATCTTTTTCATAGTTATCAATCAGTTTAGCTTCGATGAATTTATATAATTCATTTTTTACGATATACTTATAAATATTAAATCTATTAATAAGTATTTTCCTTATGTAATACAAATCAATTAAATACGGCTTTTTCTTTTGTCTTTCATCCTGTTGAATACACTTTGCTAAAACTTCTAAATTCTTTAAGTTATTTAAATCCCGGAAATACAATCTATTCAAAGTTTCAAATATCTGATAAATACCGTATCTCCGAACCAGTCTTTTTATGTATTCTCTGCCGCCTTCATCCAATTTTATACCGTGAATCCTTAGCAAATCTTCTTCAAAAATCTTACATTCTGTTTCATTATTCATTTCACAGAATAACTTTAACTTGTGCATTTTTCTGACTTTTCTGATATTTTCATTTTGATTGATAATCTCCTTGTATTGGTTTTCTATAAGAGTATTATCATTTAATGAATTAGCCGATTTGCCAATATTACATTCTTCACATGCGGTAAGCAGATTAGTAATATCATTAGTGCCGCCTTTAATTACCGGAATAATATGTTCAAGCTCAAGTTTTACATCAGGGGTTTTCCTTCCGCAATATTGGCATGTAAAATTATCCCGCTTGAATATTTCAAACCGTACCTTTGGCGATATTGCCTTTCTTCTTCTCTTTGTTTTACTCATTTTTCTTCTCCTTTTTGATAGTTAGATTATTTGAATATTATCAAAGCTATTCAAATCCATAAGATATTCGATGTTTTCTTTGGCTGTTTTTGTCCAAGATTTGTCTTTTTCCAGTTCTTTTAACAAGAAATCTACAGCTTCTTGGACTAGCTTACTGCCTTCTTCTTCCCCCATTGCATGCTTTATTATCCAGATTCTTTTTCTGGATACGCCTTTGGAAAAACCCCAATTAGGATTTTACTAACTGGGGCTTAACAAATCGCTTGCAGGGGGCTTCTCGTGCCTCTGGGAGCTTGTTTTTTTAGCTTGCCTTGCGGAATTCTAATATCTTCCCAAATAATTCTGCCGCCGCAGTGCTGACTTCTTTTATATTTTTAATCTCGATGTGGTCGGCATATTTTTTGAAAACAGCTTCTGATAAATGTCCGCTTACTTTGGCTACTTTTTCCCCATCGATTTTTTTTGTGATTTTTGAACAGAACCAATGCCTCCAACTGTGAAAACTGATGTACCTCTCTTTGTAGTTTATCTGTATTTCCGGTTTTTCTAAATTTGATATTTTTGCCCTTAACCTATATTTGGTGTTTACTGTTTCTATAGCTTTCTTTAGGCCTTTCCATAAAATATCTGAACTACAGGGCTTATCAGGTTGCAAGGAGTAAAAAACAAATGGATTATCAATGATATTAGTTTTATCAATGGTGTGAGGATTTTCATTTAACAAATCTAATAATGCAATTTTTACTTCCGGTAGCAATGGTACTATTCTTTTGTGTCCGTTTTTAGGACATTTAAGACCGTCAAAAAATGAATAGCTGTGAGATATGTTAAGAGTATCCTCTCCAATATCGTTTTTTCGTAAAGCTATACATTCTCCTCGTCTTGCACCTGTTGTAGCGGCTACAAGAGAAGCAACAAAAGCCCTTTTGTCAGTCCATGTAACTTTGAAGACAGCCTCTGCTTCTGCTTCAGTTAAGATTCCTCGTACTCTGTTGGTCACGGAAAATTCAGTAAGCCCTATACAGGGGTTTTCGGGAATTATTTTTTGTTCATAAGCCCATTTTAAGGGTGTGCGAGCGCAAAGTGTAATTTGATTTATTGTCGATGTAGCAAGACCCTTTTCTGCTAGTTGACTTGTCAATTTTTTAAGGTCTTGGGTTGTAATGCAGTTTAGTTTCTTGTCACCAAAAAAAGGCGTTAATATGGAGTTGACCCTATACATACATTCTCTTGCGTGGCTTTTGTGGAATCTATGTCCATGAGTAAGCTTATCCTGTATGTATTCAGATTTGTCATAGTCCCAGAAAGATTTTAAAAACTGAACAAACGGAATAGCCCCTAGTCCGGAATTCTTGACGGCTACTGTGTCAATTAACCCCATGCTTTTTAGTTTTTGTACAATTCGCAAGGCATCATCCGGGGTAAGGTCTGCCTTACCTATGGTTTTAATAATGCTTTCAATTCCGGCGGCTTCCTCTATAGGCCTTGGGGTTTTTGTTTTCCCAATGGGAATCCCAGCAACCTTCCAGAGTTCCGCTTTTACCTCGGCTTTGAGCTTTTCTGATTCCCCGGTTGATATTGCAGAAAGCTTTGTTCCACTTACTTTGTCGATAAATTCAACATAGTAGATACCGTTTTTGCGTTTATGAAGATAATACTCCCTTCGCATAATGGCTCCTTTTGAAAAAAACCATGTTTTTCTCATAGTTTTTCTCATACTTGTTATTTAGGAACCTCTATGCCGGTTTCTCCGTGTCATAAAGATAATCCGTAATTCCTTACTAGATAAGGACTTACGGCACTTTTTCTTATAGGTGGATAACGGGATTTGAACCCGCGACATCCAGATCCACAATCTGGGACTCTAACCCCTGAGCTATATCCACCAGGTTATTAAAATATGAAGAAAATCGGCATTTTTGTCAAGACATGGGCGTGGTCACGCATTAACACAGATTTACACAGAAAAGAGCACAGATTAACACAGAGGAAGAATTTAATCAGTGTTAATCATCTTCAATCTGTGTTAATCTTTGTTTAAATGGGTAACCTCAAAAATCGATTAAAAATAATAAACCAACTCAAAAAAAACAATGTAAGTAAAGAGCAAAAATCTTCCGTTGCGGATATTGACTCGCTTCCCGGTTGGACTCAATGCGGACACAAAGTTCTAAAAAGGGAAATCGCATTAAAGACCGTGCTTAATACAAAGGATAAACTGCCGCAAGCAATGCAGGTTCTTGTTCCCGATTTACATGGACGGCCATTGCCTGAAATAAAAGATTTTCTGTTTTTTGACTTGGAGACAACGGGGCTTTCAGGCGGAGCAGGGACAGTTGCGTTTCTTGCCGCTTTTGGACGGTTTATTCCTGATGGAAAACTTTGCGTCATTCAATATTTGCTTCTTGATTATCCCGGTGAAAATGATTTTTTAGAAGCTGTGTTAAAAGAATTTGCAGATAACAAAACAGTTGCGGTAACATATAACGGCAAAACATTTGATTCCCAAATATTAAAAACCAGATGTCTTATGAATGGAATAAGACCGCCTAATTATCGACATGCCGATCTTTTGCACCCTGCAAGACGGTTATGGAAAAATATTATATATGACTGCTCGCAGGCTTCAGTTGAAACAAAAATTTTAGGACTTGACCGAACAGGCGACATACCTGGTTCAGAAGCTCCTGATATATGGTTTGAATTTTTAAAAACAGGCAAGACGGACAGGCTTTTTGGTATATGCGATCATAACACCGCCGACATTAGCGGTCTTGCGGAAATGTTGACAGCAATAATAAAAATAGCAGGCGATCCGCTTGGACAAAAAGAATATAATTACGATATTCCCCGCCTTGCATTTTTCTGGCGTTTTTTTTGCTGCCGGGGAAAAAGATATTTATTACCTCAAAATAAAAATATACTGGAAACCTGCATGAAATTATTAAACCATGTTGCAAAATCCAACTACCCAAACAATATAAAATCTGAGGCCCAAAGATTTATATCGATATATGAAAGAAGATGGAAAAAGGGAATAAAAGTAAGATAGACACTTTTCCCCTAATAAAGTAAGATTTAATGGAGATGGACTATAAATATCAATGGAAAGAAAAAACAGCCTTGGCGCTTAATGCTATTTTAAGCGAGGCAGGTCTGGAAGAAAAAGTTACCCCGGAGCAGGTAATTGCTGAAAACCCTCCGGATCCTCAGATGGGGGATATTGGGTTTCCCATGTTCTCTTATGCCAAAGCCCTGCGTAAGGGCCCCCCTCAGATTGCCCAAATGGTTGCCGCTAAGCTGAATGAATCCGCCCAATCTTCAAAAGTAGAAGCTCAAGGGCCGTATGTAAATATTAGGTTAGATCGAGGTTCTGTCGCTAAATCGTTATTGGAAGAAGTTATAAAAGATAATGGCTCTGCTTTTGGAAGACCTAAAACCCTTAGTGGTAAAAAAATAATGGTGGAATTTTCCAGTCCAAACACAAATAAGCCTTTGCATTTGGGTCATCTTAGAAACGATGTACTTGGTGAAAGCATCTCTAGAATTTTAGCGGCGTGCGGCGCGGATGTCCGTAAGGTTTGTATCATTAATGACAGGGGTATTCATATTTGTAAGTCCATGCTTGCGTACAAAGAGCAGGGGCAGGGGAAAACTCCTGAAACTGAAAATATAAAAAGCGACCGCTTTGTAGGCGACTGGTATGTTGTTTTCAGCAAACAATTAAAAGCAGAAGTTGAACAATTGGTTGCCGACGGAATCGAGGCAAAAAAAGCCGAAGCACAGGCTCCGCTTATGTTAAAGGCGCAGGAATTATTGCGTCAATGGGAAGCAGGCGACACTCAAACAGTGGAGCTTTGGAAAAAAATGAACGGCTGGGCTATCGAAGGCATGAAACAAACTTACAAACGGACAGGCGTTTCATTTGATCAATATTATTATGAAAGCCAAACTTATATGCTTGGCAAGGACGAGGTTTTAAAAGGGCTTGAAAATGGTATTTTTTACAAACAAGAAGACGGCGCGGTTGCCGTTGATTTAACCGATGACAATCTTGATAAAAAAATTCTATTACGAAGTGACGGCACATCGATATATATTAC
>Ga0099364_10010325_pt1 | contig 12849 bp, 10 predicted proteins | sample TergutTh196P3_FD_73070 | JGI IMG/M metagenome (GOLD analysis project Ga0099364, IMG submission 73070) | Microcerotermes parvus P3 segment gut microbial communities from Pointe-Noire, Republic of the Congo - Th196 P3 | ecosystem: Host-associated > Arthropoda: Insects > Digestive system > Gut ...
TTGACTCGATAAATATTGGCATTGGAGATGTAAATATCAATACTAATAATCTGTATGGCACCGGAAAAATAACGGCAGCGGATGCCCCTGAAATACAGATAAATAATCACAGTAATTTATTTATGGAGTTTAACGATATTGTCATTGCAAATCGCGGTGATGTGTCAGGTTCAATTAAGTTTAACGGCATTACAATTCCAAGCAATGCTGCAAGACTTAGCGATAAAAACCAAATTATAAAACAACTTAACAAAGACGCTTCGTTAAATGTTAATTTTAATGAAATAGAAGTAGGCAGCGGCGACACAACTTCAAAAATTATAATTATGTCTGACCCTATAAACCTAAACTCTGATGCCAGAGAATTAAGTCCAAGCGTTATATTTAACGGAAATATTGACAACCGAGGCGGCTTAATATCCATTGATGCTATTGAAGGCAATATATTTTTGAACGGGAGAATATCTGCAGATACTTTAAACATCAGGGCAGATAACGGCAGCATATTTCAAGATTATACGAATGTCGACGGTGAAAAATTTGTTTACAATATGACGGAGCCTGAAAGATTTTGGAACTCCATATCAGACTATTTTGCAGACAAATATAAAACAGGAAGGTTAACTATTTGGTCTCCAAAACTGCAGTTTAGTTTCTCGGGAGTTTACGAAATATTAGTCCCTAAAGAAATTGAAGTTGACTATGCAAAAGAAACAGTCACCCATCTTCCTTTTCTTGCAGACTACGGACTTTATAAAATATTCCTTGACGTTAACGACCGTTCCGATTCGGTTATCATGGCAAACAACATATTTATCAGCGGCAGTTTTCTTGATATTAACGGGCTTATACAGGCGGGCTTTGACGACTACAATTTAAAAATAGACAACAATGATTTGCTGTTGGTTATAGGAGAAGGCAGCAGCGCGAGATTGGGCACGATAGCAGAGGCTTTGAAATATTATAACGACAATAGCTACAGAAATGTAAGTTCTTCATTTAGATTGGCAAGAGACAACGATGTCGCCGGTTTCGGATTAACAAGCCATGGAAATACGCTTTGTCGGTATAATGTTTTAACGGGCGAGCTGCTTGTTGATGACATATACGTTAGAAGCGGCGGTAAAATTGAATTGTACGGACATATCTTAAACACATCTTCGACAACCGGTGAGATAAAAGCTTTAAGCGGGTACAGCGGAGTAACTATCAACAATAATTCAGATTACAATTTAAATTTGCAAGATATCGACATAAGCCAAAAAGCGGAAGGACAAATAAAAATAACCGATAAAGCCTATAATTTGGGCACGGAAAGCAATCCTTTTTATTTAGAAACAACATACGCTTATGACGGGTCAAAGATTACTGTTACGGATAACAGAACATTTATTGAAACGGCAAACGGACGGATAGGAACAAACGTATCTGTTTTAGACGACGGAAAAACAACAGAGTATAAAACGCTTGAAAATCAAAGATATAATTGGACATCAGGCAGTTCTACTGTTGAAAGTTGGTATTATGAACACGTAAAAACAGACAGCACTTGGTTTTGGATTATAGACTATGGTGATTACGAGACTGAATCATTTAGGTTGGTAAACAGAGATATACTATATGACAATCCGCTTGGCAGAGCGGAATATATTACAATAGGTTCTCCTGATGATCCAATTTATATATATGAATATGCAAAAAAAGAAATAGAGGAAGGAGAAAAGAAATGGCGAACAACACAGAATTGGACTAGCGGTCCATTTTATAACAAAAAAAAGCACACCCGCATACATTACGACCAAGTAAAAGGCTTTGTAAGTGCAAACACCAATAGCATAAAAGCCGATAACCCGATAAAAATATCTTTTACCGGAAATGCAGAATCTCAACCGTTAAATGTTGCCTCGCATTCAAATATCATCTTGCAGGGAACTCTTAACGCAGGTTCAAATGCCGATGTTACATTAATTTCAGATAAGGAAATCTTAAGTCTTAATAATGGCGGGAATATAATAGCAAAAAATATTACTCTCTCGGCATCTGATGGAATAGGCTCTGTTTATGATTCATATACGGATTTATCCATAAATCTAAAAGACGGGGTATTAGATGCTGTAAATTCATCAAAAGGCGATATAAATATTATTGCAAAGAATGACAAATACAGTTCTAACGATACGATTGTGTCAAATATTACTAATAACGGAGCAGGAAACATAAGGCTTATTTCAGATTCTTCAATAGTAGGTTTAAATGAAAACACATTGATAAAAGGCAGGAGTATAGAATTAATGTCAAAATCAGGTTATATAACGGGCGCCAACGGAACTGATTTGCTTATAGACACAGAATTGATAAATGCCGTTGCTTTGTACGATATTAATCTTGGAAAGAAAACCGCAGGCGATTTATATGTTTTAGAAATAAATTCTCTGCTCGGTAACGTTAATCTCAATGTTCGAAACGGCAGTGTATACAGCCAAATTACCGGAAATGTTGATGATGAGACAAAAATGAAAAATCTTAATATATGGAGGGAATTGGGCTTATTTGATACCGGCAAAATTACCGAAGAGCAATATCTGTATATGATAAGCAAATTGCCGAATATGGAACAAATTAATGTATCCGGCGATAATGTTTCAATTACGGCAAGCGGTTCTGTCGGTTTATCGGATGAGACCTTTTCATTTAAAATGTCAGAATTTTCAAGTTTGACGGAAAATCAGAAAAGTTTAGTTTTTGCAACCGGAAATGATATGGAAATATCAGGAGACATAATAACAGTAAATGTCAAGGATCCTCTAAAAGTTTATGCTAATACGGGAATTACCGTTGAAGCTGGAAAAGACATCGTTCTTTACGGAGTAAAGGATATAAATATAATATCGGCAATAGCAAACGGTGATATAAATATAAAAGGCTCTAAAGGTATATACAATGTATCCGAAGATCATACGGCAAACTTGCAAGGCAAAAACATTATTGTCGAATCATTAAACTCCAATATAGGTCTTGCCGATAAAGCATTGTGCATAGAAGCTTCTGGAATTGTAACAGCCAAAGCCAAAGAAAATATAGACATACATTTTCATAATGAAAATAATGTAATAAACACAATTACAGCAGGTGACAAAATTACATTAAGCACCGAAGGCAATATTGTTTCAAACGATAATACTATAAACAATATAATCGGACATAATATCAATATTACGGCTGATAATATCGGAGAGCAGGACAATAATATTAATTTCATGCTTGTTGATAATAAAGATTCGTCAGAAAGCAAATTAATTAATCTTTCTGCAAACGACAGCCTTTATATCAGTTCTCTTGGTGAAAATAATAATATAGTCGCCGGTGTTGTTAAAGCCGAAAATAATGCTATAATCAGCTCTGAAAACAGCGATATAATAACTTTTGACGAAGATTCCTATATTTCAGCAAACAATATAGAGTTTAACGCAAAAGAAGGAAACATAGGAAGCGAAGAAAACAAATTAAAAGCAACTGATTTTGAGCTTGTGTCAGGCTATGCAAAAGAAAATATCGACATAGAAATAATAACGCCTGATGCATTAAATATATACGAAGACACAATCCGCCATCCTAAACTTGTTTCAGGATCTGCCGTGTACAATGTGGGCAACTTAAAATCCAACGAAGGATACATAGACCTGTATTCTTCCGACAGCGGAATAAACTTAAAAGGCGAGGTTGACGCAAAAGAAAGTATAAACGCTGATATACACGGAAGTATAACGGATGAGTTTGGTGATAATACGTCAGGTTTTTTCTCAAAGAATGTGAATTTAAAATCCAAAACAGGAAAGATAGGCAGCAAAGACAACAGCATAAGAATTGGCGAATCCGCATCGTCTGTCATTCCCGGAGGCAGTAATCGGGAATCCACGTTAAATGCAGAGTCTGAAGCCGGGATTTACGTTGAAAGCAAAGACACAATAGTAGCAAGTAAAATAGAAACCGAAAAATCAGATGTGCATCTTGAAAGTGAAAACAATATAAAAGCAAAAGAACAAGAAAACGGAACATCAAACATAATAGCTGAAAACATAGAATTAACAGCCGGCGGAAACATTGGCGAAGAAGGCAATAGAGTAGTAACAGAAACAACAAAAGATAAAGGTAAAACAAACTTAAACGCAAACGGCAACATATATCTGAAACAGAATGGAATGAATAGATTCTATTCAGACTATGTAATAAACAAAGGAAACGGAGCTACGAATTTGCTATTGCCTGATAATCATGCGTTTATAATTGATTTGGATATTGCAAACCCCGGATTATTCAGAATAGATTTTGCAGAAAGAAAATATAAGAATAATGTAAATATAGGATATAATTCAATAGAAAAATTAGTGATACACCCAGTGGCAGTAAGGCAAAACAACGAAGAGGAAGAAGTAGAAGACAAGTATGAGCTGTTGAAAGATATTAAAGAAAACATAATAGTGCATCCCGATTTGTTTAGTCCGTTAAAACAGTTTAGCGTACCGTTAAAGCCGATATCAAAACTTAATGATTAATATGATACAAAAGAGGAGGAAATAAATATGAAGAAAGTGTGGATGTTTGTTTGTTTGTTTGTTTGTTTGTTTGTTTACAGCGGTTGTGGTGATGATGGACCAAAGAATGTTACAGGAGGATCTGGATTGCCAAGCGGTTGGCGAGCCACCTGGGAAACAAGCTTAAAGCCTACAAATCCACAATTATTCTGGTACACTTGGCATGTCGGCGTAGAAATATTATTTTATACAGAAATTATTGATAAAAACAATCAAGTAGTTAGTAGCTATGATACATCAGCAACAACATGGGAAATAGTAGAAGGTTCTGCGACAATTTCACATAATTCCGGTCCAAGCACCTATATTAAACCGACGAGCACAGGAACTTTTAAATTACGCTGGGAATTCAAAGGGACGCATACAATACAACCGTTCACAGTGGTATAATTTTTCTGTCAAAGGGGACGTTCAACTGACCAAAGAACCAGGAAGGAATGACAATATAAAATGAAAAAACTTTCAATTGTTTTATTATCAATAATATTTTTTCAAAGCCATGCATTTTCAAATGTACTTAGTTTTTCTTTATTTGCTGCTGACGGAAACATGATAATAAAAATGGTCAATTGCTACGTCCCCTCGACCACCGGTGAAGACAGCATTGTAAATATTGAAGCGGAAGAAAGCTTATACATAAATAATGTGTCTGAGACTGAAAACCTTAATATAGGAACAATCAAAGCAGGCGAAACAGCGTCAATAAGCTCAGAAATCAAAGATATAATAGCTTATGACGAAGATTCCTATATTTCAGCAAACAATATAGAGTTCAACGCAAAAGAAGGAAATATAGGAAGCGATGACAATAAGCTAAAAATCACTGATTTTGAACTGGTGTCCGGCTATGCAAAAGAAAACATAAACATAGAAATAATAACGCCTGACGCATTAAACATAGAAGAAGATGCCATCCGTCATCCTGAACTTGTTTCAGGATCTGCCGTTTACAACGTCGGCGACTTAAAATCTGAAGAAGGATATATAGACATATATTCTGGTGACAGCGGAATAAACCTAAAAGGCGAAATAGAAGCCAAGGAAAGCATAAATGCCGACATATACGGAAGCATAAGTGATGATGCAACGAATAATACCGCAGGATTCTACTCAAAGAATGTGAATTTAAAATCTAAAACAGGTAAAATAGGAGATAAAGACAACAGTATCAGAGTAGGTGATTTCCCATCGTCAGCCATTCCCGGAGGCAGTAATCGGGAATCCACGTTAAACGCTAATGCAGAAAGCGGAATTTATATTGAAAGTGAAGATACAATAATAGCAGATAAAGTAGAGACGGAAAAGTCTGATGTAAAGCTTGAAAGTGATAATGACATAAAAGCAAAAAAACAGGATAACGAAGGTTCAAACATAAAAGCTGAAAACATAGAGCTGACAGCAGGTGGAAATATAGGCGAAGAAGATAACAGAATAGTAACTGAAATAACAAAGGAAAAAGGAAAAACAAATTTAAAAGCCAACGGAAACATATATCTAAAGCAAAACGGCATGAACAGATTTTATTCAGATTATGTAATAAACAAAGGAAACGGAAACACAAGTTTATTGCTTCCTGATAATCATGCTTTCATAATTGATCTTGATATTGCAAATCCGGGGTTATTTAGAATAGACTTTGCAGAAAGAAAATATAAAAACAATATAAGCATAGGTCATAATTCCATAGAGAAATTAGCAATACATCCTGTAGCAGTCAGACAAAATACAGAAGAGGAGGAAGAAAAAGAAAACAAGTACGAACTGTTAAAAGGATTTCAGGATAATATAATAGTGCATCCTGATTTATTTAGCCCGTTAAAGCAATTTAATGTACCAATTTTAAAACCAATATCAAAACTTAAAGAGTAATAATTTGAGCCAATGAATTTATTTAGATTGTTTTTTTAATCTAAATAAATTCATTGGCTATTTTTGTTTTGTTGCGTCCGGAGACTGTCCCGTAAGGTCGTAATACGGAATGCCGGAATCCATGTTAGCTCAAAATTATTAAAAAACAAAAGGAGGAAGTAAAAGATGAAAAAATCATTGTTGTTTACATTATTTATTTATTTGTTTGTTTAGGGTGTGGTGGTAGCGGAGGAGGAAAGTCTTCGGTGCCGGATGATAGAGTTAATATAGGAGTAAATATGATAAGTACTGCGGAGTATACATATAGTCTAAGCAATCCACCAACTGAACCTATTGGGGTTGTTACTGGGTTTATAGGATTTAGTACTACAGTACGAAAGGATGGCTCTTCCGTTTCTTTAAATATTGGAGATATCACCTGTACCTAGTACTACAGGAGCACTATTAACCCTTAATAATACAACAGGCACAGCAGTAGTCAAAGCAACGTATTTAGCCGGCACAATAGATGAGATGTCCGCAGAAGTCACAATAAAAGTAGTGCCGTAATAAAAAGAGAGCTAAAATGAAAAAATTAGCATTGTTTATTTGTGTATTTTGTCTGTTTGTTTGTGCAGGTTGTGGAAGTGATGGCGGAGGAAGAAGGCCTCCGGTGCAGGAGGATAAGGTTATAATAAACCCAAATATGACAAGTCTTGCTGTTTATACATATAGTTTGAGTAATCCACCGAGTGAGGCAGGGCTTTTTCCTGGATTTATAGGATTTAGTGTTGGTGTGATAAAAGATAATTCTTCAATTTCAATAGTGAAATCTGACATTACCTGGACCAGTACAGGTGACAATGTTGGAGCATTGTCACCTGTTCCAGGTAGTGGCACAGGTGCGTATTTGACCCTTAACAATTCAACAGGCACAGCAGTAGTAAAAGCCACATATTTAGCTGGCACAATAGATGAAATGTTAGGTACAGTAACAATACATGTAGTGCCGTAAATTTAAAATGAAAAAATAGTTGTATAATTATCCAAAGCCAAGCGGCTACAGTCTGTCAAGGGGACGTAGCAATTGACAGGGATATTGGTCGCGGTGGTCGCGGGGACGTAACAACTGACCAAAGAACCAGGAAGGAATGACAATATAAAATGAAAAGACTTTCAATTGTTTTATTATCAATAATATTTTTTCAAAGCCATGCATTTTCAAATATACTTAGCTTTTTTTTATTTGATGTTAACGGAAACATGATAATAAAAGTGGTCAATTGCTACGTCCCCTCGACCACCGGTGAAGACAGCATTATAAATATGGAAGCTGAAGAAAGTTTGTATATAAATAATGTGTCTGAGACTGAAAATCTGAATATAGGAACAATCAAAGCCGGGGAAATAGCAGCGATAAGTTCAGAAATCAGAGATATCTTAGCTTATGATGAAGATTCATATATTTCGGCAAAGAATATAGAATTAAACGCAAAGAAAGGAAATATAGGGTCGGCAAATAATAAACTTAAATTAACAGGTTTTGAATTACTATCCGGCTACGCAAAAGAAAACATAGATATAGAAATATTCGACTTTGACGTCATTGCGAACCCGGAAGAGCGCGGCAATCCAGTCTATAATATCGGAGGCTTAAAATCCGAAGAAGGCTACATAGACATATATTCCGGCGACAGCGGAATAAACTTAAAAGGCGAAATAGATGCAAAAGAAAGTATAAATGCTGATGTGTACGGAAACATAACTGATGATGCAGGAAATAATACATCAGGCTTTTATGCTAAAAATATAAATCTTGTTTCAAGAAAAGGCAGCATAGGAAGCAAAGAAAACAGCATAAGAATAGGCGCTTCGCCATCGTCCGTCATTCCCGGAGGCAGTAGTCGGGAATCCATTTTAAACGCCGAATCAGAAACCGGAATTTATGCTGAAAGCGAATACACAGTAATAGTTGACAAAGTAGAAACCAAGACTGATGCAAAACTTGAAAGCGAAAACGACATAAAAGCAAAAAAACAAGAAGACGGAACATCAAACATAAAAGCTGAAAATATAGAACTGACAGCAAGCGGAAATATAGGCGAAGAAGACAACAGAATAGTAACTGAAATAACAAAAGAAAAAGGAAAAACAAATTTAAAAGCCAACGGTAATATACTTTTAAAACAAAACGGAATGAATAGATTCTATTCAGATTATGTAATAAATAAAGGAAATGGAAATACAAGTTTATTACTTCCTGACAATCATGCGTTCATAATTGATCTTGATGTTGCAAATCCGGGATTGTTCAAAATAGACTTTGCAGAAAGAAAATATAAAAACAATGTGAGCATAGGGCATAATGCCATAGAAAAATTGGCAATACACCCTGTCAAGGGGACGTAGCAATTGACAGGGATATTGGTCGCGGTGGTCGCGGGGACATGGTCGAGGGGACGGGGGTATTGACCACTATTTAAAATAGATATAAAATAAGAAAATGCCAAGATTAACGAGAAAAGTATCAGAAGGGAAATATTTTCACATAATGGTACAGGGAATAGCTAAAGAAAATATTTTTCCTGACGATAACTCGAAGGGTTATTATTTAGCAAGTATTCAAAAAGCAAAGGAAAGGTGTAAAGGAGTATACATCTTTTCTTTTTGCGTTATGAGTAATCACGCACATATTTTATTGTCAGTTGAAAATATTGATAAGCTTTCAACGTTTATGAATTATGTAAATTCTGACTACGCAAGATATTACAACTATGAAAATGACAGAATAGGTTATGTATTTAGAGACAGATTTAAAAGTGAAGCTATTCAAGATATAAAATATCTTTTAAATTGTCTTGCGTATATACACAATAATCCGGTAAAAGCTAGAATAGTAAAAGACGCGAAAGAGTACAGATATTCAAGTTATGCGAACTATCTTAATAAAGCCGGTATAGTTGATTTTAAAGAAGCGGCAAAACTATATGATATAAGTCCGTCAAACATAAAAGCGATAATGAGAGAGAAAAGTAGCAGTGACTGGCTTGAGCATGACGATACTTTATATGAGGATGAAGAAGAAGTTTTGGAAGAATTGGTAAAGAGATATAATATTTCAACGAATAAAATAAATTACGATTTAGCAGCGAAGATAGCAAGGGAATTGAAAAAGAGATGTGATTTAAGTTTGAGGAAAACGGCTGATATGTTAGGAGTTGGAAGAGAAAGATTGAGACAAGCGATAAAAGATGGATAAAAAAATAAGATGAAATTTATACGCCATGAGAAAACTTTTAACAATTGTATTATCAATAATATTTTTAGCAAGCCAGGCATTTTCAAATATGCTTGGCTTTGCTTCATTTGTCCTTGATGGAAACGCAGTAATAAAAGTGGTCAACACCCCCGTCCCCTCGACCACAATAACTGCCTCACCGAACACAAGCGGAACTCTAAAGCTTGAGCTCGATGGCATGATAATGTCTTTCCCTGTGAGAATAGTGTCTGCGATATAAAAAATTAAAAAAATGAAAATTAAAAAGATGTTGATAATTTCAACATCAATAATACTTTTCCAAAGCCAAGCGGAAGACATGCCGTTTGGCTTTGGATTTACATGATAAAGCAACACTGTTTGAGCGTAAAATGTTTACATACAATTGCAATTTTAAAATAGTATTGTATAATATAAAAATGCTTATATGGAATCGTAAAAAAATAAACGGAGGTTGGGCTGTGAAAAAGAATTTACTTTTGTCTTTAGTTTGTATGTTTTCATTTGTTTTTATTTTTGGAGCGTGTTCGTCCGGCGGCGGAGGCGGAAATGGAAAAGTTTGGGAGCCAAAACGGATAGATTTTGAACCGACGTGGTTTATAGGCCAATCTGCAGTGTTAGATATTCAGCGCGATATTTGGTATTTTGTGAGCGGTGATACGCTTTCTTTAGATGCCTTCTTTTGGATACAAGATCCCGACGACAAATATACATATACTAGCGATGATAAAGATCCGGAACTTGCAAATACTTTATGGAATATAGGCGGAAATATAGGCCATTTTGCGCCTCAAGGAACTACAGAGGCTTCAGGCGCAAATGTCAGCATAGCTATTACGGCAGCAGGCGGAGCAACCGGCACAATTTCCGTAGAATGTGACGGGCTAAAATATTCACATACTATAAAAATCGTTGCTTCAAAGGAAGATTTGCCTGTGACCGATTAATTTTAGGTTAAAAAATTTGATCGCAGGGATAGTTGCGGAGACGTAGCAACTGACTAAAAATTAGAGTGTTGAACAGTTTGAAAAATTTTTCAACTATCAAATATAAAAGGGGTATAAAATGAACTTTGTTAAATTTTTGGCGATTTTTGGGTTTATGTTTTTAGCAGCTTGTGCCACAGTTCCAAAAGCTTCGGATGATGCAAGCGAAGTAACTTTTTATTTTGAGTCCGGAGGCAAATCTGTTTTAACATTTTGGAAAAAAATAAATGATAACGGTTCTAAAGGAAAAGTTTTTTCAGTTGGAGGAAACTCCCAGTTTGGTCTTATGATGAATTCAGGATTTAAAGCTCCGTATGCCGAAACTATAAAGCTTGCACCCGGAACATACTATCTTGATTCTTTACAAGTTGCGACTGCTTCCGGCTTTGTAGTCAGCCAAGGCAAGCAGTATGCTTTAAGAAACGGATGGGATGACGCAGATAATAAACCGCTGTATTTATCTTTTACGGTTATTGACGGGCAAGATCTAGTGCTGCCTAAAGTTGAAGTTATTCCTGTAAGACAAGCTGATAAAAAAGGATATTATGTTTTCAAATTTGTAATTAACGGCGAATCCGGAGATGTGTTTACATTCGGCTCTTTGGCCGAAAAATAAAAGTCGACTGATTATGTTAATCCGGCATATACGGAAAAATATACGAGAGATTTTTCTGGACTTGTAATGAAACTTGTTTTGAGAGTATATGTATTGCAATGATAAATTGATAAGCTAAATTTAAACAAGTAGCACAGCAATGCCGATTGCTGTGATCATTTGACATTGGTGCGCCGCGCATGAATAATCACTTGGTGGTGGAAGTCCACTATGGGGGTCGATAGTTACCAACCATTAGCCAAAGGCAAGGGTGTCCACCGCGAGGGGAATCTGAAGGAAGCCGGAGGCAAAGTCCCGAGCTGAGGAACACGAACGACATCAGGCAGAACATGACTGGACGAGTTTACCAAACAAAACGAAGTCCAATAACTATCCGGGGTCATGTATGTAAATGCCGCGGTTGCATGGGATGAAAGTTATTACTCTTACCACGGGATATCTCACGGACATGCGGATGAATTTTTTTTCGGAAGCATGGCTAATAATTGTTGTGAGAAGTCAGCAGAGGTCATAGTAGATATGTGAAAATAAGAGCTAATCAGTAACGTATCGAAGGACTGAACTTTATAAAAGTGAGCATTAGAAGGTTACCTGATAAATGGAAGAAAGCAGAAAATATCGAAAGATAGCTGTCGTCAAAAGGAAAGGACGGAATCCGAAAGATATGGCGGAGCGCCGACATACATTGGGATGGCAGAAGAATGCCTCACGGAAGTGCGGGTTACGCAAAAGTAGCACCACAAATAAAGAACCGCCGTATACCGAACGGTACGTACGGTGGTGTGGGAGGACGGAACGAGAATTAATCCCGTTTCTCCTACCCGATTATTATGAGTAATCATTCACATATTTTGATAAAAGCTGAAAATGTTAAAAATATTTCATTGTTTATGAAAGAAATAAATACGGAGTACGCCAGATACTATAATACTACGAGAAGAAGAGCAGGGTATGTATTTAGGGGTAGATTTAAAAGTGAGGTAATAAACGATGAAAAACATCTTCTAAATTGCATAGCGTATATCCTAAAAAGAGCCGAAGATTACAATTATTCCAGTTATGCAAATTATTTAACAAAACGAGGAATAGTAGATTTTAAAGAAGCAAAGAAATATTATGATATGTCGCCGTCAAATATGAAAGAAATAATGAAAGAGAAGAGCCATAGTGATTGGATAGAACATGATGATATGGAGTATGAAAATTACGAAGAGGTACTTGAAGAGTTGATAAAGAGATATCAGTTAACAAAAAAAAGATTAGAAGATGATGAAATATTGAGAGAAGTTGTTGAAGAAATTCAAAGACGGACAGGTTTAAGTTTAAGAAAGATATCTGGACTGCTTGAAATAAATAGGGAGCGAGTAAGAGCTGTAGCGGCAGATAAAGGCAGCTAAATATTTACTGTCAGTTGCTACGCCCCCTTGATGACACGACAAACGCATGAAAAGGTGTCATGCTGAACTTGTTTCAGCATCTCGTCGTTAAATGATAAAGACTAGGGCGTGTTGACACATATAACGCGCATGC
>Ga0099364_10010326_pt1 | contig 12849 bp, 12 predicted proteins | sample TergutTh196P3_FD_73070 | JGI IMG/M metagenome (GOLD analysis project Ga0099364, IMG submission 73070) | Microcerotermes parvus P3 segment gut microbial communities from Pointe-Noire, Republic of the Congo - Th196 P3 | ecosystem: Host-associated > Arthropoda: Insects > Digestive system > Gut ...
ATACTTCCCACGCGTATTCGTAGCCGAACAGCGCTTTTATGAGTTTCCTGTCCCATATAAAAGGGTCAAGAGGGGCGATAAGCTCGCAGCGGGGCGGTAATTCCGGGTTTTGCATTACTTTTTCAATAATCGGCGTATCTTCGGCGCGGCAGTACAGTTTAAACTTGCCTACATCAACCTCGGTTATTTTATTTTCTTCCGACAACACGCCGAAGATTTGTTTGCGTATTTCAGAAGTCAGCCCCCATATATTCAGCCATGCGTCAGACGGACGGTTCCACAGCAAGCCAACCGCGCCGATACGCCGTAAAACGCGCCACTTCTGATGCTCAAAATCGTCCGGCAGCGGGTCGGGTGCGTTCAGCAGTTCGGCGGGTATATGTTTTTCTGCAAGGTCATAATATCTGCGGGTGCCTTTTTTGTGATGCACGATTAAATCGCCCAAGCCGTACATTTGCTCCAGCACCGACCGCGACAATTTGTCGCCCGCGCTCCAGTTTATGCCCGACCACCATCGTGTGCCGCCGTCTAATTTAAAATCATCTGAATTTACCGCACCGTGTTTTTTTATATACGCGCGGAACTTTTCGATATGTTCTTTTATTTCGGGGTATTTTTCAAGGTTATCTCTCGCCGCGTTTCTGAACCGCTCGAAATATGCCCAGTATTCCGTTGGGATTATTGAAAGCTGTTTGTCCGGGTAATCAAACAATACCCTGTCCCGGTACAGCAGCTCGTCAAGCATTTCTTTTGTGAAGTCTTTTACCCGCGATTGCAGCGTGAGTTCCGCGTTTTTACCGCAGACGTCAACAGGGTCAAATTGAATACAGCCCGCCTGCCTGATATAATCCAGCGCGCCTTGTTTGCTTGTGAATTTATATTCGCCGAGCAAGCCTTGCTTAAGCAGTATAAACCGCCGCGCTTGCAAATCAGTCAATGCAATCATATTATTTCCCCATTCATAAATATTTAGCAAGGAAACCCGAAATTTAAATATTTACAAGAAAACCGCTCCTTGAAGCGGTTGTGTTTCGTTGTAATTTGCCCGCGCGAAAAATTATAGCGCTTATATATTAATACCATGCAACTGAATATCTTTCCGGCAAATTATCAATATCTGCCAGTTTTAATAATGTTGAACGGGCATGGCCTTGATACATTTTTAAAGTCTTATCATAAGAAGTCAGCACAGATTCTGTTATCTTTCTGCTTTGCACATCTATTTTTATATAACCTATTTCTTCGCTTGCTTCAGGAATATAATTGGCCTCAATAAATGGTTCATTTCTTTTTATATTTATTAATTTCAGCATAATATTTTTCAGCCTCCTCGCTATAGTTATATTTTTTGGTTGCAGTTGAATGTGCTTTGTCATGGGGTATTCCTTTTATTTCATACTCACGTTCTAATAATTCATGCCGTAAAAGAGTATAATCATGTGGCTTTATATCTTTTCCGTCTATTAATCTTTGCCACGATTGCGACATCATGTAGTCGGGAGCAAATCTATCGTATCTACCATCACCCAAGTTATGGTTATCAAAAAATATATATTCCTTTACTTTTTGAATATCGTCAACCGAAAACCCTGTATTTTTTGCAATTTTGCCAACATCTGTTTCCATTTTTCTGACAGATTCATAATATTGTATAGAATGTATATCCGCTTCATCACTAAAAGGATTCAACGCACCGCTTACCGCGCCTGATATATTTTCGTCCACTTTCTCACCGCCTGCACCTATTATACCATTTTCCGCAGAATTTGTCAAGTTATTTTCAGGTTTTTTATTTTTTTGCAGTTAAATATTACTTAAAAACATAATGTTTCTCCACAGGTTTCGTAACTTTCCACACGCAGGATAACCCCTGCGGAAACGTCACATAATCTCCCGCGCCGAAACTCACGCTCCCGCCGTCGTATGTTACCGTTACCTCACCCTGTGTCAGCAAACAGGTTTCCTCGCTGTCATAATGCCAGTTAAATTCGGACACGCCGCAGCCCCATGTCGGTTTCGTCAGCATATCAGCCTTTTCTGCTTCGCTTGGTTTTTTTACCGTAATCATAAAACCCTCTCTTTCGTTATTTATCGCTGTGGATAAATATTTATTTAATTTATCGTTTCAACCCGTTTTTAACAAATTCATACGCCTTGTTAAAGTTATAAACTAAATCGCCGCTGTCTGATATTCTGGTGTTTTCAATTGTTATCGAACCGGTATATTTTATGGATTTCAAAAACGAAAACACATAATCAAAATCTACCGTTCCAAAGGTTATAGGCGTGTTGTTGCCTAGAAATTTCTCCCAATTCATATGCCCGCCGCCGTAATCGGAGATATGCAAGTGACGCACGAGATTATTCTCCCATAAAAAGCTGCTTTCACACGTTTCTATGAGCGATTTATGAAACTCGGCATGTCTTACGTCAACGGTGAATTTAATGTCGCCGCCGTATAAATCCCACAGCTTTTTCATGTGTTCAAGCGGTTTGTGCGTGTTGCACACAACATTTTCTACGGTCAGCGTTAAATTATATTTGTCGGCGATTGCTTTCAATTTCGGAAAAGTTTTTATATTTATATCAATATTTTTATCGGAATCCTGCCCGCCCCAAAGGTGCAGTACAAGCAGTTCCACGCCGAACTTTACGGCGTATTTGCAGTTAAATTCAAATATATTAAAAGCGTTATCTATATCGCCGTGTCCGTTGCGGCTTATAAGCGTGCCTATTCGCTGGTTCATGTGCATAACGGGAAAGACTGCGCCGTTCTCTTTTGCTTGCAGTATAACTTTTACGGCAGCTTCAAATTCATCCTGACGGTCAGCGTAATAATCAGACATAAACGCTTCAAATCCCGGAAAAGCGACGTCGGGAATTATTTTTGTGAGAAGCGTATAGTCGTGGTTATTCCTGCTGTTTATAAATACTCCCGTCGAAAACAAGATAAGATTTTCACTCATGAAATCGCCTATTCCTTGGTTCTTTGATGTTATATTTTTTATATATTATAAACCTGTGCGCGGAGTTTTTGCAGATAATCGAGAGTTAATCCCGTTTCGTATTTTTTGTCGAGCTCGCCGCCTGTTGTGGATTTCCACGGACACGCGCAGGATACGCCGCCTTCATATCCGATGTCTTTTAAGACATTAAAAAGATTTATAAGAATCTCTTCGCGTCCGCCGACGTTAGGCTGAGCGCCGACGCCTCCTATATGAACGTGCAGGCATTTTTCGCTCTCGGTTCTGATATGGTCAAACGGCTGATTTAATGCTAAAAAATAATCTATATCTGCCATGACTTTTATATTTTTACCGCCGACGGCTTCTGCAATACGCAGTCCGTCAAGATAACGCGGGAACACCGTTTTTAGTCCCGCCATAGGTTCAAGCGCGATTAAAACGTCGTTTTCCTGAGCGTATTTGTCGAGCATTCTTAAATATTTAATTGTCTCGTCCTCACGCTGCGCGCGGTCTTTTTCGTCCTCGAGCGGGAAAAACATTCCGAAAACCCCGGCGATTTTAACGCCGATTTCTCTGCAGCGCTCCAACGAGCGGGAAGCCGCGAACTCGAGCTGTTTGAAATCCGCCATAGGTCCGCAGGCGTGCAGTCCGTAATTGTGTATAAAATGGCTGCACACGGGAATAGGCAGATTACATTCGGCTTGTATTTCAGCCTTTTTCTGCTGCCAGATGTAATCGCTCTGCATAGGGTCCATTTGAATACCGCAAGGAATTTCATAAAATTCATAACCTTCCGCTATTTCGGGAATATCGACGCCGTCGCCGAACAAAATACCGAGTTTAAACATAATTTTGACCTCCTGCATTAATTTATTTATTATTAATTATACCATGATTTTATAAAGATTACAATAGAATTTTTCAAAATAAAATTTGTTTGTAGACGGAAAATGGTGGGACACTTATATTTCCGGAAATGGTTTTCTTGTATATTATAAGTTTTACATTTTTCATCCAACTGCCTTTCAGGTAAAAGAAAACCGCTCCTTGAAGCGGTTGTATTTCGCTTTGGGTTTTACCGGTAAAATAATATGCACCCCGTTACATTGCGATCGCAGGTATGGTTGACAACACAACATTTGTCAAATTATTGACTAGCATCACGTGTGAGTCAAGTGACAATGACAATTTTTCTGTCAAGAACGCCGCCATACTATTATATATGTCATTGTATGATTTATATTTTTCGCCGGAACGCAGTTTTAAAATTTGCATTTGATAATCAAATTTCGAAAAATCAATGCCGCAATCATCTTCCAATCCATGCTCACCATAAAGTACAAATTCTATTTCAAAAATTCTGAACATATAATAATCTTCGTTAAATTCATTAATTTGTTTTTTTAATGTTATACCAAGCAATCCGCCTATTTCTTCCGCAATATTCTCTATATTGCCGCTATACTTTATGAATAAATCCAACATAATCGACCGCCTCCGCCTGCACCCATTATACCATTTTCCGCAGGATTTGTCAAGTTATTTATATTTTTATATTTATTTCAAAATACGACACACCGCCGCCGTTTTTTTGTGGTATCATTAGATATAAATAAATATACGCTTGGAGTTGTTATGAAAATAGAAAATCAACTGGAACAAATCGCAAAATCTTATGACAGGCATTTTATTGAATACCAAAAAAAAGACGCTCTTTCGTATGATAATCTGCCGGATTATATTACGAATAACCCGGATTATACATACTGGAAAAATGAAGCTGAAAACGGCTGGGAAAATAACAGGCGCATAGAATTAAAAGATTATTTATCACCTGCCCAAAACATGAATTTTATTCATCTTGGCTGTTCTATGAGCTTGAAAACCAAAGGATACGATAAATGGCCTTCAAAATATTTCGGCGTCGATATAAGCGGCGAAACCATTTCCGCTCTGTATTATTTTATCGGGAAAAATAATTTGGCAGTCGGTTCGCTGTATTGCGGAAGCGTGCATGACACGCCGTTCAGGGACAATTATTTTGATATTGGTGACTGTATTGGGGTGCTTGAATATTACAAAAAAGATTTTGTCTTAAAAGCGGTCAAAGAATTTCACCGTATATTGAAGCCCGGCGCTAAACTTGTGCTTGATATTCCCAATACGGAAAGCCCGAGCGGCAGAGCGATGATGCAAATTGAGGAATGTATGGGCCGGCCTGACAGATTTGATATGCTTCCGCAGGAATTTGAAGATATGATAAAAGATTATTTTGAAACAGACGATTCCGACAGGCTCCGCGCCGAAAAATGCGGCGAACCTCATATGGGTATGATGTATTTTTACTGCCTGAGATGCAAAAAATAAATCTTGAACTGAAACTTAACCCGTTTGCGCATCGGGGTAAAATTATTAAATTTATCAAAGGGTAAATCTTTAAATATGGAGGAGTAAAAACTATGGAAACATTACAAAAACGCAAAGACGCCGATAAACGGTACTTTTGGAGAGTTGAAGATATATTTGAAAACGATGCTCTGATGCAGGCTGAATACGACAGGCTTATGGAGCAAGTCCCGGAACTGAGCAAATACAAAGGCCGGCTGGCTGAAAGCGCGGGGGTCCTTTTAGAAGCTTTGAGATTTTTTGAAGGGTACGAACGCAGGCTGCATATGGCGTGGCTGTACGCGTCGCTTAAAGAATCGGAGGATTTAACAAACTCGTTCTACAAAGGACTCGGCGGCAAAATGTCGGTGCTGTATACAAAAGCCGAGGAAGCCCGCGCTTATTTTAATCCCGAAGTTCTTGAAATAAGCGAAGATACCCTGAACCGGTTTTATACACATGAACCGGAGCTTGAGCATTACAAGCATTATTTTGACAAACTGTTCAGGGAAAAACCGCACACGCTGTCTGTTCCGGAAGAAACGATTTTAGCCGCGGCGTCAAAATTATGCGGTGCCCCGTCTGAAATTTTTTCGATGCTCGAAAACGCCGACATGAAATTCGGCGTTGTAAAAAATAAGGACGGCGCCGAGCTTGAGCTCACTCTCGGCAGGTTTATCTCATATTTGGAGTCGCCCGACAGAACCCTGCGGGAGAACGCGTTTAATGCTTTATACGACGTATTTATCGCTCACAAACACGTGATCGCCGCCGCATATTCGGCGAGTGTGGACAAAGATATTTTTATCTCAAAATCAAGAAAATACAGCTCATGTATCGAGCAGTCGCTTTTTTATGACAATGTGCCGCTTGACGTGTACAAAAACTTGATTTCCGCCGTGCATGAAAACCTGCCGCATATGTATAAATATGTGGAACTGCGGAAAAAACGGCTGAACCTCAGCGAACTCCATATGTACGACATATATACGCCGATAGTCGCGGATATCGACACCGACATAAGTTACGAAGAAGCGTGTGAAACCGTGGTCAAAGCCCTTGCGCCGCTGGGCGGGGATTACGCCGCCGTTGTAAAAGAAAGTTTTGAGAAGGGCTGGATAGACGTTTATGAAAACGAGGGCAAACGCAGCGGCGCGTTCGCGGCGGGGGTGTATGATTCTCACCCTTATATACTGATGAACTACAGCGGCAAAATCTCGGATATGTTTACTTTAGCTCATGAAATCGGTCACGCGGTACACAGTTATTTTTCGGCAAAACACCAAAGTTTCACTTATTCCGATTACCCGATTTTCCTTGCTGAGGTAGCCTCGACTGTAAACGAAGCGCTGCTGATGGATTATCTTCTGAAAAATACGAAAGAAACCAAAATGAAAGAATACCTGCTGAATTATTATTTGGAGCAGTTCAGAGGGACGCTTTTCAGGCAGACGATGTTCGCGGAATTTGAAATGATAACGCATGAAACCGCGGAACAGGGCGAAACGCTGACTGTTGATTATCTGCAGGAAACTTATTACGGGCTTATAAAAAAATATTTCGGCGCCGGAATAACCGCCGATGAGAAGATAGCCTATGAATGGTCGCGCATACCGCATTTTTACAGCGCGTTCTATGTATACAAATACGCCACGGGATACTCGGCGGCAATAGCGTTTGCTAAAAAGATACTTGAAGAAGGCCAGCCCGCCGTTGATGCGTATAAAAACTTTTTAATGAGCGGCGGCGCGGATTATCCGCTTGAAATACTCAAAAAAGCGGGCGTCGATATGTCGTCGCCTGAACCCGTAAAAGACGCTTTAGGAGTGTTTGCGTCAATTGCAGCGCAGTTTGAAACATAAAAACAATTATAATTTTATATCTTTCATTTCATAGATTTTTTGGAGGGTATCAAGGTGCAGTATTTTACTTTCAGGCGACTCGGCAAACTTATACCATTCCACAAGCCTGTAACCCAAATTGGCAAGTATCATCTCGCGTATACAGTTGTCTGCTATGTGCGGTGTGTCCGCGTGTTCTGAAAAACCTCTGTAATACGCCGGGACGCACCTTTTATAATATTCAAGCATGTTTTCAACATCCGCTTCGTCCGCAATAAGGCTTGCGATATCCTCGCCCATATAACCCCAGCCGGAAGTGTCCCAGTCGATCAGTATAATTTTATTGTCTTTAAAAAATATATTTGTCACCCAAAAATCCCTGTGGCATAAAATTACCGGCAGTTTTTCAATACGGCTGAATATTTCCTCCGAATTTGTATCAAAATCGATGAGCATTTGGCATAAGTGCCGCGGCAGCCCGCAGTCGTCAGAGCGGATATAATCATACACTTCATGCCATGATTTGTAATGCAGGTAAAAATTTTTAAAATTCTCCGGTCTGCTTAAATTGGGGAGTTCGCTTAAAATATTTGGTTTTTCGGCATATAATCTGCCTTGAAACCGCCCTAATTCATAAGCGGCGCACTCATACATCTCACCGCTTAAATCCAGTCCCGAAACCCCGTCTGCATATTCAAGCCAAAGCTGCCATTCGTCGCCGTTCTCGTTCATTTCGGCATGATAACATTCCGGCCAGCGCAGCGAATCCGTGAAAGTTTCGCGGAAATTTGACGCATAAAAATCATATTCCCTGCGCCATGAGCCCGGGTCGCCGAAACGCTCCCATTTGCGCTGGATTTTTAACACGAGGTTATAATCAAGTTTTTTGCCCTCTGAGGTTTCGGCGGTTCCGGAGATATGCCGCACATCGCCCACCGTTCCGCCGGTTAAATCTGTTGTTTTACAATCGGCGCCGGTTATATCCGCGCCAAGCATTTTGGTCAGGACCGATATAAAGGTTTCCTGTTTCATGCTCTCTTATGCCTTTCTGTTAATTTTTATTATAGCTTCTACTATATCACAAACCATATAAAAAAGTCAAGGTAATTTTTAATTTATAATCATTTTTTACTTCAATGCAACGAATCATTGCTTTACAGCAGGGTTTTTTTATAGTATAATAAGATTTATAAATATTATACTGAAAGCGGGCGTGATTTTTATTGTTTGATATAATTAAATTCGGCGCATATATTTCAAACCTGCGGAAAAACGCTGATATGACGCAGTTTGAACTCGCTGACATTGTTAATGTGACGCGGCAGACAATATCAAAGTATGAGCGCGGCGAGAGTTTCCCGGAGATTAATATTCTGCTTAAAATCGCAGGGACACTCGGCGTATCGGCAGAAACTCTTATAAACGCAGGCGAGGCGGAACAAAATGAATCGGAGATTCTGCTGCAGAAATCGCTGCCTGAAACACTTGAAATAAACGAGGTTATAAATATCGCCCCTCTGGTTAAACCCAGCGTTTTGGATAAACTGATTGAGCCGCTGAAAAATCAGAAAATTGAAATATCGCATATTATTGCCTTATCAGAATATCTGAACGCGGAGAGCGTTGACGCGTTGATGGAGGAGACGGATTTAAATAAAATAACCCCTGAATTATTAAAATATTTAATCCCTTACCTGAACGAAGAATATAAAGCAACAATTTTCGGGCAAATAATCGACGGCAAATTAAACTGGAGTTTAATGGAGGTTTTATCGCGTTATATGGATGTATCCGCACTGCTTGAAAATATGTTTCTGGAAGGTTATGTTATACCCGATGACAACGGGGGATTTGTAAATGACTGAACAAAAACCGAAATATAATATTGTGCAGAACTGCGTTTATGTCATAAAAAATACGTGGAAACGGGATAAAACTATACTGCTTGTTATAACGGCGCAGATATTTTTGACAGTCGCAATATCGGTTACCGCGTTATTTTTGCCGCGAACCGTTGTAGCGCAGATAATTTCAGGCGTACAGATCAGCACGCTTGTTATTACAATTCTTGCGTTTACCGCCTTGACAGTGATACTGCAATCCTTAAAAAGTTATATTGATTCCGGCTTTGAATTCAGAAAATGGATATTCCGCACCAAAATCAGTTATGATATTTTGACAAAAACCATAGCTTCAGATTATGCCAACTTGGAAGATGATAAATTTTCCGAATTGCAGCATAAGTCTACCGACCAAACGCGCTATAATAACCGCTCAACAGAGCAGATATATAATACTTTTACAAATATCGGTACGAATTTGTGCGGTTTTATTATATACATAATGCTGCTTGTGTCAGTAAACCCGTTTGTTTTGCTGATAACCGCCGTAACGACAATTTTCGGGGTAGCAGCACGGCGGAAAGCAAATAAATGGCTGTATGAACATGATGCGGAACGGGGAAGATTAAACTGGCATTTATTTTACATAAACAACGGTATCGCCAGAGATTACACGACAGCGAAAGATATAAGGCTGTTTGCTATGACTGGCTGGATCAACGATATATATAAATCCACTATGAAACTCGCGTATGATTTTAACCGCCGTGCACAGGTAAAACAGCTTATCGCAGATATAATTGACTGCACAGCGGCGGTAATACGCGAGGGGATAGCTTATGCGTATTTAATTTGGCAGGTATTATATTCCGGGCTTGCAATAGACGAATTTGTGCTGATGTTTGCGGCAATCGGGGGATTTTCCGGCTGGATTGCAGGCATATTAAATAATTATTCCGAATTGTATATGCACAGCTTAAATTATTGCAGGATACGCGAATTTCTCAATTACCCGAACAAATTTAAATATGAAGACGGCGAACCTATTGCGCCGGAAAAATATAAAGGTTATGCTTTTGAACTGCGCGGCGTGAGTTTTTGTTACAACGGCGCGGAAGAAAATACGCTGGAGAATATTAATTTAAATATAAAAGCGGGAGAAAAATTAGCCGTGGTGGGGCTGAACGGCGCGGGGAAAACTACGCTTGTCAAGCTGTTATGCGGATTTTATGACCCGACAGAAGGCGAAATACTGCTGAACGGGGTTGATATACGCGAATATAACAGAGTTCAGTATTATAATTTATTCACGGCGGTATTTCAGGATTTTAATATCCTGCCATTGTCAATAGCCGAGAATATATCGCAGCTGCCTGACGGTGAGTTTAATACAGATAAAATTGCAGATTGTCTTGAACTCGCAGACCTTGCCGGAAAAATAAACTCGCTCCCGAACGGCGCGGCTTCACTGCTTGAAAAGTATGTAAATGACGACGCAGTACAGTTTTCCGGCGGCGAAATGCAGAAGCTGATGCTTGCCCGCGCGCTTTATAAAGATTCGCCGGTTATGATTCTGGACGAGCCGACAGCGGCGCTTGACCCGATCGCCGAAGATAAATTATATAACAGGTATAACGAATTGTCAGCCGGGAAAACATCCGTATATATTTCACACCGACTTGCTTCAACAAGATTCTGCGACAGGATTATATTTATAGACAACAAGAAAATTGCAGAAATCGGCACACATGACGAACTTTTAAAATCAGGCGGTAAATATGCCGATTTATTTGAAATCCAGAGCAAATATTACAGAGAGGGGATTGAATTTTAGTGACAGAATTAAATAAAACTAAATTTACCGTGAGGCAGCATATTAAAGTTGTATCACGCGGACTTAAAATATTGGCGTCAGTTCCGCAGACGGTTATGATTTTAAAAATATTTCAGGCTGTTTTTAACGCGGCTGTTCCGTTTATAAATATATATTTTTCCGCGCAGATATTGAATGAGCTTGTAGGTGCGCGAGTCCAAAACAGGCTTATTTTTCTTGTAATATTAACGATAGGGCTTAATCTCGCGGCTATGCTTATAAAGAGCGTTATAACGCGCTGGACTGAATACCGCGGGACTGACGTATTGAACGGACTGCTTAAAATATATTCGGACAAGCTGTTTGCTATGGATTATGCGAACATAGAAAATCCTGAAGTTCAGCGGGAGTTTGCGGAAATTCGCCGGTACCATTTTAATACAAAATTTGGACTGCCGTATGTTTTGGGGACATATAACGAGATAGTATCAAGTATAATCCCGATTATTTTGTCTGTAACTATGGCATTTTCGCTGTTTACGTTTAAAGTTCCCGAAGATTCGCAGTTTGTATATCTTAATTCGCCAATCGCTGTTATAACTGTTATATTGATTTTATGCTGTTCGATTTTTATCTCGCCTTATTTATCTATGATTGGCGGTAAAATATGGGCTCAAACAGCTGAAGACGCCAATAAAGGCAAACGGCTGTTTTACTTTTATTTTTTTGATATGCTCGATCAAAAAGAAAGAGCGAAAGATATGAGAATATATAATCAAAAGCGGATTATCGACAAAAGCGCGGCGGATTTTTTTGATTTCCAATTCGGCACATGGGAAAAATGCGCGAAATATAATGCTGCATTTATTTCAGCAAGCACGGTGGTATCATATCTGTCAAACGGGCTTATATATTTATTTGTCGCGCTGAAAGCCTATGCGGGAGCATTCGGCGTAGGCGGCATTGTGCAGTATGTCGGCGCGATAACTCTGTTTGGCAGAGCCGCTGCGTTGTTTTTCACAAATATCGGCGGGCTTGCGAATAATACCGCGTTTTTGGATAAAATTATTAAGTTTCTTGACACACCCGACAGAAAATATCAAGGTACTTTGAGCATCGAAAAAAATGATACAAACGATTATGAGATAGAGTTTAAAAACGTGAGTTTTAAATATCCCGGAAACAAGGATTACGCGCTTAAAAATGTATCATTTAAATTCAATACCGGTCAGAGAATGGCGGTTGTAGGCATGAACGGAAGCGGTAAAACCACGATGATAAAACTGCTTTGCAGGTTATATGACCCGGCGGAGGGCGAGATTACGCTGAATGGGATTGACATAAAAAGCTATGATTATGATGAGTATATATCACTTTTCAGCGTTGTATTTCAGGATTTTCAGTTATTACGGTACACACTCGCGCAGAATATCGCGGCAAGCGTAGACTATGACAGCGAAAAAATAACGGAAATATTGGCAAAATGCGGTTTTGCTTCACGGCTTGCCGGTATGCCGAGAGGTTTGGAAACGCATCTTGATGTGGATTTTGCGGGCGTCGGCACAGGCGTGGAAGTTTCAAGCGGCGAAGCGCAGAAGATTGCGCTTGCGCGGGCGTTGTATAAAGACGCGCCGTTTATAGTGCTGGACGAGCCTACAGCCGCGCTTGACCCGATTGCGGAGTTTGAGATTTACTCGAAATTTAACGAAATTGTGGAAAATAAAACGGCGGTATATATTTCGCACAGGCTCTCAAGCTGCCGGTTCTGCGATGATATAACGGTATTCCACGAGGGAAAACTTATACAGCGGGGCAGTCATGATGAGCTGATTGCTGATGAGAGCGGGAAGTATCACGAGTTATGGAACGCGCAGGCGCAGTATTACGGGGCGACAAGTTAGTCGCTTCTAATTTTACATTAAAAATTGTTTTTTACTTATATGTTGATTTATTTATTGATATGTGATATAATATTTCATAGCGTGGTGAGTTTATATTAACGG
>Ga0099364_10010327_pt1 | contig 12848 bp, 17 predicted proteins | sample TergutTh196P3_FD_73070 | JGI IMG/M metagenome (GOLD analysis project Ga0099364, IMG submission 73070) | Microcerotermes parvus P3 segment gut microbial communities from Pointe-Noire, Republic of the Congo - Th196 P3 | ecosystem: Host-associated > Arthropoda: Insects > Digestive system > Gut ...
GAGGTTTTGAACGCTTTTCTTATATCGGGTGAAGTTTTTTGAAAAAATTTGTAACATATCATTGACAAACGTACACTAATTTAGTAATACACTTTAATTATATAACGGCAGGTTTGAAAAAGATTAGACAAACTTGTCGATTGTCTCGAAATTCCCAAAAGTACAACCCTCGAAAATATTTTTCGAGGGTTTTATATTTTTTACGACATTTTTCGCACATTTCGATTACTCCTTGCATAGTATATATCAGTGGAGATTAGCAAAAGCTGTCGAAACTACAATAATAGCGAAAGCGAGGGAAATTTAATGGCTTGTTACAACAACGAATGTCAAGGCGGAGGTTGCGGCGGTGGCTGCGGCGGGATTGAGAACCGCGTAATTGAAAACCGCGTAGGCGGTGGTTGCGGGAGCGGCGGATGCGGCGGAGGTTGCGGTGACGAACATCGCGAGTACAGCTGTAGAAATGACAGACAGGTAGTAAAACACCACGACGTAGTCAAGCACAGACACGACATTATCCATGAGTATGATGTTGTGGACAGACACGACTACCACTACTACGACGTCGTCACTAACCGCGTCGAAAACAGACATCACGACCACAGACATTACCACCCGCATTATTGCGAGGGCGAAGGTTGCGGCGATAATCCCGTGCCTATTCCCGGCCCCTGCGTAAATTGCGAAGGCTAAATTTCCATACCCCTCAGCAGGAAGCGGCGGGTACGGCTCTAACGGCTGTCCCCGCCGGCTTCTAATGAGCTTATTCAACAATAGGGCGCGTGCAGATTGCCGAGCGAATTTTTCGTCATACAAGGCAAATTTTTGAGTAATGCTTTGTGCATTGCTCAAAAATTTAACGCAGTATGGCGGAAAATGCGCCGGCAAGATGCGCGCGAACTATTGTTGAATATGCTCTACTTTTTTGAGTAGGTCACACAACGGTAAAATTAATATGCCGAGTGCCAAATTACATGCGGCGTGCAAAATATCATACGAGAACCCCGCCGCAACCCACGCCAACGCGCCTTGCCACGTCCGCACCCCGAACATAAATGCACCGATTGGCATACTGAGCAACCCCAAAGCCAAGCCGTGTAACCCCAAAAGCAGCATATACAGCGGCACTTGCAGTTTTCGCGGCAGTTTTGCCGAAACTTTTCCCGCGAGCATGAAGCTCGCCCAAAGCGGCAACCAAATGTACAAGTAGGCGAACCAAAAGACCCCGAAACTCCCGTAAATGCCCTCGAGAAGTACATAAACGTAGAGCGGGATTAGGGCACGGGTTTTGTAGGTGAGGGTGAACGCCGCAATGAAAAGCCCGACCAATTGAAGATACGGGACGTACGCCAAAATCACTCGAGAAGCGAACAAAACGCTCCCGAGCATGGCGAATACCGTCAAATCTCTAAGCCGCTGTGTAGATGAGCGCATAAATTTTTCCTTCTTCCACATCGGTTGAATCCATGCCGGAGAGGGCCATTTCGCCGTTGATGTGAAACGCCCACCAGTAGCCGTCTTCGGCGTAATCGGCGCGGATGCCGTTGACAACAGTCGCGAAACTTTTGTCGTCGATAATTCCCACCTCAAACAAAGCCGCGCCGACCGTGGCTTCGTCGGTACTGACCGCCCAGACTGACGTACTTTCAGTGGTGTGAATAACTTCAAACCTGAAGGTCGTCCCGCCGGTCCCTATGGGCGTTGCGGGGATTTCGGAGGTGTCAATTTCAGCGGTGTCCCCGAGGGCGCAGGCGGTGAATAGAATCAATGTGACTAATAAAATTATAAGAATCTTTTTCATTTTCCCTACCTTTATTAAATATTCAATGCGGGCGAACAGAGTTCGCCCCTACAATATGCGGGCTTACGGCGTTTCATGAACGCAATATGTAGGGGTGATTTCCAATCGCCCGCGATTCGTTTAATAATCGTGCAGTTTTATTATACTTTAATTTGACAAGAAAGTCAAGCTATGTTATAATAAAAATATGAGTATTAGATTTATTATTATTTTTGTGTTGCTACTTATGTCGGCGTTCTTCTCGGCGTGCGAGACTGCGCTGACCTCGGTCTCGCGGATTAAGCTCAAATACAAGGCCGAGCAAGGCTCACACCGGGCAAAAAAAGCCCTTGCCGTACTCGAAAAGTACGACAAAACCCTCTCGACGCTTTTAATTGGCAACAATGTAGTCAACATCGCAATCGCCTCGATTGTCACGGTGATGATACTGACATTGTTGCCGGACGAGGCCGCCGAGCGGTACGGCGTCATCATCTCAACCGCCGTTGTAACGGCGTTGACGCTGACTTTCAGCGAGGTTTTGCCGAAGACTATTGCGCGGATTCGTGCGGACGGATTCTGCTTGTTTTTCGGCGGATTTTTGTGGGTGTTCATTGCAGTGATGACGCCCTTTTCGGCGGTTTTTCTGCTAATTCAAAAAGGCATAAACACCGTATTCTCGAAAGGTGAGAAAGCGGTAAGCGTGACCGAGCAGGAGCTGATTCACTTCATCGACGAGGCCGAGGGCGAGGGGGTGCTGGAGGAGCAGGAGTCCAACTTAGTCAAAAGCGCGCTAATCTTCGACGAGACCACGGCCGGGCAGATACTTACGCCGCGTGTCAATATTGTCGCGGTGTCGGTCAACGAGGACATAAAAAAAGTCCGCGATTTGTTTTTGAGCGAGGGTTACTCGCGGATTCCCGTCTACGAAAAAACGATTGACAATATCGCGGGAACCCTGTATAACAAAGACTTTATGCGGCGTCTTATTGCAGAAAATAATGGGACTTTTTCAATTAGGGAAATCATGAAAGACGCAATTTACGTCACTGCGCTGATGAAAATTTCCGAGGTTTTGAAACTTATGCAGAAGGAAAAACTTCATCTTGCCGTGGTGGTTGACCAGTACGGCGGGACGGCGGGATTGGTGACTTTGGAGGACATTTTGGAGGAGTTAGTCGGCGAAATTTGGGACGAGGGAGATGAAGTTTCATCACCAATAATTTTCACCGCCGACAATATTTTCGAGGCGTCCGGCGAGTTGTCAATTAATGATTTCAATCGCTATTTTAAGAAGCGTGAAATGGACTTTTTCATCGACCCCGAAAGCGACAGTTTCACAGTCGGCGGCTGGGTTTTCGAGCTGTTCGGAAAAATCCCCGACGAGCAAAATGTCACTGTAACCGAGCGATTCAGAATCACTGTTTTGTCACTCAAAAATAAGCGGATTCAGAAACTTAGATTTGAAATTTTAGAAACGTAGGGAGGCGGGTCGGCATGGGGGCGGTGCAGTGCACGGGGGTCTATGTCCGCGCAACCGCAGTGAATCGCAGTGCATTGCACCGCACGCACACACAAACCTATCATCTCCCACTACCTCGACATGAACCTTTCCCCTTGGCGACTTATAGGCTCAATATATATTAAAAGTCTATCCTCATAAGGGGTTCTTCTATCTACAAAATCTTTATGACGAGTGAGTTAAGCTTGAACGAGCGCAAAAGCGGGTCGTGCGATTCATCTGCGGTGGCGCGGACATAGACCCCCGTGCACTGCACCGCCCCCATGCCGACCCGCCGCGGTCGTCCCTACATATATTACCATGTTTTTTGAGGAAATTTAAGCACCATGAATTATTTTTACCTGATAATTTTATTCGCATCAGCCGCACTTCTAATCACCGATATGGTGCTGCGTTACATGGAAAAAATCGAGAGTTTCGGGGTCGAAAAAAAGCTGTTCAAGCTAACCGGAAGTACCATTCCGATTGAGAAATTTTTGCCTGAAAATCTCACTATGGCGGTGGTTTTTTTTCTAACTTTTGGGGCGGCGGGATTTTTTTTGGAGCTTGTCGGCGTGCGAATTATTTCACTGCCGATAGCGTTAATGGCGGGGTTTTTCGCCTGTTTCACGGTGCAATATTTTGCGGCTTCGACAATTGCGAAAGTGAAAAACAAGACACTTCCGAAAGGCGATGCCGCCGCGGATATACAGGGTTTTGCGTACGAGGAAATCGACGGCGCGGCAGGCGATTACGGCGTGGTTGAATTCCTATACAACGGCGTGGAATTTCACGCGCCGGCAGTCTCCGCAAACGGCACAAAAATCCCGAAATTCGAGAAAGTTGTAATTATTTTTGAGGAGAACGGGTTCTATTTTGTGCAGAGTATTTTGGAGGTTTTTGAGGCGTTAAATGAATAAAAAACAGCAGGGTTACTGCTGTTTTTTTTGTAAAGTTTCTTGCAATTCTGTAAGCCATTTAGGTAGATAATCGCCTTTAATTTTGAGGGTGAAATTAGTGTACCGGGCGACTTCTGCGAAGCCGTTTTCGTTGTCGTAAAAAGTCACCTCATCGCAGTAGGCAAGCACTTTCGCAAGCGACTCAAAGCGAGTAGAAAATCTACGCTCAACATCATCTTGCCGAATGTCGTGCCCGCCTTTTTCCACCCGATTTTTTATACGCTTGACACTTTCGTCGGAAGTGTCCAAACCGATATAAAAAAGACGTATAGAATAACCATTTTCTTTTGCGGTTTTGATGGTTTTTTCGGTGCGCCGTCCCGAAAGTGTAGTTTCTTGCGTGAATGACAAGTTTTTAGAAAAATATTCGTCGATTTTTTTAATGGCAGTCTTGCCCGCTTCAATCGCTGTAAAACCGCTGTCAGCGGCGATTTTGTCGGTGTCAATAATGTCGCCTAAATCGGTTCTTTCAGCCCTTAAAACCCCCGACAAACTTGACTTTCCGACGCCGTTTACTCCCGCGATAATCGTGTAAATTTTCATAGTTTTAATGTCCCTTTTATGAGTTAATATCCTCAATTTTTTCAATCCGCAGAGCATGCCTGCCGCCGTCAAATTCAGTGTCTAAAAAAACGTCCAACAACTCGCACGCCAACCCCGGCCCGATAATATTGTACCCGAAACAAATGACATTTGCGTCGTTGTGTTTGCGTGTAAATTTCGCCGAATAATAGTCGGCGCAGAGTGCGGCGCGAATCCCACGAAGCCTGTTCGCAGCTATAGAAATCCCGATTCCCGAACCGCAAATCAGCACACCTTTTGCGCCCTCAAAACTTAACACTTTTTTGCAAACTTCCCGCGCAATATCGGGATAATCGACCGCCTCGCCGTCACAACCGCAGTCGGTAAAAGTGATATTTTTTTCATTAAAATACTCGATAATTTTTTGCTTGAGCGGATAACCCGCGTGGTCCGAACCAATGTAAATCATAGTTTTTCACCATGCCCTTTCTGCACAATTATGCAATTAAAAAATTTGCTCCCCGCAATAAAATGATTTGTTTTCAAGGTTTTTTCCTTTCCCGTTCTGCCTGCGGTAAACGCAGGTACAGCGGCATTAATTCTTTCGCAGTTACAGCGTTTTCCGCGATTTCAGAACTCGCGGCAAGGCAGACTGACACTGCGTTTTGGTGGATTTGCGGGAGCGGCGCGAGGTGTAAATCTAACACGTTTTTTTCTACCTGCAAACTGTCAAAAAACAACTCCGCGCCATCTCCTACTATTAATATTTTGTCACTTTCAAATTGCATTAACTCACTCGCTAATTCCGCTGTAGAAGCGGCTCTGTCGGGGGTAAGGCGGGTGATTTTTTTGTCACTTATTCTGAAAAGCGCGTTGTAAAATTGCCCGCGCCGTGCGTCCATAACGCAACACGCAATGCACTCAAAACCCGCTAAATTATACCCGAGTGACAACAAAGTTGAAACGCCGCAAACCCGCTTGTCAAGCGCGAAAGCCATGCCTTTGATTGCTGAGACACTTATCCGCACACCCGTAAAAGAACCCGGCCCGTTCGCGACTGCAAAAGTGTCAATGTCATTTAGTGTAAGTTTTGCCGCCTTCAAAACGCTTTCGACGAGCGGCAGTAAAGTTTCGGAATGTGTCACTTTTGCGTTAACGCCGCCATAAGCGATTATAGTTTTTTCAACAGTGTCAAAAACCGCACAGGAAGCGGCTTTAGCGGTACTGTCAAGCCCGAGAATTAACATTAATTTCCCTCTCATTTTCACTGATTTTTCTAATTTTAATCTTGTAAAATTTTTCAAATTCTTTCTCTAAATCGGTGACATTTTCACTCCATTCAATGACAATTATTCCTTGGTTAATGTAATCAAAAAAACCGATTGCATAAAGGTCGTCAAAACTTGAAATTCTGTACAAATCGAAGTGGAAAAAGCGTTTTTCGGCGTAAAAATATTCATTTACAAGTGCGAAAGTCGGGCTGGTAATTTCTTCAATTACACCCAAAGCGCGCGCTACACCTTTTGTAAAATAAGTCTTGCCCGCGCCCGGTTCGCCATTCAGCAAAATCGCGCAATTATCCGCATTATTACAGGCAATTTCGCGCCCCAAAATCTCGCCCGCTTGTATAGTTTCTTCCACCGAACTTGACAAAATATTTCTGATTACTTGACAATTTCTACTTGACAAAATATGCTCCTTTTCGGCTCAAAAAAGCCCCGTAATATTTCCGTCGTCGTCAATGTCAATATTCGCGGCGGACGGGACTTTCGGCAGGCCCGGCATCGTCATTATGTCGCCGGTCACTGCCACCGCAAACCCTGCTCCCGCCGAGATTTTCACGTCGCGGACTGTTATTGTAAAGTTTCTTGGATGGCCGAGTTTTGTCGGGTCGTCTGACAACGAATATTGCGTTTTTGCAACACAAACAGGAACATTTCCGTATCCGTTTTTTTCAATTTCCGCAATAGATTTTTCCGCGGTTGTTTCAAATTTTACGCCGTCTGCGCGATAAATTTCGCGTGCAATTACATTAATTTTTTCCTTTAGTGACAAATTCAAATCGTATAAAGTTTTGAAGTTAGACGGTGAGTTTTCCACAGTTTCAATCACGGTTTTCGCCAGTGACACACCGCCTTCGCCGCCTTTTTCAAAGACTTCCGAAAGTGCGAATTTCACGCCTAAATCCTTGCAGAAACTTTCCAAAAATTCAAGTTCGGAAGCTGTATCAGTGCCAAAACGATTGATTGCAACCACGACGGGAACGCCGAATTTTTTAATGTTTTCAATGTGCACAGCGAGATTCACCGCGCCGTTTTTCAAAGCGTCAAGATTTTCTAAAACCAAGTCGGTTTTTGCAACGCCGCCGTTGTATTTTAACGCTCTTACAGTCGCGACTAAAACCGCGCAATCAGGCTTCAAACCTGCGAATCTGCACTTAATGTCGAAGAATTTTTCCGCGCCCAAATCCGAGCCAAAACCCGCTTCGGTAATTACAAAATCGCCAAGTTTCAGTGCCAATTTTGTCGCCCGAACCGAGTTGCAACCGTGTGCAATATTCGCGAACGGCCCGCCGTGAATTATCGCGGGAGTGTTTTCCAAAGTTTGCGCTAAATTAGGTTTCAGCGCGTGTTTGAGCAGTGCCGCCATCGCGCCTTCTGCTTGTAACTGACGCGCAAAAATCGGCTCATTATTGTAATTATAAGCGATTAAAATGTCACTAAGTCGTTTTTTCAAGTCCGCGATACTTTCAGCGAGGCACAAAATCGCCATAATTTCGCTCGCCACAGTGATGATAAACCCGTCCTGGCGCGGGATTCCGTCGATTTTGCCGCCCATGCCGATTACGGTATTTCGCAGGGCGCGGTCGTTCATGTCAAGGCAGCGTTTTATTTGGATTCGCCGCTGGTCAATTCCGAGCGGATTTCCCTGTTGCAAAGAGTTGTCAAGCAAGGCGCAGAGCAGATTATTCGCACTTGTAATCGCGTGCATATCGCCCGTAAAATGCAAGTTTATGTCCTCCATTGGCACCACTTGCGAGTACCCGCCGCCCGCCGCGCCGCCCTTGACCCCGAAAACAGGCCCAAGTGACGGCTCGCGCAAAGTCAAAACTGCTTTTTTTCCAACTTTCCAAAAACCCTGCGCTAAACCCACAGAAGTCGTGGTTTTACCCTCACCGGCGGGCGTTGGATTAATCGCAGTGACAAGTATAAGTTTACCGTTTTTGCCATTTTTGCAATTATTTACCCTGTCAAAAAGTTCATCTGAAACTTTCGCTTTATAGTGTCCAATCGGCTCAATTTCAGTGTCACTAACTCCCAACATTTGTGCAATTTCCGCAATTTTTTTCATCTTCGCACCACGCGCAATTTCAATGTCTGTCAGCATATTTCCGATTCTCCTTTTAAGTTTTTATAGTAATATAAAAAGTCGCAAAAATCATGCCCCTGCATAAGTGTTTTTGTCCGTTTTAGGCCGATATTCGGATTAAAACCCTCGGTTATGTACGGGTCACATTCGCAAAACATATAAAATGCCTCGTCTGTAATCCCGCAATGCCGCGCCAAATCGTGCAATCCGCAACGTGTACAGTTAACTTTTACGCCCGATTCAGTTTCACAAACTTGATACTCAAAACCCTCATTTTGCAGCGGTTTCCAAAGCAGTTTTATTAAATCGTGAATGGTGTTACTCGCGTTGTCGGCGGCGATTTTTCTCCACGTGTCAAACGCCTGTTCGCCCCTTTGTTTGACGACAATTGCATAAGTTTCTTCGCCGAAATTTTTTCTAAATGCGCGTATAAGTTTTGCTGTTTCGGTGAAGTGATAAATACGAAAATTCTGCTCCGCTGTGAGGTTTTGTGACATTGTAATTTCTCCTGTAAAGTAGTATGCAAAAGTATCACGCAAAACGCCCTGTATACTTTGTATCGCCGTAGAATTTGCTTGCGATTTTGCTGTTTTTATTAAACTTTCTGAAGTAGTAATAACCGTCGCAAAAGCCGCGTGTTTGCTGCTCTTTGAAGTAAGCGGCGACTTCCGCGAAATTCTTGTGGTCGTGTTTACCGTAAAAATAATTGTTAGGGTAACGCTTCTCAAACAGCTTAAATCCGCTGTTTATGGCGGTTTTGAAAGAGGCGGGATTGTCGGTGTCCATGGTGACCGCAATAAAATCAAGTGACAGTTTGTCTAAAAAGTAGTCCGAGGCAGCCTTTCCCGCTTCCGAAGCGTATCCGCGCCCTGTAAAGTTGCTGTTCATCATCCAACCGATTTCGGGTTCGTAGAGATATTCGCTCATGCCGGTAGTCACTGCGCCGATAATTTCACCGGTTTCTTTCAGGCAAATCGCGTAGTATTTTGCACCTGTGAAAGGCTCTATTTTCATGGTTTTAATGCAGTTTCGCGCATCGGAAATTCCCGCATCGCGCCCTATAAATTCCGGATCGTACTTCAAAACTTGCTCGTCGTTTTTTATTTTCAGCAAAGCCGCGGCATCTTCCGCCGCAAACTCGCGGATAATCAGTCTTTCGGTTGTAATTTTCATGGCGTTGTCAAGTTCACTCATTTTCTACCCCCAATTTAATTTAGCCAACGCCGCTTGAAACTCGCTTTGTTGCTGTTCAAATTCAGGCTTCCCGACTACGCCATTAACCGACATCAGCGCGAACCACGCATACAGCACATTTTCATGTGCAAAATATATGTCAATTTCCCCGTGCGACGGTGTATAGTTTTCGATGAAAACTTGCAAAAGTTCATCGGCTGTTTTGCGCGGGTATCTTTGGTGCAGTAGTAATTTCAAACGTGAAATTTCGCATACCCACGGCAAGGCATAAACGCAGTCCCAGTCAATAAGCGTGAGGTTATTTTCGTCGTCGATTATGATGTTTTTCTTGGCCAAATCTATATGGCAAATTGTCGGCGGCAACGCGTCACATGGTTTTAATGTTTCCTCGAATTTCAGCATTAATTTATCTAACGTTTCTTCGGAATAAACCACGCCCCGCAGATTCTCATTCACGTCTTGCCACCCGGCAAATTCGCTGAAAGTTTCACACCCCGCCACGCCCTCGCCGAGATACCCGTAACCGACCAACGGAATCGTATGCGTACGGCTCATCAGCTCGCCCAATCCCGCATACAGAGCGCGTTCATCGTCTATCGTCATTGCCAACAAATCGGCCGATTTGCCCGGCAAAAATCGCTCAATTAAGTAACTTTTTGTGTAGTCATTTTCATCGCGGTGGTAGACAATCAACTCTGCATGCGGGATATTATATTCGGTCAATTTTGCCTCGACAAATGGCACTTTTCCGGCCTCCGGCCACCCGGAAGTGTACCGCTTGAAAATGTACGAACCGTCCCCTGTATCAACGCGGTAGACAGTGTTTATGGCTTCGCTTTCCATTCGTTTAATTGACAAAATGGGGGCAGAAATATGTTGTCTAAATGTCATTATGGTGTTGTCAAGTTCATTCATTTTTCTACTCCTTTTGTCAAGTAAAACAACTTCAATAAATTAATATATTCCATAACATTTTCCGCATTAGGTTTTTCAAACATAAAAGCACAGTCGGTACATTTAGTGTACATTTTTCCGTCTATCATATATACTTTTTTGCGATTACAATTCACTTTACAATCGTGGCAAATACTATGATTATCTATGAACGGCGTCTTGATAAAATCGGGCGCGTTTTCTATATAAGTTTTATGTTTATTTATATTCGTGAAATACAGCCGCAAAGCAATCCCCAAGCCGTTTCCACCCCACCGTGCGGCGATTTTTTCATCCCCGTCTCGAATATAAATTCGCGCGATAATTTTCTTAGTTTTGAGCCCTAATTTATAGTACTCAATCTTATATTTTCCAAAAACAACATAGTCCTGTATGCCGCTATTTACATAGCCGATTTTTGCCATCTCATCGTTAAATGAGACAATAAATTTCTTCTCGTTTTCATTAAGAAAGTTATATTTTTCTAACAATAAATCGTTCATTTTCTACTCCCGTTCCAAAAACATCTCCGCTTGCCTAATCCAGTGGCGAAAACACTCCAACTCCGCTTGCCCATGTGCAAACTTGCTCACATTAGCAAGCCAGCGCAAATTAGCGAGTGACTTATAAAAATCAAAATCATCATAAACGCTTGAATTTAACTTAGCATACTCGAGCAAGAATTTTTCCGCAAACTCCCGAAATCCACTGCGCGACATGAGCATAAAAGTCCACGCCACATCGAACCGAAAATCCCCTTGAGACAGCGGCAAATCGGCGGCATAAAGCCTTTCGTCAGTGTCAACTAAAACATTCCACGGGTGATAATCACGATGAATAAAACACGGCGTTTTCACCGCAATATTTACCGACCGCGATTCAAGTTTTTCAAGTGCCGAAAAATAATTTTTCAGCTGCTTTTCTTTCAAAATATTTTTTATTTCGGCAAGTTCATTTTCGATAAAATTAATGTTGTACGAATTAACATCTAAAACGTGTAAATCATAAAGTAATTTTGTAAATTTGTCAAGTAAATCGTGCCGTGTTGCGGTGTCAGTTGCTTGATAAAAATCCCACAAAACCCCGTTATTTATATACTGCATATACATTTCGTCGGCGGTTTTGTGGAGCGGCTTCGGCACGCTGTAGCCTTTGCCATGCAGGAACACAAGCGCGTTCCACTCTGCGTCCAAATCGACAGTAGGATTATTCGCGTAAGACTTGCGAATAGACCGCGCGCCGTCCGCAGTTTCGATTAAATGTATATCGCCCGCAAATCCGCCGTCTAATTTTCTAATTATTTTCAAATTTCCACCCTCAAAAAACCGCATGGCAACTTACTTTGTAGGTTTGTCAAAAATATTCATAAACATACCAATTATAAAAGATACAGTACCTAAAAAGCAACCGTAATCCACTATAAAAGGTAATATTTTCAAGTAAATCGGTGCGCCCAAAAAATGCAAAGCAAGATAAACAAATAACCCGCCAATGATAGGAATGAACGGCTCTCCGAGCCTTTGGTCGCGTTCCTCTTGTGACATTTTCGGTATCACAACCCACGCAAAATAGCGTGTGTACCAATTCAAAATGATAATTAACAACCCGATTATGCCCAATATGCCTAAAATAACTCCCATAAGTCTAAATTTCCACCCCGAAAAACCGCATAGCATTCTCGTTACAAACCCGCACAATTTCATCAACCGTGCAATTTTTGACCTCCGCAATTTTCTGCGCGGTGTACTTCATCATGCCGCTATCACAGCGTTTTCCGCGGAATGGCGGCGGCGCAAGATACGGGCAGTCGGTCTCGAGCAAGAGCAGTTCAAGCGGCACGGCTTTGCAGGCCTCAATTGCGCGCTCAGTCTTCTTTTCAAAGGCGATTGCGCCGGTAAAGCTGATGTGTACGCCTAAGTCACAAAGGAGTTTCGCCGCCTCGCCGTCCTCGGAAAAGCAGTGGCAGACGGCCTTTCGCGATGAATCTGCTTGCATATACTCCCGCAAAATCTCGTAAGCATCGGCGAAGGCTTCACGCGAGTGTATAATCACGGGCAGATTCAGCCGCGCCGCAAGTGCCAGTTGTTCGCGGAAAATTTTCTGCTGTATCACCTTATTATACTCGCGAAAATATTCCAAGCCGATTTCGCCGAGCGCAACGACCTTGGGGCTTTGGCTTAAATTTTCAAGGGCTTGCAAGTAGTCATCCGGTAGGCTTTCAACGTCCTGCGGGTGAATCCCGACAGCCGCGAAAATTTTCTCGTTCGGGTACTTTTCGGCGAGGGCTACCGCCTTTTGGCTGCGTTCAAGAGTACAGCCGATTGCGACAAAGCCGGCGACGTTGTCACTGAGCAACTGCTCAATCAGCTCGTAGCGGTCGGCGTCGTAGGCGCGGTCGTCGTAGTGTGTATGGGTGTCGAAAATTTTCATGAGGCCTCCTAATTTTATTATACAATAAATTTTTGGGTTTGTAAAGGGGGATTTTGCGGACACCATATATGGTGTGTAGGATTACAATAGAAGTGTTACACTCCACAAAAAAAGAATAGCGGAAAAAGGAAACCTGTGTTACAGTTATAGTTGCTAAACA
>Ga0099364_10010328_pt1 | contig 12848 bp, 8 predicted proteins | sample TergutTh196P3_FD_73070 | JGI IMG/M metagenome (GOLD analysis project Ga0099364, IMG submission 73070) | Microcerotermes parvus P3 segment gut microbial communities from Pointe-Noire, Republic of the Congo - Th196 P3 | ecosystem: Host-associated > Arthropoda: Insects > Digestive system > Gut ...
TTCCGAAACCCAGGGCTGCGGCGCTTGCGCGCCTTACCCTGGGCTGACATCCTACGGCCTTTCAGGCCGTTGGAACGCGGGCTTCCGCCCGCTTTTATATTAACACCCTGGGCTGTTATGCGTCGGCCTTTCAGACCGTTGGAATGCGGGAAGTACCGGTTTTTCTTAGAAGTTGGACGGTGTTAGTATGAGTTTTCAAAAAGGTGACCATATCGCATTGCCGAATGCAACACTAAGCACGTATCTTGAAAGTGGTAAGTTCAAAATTACGTATGGAGTGTTACAACGACACTCCCATTTTTTGTAAACATTCTATTTGTAAACATTCTACTGGAAAAGCTGTCTTTTCAAATCCTCTACTTCGTCAGCGGTCAGACCGGTATACTTCATTATTTTTTCGACAGGCTCTCCGCCTAACAGCATGTTTCGGGCAACCTCTAACATTTGCGGGATTGAGAAGTAGAATTACGAGGAGTGATTTCATGGAACCGGCAAAAAAACTTGATGAGCGATACACCTATGCGGATTACAACGCATGGCCCGAAGACGAGCGCTGGGAACTTATTGATGGCATTGCTTATGCAATGGCGCCGTCTCCGTCGTTTGTGCATCAAAGCGTCAGCAAGAAGATTTTCAGGCAGTTGGATTCGTTTTTGCAGGGGAAGCCGTGCGAAGCATTCTACGCGCCGTTCGATGTGCGGCTGAATGCGGACGGAAAGGATGATACAGTGGTACAGCCGGATATACTCGTTGTCTGCGACCGCTCAAAACTGGATGACAGAGGCTGCGTCGGCGCGCCCGACATGGTTGTTGAAATACTTTCGCGGTCCACGGAACGACATGACAGGTTAATAAAATTCAATATATATCAAAATGCCGGCGTGCGTGAATATTGGATAATCGATCCGGACACCAGAACGGTACAGGTCAACATACTCGAAAACGGAAAATATGTTGTAACTATGTACGGCGACGCCGACGCCGCGCCGGTTTTTGTATTGGACGGTTGTACCGTCAACCTGCGGGAAGTTTTTGAAGAATAATCCCGGATTCCGAAGTTGAGCCTGGGAACGCGGGCGTCTCGCCCGCAAATTACCCGTTAAATAATGGTGAAGTTATTGAAGAAGAAGAATTTGTAGAATTTTTAAGTAATCTGCGATAGAGGAAAAGGAAGTAAAAAAATGCGTTATATCACTGGTGTACACGCCTTGAATTTACCCTGCTCACTTCTAACGTGCGGCGACTGGCACTGCTCTGCCTTGAAGTGGAAAAATATTACATTCCGCGACAGCAAGGATAGCTTTTATGGGGATTACGGTATTGAACAAGCAAAAGCTATCCCGGAACACGAGGGGACATATGCAGTCGCTAATCATATCAGGGCTTTGTTAGACTTATTGGAAATGGGGAATTTTAGTACGGCGCAGGGAATGAATCGAGATTTCATCGGCAATGATGATTATACAGATGAAGTCTTTGATAAAGTTGCACTGTTAAAGAATTTACCGCATTGGAGCAATATTGACAACTTTATGGGGCGAGAATACTACCGCAAATGGCTTGATTACAAAAAGCAGACGGGATTATGCATATTAAAGCACATTGCAAATCCCGAAGATTGGAGAAAACAACACGGAGACGTGATTGCCGATTTCATGAAGTATTTGAATGATAAAACAAGTACTTTTGTATTAAAGGGTGGAACCGCTCTATACCTATGCTATCGACTTGATAGATTTTCAGAGGATATTGATTTAGATGGTAGGGAAAAAAGGCTTACAACGTTTGTAAAAGGGTTTTGCGAGAAAAACGGCTATTCGTACAGGGTAGCTAAAGATACGGCTATGGTTGAAAGCTGCTTTGTAAATTACGGAATCGTCGAAAGGCCGCTTAAAATCGAGGCGTCATACCGGCGCAGGGAAATACCATCCGAAGAAACCGAAGTAGTAAATGGTATAAGGGTTTACGACATAGACTCGCTTTGTGTGTCAAAAACAAATGCATACTCCGGGCGTGATAAAATTCGTGATGTGTATGATGTTGCGTTTATCTGCAATAACTATTACGGCTCGCTTTCACCGCAAACTGTCGCTTTGCTACGTAACGCGGTCGGATATAAAGGTATTGAACACTTTGACTATGTTGTGAGTAGCCAACCGGATGAATTAATAGACAGTGATAAGCTGGCGTCGGATTTTCTTAAAATGTATGACCGTCTTGGTCTTTTACTTGACGAAAATGAGAAGATTCTCATTAAACGACTTTCAAAAAGCCAATTTGGGATTTTCGATTGTTATAGAAAATGCCTTGACAAACGATAGCAAATATGCTATTGTGATAACGAGGCGATTAAAATGGAAAATAAAAAATACACAGTTGTATTCTATTAAAGATCGTAACGATAATGCACCAATAGTGGAATATATTGATAATTTACGAATGAGGTCATGCACCAACAAAAATGCAAAAATTAATTTTAATAAAATCATTGCGTACATAGATTTACTTGAAAAAAAAGGTGCGGGAATCTGTGAACCGTGGGCAAAGCACTTAGACGGCGATATATGGGAGTTGAGACCACTTAGAAATAGGATTCTATACGCGCATTATAAAAACAATGAGTTTATTCTTTTGCACTATTTTATTAAAAAGACACAAAAGTTACCGAGAAAAGAGCTTGAACAAGCAAAGCGAAACCTGGCGGATTATAAAGAAAGGGAGAAACAATGAAACTTATTTGGGAAGAGTACCGAAAGACTTTAAACTTGACGCCGGAAGAAGAAGCCGCTATTGAGCTTGAAAGATCGCTTATAGAAGCGGTTATTGAAGCACGAGAAAGTAAAGGATTATCACAACAGCAGTTGTCTGAATTATGTGGAGTGAAACAACCGTCTATTGCACGATTGGAAAGAGCGGTACATTCACCACAGGTTAATAGTATTATTCGAATACTACAGCCGCTAGGGTATACTCTTGCGGTTGTTAAAAACCCCGTTGCTCGGCGATCAACAAGCCTCGGATAACTTGGTACGTAGGTTGTCCAAACTGGACACCTGAACGAACCCCGCATAAACAGCGGCTAAAAATATGAAATTATATGTTAGAAATAATTAGGAACATTTTGAGAAAAAAACGGATAGGGCGGATAAGCTGCATTTTCGATCGTACCCTCCGGTATTGAACTCCGCCCGCTTTTATATTAAACCCCGGGTTGTTATGCGTCGGCCTTTCAGGCCTAAAAAAAGCGCTTTAACTTCGGAATCCGGGATTAACGGCCACGCCCGATTGCGCCCCCTCGTGACGAAACCCTATGAATATCCGGGTTAATCCGGCTTCCTTCGCTCTATATCCCCATTAACCAGTTAATCACATTCAGCTTGCGAATACCGTCGTAGCTATCGCCGGTAAACGCGTCCATAGTGATCAGATATTTCGCGTTGCTGTCTTTGATTGCGCGTAACGGAGCTAATTCACGCTCAAGAGTTGCGCCGTCCATTGCCGTCCAGGCGACCTGGAAATAGCTTTTATAGCCGTTTTTGTCTATTTGAACAAAATCAACTTCTTTACCGTTTGATTTACCCGTGTATAGCCTGTCTGAGCGGCGCAGAAGTTCGAGGTATACCACATTCTCCAGATTATGCCCGTAGTCGGCGTTCTCGCTCCCCAGGATGGCTCTTTTGAAACCCAGGTCTGCAGCATAATATTTTTCGCCGGTAGTCAGTATGTTTTTTCCCTTAACGTCATAACGGCGGCATTTGTAAAACAGGTATGATACGGAAAGGGCGTCTATGTAGTTGTCCACCGTGTTTCTCGATACGGCGACGTTATTTGCTTTTAAGGCATTTGTTATGTTGTTCGCGGAAACCGGGCTGCCCGTGGAGTTAAGCAAAAACCTTAGAACCCGCTCGAAGTGGTTGTTTTTGTGCCACTTAAATCTAAACAAAACGTCTTTTTCGACTATGCTTTCAAAAACGTCTTTTATATATTGCGTACGCAGCATTTCCGGCATACCGGTAATCCCCGGCATACCGCCGAAACGAAGATATTCGCTGAAAACAGTATCAGGACGGCTTTTGTCCTGCTTCGATTCCATAAACTCACTGAATGAAAAAGGCAGAACATGTATTTGTACGTATCTGCCCGTCAAAAGCGTTGACAACTCACTTGAGAGCAGATACGCGTTTGAACCAGTGATGTATACGTCTATATTCGGCCTGAGGTGAAGTGAAGCGACAAAGCTTTCAAAATTCCGCATTTTTTGAATTTCGTCTAAAAATACGTACAACTCTTTCCCGTCCGCAGCCCTGTCCGTTATTTGCCCGTGCAGGGTTGCCGGGTTTTCGATGGTGTTTCTCAGGCTGAAGTCTTCGAAATTGTAAAAAAGGATTCGTTCGTCGCCGACCCCTTTTTCCTTTAGCCTGTTTATGAAAAGCTGGAAAAGCGTGGATTTTCCGCAACGGCGTATTCCCGTGACCACCTTTATCACGTCTTTGCCCGCGAAATCTTCCATAATTTGGATATACCGCTCTCGTTTTACAGGTTCCATTTGACAAATATAACATATTTTTAGACGAAAGTACGGGAATTATTAATATTTCATCTAATAAATGGAAACATTGGACGGTATTTGGTGGAATCGTTAATACGGTACGAATAAGAAAAACCGGTACTTCACGAATCCCCGGACAGGCGTATGTCGTTTGAGTTGGGTTCTTCCTTGATTTTGAGTGTATTGTTGATTGCAAGCCCCCCGGCAGCGCCTGGGAGCGCGGGCATCCTGCCCGCATTGTTCTAAAAAAGCGGGCAAAGCCCGCGTTCAAACGGGCTGAAGGCCCGTAGGATGTCAGCCCAGGGTAAGGCGCGTTAGCGCCGCAGCCCTGGTTAACACGTGTGCGCGCCGCCGGTACGTCACATATCGCGGGCGACGGTTGCGACAAATACGGAATTATGAACACAAAAAGATGATTTTATCTGCATGTGACAATGGTTGTTACATCCGCCGGTTTACACCGGCGGTTATAGACATTACGTCCCTGTCGGGACGTTTGAACGCGGGCTTTGCCCGCTTTCATCTTAACAATGCGGGCAGGATGCCCGCGCTCCCAGGGGTTTTACAATTACCTCTCAATACCCTGTTCCCTATATTTGGTAAATTCAGTTCATGGCAATCCACGGTCTTATGTTTTGGTTTTTGTCATCGCTCACCTTCTTAATATTAGTTTACTTTAATTCGGTCATAATTGTTAGTTCTATCTAAAGTGAAAACAGCCCTGCCGGTTTTATATGACAAGCTTTTGAAAAATCCCAACACGCTGCTGTTGGTATGTCCATACAACTTTGGGTTGAATTCATTTTCGTTTCGATAAACTTCATGTACAAATTTCGAAAAATGCATCCACCCATCTGAATCAACTCCATTAATTACAACGTTTTTCGCCATCTCAATCAGTTTCACTTTCTTTTTCTCTGATTCTGATTGACTTTTTTCTGTGGGTTTAGGCTTTTCTTTCTGCTCTGTCACATTTTGAGCAGATTCATTCTTCTCTTCAACAATTCCTGTTGCAATTTTATTAGCGTTTTCCTTTGCAGCCAATAATTTATCAATCGAAATAAAACGGTCGCACGCTCGACGGAATGAGTTGGGGGTCTTCTTCTCGCCCGCACCAATAACAATCAGATTATCGTTTCTAAACCGCATTGCAAGTTTCGTAAAGTCACTGTCACTTGTCGCTAAACAAAAACAATCGACCTTCCCACTATAAAGAATGTCCATCGCATCAATTATCATGGATGAGTCGGTCGCCTCTTTCCGTTTTTTTTGCCCATCATCACTTTCCTCTTTACTTTTCGTAAAAGCAATTTGTTGAATTTGTTCAATCGAATACTCTAGTAAAGCAGGTTTCCATCCGTTGGCGTTCGGCTTTGAAAAATCACCATAAAGCCTTCTGTATGTAACACGCCCATACTGGCTAAGCTCGTCCAATAGTATTTTAAAATATTCTCGTGAAACATTATCTGAATCAATCAACAATGCTATTGTTTTGTCTTTAATTTCCATATTCTTAATCCTTTCAGCCCGTTTGAACGCGGGCTTCGCCCGCTGTTTTTCGTAACATGCGGGCGGGATACTCGCGCTCCCGGGCTACCTTACTTCGATTTCGGGGATTGGGATTTCGCCGAACATCTCCGGCGCGTACAACGCTTCCACCCGCGTCGGAGGCAGTTGGAACAATCCGGGATTGTTCAGCCTCAGCGTATATTCCGTGACCCATCTCCCCCTGGGAACGAAACGGTAATACTCGCGGTAGGCTTCAAAGGAACGCTCCTCAAATGCCGGCCATACACGCCCTTCGCGCTCCTCGTCGCGCGTCATCAGCGCCGAATCGCGACCAAGCCCCGTTCCAAGAATGGACGCCCCGGACGGAACAGGGTCGTTTACCACAACCCACGTCATATCAGATTGAGATTCCAATTCCAGACGAACGCGGATTATGTCTCCCGCCGTCCAGACGCCTTCAACTTTCTGCAACACCGGCGTCACCGTGCGGGTTATGTTAAAACCGCTTGAAAGCGGTTCCTTCAGCGGAATCGCCGCCAGACTCTGAACCGTCGCCCAGGGTCTGCCTGTTCCGTCCATTTTGAGATCGAGTGAAGCAAGCGATTCAGGCCACTCAAAAGAAATTGAATCGCCTTTCGGAGCGTCGCGCCAGTCAACTTCTTTTGTCTGTCCGGACAAAGAGGCCGTACTCCTGCCAGTGACGGGTATGTTTTCAAACAGGTTTGAAAACTTTTCCATCGCCAGCCGTCCCCAGGCGTTGGCTACGGTCGTATCCCAGCGTCCGTATTTCTGGCGTCCGAGAGCGCCGCGCACAAGACGCGGCATGTCGTCTCTCCATTCCGGATGTTCAAGAGCGCTGATCAGCAAACGCACGGCGTTTGAGTCAACCGAAACCATAAGCCACCAGAGCCGGTCGGCCTGTTCTGTTGAAAATCCCATTGTCGTTCCCTGCATGTTCAGCCGCGAACGCAAAATCTGCTGCGCTTCCCTGATGTTCGCCTCCCGGTTTGGATAAGCATTCATCCTCGTAGTGATGTTCAGCCAGTCTATAACGGAAGAAGTAGGCCAGAGATGCGGCGCAATCGTTATAGATGAAAGCAGTTCGGGCGACGCTTTTCCTTCCCTGGCGAGCGCCTCCATTGCCGCGAGCTTACGCATCGTAAGATCGGAAGTCGGCATGTCGGAGCCGCGCGTGACGCGCCCTTCGACAAAACCGCGCAGTCCCTGGAGCATCCTCTCCTTTGCGCTTGAAGGAATCTCCCAACCGGCTTCATGCGCTACGGAGACAAGGTACGCCGTCAACGTGTCGTCGCCGTCTCTCATTACGGTAAAATATTTCGCCAGGCCGTCGCCGTCGAGATGGGCGGGAAGTTTCGCCATGACGCTTTTCCAGAGTTCGGCGTCGCGCAGCGCAACCGCCCGCGACGACAACTGCTCAAGGCAGGTGTATGGATAACGCGACATATACTCAATAACGCCCGCAAGGCTGTCGGTCAGACGAGCCTGGAACGCGACGCGCAGTTCGCCCGCGCCGCGAATCGCGTCGGCGGGCCGCTCAACCGGAATCGAAAAACTTCCGTCCAGTTGCGTGAGAGTCGCCTGCATCGTCCTGACTGGAACCGCCGGAAGAATTCTTTGCGTCACGGCCATTCGATCCGACACGCCGCCGTCCGCGGAAGCTTCAAGCGTGTATCGGAGTTCGCCGATTCCTTCCGGCGCGGTCAGATCGAAACGGATTTCGCGCGATTCTCCCGCTTTCAATGTAACTTCCCGTAAATTTTGAGTCTCAATCGCCGATACCGACGGAGCCATCCGTCCCGCCGGTTCCATCGGTTCTATTTCAAGCGAGAAACGCGCGCGCATCGGACGCTCCGTCGCGTTTCTCGCCGTGAAAATCGCGGCGAACCGGTCTCCCGAACGCGCCAGCGGCGAAACTCCAGAAAACAGGATCAAATCCTGTGAAGTCCGAAAAGAGGCCGAGCCGGTACCGAAACGGTTCACGCCTCCCGTGGCTATGGCCACGACGCGGAAAGACGTCAGAGAATCGTTCAGCGGGATTTCTACATCCGCCTGGCCACGCGAGTTAAGTTTCACGGTTCCCTGCCAGAGAAGAAGCGTATTGAAAAGCTCCCGCGTCATTCCCTGGCCGCCGCCGCCGCCCTGCGGCAGCGCCTTCAGGCCAAAGTGCCGCTTTCCGATTACCTGCATCTGCGCGGTGTAAGTACGTATGCCGTAGGAACGGCGCCCCATCATCGCTTCGAGCAGATTCCAACTGTTGTTCGGCATCAGCTCAAGCAATCCCTCGTCCACGGCGGCTATCGCGACTTCGCTTCCCGCGGGAAGCCGCGAACCGTCCGCCGTTGAAACGGAGATCCTCACGCGCGCGTTTTCACGCACCTTGTAAACCGGCTTTTCGGGCGAAACCCGTACATTCAATTCATGCGCCTTCCAGCCGACCTGGATTTCGGCGACACCCAGGCGGAAGGCGGGACGGCCCAGGTCAACCGTGGCGGTCGGCTGAACCTCGTTTGCCCTGCCGCGAACGACAAGCACCGAAATAAATACATTTGGCGCCCAGTTTCCCTGGACGGGCAGTTCTATTACAGGTTCCTTCCCGGAAAGCTCGCGGACGAAAACCTCGCTTACCCCTTCGCGCTCCACGGTAATGAGCGCTGTGGCTTTCGGGAAAGGCATTCTTACCTGCAGACGCGCCCTGTCGCCCGGTTCGTAGCGTTTTGCTTCCGGCAGAACGTCCATGCGGTCGCTGTCCGAAGCGGCGAACCACCAGTCCCTGTCGCCCGCGACCCAGACGGACGTGTTCGTGACGGCTTCACGGCCGGCCGCGTCGTTCGCGGTCGCTTCCAGAATCAGGTTTCCGGAAACCGTTGTCGGTCCCTCGCAAAAAACGAGGCCGCGCGAGTTGGTTTTTCCTTCGCAGAACAACTGGATTTTGCGCGTCTCCACGGAGCTGCTGTAGGCGTAAAATCCGCCCACCAGCCGCGTTCTGTGCGAATAGGTTCTTCGTTCAAACAGATTTACCTTTACCGGCGATCCGGCTACGGGTTTCCCGGAAATGTCGATTACCGCCACCTGGAATTTGAGCGCGTCGCGCGACATCGCCCAATCGTCGGTTTTAATGCCGACGCGCACGGCAGCCGGCCAAAGCGGGATGTTTGTTGAAACGGTCTGCGTCTCTCCGTTGGGATCCTTGAAATCGAGTTCGGCGAAAATGTTCATGGGAACGTCGATCTTCTGCAGTCCGTCGATTACGGTACGCGCCGATCCCATGTCGTCAAGCGTCAAATCCCTGCTTACGATCACCGACCGCGGCGTCTCGGCGGAGTCTTCGTCGTCGGAACGCCTGACGCCCTCAACAACCTTTCCATAGTTGAATGTAAAATCGTTGTAATCCGCCGGCGCCGGAATGTAGTATCGCTGGTTGACGAAATATCGGAATTTTACCGGCAACTGCCCCGCGCCGCCGCCGGAGAGATAGTTCGCCGTCAGATCTACGGTAATCTTTTCCGGCGCGATCTGATCTTCGGCCGGCGCGCGCATAACGGCCCGCATAAGCGGTACGCGAAATTCTTCCACGCGGAAATTCCCGGAGTACATCCTGGACGCGTATAAGTCCCGCTCCGTATCGGAACGGAGGTAAACCGCGTAATCGCCCAACATGGCGTTTTGTGGAATCTCCCATACGCTTTCAGCGCTTCCGTCGGGGTTCCAGCTTAACGGTATTTCGTATCTCTGATCGCTTCCCGTGTGAACGATTGTAACGATGTCTTTGATTTCACGCGCGGGAAGGTCGGCGAAGCCGGACAGAACGCGTTTGCGCAGAATATGTTTCATGTGCGCCGTTTCGCCGGGACGGAACAACGTCCGGTCAAAGATAGTATGGGCGCGGTTGGGGTTCGGATTCCAATCCGTCGGCAGTTGAAATCTCCACGGCTCAATACCGTCGTCCCAGGTTGTAAGCGCGAAAGCCATGTCCGCGCCCGATCTGGCGACGACCGCCAGCCCGGAACCGAGCGCGGAATTGGAGCAATACGGCAATTCCTGCCCGTCTGGAAGTTTCCCCGTCCGCGCGACGCCGTTTCTGTCTGTCTTGCCCTGCCAATGCGTTTTACCTTCGCAATCAATTATCTGGATATCCGCGCCCGACGCCGTTCTGGCGTTGTTCAGTTGCGTCACCCATACGAGGGACGACTCGTCGCCCCATTTGAAATGAACCGAAAGATTCGTCACCAGCGCCGCGGCTGATACGTACATCGGGACGGGTTTCCCTAAAAGCGCCTCCCCAAGTATCTCGCTTTCGATTTCCACGACATAAAATCCGGGATCGTTAAGAGGAATGCCGACAACCTCAAATGCCTTCGCGCCCTGGGGCTTCTGAATGCTGAAATTCCTGACGCGCGCTTCCGGAACGTCGTTGAATATGGACTTGTCGCGATCGCTCCACCCGCCGTGGCGCTGAATCTGCCGCATCCAGGAAAGTATCTCCGTCATGGAAGCCGGGGTTTTAAGCGCCCGTCCGCGCGCGTTTCCCGATATCCGTCTGCCGGCCGCCGAGGCGCGTTCCAGAGAGGCTGCTTCCGGCGATCCTTCGTCGTCAAGCATACGGGCCGTGACGGAAGCCTCCACATTACGCAGCGTTACCGGCAGGATCGGGCTGTCCATAAGTTCCAGTATTCCAAAAGGCGCGGCGAATTTGGCAAGCGGCGGGTAGTCGTCCGTATGTACCACAAGCGGAAACTCGCGGGCGTTTGAAAGCTCGCGCCCGACTTCGTCCCGCAATCCGGAGGGAAGCGCAAGGGTAAATTCCATAAACTCCGGGAACGGGCCTTCAAATCTTATCGAACTGACGAAGTCCTCATCATCCGAGTCCAAATCAGCCGGCTGCCATTTTTTTCCATCCTTCGCCGTCAGCAGCGCCGATTTTGCCGTTTTTGATGAGACGGGTGTGTTGAAAGTCACCCACATTGGGGAAATCGGCAGGCAGGCGGCTTCAGGATTTACGCGCTCGCAGGTAAATCTCGCCGCGAACTCCGCCCGCGTTCTAAACGGGAGCAGTTGATCCGCATCCGACGTAATGCCGTTCGGCGCGGCGACGCCTTTTCCCCAAACCAGAGTCATGCGCGTATCGGCCGGGAGGGTCTGCCTTGCCTGAATGAGAATAAGATGCTCCGGCGGCGTACTGTACCAACGGTACTCGGATTTTATAATCGAGTCACGGTCGTTTCCCGTAATGATGCGCGCGCCGATGCGGCTTGCGATGCCGTCCACGGCGAAATAAACATGTTCAAGGACGGATGCTTCGTCGGCCTCCGCGTCCAGTTGCAAAATAAAAATCTGGTCTTCGGCGACGGTTCTTCCTTCATAAGGCCTGGTACTCGTAATCGCGGGACCGCCCGTGTGAAAGGCATAAACGCCCGGTCCGGCGACGGTTTTCCCATCGAGCGTTTCCAGTCCCCTCCTGATTCTAAATTCGCAGCTTATTCCGGCGGGAAGGCTGCGGCCGAAATCATAAACCCAGACGCGGTCGTCAACCCAGCGGGCTTTTCCCGGTTCCGGACAGGTGATTATAAAGGGATCCGCTACGTCCCGCAGGTCGCCGAACGGAACCATCGACTCGGAAAATCGAACCTGTACCTGGCGCACCCCCTTGGCAAGTCCGTTCGGCGTGAAATAAACGACGTCGGCCGGCGGTTGCCACGCCTGAGCAAACAAAGACACCTGCGAAATAATCAAAACCGCCGTCAGCAAAAACCCCGGAATTTTCATGCGTATCCCCCATTTTTAAATCTGTATACATATCGGAAGAAATCAAAAAAATGTGAATTTGAGGTAATTGCAAAACTCCCGGAAACACGGGCGTGTCCCTCCCGCATTTCAGGCAAGGCTGAAGGGTTTTACAATTTATCCCGGATTCCGAAGTTGGCGCCGGGAGCGCCGCGCACTCAAAATCAAGGAATATCCCATGCCTCCGGCTCAGGTCGGCTTGCGTAAAAATATATTTTACAGGAGTTTACGGGAATCCCAGGCGGCGCAAAAAATGACGTGAGTTTCAAAATGTGTACTTTTTGAAACTCCCAAACCGGCAGGTATTTTACTCGAATTCTTTCCCATTATGTCAATCATTTTCATTTAAATTCTCACAAAATTAATGAATGTGGCGCAAAAAAGCCAAGTTTCAAAAAGTACACCTTTTGGGAATATGAAATATCCGGATTAAACGGGGATGATGAAATGGCTAAATTTTGTACGGGATGCGGCGCATCGCTAAATGAAGGGCATGCATGTCCAAATTGTTCAGGCGGCGGAGCGGCGGCGCCTTCCGGAGCGAAATCAACTCCGCCGCCTTTCGAGTTCAAAGCGGCGTCGGGACCGCAATCTTCAGGATTTAAGCAGCCTCCGGCATTTCCCGTATACAACGCGTCCGCGGACGCTTCGTCCTTTTTAACGAGTTTTCTGCTTTCCTTGAAAAACAGAATGGGTATAGGAGACCCGGAAAATGACGGATCGGGCATTTACGAGCGAGACATGCTGATAGCGCCCGACAGCATCAGTCCGACCGAAGGTGAAATTCCCATAAAGCAGTATAACGTAGCGGTTCTCAGAACAAGGTCAAAACTGATGCGCGCCGAAGGGCGTATGCAGGTGACGAATAAGCGTCTTTTATTCAGAGCGACCGGTCGTTCAATCAGAGGAAGGACGACTTTACAGCATGAGTTCGCGATTGACGACATTGCGGGAATTGAAGCGAACAAAAGTTTTAAGTTCAGCTTTT
>Ga0099364_10010329_pt1 | contig 12848 bp, 10 predicted proteins | sample TergutTh196P3_FD_73070 | JGI IMG/M metagenome (GOLD analysis project Ga0099364, IMG submission 73070) | Microcerotermes parvus P3 segment gut microbial communities from Pointe-Noire, Republic of the Congo - Th196 P3 | ecosystem: Host-associated > Arthropoda: Insects > Digestive system > Gut ...
CATGACCACATTATCCGCGACGAAGACGATTACCGGCGGATTGCGGAATATATCGAAAACAACCCCCAAACCTGGACGGAAGACTGCTTTTACAGGGACGCCGATTCGTTTATGAAATTCGATGAATTTGCCCCGCAAAACATTTGTTCGGGTGCGGCGTTCTGATGAAAAATCGTAGGGGCGGCATTCTGCCGCCCGTGAAGGGAAGTATGGGATAAATAGCTTATTTCACCTCAAAACTGGTTTCACCTTCGACCGGCGCGTCATCGAACACGGATATGCCGGTCACTCTGGAATAAGGCGGCCCGGCGCCACACCAGTCTTCCATTTTATCCACCGCTCTCTGGTCGCCCTGAAAACAAAGTTCAACCCTCTCGTCCGGCAGATTGCGCACCCAGCCGGTGAGTCCAAGTTCAGCCGCGCGGGAACGCGCTCCCCACCTAAACCCGACGCCCTGCACGTCACCCGATACAAAAACATGTTTACGCGTTAATTTCATGGATTATCGCTGTCGGCTTTATCGGTGGATTCTGTAGCATCGATGGTTTCCAGCACCTTGCTTAGAAAACTGTGAACTTTGTCGAATCCCTCTCCCTCCGCCTCGCTTGAAGGTGCATATGAGTCCGGCTGCTTAAGGACAAGGTGTTCCTCCGCAAGCCACTCCTCCAGAGTAGGCAGCATTCTCATTTGGTTTTGGACACGAACGCCCGTTTCGTTTGCCGTGTTTTTTTCCGCAGTCACGCTCTCGGCCTCGTCAGGTTCCGGCTCATGATTTTGCGTTTTTGGCGCGCGCCTGCGGACAATGAAAATGAGACACAAAAGAGCGCCCGGCAGTATCAGCCAAGAGAGAATGGTTCGGCTGAGGAAAAGTTCTTTCGACACGGGGACGGATACAACACGTTGGCCGGTATCCGGCTGCTCAGGCTGAACAGTTGGCGGCGTTCTTTCGGGTGGTTCGCCGGGAAGGGAGGGCGGCGGAGGCGGCGGCAAGGCCGGGCCGCGCATGGGGGTCAGCGTCAGAGACCCGACCCACTCGTTCAGCATGGCTTCAAACTGCCCGCGCCAATAGCCCTCGAATTCGGGATTGTATTTCAACAGCGCCAGAACCAGTTTTTCACCGCGGTAAAGAAACGCGCGCTTGAAACGAAACTCGACAATATCCTCGCCCGCCGACAAACACTCGGCTCCGTAGGTCGCCACAGCTAAGTCCGCCAGCGCGGTCTCGACGACGTCCTCGCCCAGTTCCGATACGTTGCCGTAGCGTCCGCCGATGAGGCCGCTCACTAAACTTCCATTCGTTTCCAGCATACTGTCCGGGAGGGACTTTTCATTCCCCTCCGGATCCGTCCCCCAGATCGAGAAAATCTGGAGGACGGCGGCAGAACCGACAGAAGTAAGTTCGGCCTTTGCGTAAAGGGTTTGCTGTACGTTCAACGTCCAGTCCGAAGTAATATTTTGCCTCGGGGACTCGTCTTTTGACATGACATACCACCCCGGCGGCAACGAAAGCATGCCCACGCTTTGCGTCTCGGCCTGAAACGCTTCGGAGGACAGCGCAAATACCGACAAGCCCGGCGCAGGGCAGCACAAAATAAAAACCGTAAGAAAAATGACTCTCACAACGTACGCGCGCATTATGCTCTTTGTCCGGCGTTACGAACAATGCTCCCTGAGAACGGCGGTCAGATGCTCGGAAACCTCTTTCACCAGATCGACGTCCCTGGCTTCCACTAAAATGCGCAAGAGCGGTTCCGTGCCGGAGAGGCGTATAAACACCCTGCCTTTACCGCCCATATCCTTCTGCGCCTCATTAGACAGCGATTCGACGTAATCCATGTCGATATCCCTGCCGTTTGCTATCGTCAGGTTGCTCAGACGCTGCGGATAACGCCCGAAACGGTCTACCAGGGTGTCTATGTCCTCGTTCAGTTCATGGCACGCGTTCAGCATCATTATGGCCGTGCAGAGCCCGTCACCGGTACGCGAGTACGTATCGGCAATGACATGCCCGGACTGTTCGCCTCCGAGCCTGGCGCCGTTCCGTCTCATGGCTTCCATAACGTACCGGTCCCCCACAGGACAGCGGAAGAATTTGATTTTTTCGTCGGCGAGGCGTTCTTCCAGCGCCATGTTACTCATCACCGTAATGACGACTCCGGCGCCTAAATCCTTCCGCGCTTTCAGCCAGCGCGCCAGAACCCACATCAGTATATCGCCGTCGATAGTTCTGCCTTTGGAATCCACCATAAGCGTCCTGTCGGCGTCGCCGTCAAAGGCAAAGCCTGACCCGTACCCCAAGTCTTTGACCTGAGCCGCCAAGTGGCCGATATGGATAACCCCCACGCCCTCGTTGATGTTCATTCCGTCCGGTTTTGTGCCCGTGAGAGACCATTGCGTCCCCAGGCGCTCTATCAGACCGGGCATAACAACGCAGGCGGCTCCGTGCGCGCAGTCGAACAACATTGACCGCGGCAGGGAATCAACCTGTTTCACCTGCGACGCCAGATGATCCGCGTAAGTTTGCGCCATATCAGGCAAATTCCTGATCTCTCCTATGGACGCCCCGGTGGGACGCCATTCGTCTGTAAGGTTGTCGCTCAAGTATTCTTCTATGCCGCTTTCGTCCTCGTCGGACAGTTTGCACCCGTCACGGCTCAGTAATTTAATCCCATTGTACTCGGCCGGATTGTGGGACGCGCTGATCACGGCTCCTCCGTCCGCCGACACGCGCGTCAGCGCAAAACTGACTCCGGGCGTCGGCATGACGCCGACTGAGAGAACCTCCGCTCCCGCCGAGGCCATTCCGGCGGAAAGCGCCCCCTCCAGCATCGTTCCGGAGCGCCTGGTATCCCTGCCTGTCACTATGCGGGGACGGGGAATACCGCGCTCGGCCAGGAATAAAATAAAGGAACGCCCCAGCCGGAGCGCCATTTCAGGCGTCATCTCACCCAAATTGGCGATGCCGCGCACTCCGTCCGTGCCAAACAACACACGCCTGCCATTGTCCATACCGATCATTCCTCCAAGGCGCTAACCGTCACCGTAGCGGGTTCCACCTTCACTACTTTTAAATTATCGGAAGCCGGAGTAACCCACACCGGCAAAACGGCTCTGCGCAGGAAAATGCCGGATACGTCCACAAAGGCTCTCATATGGGACTCCGAATCTAACGTCTCGATAATGGAAGGAGGCGCTTCGACTGTGACGTCCACCGTACGGGGCTCAGCGCGCCATCTGGTTTGCGCGGCCGCGCCGTCCACGGAAAGTTCGACGTTCGAAAAAAGCTTTTGCGCGACGATGGGTTCCAGATGAATCGAAAGCCTTACGGACGAGACGTTCACGGTGGAGACTTCCCTATCCGCGAAAGCGCGCAGGGGAATCACCACGGTCTGACTGGCGGACAGGTTCGTTATGTCCACCGTTTCCGTGTCTACCGCGGAGATTCTGTCCAGGCTTTCCCTCGCGCCCTGAATCATCACCTCGGCCGGGTCGGTTGTCAGCGTTTTCACCTCGTAGTCGTCCGAAGGTTTACCCGCCAGCCTGACGTTTACCGGAACCCTCTTTCTAGGCATACCGGTAACCAGAACCGCGTTTATTCTGACCTGCGAAGGTTCCAGAACCACCTCGTCTTCAAAGGGCTGCGACTGCGTTATGTTTACCGGCAGCATCAATTCCTTGCCGGTCTGCAGTTCAAGGAACGTGGGAGCGATGCTGACCGAACCTATCTTGGCCATGTCCCCCTCGGCCCCCCTGACGTTGATCTCCCTCGGAACGACCTCCACGGCCTCCAGATACTGTCCGACCGGAATATCCTGAGGCAGAACCACCTCTACCGTCAGCACGCGCGCAATCTGCCTGATCAGCTCTATGTCGAGTTCGGAAGGGCTCATGCTTCTCAAAATTACGTTTGGAGGCAGCCTGGGCCTGACCGCCGGACGGTACTTTCCCGAAGAAAACCCCCTGAGGTCTACTTCGCATATGATGGAATCGTACGTCAGGTTTTCCATCACTCCCGCGGGGGCCGCTATCTCGATCAGTATCTCGCTGACCGCGCTTCTAACGGCTATCTGCGGCTGAAGGTTCAGGTACTCGATACGGGCGAGAAGTTTACGGGTTTCGTTTTTATCGTCGCCGCCGCCGACAAAAAACCACATCGACGACGCGATGGCCACGGAAACAGCCCATAGCACCCACCGGGACGTCAGCATCTCGTCAAGTTTGTTCGACAGACTCATAAAACTCGCCCCTCTTAAATTAATGATTACTCTTTAGGCCAGAATGTCTTCAGCATTTTCGATATTCTGTCCTTTAAGGTTCCACGAACGACGTCGCCGCGGATGTCGGAGAAGTAGAGCGACAGCAGCTTTTGTACCTGCGCGTCTTTCAAATTTTTAGAGAAATGCCCGCCGTTGGCCAGCGTAATATTGCCCGTCTCCTCGGAAACCACCAGGACGGTCGCGTCGGAAACCTCCGTTATCCCAAGAGCTGCCCTGTGCCTTGTGCCATACCAGCGCGATATGTCGGTGTTATCCGACAACGGCAGGTAACAGCCGGCCGCTATAATAGTTTCCCGGTCCATAATTACCGCTCCGTCGTGCAGCGGGTTGTTTTTCCAGAAAAGCGATAAAATCAGCTCCTGCGAAATAACCGCGTCCAGCTTGACGGCGGTTCTCCAATACTCCTTAAGACCGGTGTCCTTCTGAAAAACTAAGATAGCGCCTATTTTATTGGCTTTCATATAGCCCAGGGCGGCGACTATTTCCTGGCTCAGGCTCTCGGCTTCTTCCGAACCCATGCGGGGACGCCACAAAGTTCCCCTACCTATTTCCTCGAGCATTTTACGCAACTCCGGCTGAAAAACTATCGGAATAGCTATAACCAGCGCCCACAAAGACCTCCTGAAAAACCATGACACCAGTTGAAGATCGATGGCGGTAGCCAGCAGCGCCAAGGTTCCCAGCATCAAAAAGCCCTTCACGAGCTGGATACCCCTCGTACCGATCATCAGTACCAAAACTCTGTATATGATAGCCGATACGATAAAAATATCTAAGAAAATTTTTATTTGAGGCCACATAAACGTCAGATGAGCAGCTTCACCAGCCCGCGGTAAATCAGCCCGCGCATACCGTCCACCGTTACCTCCATATTGTCCGAAAGGACAAAGAGCGCGTCCTTGACGTCCATAACGAATGGGATGTCGTGCTCCAAAGCCAGGGCGTTGCCGTCGTAGCTCGCCTCGTTTTCGGAGATGACCGCGCCGACTTTGCCGAGTACGGATTTATATTCGCCGCTAAGGAACCTAACCGCCAGAACGCAGCCGTCCGTGACCTTCTCCTCCGCCTCTTTGGCGTCCAGCGCCACGCACACCCTGCCGCAGAAGTTCTTCTTGACCAGCGACACCCCGGACAGGATAATCTCGCCTGTGGTCTGCACCTCAACCATGTTTGTGGTTCCGGAATGAGCCAGCGGAATCCCCGCCGTGATGACGACGAGCTCTCCTTCCCGCACGCGCCCGCCCTTTACGCAAACGTCGATGGCTTCTTTAGTCGCGACGGTAAGGTCGGCCAGCTCCTGCATCATAACGGGATGAATTCCCCACCACAAGGCAAGCTCCCTCCACGTTGACCGCAGCGGGGTAACACCGAAAATGGGGCACGTCGGGCGGTATTTGCCTATCATTTTGGCCGTCGTGCCGCTCTTGGTCAGGCATAATATAGCCTCCGCGCCAACTTGTTTGGAAATCAGCACGGCCGCGTCGCTGACGGCGTCGGGAACGCTTGCCAGTTCCAGTTTTTCCTGAATCGGATGGCTCCATATCGGAAGCTCCTTTTCCGCCCTTTCCACAATACGGCGCATAGTGGCCACGGCCTCCACGGGATACTTCCCGGACGCGGATTCCCCCGACAGCATTACGGCGTCCGCCCCGTCCAGAACGGCGTTTGCCACGTCGTTGGCCTCGGCTCTCGTCGGGCGCGGGTTGCGTATCATCGAGTCCAGCATCTGGGTCGCTACTATGACGGCCTTGCCTCGCGCCCGGCACTGTTCTATGATGTACTTCTGAACAAGCGGGACGTCCTCGGTCGGAATCTCCACCCCAAGGTCGCCGCGCGCCACCATCACTCCGTCCACCACGTTCAATATACTGTCGAAGTTCTGAACGGCTTCGTACGTTTCTACCTTGGCGATAATCTTGAGGTTGCCGTTCAGCGATTTCAGCACCTTGCGCACCTCAAGGATGTCGAATCGCGTCTTTACGAAAGAAACAGCCAAATACTCCATGCCATGCCTGACTCCCCAGGCGATGTCCTCCTTGTCCTTTTCGGAAAGGGGCGGAAGAGGCACGTCGGCCCCGGGAATGTTCACTCCCTTCGTATTACGCAACGGCCCGCCGACTATTACCCTGCACGTGACGTCCGTTTCGCCGACGTCCTCTACTTCGAGATGCAGGGAACCGTCGTCTACGTATATGTGCTGCCCTTTGGACAAGACATCGGCCACACCCGGGCAGTTTATGTACACCCGCTCCGGCGTTCCAAGACAGGGAACTTCGGTCAAAACGACGGTTTTTCCGGCTTCCAGGACAATTTCATCGGCTTCCACCTTGCCCGTCCGTATTTCCGGCCCCTTGGTGTCCAGCAGCGCGGGAATCGGCACGTCGAGGTCACGCTCCACCTGACGTATCAGCTTCAGTTTGCGCTCATGCCCTTCGTAATCTCCATGGCTGAAATTCAACCGGGCTACGTTCATACCGGCTTTTACCATGCATGTAAGAGTTTCGTAATTTTCGCTGGCGGGACCTATGGTACAAACTATTTTAACGAACATTGCATTCACACCTTTCATATTCAGGCAACCTCGAACGCGTCGGAGGGCACTACTTTAGCCAAACTCTCATACACACCCTTCACGTCGCCGACACGCAACTCACGCAAGGACAAAACGCACGACTCCCGCTCGTCCGTAAGCTCCAGCAACACCGGCGACTTGCCCGAGCAGTCCTTCAAGGCTTTCGCGAAGTCCTTGAAATCGACTTCCTTCGGAAGGACGTCCGCTCTCAGGCGGATACGCACAAATTCCGGGCTGCCGGTAGACACGTCTTTCAGCGGCATTACCTTCTGCACTATAAAGTTTTTCGGTTCCCTGTCCCCCACTTTTCCTTCCACTACGTACGGTTCCCCCGCCTGAATCTGCGCCTTCACGGTCTCCCAATCGCGCGGGAAAACCACCAGCTCCACGCTGTTTTCGGAGTCCTCCAAGTTCATTATCCCCATGGATTTTCCTGTTTTCGTCTGCTTTTCGGTCACCGATAGAATTATACCGCCTACCTTCACCGAAATGTCACCCCTGCAGAAAGATAGTTCTTCTATGGTGCAGGTGGCATATTTTCTGACCTTCTCCTCGTAAGTATCGAACGGGTGTCCGGAAATATAGATGCCCATCGCGCTTTTTTCATGCTCAAGCCGCTCGAAAACGCCGTAGTCCTCCCTGTCCGGCATATCCGGCTCTTCATCGTTTCCTTCGGCTTCGACCGGCTCGAACAGCGAATACTGCCCCTCGTCCCTGTTTTTTTTCTGGGCGGTCGCGATAAAATCGGGCAGCGCGTCCACGAGTCTTGCCCTGTTCGGGAATATTTCGTCAAAAGCCCCCGCTTTGATAAGATTCTCGACCGCGGACTTGCTCACGGCCTGCCCGTCGGCGTTTACCCGCGATACGAAATCCCACAGGGATTTGAATTTCTTTTTCCCGCGCGCGGCTGTTATCGCCCCGACCGCGTTGTGCCCCACCTTGGCCACAGCCCCCAGGCCGAAACGGATCACGTCTCCCACGGCCGTAAAATTTTCCATCGAGGAGTTGATGTCGGGCTGAAGAACCTCCGTGCCGCCGCGCCTGACCTCGCGCACATACCGGCCCATAACATCCTTTTTAGCCTTCATCTGGCTGGACAGGTAGGCCGCCATAAACTCGCGCCTGTAGTTGGCCTTGAGGTAGGCCGTATGGTAAGAGATCAGGGCATAAGCCGCGCTGTGCGATTTGTTGAAACCGTATCCCGCGAACTCCTGAATGAGGTCGAAAACGTACTCGGCCTTCGCGGAGTCGATTCCGTTCTTTCCGGCCCCCTCCACGAACTTCGCCCGCTGCTGCCGCATGACTTCCACTTGTTTCTTCCCCATGGCCTTCCGCAGCAGGTCGGCCTCCCCCAGCGTATAGCCGGCCAGAATGTAGGCGCACTGCATAACCTGTTCCTGATAGAGGATAACGCCGTGAGTTTCCTTCAAGGCGTCCACCAGCAGAGGGTGAGGATACTCCGGCTTTGCGCGTCCGTGCTTGCAGTTGACGTACTGCTTCACCATGCCGCTTCCCAGCGGCCCTGGGCGGTACATTGCCAGGACTGCGATAAGTTCCTCGAAACACTCCACTCCGAGATCCAGAAGCAGCCGCCTCATCCCTGCGGACTCCAACTGGAATATACCAAGAGTGTCCGCCTCCTGGAGAAGCTGATACGCAGCCGCGTCGTCCATCGGAATGGACGACATGTCCGGCGCGGTCTTTCCGTTGCGCCCGATGTTTTCCAGGGCTTCCTCGATTATGGAGAGCGTGCTGAGTCCCAGAAAGTCCATTTTTACCAGGCCCAGTTTTTCTATGGGCTCCATGGTGTATTGGGTGACGGTCTGGCTTAAATCTATGCCCGAGTCGGCGGAACTCGGCTCCATAGCCTTGATGCGGCGGATCGGCACCAGGTCGGTGACGGGCACGGGAGTGATGACGACTCCCGCCGCGTGCTGCGACGGGTGGCGCGCCAGCCCCTCGATTTTCCCGGCAACCTTGACGGCCTCGGCCACGCGCTTATCCGACGCTATAGCTTCCTTCAGTTCCGGCACTGTGGCTACCGCTTCTTCGATACTTTTCGCCCCGAATGGGATGAGCTTCGCCACCTTGTCCATCAAGGCGTACTCCACGCCCGTGGCGCGCCCGACGTCCTTGACCGCCTGCCGGCTCTTCATACGCCCGAACGTGATGATCTGAGCCACCCTGTCGCAGCCGTAGCGATCCACAATGTATTTCAGCACTTCGTCCCGCCCCTTGTCGGAAACGTCGGTGTCGATATCCGGCATACTTATCCGTTCCGGGTTCAGAAACCTCTCAAAGAGCAGTCCGTATACCAGCGGGTCGAGATCCGTTATTCTCAAGCTCCACGCCACCAAAGACCCGGCAGCCGAGCCTCGCCCCGGCCCTATCGGTATGCCGCGGTCCTTGGCCGCCTGAATTATACCGGCAACGATCAAAAAATATCCGGCGAATCCCATTCCGTTTATAACCCCAAGCTCGTATTCGAGGCGTTTCGTATATTTTTCATATTTTTCAGGGTTTTTTTGGGGATCTTCAGTTTTCAGACGTATGGCAAGCCCTTTCCGGGCTTCGTCTTCGAGGGTTTTTTCGAGGGTGGCGCCGTCCTGCAGCTCCATTCCCGGCAGTTGGTAAGCGCCGCTGTCAAGGTTCAGCGTAACGCGGCACCTTTCCGCTATAGCGGCGGTGTTGTCCAGGGCTTCCGGCATCTCGGAACCCAGCAGTTCGTTCATCTCCTCCGGTGTTCTCAGGTAGAAGTCGTTGCTTGAAAACCCGAAAGAGTCATCGGTTTCGTCGGCGTTTGTGTTGACCTTGAGGAGTGTTTTGTGCCAGTCGTAGTCGTCTTTTTCAGGATAATGGGCGTCGTTGGTGGCGACCAGGGGAATACCGGTTTCCCTGGATATCCTGATAAGCGCCTTGTTGACCTTGGCCTGCGCCGGAAATCCATTGAACATGACCTCAAGGAAAAAATTGTCCTTCCCGACGATATCCCTGTAAAGAACGGCGCGCTCCAGAGCTTCTTTTTCCTTGTCCGCCATTATAAGCTGTGGAATCTCGCCGGCCAGGCAGGCCGAGGAAACTATCAGCCCGGCGGCGTGCCGGGCCAGGAGGTCGCGGTCAATGCGCGGCTTGTAGTAAAGCCCGTCGGTGTTTGCTATGGAGACGAGTTTTACCAGGTTGTGATAACCCTCGTCGTTCTCGGCCAGCAGCAGGAGGTGATAGTTTTTGCCCCTTTTTTCCCGCGAGCGGTGCCCGTCCTGGGCGACGTAAATCTCGCAGCCGATGATGGGCTTGACGTTTTGTTTCCTGCACTGCTCGTAAAATTCCACTGCGCCGTACATGGTTCCGTGATCCGTTATGGCGATGGCCGGCACATCCCATCCCGCCACTTTTCGCGCCGCGTCGGCGGCGCGTATGGCCCCGTCCAATAGACTGTATTCCGTGTGAACGTGCAGATGCACAAAAGGCCGCGACATGCCTACCGCCTCCATATAGCTTTTTTTGTAAAAACGTCTTTTTATTGTACATCAGAGGGGATGTAATTGCGGGAAGGGCGCGCGGGCGCAATCCATCATTATTGGAGGCTTTGCTTCCCAAGGAACTGTTAAGCGATAACTTGACTATTGAATGTAAAATTTATACCAAACCTTTCACCTCTTAACTTTATAGTATACTTGAATAAACCATGAGCGATGTAGTGTCGAAGACGTCGGTTCTTTGAGGGGTGATGTCTGTGAATGAAGAATATGTCCGCGACCCTGGCAAAGCTGCGGCATGTATAGAGAGATGGCTGGCTTCGCTGGTGGAACGAGCGGGCGCGAAAGGGATTGTGGCGGGGCTGAGCGGAGGGCTGGACTCCGCCGTCGTGGCGGCGTTGGCTGTGCGCGTTTTCAAGGACGGCGCCTTGGGGCTTATTATGCCGTGCCGCAGCGACCCTGCCGACGCCGCCGACGCGCTTCTGGTCGCCGAGCGTTTGGGTATGCCCCACAGGACGATAGAACTCACTCCCGCTTTCGACGTTTTAACCTCCGCTATGGACTCCGCCGTGCCGCTCTCCGACATGGCCCGCGCCAATATCAAGGCCAGGCTGCGGATGGTGACGCTTTACGGCGTGGCCCAGTCAACGTCCCGCCTTGTGTGCGGAACAGGGAACCGTTCGGAGTGGGAAACAGGCTACTTTACCAAGCACGGGGACGACAGCTCCGACCTTTTACCCCTCCGCGACCTCTTAAAGTGTGAGGTGCGCGCTATAGCTCGCTTTTTGGGCTTGCCGGAACACATCATAGAAAAACCCCCCTCCGCTGGGCTCTGGACAGGCCAGACCGACGAGGGAGAGATGGGTTTCAGCTACGGCGAACTGGACAAATACCTGGCAATCGGCAACGCCGCCCCGGAGACCGCCCTTAAAATCGAGGCCCTGCGCGCAAAAAGCGAACACAAACGCCTCCCCGTCCCGTACTGTAAATGTAAAATAGAGTTGTAATCCAGAAACATAATCTTTTCTCACGAGGTGATTTGTTTGGCAGGACATTCCAAATGGGCTAACATCAAACGCAGGAAGGCAGCGCAGGACAGCAAGCGGGGGAATCTTTTCCAGAAGCTGGTCAGGGCTGTCATAGTAGCCGCCAAAGAAGGCGGCGGAGACCCGGCGATCAATATGCGCCTGAAAACCGCCATTGAGCGGGCCAAGGCTGTCAGCGTCCCCGCCGACAACATCGCCAGGGGTATCAAGCGCGGCACGGGCGAAATAGAGGGGGCAACCTACGAAGAGCTGACTTACGAGGCATACGGCCCCAACGGAATCGCCGTTTTGGTCGAGGTCATGACCGACAACCGCAACCGAACCACGCCGGAGATAAGGGCGCTGCTCTCCCGCAACGGCGGGCAGATGGGCGAGGCGGGAAGCGTGGCGTGGATGTTTGAGCGCAAGGGCGTCATAGAGGTAAAAGGCAAGGGGCTGGACGAGGACGTCCTGATGTCCTGCGGGCTGGAAGCCGGGATGACGGACATGGAGCCCGCCGAGGAAGGGTTCACCCTCTACAGCGAACCCACCGATCTCCACACTCTGAAAGAAGCCCTCGAAAAGGCGAAATACGCGGTGGAGAGCGCGGAAACCCACATGATTCCGAAGACCCCGGTGGAGGTCACCGACGTGGAGGCGGCGCGCAAGATCATACGGCTGGTGGAGATACTGGAAGAACACGACGACACGCAAAACGTATATTCAAATTTTGACATCCCGGACGAAACTGCCGCCCAGATTGAGGAATAGGGTATCGTGAACCCTCGCGAGCCGGGCGTCATATGCCTGGGCATAGACCCCGGGCTGGCGCGTATGGGATACGGCCTGGTCAAACAGACGGGTTCGTCACATCACGCGCTCGCTTTCGGCTGCGTGGAGACAAGCCCGGAGGAGGCGTTTACGCTGCGCCTCCTTCGTTTGTATGAAACGCTTGATGAACAGCTCGAAGCCTTTCGGTCAAACGGCTGCTTCCCTGATATCATGTGTGTGGAGCGGCTCTTTTTCGGGCGCAACATAACGACGGCGGAGTTCGTGTGGCAGGCGCGCGGCGTCGTTATGCTGCTGGCGGCGCGGATGGGGGTTAAGGTGCTGGAGCCTAAGCCCAACCAGATAAAAGTGGCCGTGTGCGGGACGGGAAGCGCCGACAAAACCCAAGTCCAGAGAATGGTGCAGCGTCTTTTGGCCCTCGACTCAATCCCCAAACCCGACGACACCGCCGACGCCCTAGCAATAGCCCTGACCGGCCTGGCCTACCACAAGCACGAATGCGCTATTTTTAGTAATTTTACGGCGGAAGCTATGGCGCCAAAATCTCGGTCGTCATGCAAAAGGCTCAAATTGTAGTGCATTGCCGTCATAGCATGAAACCACGAAATCGCGTTTCGTTGTGCGTTCGGATTGGCAATATGCTCAAATCATCCTTTGATATTCCAAAAAGCTGTTCGGCCATCTGCCTAGAATAATAAAGAGGTACGAC
>Ga0099364_10010330_pt1 | contig 12844 bp, 14 predicted proteins | sample TergutTh196P3_FD_73070 | JGI IMG/M metagenome (GOLD analysis project Ga0099364, IMG submission 73070) | Microcerotermes parvus P3 segment gut microbial communities from Pointe-Noire, Republic of the Congo - Th196 P3 | ecosystem: Host-associated > Arthropoda: Insects > Digestive system > Gut ...
CTCTGATATAATTACACCATGACAAGCAAGCAATTGATGTGCAATATATGAAAATAGAGATAATCGAAGGAAATTCATACAAATGGGAAGATATTGTCGATTCACTGCCGGATACGTGGGTGGGCTTATCAGACATTAAGTGGGGGTTTAATGAAGCTACCGTTGGAACTGCCACGGTTAAGTATATGTATAAAACCAAAAATGAACTGGCCAGGTTAATGCTGGAAGGTGAATGTTCACCTTTTTATACCACGCCCGATAATATATTACAGATAGGAGCAGTCCTATAATATGGCTAATAATTTCACATCATTTTCGCTGCCACTTATTCAAGACAATAATGTCAGACCGATAGCCGTACTGCCTATACTGTCTTTTTTATCAAATAAAATCAAAGAAAACTCTAATAAGGATGTTCTGGAGAAAATTTCGAAACATGTATTTCCGGTACTTATTGATACCGGTTCGGTCGTGCCAATCTGGACGGCAGATTTATCTGTTCTAAAAGATTTAGGCGCTACATTCCATAAACCCAACGTACCCATCTCCGGTTTTGGTGGAGCCACATATGGGGATGCTTATACTCTTCCGGATTTGTACATAGGAAAGCTACATTTTAGGGATGTTAAGATTGTTGCCAGCGCAGAGCTTGGCAACGTTCCGTTTTACATGATAATCAGCGCGACCATGTTCCGTGACTTGGCATACGAAATAGATATGATTGAATATAATTTGAATATCCGACTGAAAAGTATCGATAGTTTTGAGAGAAAGCTATTGGTCTACAGCAAAGATAAAGATGCATACGAAAATCTTAGCCTATATCTTGATTGATTAAAGCAAATAACCCAGAAAACCCCAAAGAAAGCCTTGACATGAGCAGTATAACCCAGATGATAGGGTTATTGCCACGCTTCCTTACGACACTTTTACCGTGTTTTTCCCACTCTCTTTACCCAGGCGCATGTTTGCCTCAGCCACGCTGATCGCCTTTTGGGCCGCATCGCCCTGTATGGCCGTGGCCATGCCAAACGTGATGCTAACGCTCAAATCCTGGCCCTTATGGCTTAGGGTGGCGGCCGCTATTTTTGTGCGGATGCCCTCCAGCAGTGCCTGGGCCCCTTCTTTTTCCATGGACATGATCAGCAGCAAAAATTCCTCGCCGTTCCAGCGTGCGCAAAGATTAGGCTCGCTTATATGTTCTTTGATTATCTTTGACACCATCTGCAGCAGCATATCACCGCAATCATAACCATGGCTTTCATTTATGCTCTTGAAGTCGTCTATGTCACCAATGGCAATGTGATAACACCTATTATCGTATGTATTGACCCTATGCGTCGATACGATATAATCCATCATGCTGTTCCGGTTCATCAAGCCGCTCAGGCGGTCTGTTACACTCTGCTTTAATAGTTCGGCGCTTTTCTGGGCTAATTCATCTTGGTTTTCCTTTGCTTTCCGGGAAAAAATCAGGGAGGATAGTAACAGCATGGCCAGGCAGATAAAGGCGTTGTAGAGATAGAATATATTATTGATGACGGTGGATAGGTTATAGTAGGTATCATCGCGGACTACGTGATAGATACGGGCCAGCAGCAAAATCAACATCGCAAATATGCACAGCGCATACGCTTGGACATTCCTTTTCTTGCCCGCCTCCGTGGTCATGTACAGCACATAAAACGCCATCGGTATCAACGCAAAGATATATAAGCCAAAGCCGCTCTCCCAGCCCAGAAGGAGCAGGGCCAAAACCGCATGGCACAGTATTTCATAATATGCCACCAGCATACAGGTGCGCAGGTTGTCTTGCCCGATGATAAACGCCAGTATGATGTATATGGACACGCTAAAGCAGTTTATGATGGCCATGATATATATCCCCAAGACAAAGAAGGATATAAGCAGGCTAAAATGCACCAAGGCACAAGCAATCAAGGCCACTTTCGCCATGACAGGCAGCATGTCACTCTTATCTGTATTTAGATCCTTATTAGCCCTAAACATATTCATTGTTTAATAATAGCAAATAATGCGACAAATTACCAGTATAGGATTAAATTTTTCCAAAAAGAAAAGGGCCTGCACCCTTTTCTTTTACTTTTGTGCTTACTTCGCGTAATCGACGACGCGCGATTCTCGGATTACGTTTACTTTGACCTGTCCCGGATATTGCAGCTCTGCTTCTATCTGCTTGGATATATCGCGGGCCAGCAAGATCATGTCGGCATCCGTCACTTGCTCCGGGATGACCATGATACGTACCTCTCTGCCTGCCTGAATAGCAAAAGTCTTGTCTACACCTTTGAAATTGTTGGTTAATTCCTCTAACTGTTTGAGACGGCTGGTATAGGTCTCCAGCGTCTCCCGTCTGGCGCCCGGTCTGGCGGCCGATATGGCATCGGCGGCCTGGACGATACAGGCGATAAGGGATTGCGGCTCCGCGTCCCCATGATGGGATTCGACCGAGTTTAGCACTACCGCCGATTCCTTGTACTTGCGGCACAGATCCAAACCCAGTTGAATGTGTGAGCCTTCCATCTCGTGGTCCACCGCCTTGCCGATATCGTGGAGCAAGCCGGCCCGCTTTGCCATCCGCACATCCAGCCCCATTTCGGAGGCCAAAAGGCCGGATAACTGCGCCACCTCTATCGAGTGTTTCAGCGCATTTTGGCCATAGCTGGTGCGGAATCGCATTTTTCCCAGCAGTCTGACCAGTTCGGGATGGATGCCATGAACGCCCACCTCCAAGGTGGCCTGTTCACCCTCCTCTTTGATAATGTTTTCCACTTCCTTTTGGGCCTTTTCGACCATTTCTTCAATCCTGGCCGGATGTATGCGCCCATCCACGATCAGCTTCTCTAAGGCAATGCGCGCCACTTCGCGCCTGATCGGGTCGAAACCAGATAAAACGACCGCTTCCGGGGTGTCGTCTATAATCAAGTCCACTCCCGTCAGGGTTTCCAGCGTCCGGATGTTGCGGCCTTCCCGACCGATGATACGTCCTTTCATATCATCGCCAGGCAGCGGCACCACGGAGATAGTCGTCTCGGCCACATGGTCCGCCGCACATCTTTGGATGGCGGTAACGACATATTCTTTCGCTTTTTTGTCTGCTTCCTCTTTGGCTCTGCCCTCAATTTCCTTGACCAGCATCGCCGTTTCGTGTCTTACTTCTTCCTCAACAATTTTTAACAGGTGATCTTTTGCTTGTTCGGAGGTCAGGCCGGAGATTCTTTCCAGTTCCTGTAAGCGTTGTTCATTGAGTTTAGCAATTTCTTCCCGCTGCTTCGCCATGCTCTCTTCACGGGCGTTTAGACTTTGCTCTTTTCTTTCGATTTGCTCCGTCTTTTTATCGATGTTTTCTTCTTTTTGCTGTATCCGGCGCTCGGACCTTTGGACATCGGCGCGTCGTTCCTTGATTTCTCTGTCCAGCTCGCTCTTGGATTTAATGGTTTCTTCCTTCACCTCCAACAACGATTCGCGCTTTTTGGTTTCAGCAGTTTTTAGGGCTTCATCGATAATTTCCCGTGCCTTTTGCTCCGCACTGCCTATTTTCGCTTCCGATACCTTCCTGCGGTATTTACCGGCGAAAATGGCCGTGAGGGGAATGGCAACAAGCGAGGTTGCTACTACTGCAATGATGATGAAAATGATTTCCATGTACAGGAGCACCTCCTTATTTAATTTTTATTGTAATAGGCGCAATCTTTACTGCGATTTTACAATAATACAATTCTATACGTAAAAATAGTTCCTGTCAAGAAAAAACTTTTACGACTTTTTTACAGTTTTTTTACTTACCCGGCGCGGCAACTACCAGCATGCGTTCGTCATCATTATTATAGTCCGTGCAGGTCGAGAGGAGGAGCATTTGCCCTGTGGCACGGTCAGCGTCCAGGGACAGCGTATAATCGTAAATCGCCTGTTCATCTTGCCCCAGCATCGTATAGGCCCTGTCATGTATATCGGTGATCTTGGCCGCTATAACCGTATATATGCGCGTCGTGCCGTCTGGGAAGATTATCTCAATCCGGGGGTCGGCCGCGACAAAACTTTCATCCAGGAAGCGGTGCAGACCGGCGAACATGCTGCCATTTTTCATGTTATGGCCATATAGGATGGTGGACGGTGCCTCAAAGCGCTCCGTCAGGCGATAATCCATGAATATCGCGCCGGAGACATTTCTCCTGCCGCCAAAGGTGGTGTTTAGGTATTTTTCGTTGTCCGTTCCCTGCACCACGGGATAGTCTATCCGTGTGCCGTCAATGCGTATCCAGCCAATATAGTCCGGATTATGCTCCGGCAGATACTCTTCTTCCAGATATTCACCCTCCAGGCCCATGTTATCGGCATCAGTGAATCCATCGTTGGTCGCGTCCGCCATCTGCGTAGCACCATCGTCAGCCGGCACCACGCTCTCGGGGGCCAAAGTGCGCAGTTCATCATATTCTTTTTCGGCGACGGTGTATTCATGTTGAAGGGATAAGATGTTTACGAGCGCCACGATGCCGGCAATGCCAAAGACGGCCATAAGCGACAATATGATAAGCCGCTCCTTCGTCAGCCGCTCTTTCTTGGGCAATACTTTTGCGGCGAATTGCCTGAGCCTTTCTTTTGCTTTCTCCATCTTCAGTGTCCTCTTGAGACCTCAACCTTAGGGTGGGGATTTACAAACTGCTCATGCAAATGACTCCCTGCTTATCTCCTTGCCATCTCGCCATATCCGCTCCAAATTGTAAAAGAGGCGGTTTTCGTTGTCAAATAAGTGGATGATGATGTCGTTATAGTCCAACAAAACCCAATGGGCTTTGTCGTAGCCCTCTATCTGGCGAGGCAGATGTCCCTGTGCGGCCAACACACGCTCCACTTCGTCGCTCATTGTTTGCAACTGGACGCGGTTTAGGCCGCTGGCCAAGATAAAATAATCGCCCAGGCTGGATATTTCGCTTATATCGATGATGCGAATATCCTCGGCTTTCTTGTTTTCCAGGGCAGCTATCGCCAGTTTTGCCATTGTTTCCGATGTGTTTTGTGTACCCGTTTCACTCATGTTTTACCTCGTATTTTTTTCGGCTCCCGTTTCAAGTTTACTGACTTAAGATAAAACTCATACGTCTCCACTGTCATTGGATCTATTGCCCGCCCGCTAGCCCTAAGATGCTCCAGGCTATCCTCCAATATCATCAGCAGCGCCGCATCCAGGTTGCAAAAAGCCTTCTCGCGGATGACACCCAGGCGAGGCGCTTTATAACGACCCGGCTCGATATAGTCCGCCACATAGATGATTTTTTCCAGCAGCGTCATGCCGGGGCGGCCGGTGGTATGGCTTTCTATCGCCCCCAGGATGTCTGTATCCATAATGTTATGTTGCTCCCGCACGATGTGGGCCCCCAGCTTGGCGTGCAGCAGATGGGGATTTTGCCGCTCTGTCTCGCGCATGGGGATGCCTTTGTCGCTGCATTTTTCCACTAGCGTGTCCGCCGCCCAGGCTTTGGCCCAGTCATGCAGCAGGCCGGCCATTTGTGCCTTGCGGATGTCGGCGCCGTGGCACATGGCCAGGGCCGCGCCCATGTAACACACCCCCAGGCTGTGTTCATAGCGCTTGCCATCCAGCTGTTCTTTGACGGCGCAGCGCAAACGACCCAGGCGTTCCATATCCATATGGCTTAAGACCGACTGCGGCAATAACGCCGCTATGTCCACGCCTTGATAATATTTTTCCCGTATCCAATGCGAGGATATGTCCAACGGCTCCCCGGGTATGAGGCGAATATCCGCACCGTATTTTTTGGTGAGCTCGTCGCTTTTTTGCCCTGGCAGCGCATCGTTTCGTGCATACACTACCACAACAGTATTTTCAAAGATGTATTCCGGCTCCTTCCACGCATCCATCGCATGGAGGGTGTCGCTGCCGACGATATAATATATCTGCAACCCCGGGTATTGTTTGCTTAGCTCGCGGAGGGTATCACAGGTATAGGAGGGCCCGGGACGCATCACTTCCATGTCCGATACCACAAAACCCGGTATATCCGCAATGGCCAGCCGGGTCATGCTAAGGCGTGTCTTTGCGTCCAGAATGTCACTGTCCACCTTCATGTAGGAAAAGCCGCTGGGGATGAACAGCACCATATCCAACGAAAAATGCTCCCGTGCTGCCTGTGCCAGCCGCAGATGTCCATTATGAATGGGGCTGAAGGTGCCGCCAAAAACGCCTATTTTTTGCATCTTTCTTACCTAGGGCAACTCTATCTTCGGCTTATCCTTATCCCGTTTATACAGGATAATCTTTTTTCCGACCACGCGTACCACCGCCGAACGGCTGCGCTCAGCCAGGGGCCAGGCGATAGAGTGGGCATCCTGCGGGCAGTTATTTAACACCGCTATTTTCACTAATTCGCGGGTATTAAAGGCTTCATGGACGGACTCGATAAGCTCCGGTGTCAGGCCGGATTTCCCCACCTGCACTACCACGGGCGCGTTGCTTGCCAGGCCGCTCAAATATGCGCGTTGTTTGCTTGTCATGTGGTAACCTCTGTGCGGACGACCGAGGGCAGCCGTCGCTACATATGTGTTGGGAATGGGGCGGTCGTCCCTACATACGCCCTACTTGTAGTACTCAAAATCAAAACCGTACATCCTGACCGTCGCCCCCTCGCTGATACCTTGCTCCTCCAGGGCGGCAAAAACCCCCGCTTCCTTTAAGAAACGTTGAAAAAAGATAAAGCCCTTCTCCGCCTCCAGGTTGGTATAACCGAGCATCTTTTCTATCTTTGGTCCCTCCACCACATAGGCGTCCGCGTCCGCGTCGTATGAGACACTGTAAGGCTCGTCTGCAAATGTCAGCTCTTCTTCCGGGAAATACTCTGCTTCGTATGTGCGGGGTTTCGTCTCCAGCTTATCCAGCAACAGGCTGACGGCGTACAAAAGCTCGCGTATGCCTTTCCCTGTCAGTGCCGAAAGGGCAAACACGTCCACTTCCCGGGGCGCAAAATGCTCCTTTATCTGCAAAAGGCGCTCGGCTTGTTCGCTGTCCGTGAGCATGTCGCATTTATTGGCGGCGATCACATAGGGACGTTCTGCCAAGGCGGGATTATAGGCCCTAAGCTCTGCGCAGATGATGTGGATGTCCGTGAGCGGATCGCGGCCTTCAAAGCCGGAGACATCCACCACATGGATAAGCAGCCGGGTCCGCTCGATATGTTGTAAGAAGGCATGGCCCAGGCCGCTGCCATTGCTGGCTCCTTCAATCAGACCGGGGATGTCGGCCACCACAAAGCTTTTGGCATCACCCAAGTCCACCACGCCCAGATGCGGGTTTATGGTGGTGAAATGATAGTTGGCGACTTTAGGTCTGGCATTGGAAATCTTAGTCAAAATAGTGGATTTTCCGACATTGGGAAAACCCACCAGACCCACGTCGGCAATCACTTTCAGCTCCAGTGTCAAAGACAAGGTCCGTTCAGGCTGGCCGGGCTGGGCATACTTGGGGGCCTGCATGGTACTGGTCGCAAAATGGGCATTACCCTTGCCACCCCGGCCACCACCCAGCAGCAAGAACTTTTGCATGTCCCAGGACATGTCCACAATGACTTTTTCGCTCTGGGCCTCCTTTATTACCGTGCCCGGCGGCACTTTTATATAGAGGTCCGCCCCGTTTTTACCGTGGCGGTTTTTGCCTTCGCCGCTTTTAGCGTCTTCCGCCTTGAAAATTTTTGCAAAACGGAATGCGGACAAGGTGTTTTGCCCGCTGTCCGTCACGAAGTAGACGCTGCCGCCCTTGCCGCCGTCGCCGCCGTCCGGTCCGCCGTTTGGCACGTATTTTTCGCGACGAAAAGAGACGCAGCCATCACCGCCGCGCCCACTTGCCACGGATATTGTCACACTATCTATAAACATAGGCAAATACTATTCAAATGCCGAGGTAACACACAAAAAGCGCTGTCTTACTTGGCCAGTGGATAAACGCTGGCCTTTTTCTTGTCGCGCCCTTTGCGCTCGAAACGCAGTACGCCGTCCACCAGGGCAAAGAGGGTGTCATCGCCGCCGCGCCCCACATTAGTGCCGGGGTGGATTTTCGTGCCGCGCTGGCGATAGAGGATGTTTCCGGCCAGTACGTATTGCCCGTCTGCTCTTTTGGCGCCCAGACGCTTGCTGGCAGAATCGCGGCCGTTTTTAGTCGAGCCGACACCTTTTTTATGGGCGAAAAATTGTAAATTCATCTGTAACATGTTTATACCCGTCCTTTCACTTGGCCCCATGGCCCTATACATCTTCAAACTCCAGTTGCACATATTTCTTGCCATAATGATTAAATACTTCGCTGATACCCAAGCAATACGATTCCATCAGCAGACGTGCCTGGCCCGAAGGTTTTTGCAAAAACTTAAGAGATATAATACCCGCTTCATCATCCGTCATCACTTCCATCGGTTCTTTTAGCAAAATGTCCAAAGAATTGACCGTGTTGATGGTCAGTACCGACAGCGCGGCGCAAACAATGTCCGCGCCCCTTTGGCCAAAGGCAGCGTGTCCTTCGCAGACAAAGCCGGCCATTTCACCATCTTTAGCTTTTTTGATGATAATCTTGGTCATTCGGAAAAAATCCTACCCTCAGCCGACGTTAATCTTATCAATTTTCAGCTGCGTATATGACTGCCTGTGACCTTGCTTCTTGTGATAACCGCTCTTTCTTTTGTACTTATAGACGATAATTTTTTTATCGCGGCCATGCTTAACAACCGTGGCCAGCACACTGGCTCCCGCCAGTTCGTCTGCCACCTTAAGCGTAGTATCAGAGAGGGCGACGAGCTTATCGAAGGTCACCGTTTCACCGACCTGCGCCCCCAATTTTTCCACCTGTATAAGGTCGCCCTCGCCAACCTTATACTGCTTCCCGCCTGTCACTATAATGGCGTACATAATAAACCTCCTGTTATCCGGACATGCCGGCTTACTCGCTGACTGCGGCGATGCCAAATGGCACACTTTTGGCCTCGTCATGCGGCATACCCTAAGAATATAACACTGTGGTGAGGATGTTGTCAAGAAAATTTTTTCGGGTGTTTGACTCATCTTTATTGAATTTTTCTTACCATCTTCAGGCGGTTCATGCCGTCCAGGCGCTGATAGTCCAGTTTGTCCATGGTATTGGCGACTATGTACAGACCCAGACCGCCCGGTTCGCGCTCTCCCAGGTCGGGGTCTAAGTTGGGGGCTTCTGCCTCCAGGGGGTTAAAAGCCTTGCCGTCGTCGATGATTGTAATACTGAAGCTCTTTTCGGCACTGTCATAATTAAAGGATATCTCTATCATATGCTCTTCATCATCGTCGTAGGCATACTTCACGATATTGGAAAAGACCTCGTCCATGCACAGGCACAGCTCGTCCGCGATATCCGGTGACAGGCCACATTCCCCGCAGACGCTTCCCAGGGCGGCGAAGATGCCGCCAAGCTCATCGAGGCTGTTTTTCACGGACAAAGCCTTCGTGTCCGTGGAAAAGGCCAGATATTCCACCGCCAGGATGGTGATGTCGTCTGACTGCGGGGCCATCCCCCGGTGTTTCATGACGGCCTCGCGCACCTGACCCGCCATCTGGGCACAGGGCAGGAGGCGGTTTGCGTTTAACGTGGACAAAAGGGCCTTAAGGCCCCACTCAACATCCTGCTCATCCAGGGCCTCGCTTATGCCATCGGTATACAAAAAGCATTTATCCCCCGGCTTTAGCATGAACTCATACAATGGGTAGTCGCTGTCGGCAAAACAGCCCAAAGGCGTTGTGTTCTGGGTCTCGATGAAGACAAAGTCCCCGCCCGCCGGGCAGTAGGCAACAGGTTCATGGCCGGCCTGCGCATATTGGCAGTGGCCGCTTGTCAGGTCCACCAAAGACAGGGCCATGGTCACGAACATGCAAGCGGGATTATCCTCGCAGAGCCGGATGTTTGCCTCCCGCAAGGCAGCATCGGGGGCAAGGCCACCGAGGACAAAGTTGCGTATCAGGGTCTTGGCCATGACCATGAACATCGCGGCAGGCATGCCTTTGCCGGAGACATCGGCCACCACCCCGCATAATTTGCGCCGCTCCTCGCCGTGGAAAAACAGATCGTACATATCGCCACCCATTTCCAAGGCGGGTTCGACGCTGGCATACACGTCGATCGACCCCAGGCGGGCCAGTTTTTGGGCGATGTCGGGCAACATATCCCTTTGGATGCGGGCAGCGATGCGCAGCTCGCCGTTTATCCGTTCTTTTTCCGTGGCGGCAAAAGCGATTTCGCCCATGTTGGCCACGATATTGTCGGCCATCTGGTTAAACATCCCGGCCAGCTCGCCTATCTCGTCCGTCGTTTCCACGCTTATCCGCTGCCCATATGCCCCGCCGCCAAAAAGCTTCACGCCCTTTGCCAGCTCCTGTATCGGCCGCGATATGGCGCGGGACAAGAAGAAACTCAGGCTAAGCAGCAATACCAGGGTGATGAAGGAAATGATCAGCAGGCCCGCAAGCAGGGGGTCGTAGAGCAGGTTTATCTCCTCCGTGGCTGCCTGGACCACCGTCTCCATGCGGATGGCGAGGCTGTCACGCGAGGACAAAATATCGCTTTCGGGCGTGACCAGCCCGATGCTCCAACCGGCGATGTCCAGGGGTGCAAAAACCAGGTACACGGGGCCACTGTCGGTATCCACCCACTCATAGCCCCTCTCACCGGCCATCATCCGCTCCAGGGCATCGGCAAAGAGGTGGTCGTGTTCGGCCCGGAAGTGGTCAAAGTCCTCGTCACCCAGATCAGGGTGGACGATATAGTGTCCATTTTCATCAATGATGAAGGTATATCCCGTCGGCATCACACGGGCATCCAAGGCCGCCGCCTCGAGGGTACTAAGGCCGATGTCCAGCCCGGCGACACCGACCAGCGTTCCGTCTTCCATGGTGATAGCCTTGGCGGCGGTAAGGACCTTCCCCGTCCCGAAGGCATCCTCGTAGAGCAGGGTGAAGACAACCTGGCCGGGATTATTGACCGCCTGGATGTACCAGGGCCGCTCGCGGGGGTCGTAGTCCGGATTCGGAACGATTGGCGGTGTGCAGTTATAGAAAACCCCGTTTTCCGTTCCAACGAAAAAATCCAGCACGTCACTGTTATCCACGATGCCGGGCATGATCATGGCCAGGTTCGAGAGTAGGTCCACCTCGTGGATCATGGTGTCATTTAAGACGGACTGCCCCGGCACCATCCAAATGGCGGCATGGGCATCGCTACCGGGGTCGCCTGGCTGGCCGATTTCACGCCGGATAAAATATTCGGGATTTTCAAAGATGTCGCGGGTGGCCGTTTCGACCAACATGACATTGCGGGAGATATTTTCCAGGACGGCATTTGAACACTGTGATTGGATGTCGGCAATGTTTAGTAGATATGTGTATGCCTGTTCGAGCAGGGCTTCGTCCGTGCTGGTGATGGACGCGGCCGCGATTTCGCTGTTTATCTCCTCGGTCCGCTCGGCAATCCGGGCGATGTTCACGGAGGTAATTATCACCCTCGACGACAGTGCCAAAACCAGCACGGACATGGCCGAAAGCAGAATCTTTGTGCGTATTTTCATCCCTTTAAGCACTAGGCAGTTCCCCGATTACAGTAACAGACGGTTCATGTTTACCATGCCCAGGACATTCGTGACGCTAGGACTGGGGTTTGCTATACGGAAGCTACCGTCCGGATGGAGGATTTTATATGCCGCCAACACCACGCGGATGCCATTCGAGCTGAAAAAACTGATACTGCCCAAATCGAGGATAATGTGCTTAAAGCCCATCCCCATCAGTTGGTCCATGTATTGCTGGAGCAAAATGGCGTTTGGCGAATCAATCCGACCCTCGACCGTGACCAAGACATGGTCGCCGTACATTTTGTCGGAAAAAGTTATGCCGGCGTGTACGGGGTTGGGCTGCCTTTTATGCATGTACCATTTCACGGCATGGAGGGGAACGCCGGATTCCCGGGCCATCGCCGCCTCGCCCATGGCGCCCCGCTTAATCAAGTTATTAATCTTCGTCTGATATTCCAAGTCCATCCTCGCATATAGGACTTCGCACTCGGCACATATGGGGGCATTCGGCATTGCCGCTTTCTCGCAAAGGAAACATTTCTTTTCGTCCATGGTTTTCTCCTGTCTGGTTGATGGCGGCTTGAGAGGGCCGCGTTCTTTAGCTTTATTACCCCGGAATCTAAATACCGGAATTTATCACGCAGTATTTAGGTCCCGGAATAATATCATACGGACCACCTGCCTGCCGCGGGTGCTTGCTTGTTTAATGAACATCATACATCATATGGGAGATGTGGTCAAGGGCTCCTGCTTTGCATTATTTAGGAGTCGCGGGAACGGGGGTTTTCGGAGGTTGCCATTACTAAATTCCCTACATCAAGGAGATGATTCCTGTTACAGCACCTGCAAAAAATAGGATAACAAGAAGCACGAACAAAAGCGGTAGAGCAATCGCGATTATGGCAATTATCTTTCCGGCCCTGCCGATTTGCTCTTTTCCTTGTCTCAGAGCCGCAATGCCCGTTATTAGCCCGGCTATTGGAAACAATATTGCAAGGAGTGTCAAAATGCCTGCCACAGGCATAAATGAGCCACGATATAAACCGCCATTGGCATAAGAGTACATCCGCGCGAAAGGAGTGGCAAGGTAATTTTTGTTTTGCGGACTGCAGGCAATTAGTCCGGTTTTTCAATCGGGAATGCCGCCAGGCATTCCCGGCGCGGGTAGCGGGTCAGCGAAGCCGACATCTTCACATCCGCTACCCGTCGCACCCGCCCGAGCCGGCGCTCAGCGA
>Ga0099364_10010331_pt1 | contig 12842 bp, 16 predicted proteins | sample TergutTh196P3_FD_73070 | JGI IMG/M metagenome (GOLD analysis project Ga0099364, IMG submission 73070) | Microcerotermes parvus P3 segment gut microbial communities from Pointe-Noire, Republic of the Congo - Th196 P3 | ecosystem: Host-associated > Arthropoda: Insects > Digestive system > Gut ...
CGAGGCCTATGTCTTCGGCGGCGGAGATGATAATGCGACGGCATATGAAGCGTATGTCCTCGCCGCCCGCAAGGAGGCGGGCCAACCAGTATATTGCGGCGTCAGGATCCGAGCCTCTAATGCTTTTGATCATGGCAGATATGATGGAGTAGTGATCGTCTCCCTTGCGGTCGAAGCACAAGCTGGAGCTGCCTACCGTCCGCGTGACGGCCTCTTCCGTGAGAACAGATCCGCCCGTCGCAGCCACAAAAGATACGGAGGCCTCCAATCGCGTCAATGCCTGCCGCACATCCCCACCGGCTGATGCGGCCACGAAAGACAGCACGTCGTTCGATGCCTGAACCTCCAGGCCCCCAAGCCCGCGTTCCCTGTCGGACATGGCACGGCGCAGCAACGGCAGAAGCTCGGCCGCCACAAGCGGATTGAGGTCGAAAACCACCATCCGGGAAAGCAGGGTTTTGTTTATTTCATAACGCGGGTTTTCCGTGGTCGTGCCAATCAGGATAAGGTCGCCTTTTTCCACGGAGGGTAGCAGGGCATTTTGCTGAGTGCTGTTGAAATGGTATAGCTCGTCCACAAAAACCACTGCGGATGTTCCGCCGCTCATCGCCTTGAGGCGCTTGGCTTCCTCCACAAGGTCGCGCAGCTCGGCGACTTTGGCCGTGACGGCGTTTATCTCCAGGAGGTTGCGTTCCGTGGATTTGGCGATCAATCGAACCAACGTGGTTTTTCCCACTCCTGGCGGTCCGTAAAGTATGCAACTCGGAACTCGCCCCGACTCGATGAGGCTTCGAAGCGGCGCGCCCTTCTTCATTAAATGCGACTGCCCGCAGTATTCGTCCAGGTTTTTAGGCCTCATTCTCTCCGCCAGAGGAACGTCAGCGTTCATTACTATGGTAACCTGAGCTCTTCGACGAGCCAGGCAATGAGGTCCTTGGCTCCTTCCATCGCGGTCGCCATAGCCGCTTCTTCGATTTCAATTTTGCTTATCTCAGCAAGGACCGCGGAGCGGTCAGGCTCGGGGAGAGTAGCGGCGGTTTTGAAAAAGGGAACGATCCCGCCACCGAAATATTTATCTCGCAAAGGCACGAAATTCAGTCGAATATCGGACAGCACCCCGTCCCAGCCCAGAAGAAACGCGCCTGTTTCGGCCGGATGTTCGATATATTGCATGTGTCATGTTCTCCTACTATATAAAATGTAATCCCATTCAATGAGAGAGCGAAGCCTCTCCCCCTTCTGTAACACCGCTAAGTCGGGTTGTTACACAGAACGCCGACTTCAAAGTCTAGCAGTGGGCTGTGACTCGTAAGAACGAGAACGCCAACTATAATAAGTACTTGGTATCATCGGCCTGACCGATGATATACATAACTCGTATGGGGTGAGGGTTCCTTTCCCTCCTTGAGACGCAGTTCTCTTAAACGAGAGTGGAACCTCTCCCTTCACGGGATATCGCTAATGAGCCGGATGTTGCGGCACCGAGTGCCGACTTCTCATTTCGCAGTAGGTTGCGACCCGTGGAGACTCCTTGAGACGCAGTTCTCTTAAACGAGAGTGGAACCTCTCCCTTCACGGGATATCGCTAATGAGCCGGATGTTGCGGCACCGAGTGCCGACTTCTCATTTCGCAGTAGGTTGCGACCCGTGGAGATTAGAGAGCACGCTCATACGAAATCTTGAGCTGAGAGGTGTTCTCTATGTTCATCGTCGGTATCGATATCGGCAAGCGCAACCACGAAGCTACAATCATCGATCAAGGTGGCTCCATTATTGGCAAAGCGTTCCGTTTCGCTAATTCCATCACCGGTTTCAATCGCTTGAAGGAAATAGTAAAGCGTGTAACGGGCTACGATGTCGTGTTTGGCATGGAAGCTACCGGCCATTACTGGTTGGCGCTTTACACTCATCTTCGCAAAGAAGGCTTCGTAATCCACGTTATTAACGCCATCCAATCGGATGCCCTACGCGCAATGTATATCCGTCAGCAGAAAAATGACAGCCGCGATTCCTTCATCATTGCTGACGTAATTCGCTTCGGGCGTTTTTGCGAAACCACCGTTTCTCCACCTGACTTATTCGCTCTGCGCGAACTGTGCCGCCACCGTTTTTACACCGTGGACTCCGTTTCGGACATTAAACGAAAGGTTATCGCTCTCCTCGACCAAATATTTCCAGAGTATGAAAACCTTTTTACTGATACCTTTGGGAAAGCGTCGCTTGAACTACTTTCCGAGTACACTACACCGGAGGAAATCCTTAACGTCGATACGGACAAGCTCGTTGAAACAATCAATATTGCCAGTCATGGAAGGCTCGGCCTCAAAAAGGCCTCCGAAATACAAGACGCTGCCCGGAATTCCTTTGGCATCCTACTGGCTACTGATACTATTGCATTGCTTATCCGGCAATACATTGAACAAATCCGCTTTGTCGAGAAACAGATAGACCTTCTTGATGCGGAAATTGCTCGCCTACTATCCGCGTTTGAAACTCAACTTACCACTATCACCGGCGTTGGACCGACACTCGCCGCTGTCATCCTCAGCGAGATCGGCGACGTAAAACGCTTTAACTCGGCTGCCAAGCTCGCTGCTTTCGCTGGCGTTGACCCAACCATGAAGCAATCCGGTGACTTCACTGGCTCTCGGAACCGAATGTCCAAACGAGGCTCTCCATATCTCCGCCGCGCTCTCTGGCTCGCTGCTACTGTCGCGTCCTTCAAAGATCCAGCGATTTCTGCTTTCTATCAACGCAAACGCGCTGAAGGTAAGTCACACTTAACTACACTTGGTCATGTTGCCCGCAAAATGGTAAACATCATTTTCGCTGTACTCCGAGATAACTCACCCTATTCTCCGACTATCGCAATTTGACCCCTTGACAATTCTTTATAGCCGGTCTTGTATGCGGGGATGCCCCCGCTTTCTCTTTGTCACTATAGCACGATTTTGAAGAGCGCCCCGCAATACGACAAATTACGGCGGCGCAATTACGAAACAATTACTAAACAAAAATTGTGATGGCGTAGGAGAGACATTCTGCCATTTGTGATACGATAAACAAGATGTTGTGAGAAAAGCGAGGCTGCCATATGCTGAAGAAAGAAACCGTCACCGTGCGGGGAACAGAGATCTCCGTCCTCACGCACCGGCATGACGATTACATATCCCTGACGGATATTGCGAAATATAAAGATGAGCAGAACCCCCGATTCGTTATTCAAAACTGGATGCGTAATCGCAACACGGTTGAATTTCTTGGGATATGGGAATTGCTGTACAACACAAATTTTAACCGTGTCGGATTCGAGGCGGTTAGAACGCAAGCGGGACTGAACAGCTTTGTGCTGACGCCGCAAAAATGGATCGAAACGACAGGCGCGCTATCGGCATCACTTCCAAGGCCGGACGATACGGCGGGGACAAAGCCTCCGCTTATCGTTTGGCAAAACTCAAAGCTACGTGTTATAATTTTTTTGCGCATTATGAGGGTCCCACCTTTCTTTCGGTGTCCGCAAACACCGGAAGCCCACAAGGGAGGACTTTTTTTTATTTTCCCTAAATGATAAAATACGAATTACCGCGCCATCTGCACTTTGAAGGGAGTATCTGATTCATTCATTACGCTCAATATTTTCCCCTTAACCTTTTCAATAACTTCGAACTTAACTTGGCCAAACCGCTTAATTACAATGCTCTGAGACAGCGTATAGATTTTATCGGCGCGAACGTAGGAATCCACCTTCAAAGCCCCGTCTGCCATATCTTTATTTGCGAATAGCACTACATAGGGCTTTGTGTCTAAGTTAGAAGTGACAGCCGCCACAATTATATCGTCTGCCGCGTCGTTATAATCCCGCTTGGATAGTACAAGCACAGGACGCTTTTTATTTGCCGACAGGTCTGTAAACGGCAACGGAACAAGCAAAATATCGCCTTGGCTATACATTATTCCATACCTCATCATCAATTTCATTGTTCCAAAAATCGGTGCTTGAAACGCTCAAGGCTTCCAAATCCTTATGCAGCTTATTTTCATCCCGCATTTTTATAAACAGTATGAAATTGGCGATTTCTGTTAGCTGGAAATCGGGTAGTGTTTCCACCAGGTTATATATTTTTTGTTTGGCTGCCTGCATAGATGTTCCTCCTTGATAATATGACTATCAGTCACACGGCACGGGCGGCAGAATGCCGCCCCTACAAACCATTACACGGAAATTTCGCTTCTATTGGTACGCTTCTCGCCTATGAGCAATCCTTACGACCAAAACGACAAGCGCGTTATCATGGATTTCGTAAATTATCCGATAATCCCCCGCTCGGACGCGGTACGCGTCGCGGTTCTTGAGCTTCTTGCAGCCGGTTGGGCGCGGATTGACGGCAAGTCCATTTATACTTCTCGAAATACGGCGGCGTAAATCTTTTTCAAGCGTCAAAAGATACTTTTTTACCTCTGATTTGATTCCTATGCCATAACTCATTCCGCGTCAAAATCCTTCAAATCGAAAGGCACTATCGGATCATCCTTGTGAGCTTCGATATATGCTATGTCTTCGGCTTCCTCCAGCTCTTCCATACGTTCCTCATATCGCAAAAAATCAATGTAATTCGCGAGCTTGCCAATAGCGGAATCGGAAAGCGAATCAATAGTCTGGTGTAAACCTTGGCGCTCCGCTGTTTGCGTCAGCATTTCAAATGTCCCTCCTTGTATGCGGGGATGCCCCCGCTTTCTCTTTGTCACTATAGCACGATTTTGAAGAGCGCCCCGCAGTACGACAAATTACGGCGGCGCAATTACGAAACAATCACTAAACAAAAATTGTGATGGCGTAGAAGAGTCTAGCCTCGAAGAAACGGGTGTAGGGGCGGCATTCTGCCGCCTGCCGTGTGAGCGGCTGACGAGGAAAAAAGAAAACCCGCTTTTTCAGCGGGTTTTTTAACTTAACCGGGCTATGCCGGATTCTTTTCTGGAGGCGGCACCCAGATTCGAACTGGGGATAAAGGATTTGCAGTCCTCTGCCTTACCACTTGGCTATGCCGCCCCTGTTGTTGATAAGTAGTTCAACGTTTTGTATTATAACTTAATTACTGAAGATTGGTCAATGGAACTGTTTTCAGGGGAGAGTTGGCGATGCGCCGGACTCGGAATTGTGGTATTCTTTTCTTTCTTGAAGGTGAGCAAGGAATTTGGAAGGAGATGAACTTCGGCTGCCCGCCGGCGCTTCCGCCGCGGAATGAGCCTAAAATAAATGATCTGCGAACTGGCAATAAAAATTGACGTAGACACTCTTAAAGGGTACATCGAAGGGGTTCCGCGCCTGTTGGATATCTTAGGAAAGAAAGGAATCAAGGCGTCTTTTTTCTTTTCGATGGGGCCGGATAACTCAGGCAAGGTTATTCGCCGGGTTTTCCGCAGGGGATTCGTGGCAAAAATGCTGCGCGCCAAGGCGTCCGGCTCAAATGGATTTAGATCCCTTCTTTATGGCACGCTGCTGAAAGCGCCCATGATAGTGGCGTCGAACCCCGACATTCTCAAGCGCGCGGCGGACGAAGGGCATGACTGTGGCGTGCGCTGCTGGGATTGCGCTCTCTGGCAGGACTGCCTGCTGGAACTGCCGCGCGAGGAGATTCGCGCCGAATTCAACAGGGCCGCGGAGCTTTTTTCCGGCGTTGTCGGCACGCCTCCCCGAAGCTGCGCCGCGCCCGGCTGGCAGGTATCGCGCGACAGTCTGGCCGTGCAGGACGAGTTTGATCTGGACTACTCAAGCGACGTCAGGGGAGTTTCCCCTTTTATACCAACCATTGACGGCGTTGTGTTCCGCACTCTTCAAATCCCCGCCACGCTTCCGACTCTGGACGAACTTTTGGGCACGGGCGGCGCGAGCGCTGAGAGCGTAAACGACCGTTACCTCGACCTTCTGGAGCCGGGGCTTAACGTGCGCTCCATTCACGCGGAGGCGGAGGGCGGCGACATGAGCGGCATTTTTACGCGCTTGCTCGACTGCTGCGTTGACGGGGAGATGGCGTTCCCAACCCTTGGGGACGTGGCCTCGCGCGTCAGCGCCGCTTCGCCCAAAGCCGATTTGCGGGCGGATATCTGCGGGATCGAAATGTCGGAGCTTCCGGGCCGGACCGGCAAGGTTGCGGTTCAACGCGGCGGAGGCAGGTAGGCAGGCAGGTTATTTTTATGGTATTGATATATGTAACGCCAAAAAACGACGAAGGAATTGTGATCCGGTGGAAAGAAATCGTGAAATAAACTCCAGCTTCGGCAGCCGTGTAATTTTCCCGCTTTTTTTGCCGTTAGTTCTGCTTGTTTCCGTCTTATTTGGTGAAATGCCGGCGCTGGCCGCTCCATCGAAGGTGACGCTGGACGCCGAACGCGTAAGCTACGACGACGAGGCGGGCAAAGCCTCGGCGGAGGGCAACGCCGTCCTGACTTACGAAGGCGCGACAATTCGCGCCGATCGTATAGATTACGACGTATTTTCCCAGAAGGTCAGGGCTTCGCCTCCCCCGGGCGGGTTGGTGACGTTGGAAGCCATGGGGCGGAGGGTCACGGGTAACACCCTGGAATACGACCTCGACACCCAGGAAGGCGTCCTGAGCAAGGTTGGAAGCGACGTTCCAATTGGGAGCGGCACGCTTCACATCTCCGGAGGCGGAATGCGGATCATGCCCTACGACCTGGCGCTCGAGCAGGGGCTTGTAAGAGGAGATGCCGGCGGCGCCTCTTACGTGGGATTTGCGGAAGACGTGTCCGTTACTACCTGCGACGTGCCGGATCATCCCCATTACCGCCTCGAAACGAAAAGCATAACCGTAATTCCAGGGCGGCAGGTGGTGGCGAAAACCCCGCGCCTCTACCTGGGAAATACTTTCATTTTTTCCTATCCCATGGACTACATTGTCAATATAGACCGCAAGGCGTTGAAGCATAATATTATGCCCTACGTTCAGAGAGACGAGAAAAAGGGCGCCGGCGCCGGCATGAGCGGGGCGCTGGAGTGGGAAAACGGGGTTTTTGAACTGGGCGCGGCCTACTGGGACAAAACGGGGTTCGAGTGGATGGCCGGGGTCGAGCAGAGCATCGGAGGAGGATTCTCTATCAAAGGCGGCGTGGAGTACTCCTGGCAGGACGCGTGGGAAGACAAGCAGTACAGCCCGCGCGTTGGGCTGTACTATGCGCGAAACGGCTGGGAAGCCACGCTCCGCGCGGCGTGGAGAGAGTACATGGAGATTCAGAAAGACGCGAACTACGAATACAGGGGACGGCTGGATCGAAAGCCGGAATTCACGGTGCTGACGCCGTGGATAAGAGACCGTACCCTGAATATGTCATGGTTCAGGCTTGGAGCGGAAGTGGGCAGTTATTGGGAAAGAACGCCGCTCACTACCAATGACACGGTGACCCGCTACGGCCTGACGCTGCGAAATTACCTGGAGTCTCCTATGGGGGCGGTAACGTTTTTCTCGGATATAACCTTCGGCGCCTGGTTTTACGACAAAGACAGCTCCGACCAGGAAATAGCGGACGGCTTTTGGGGATTTCGCTACAGTTTGGGCAACGTCGAAATGGCGTCCGGGTATGAGCGCCGTTTCGTATGGGGAGAGTCGCCCATGCTTTGGGACGAGGGGCGCGAGAGGGAGAGGTTTCACCAGAGAATACGCTTTCCCGTGGGGAAAGATTGGTTTTTGGCTGTTCGCGGAAGTTACGACATGGACGTGTCGATGATCGACGAAGTCAACTATTCGCTTCAGTGGGTCTCCGACTGCATGAAATTGGAGCTGCGCTACCACGATGACCGCACGTCCGGCTCGAACAGCGCCATCGGCCTGAGCCTGTCCCTGCTGGCATATCCGGACACGCCTGTGTCATTTGGCGAACGCAGGAACCGCGACCCGTTCGACCCGCCGGTTTTGCCCTAGCGGTTTATTTAACTTGTATGGACACCCGCATAAGGTAGTTATATGGATCGGAAATTGATATTTCGTTCAGGGGGTACGTCTCAAACGCCGGGCCGCATATTTCAAGCCCGTTTTCTTCTATGTGGGCGATGAGCCTTTTGTAAAGCGCGGCGCTTTGTCCGTAGTATCCCCTGCTGTAGCCCGTCGCGTACAGGCCGGCGGGTTTTCTGTCCGGCGCGTCGGGCATTTTGAAGTAGAATTTGTCCGGGCCCACCCAGTCCCCGCGCTTGACGCGCTCTTCCGAAAAAATAGCCCACACCGGGTAGTTCAAATCCAGATCGCTGTCAGCGGCGTCCCAATGCTTGTAAAAATCAAGAAGTGCCTCTTCGATGGTGGTTCCGCCCGAGTAGTCAATTTGGGGCCCGACGAGTATGGACTCCTCCTCGTTCCAGCGCGTTTCAATTTTTTCCTCGTCAACGGACAATCCTTCCTCTATGATGCCATTGAGGGTCAGCAAGAGTTTTTGAGCGCGCAAAAGTTTTTCTATTCGCCGGTCAATGTGTTTGCTTTGTTCCGAAAAAAGGGAGATAATTTTCTCAGGCGTCCTGTGATTGGTAAAATCGGCGATTTCTTTGAGCGGAACCTCGAGTTCCTGCAAGGTGTTTATCAGGTTGGCAGTCGTGACCTGATATGGAGAGTAATAACGGTAGTTGTTGTCTCCTCTCTCCGCGGGACGAATCAGGCCCCTGTTGTCGTAGAATATAAGGGCGGAGCGGGTGACCCTGGCGAATTTGGCCAGCTCGCCGACAGAGAGCAGGCCGTCATGTTTCTCGCCCTCTTCCTCCTCGGCCTCTGACGTATTCATCGCGTAACGCAGCCTGGCCGTGTTTTTTTTGAACTCCTCCTCGCGTTTTTTGCTCATCGCGGACTCCACCGTTCGGCTCCCTCCTTTCCCCTCCTGCCGGTCTTTGCAAATGTGAAAAGTATACCACGAAGGCTTTTTAACGGGTGTTACAATAGGAGCATGATTCTGGGATTGGGAGTAGACCTCTGCAGCATAATTCGTATGAAAAGAGCCGTGCGGTCGGAGCATTTCGTGCGGCGGATTTTTCACCCCGAGGAAATCGCTTACGCCGACGGGAAAGGTAACGAACTGGCAAGGGCGGCCAGTTTCGCCTCGGCTTTCGCGGCCCGTGAGGCGTTTGCCAAAGCCGGCGGCGTCTCCATGTATAAATTGGCGTTTTCCCGGTCGTTTTGTCTGGAACGCTCTAACACTGGAGGCCCCCGTCTGGCCGTGCCGCGTGATTTGGACGCCGATTTCGAGGAAGGGAGGAAACGCGCGTGGGTATCGCTCAGCCACGACGGAGACTACGCCGTGGCGGTGGTGGTCATCGAGACCGGCGGCGCGTGTCATGCTCATGAGACATAGAGAGAGACGCCGTGTGGATTGGGACGAGGAAATTCGCAAAACCGAGCGCATACGCCGCAAAGGGCTTTTCATTTCGGCGCTGGGTTTCGGTGTGGCGGCGCTTTTTATTTTCGGCACAAACCGCGCGGGCGTCGGCTTCACCGATGTGGCCCGCAAATTTATTTTCGCGCTGTGTTTCCTGTTGACCATGTTCCTCACGAGAACTGTCTGGCGGCGCAGGGAGCGCCTGAACCGCGAGAAGCGGGAAAAAGAAAAATGACGCGGAATCCGCGGGAAACGCTGCGCCTGCGAACGTCTTCCGAGGAAGCCACCCTTGCTTTGGGGCAGGCCCTGGGAGCCGCGCTTATGGAAGCCACGCTTACGGGAGCCGCCAAAGAGTCCGCGCCTGGAATGACGGTTCTGCTTTCGGGTGACCTTGGAACGGGAAAGACCACGCTCGTTCGCGGTATAGGCGGCGCTTTGGGCGTTACGCGGGTCAGAAGCCCGTCGTTTACGCTTATCAACGAATACCAAACGGCGGATTTCCTCATCGCCCACGCCGATCTTTACCGTCTGGAGCCTGGCGAGGCGGAGGACCTGGGGCTTGAGGAATACCGGGAGGCTCCTTGCCTTCTGCTGGTCGAGTGGGCGGAGAGATGGACCGGTTCACCTGAAAGCGGCGTATTTAATGTCTTTATCGAGAGCGTCGGCGAAAACGAAAGAGCCTTTGAAATATCCTCCCTTGGAGGGGCAGCCGGCTCGGCGCTTCAAAAATTACGGGAGGCGGTAGAAGGTGGGGAAATTGATTCTGGCGTTGGACTGCAGCTTGCGTTTGACTAACGTCGCCGTCTTTTTGGACGGCGGCGTTTTAATTTCGGAGAGCCTTGACCTCGGCCGACGCCAGGCCGCGGAGCTTCCTGTAATCGTAAAGAACGCGTTCTCGGACGCGGGCCGTTCTTTTGACCAAGTCGGCCTGCTTGCCGTCACGAACGGGCCGGGCTACTTCACGGGCATACGCGTCGGGGTTTCATACGCGGCGGCTCTGGCTTACGGCCTTGGCGTCAAGGTCGCGCCGGTCTCCTCCCTTCATATGCTGGCCGGTTCAAGCGCGGAGCGAACGCCTGTGCTCGCAGCCGTGTACGCTGGGCGGGAGAGGGTGTACGCCGCCTCGTTCGGGTGCGAAGACGGGCTTCCGGTCGGAGAGTACGGCAAAGACGAGATCGAAAGATGGCTGCTCGGACACGAGAACGCCGAAGTGATCTCCGACGCCCCGGAGAAAACTTTCCTGCCGGACCTTGGCTTGGGGAGAAAGGTTTCGCCTGTCCGCCCGGACGCCTCTGAAGCGGCGCGCATCGCTTGGCTCAACCCCGCCTCCGCCGTTCATCCGATGGAGCTGAGAGTTTCCTATCACCGCAGCCCTCTGACGTAGGAAAGGGCGGTGATTCAATGTACCTTCTCGCGGCTGTTTTTCTCGACGCCCTGTTCGGCGACCCTAAGCGCCTTCCGCATCCTGTGGGAGGCGTAGGGTTGATAATACGTTTTTGGGAGAAATTCTTTTATCGGAAAGACGATAAAAAGAGGGGGGGGACGCTTTTCTGCCGGGCGGTGCTCGCCACGACAGCCGCGGCGGTTGGGCTGGTTCTGCTGGCCGCTTCGTTTGCCTCCCCGGTTTTTTACGGCGCGGCGGTTCTTTATCTTTTGTACTCGGCGCTGGCATGGCGTTCTTTGAAGGACGAAACCCTGCCCGTCGCGGTCTCTCTTTTTAACGGAGACATACCGCGGGCGAGAGAGGAGCTTTCGCGCGTGGTGGGGCGCGACGTCCAAAGCCTTGACGAAGCCGGCATAATCCGCGCCGCCGTCGAAACTATAGGGGAGAATTTTATAGACGGGGTGTTTTCAGCGCTTTTCTTCGCGGCAGCCGGTTACGCCATCGGCGGCCCCGCCGTCTCCGTCATGCTGACATGGCTTTTCAAGGCCGTGAACACCATGGACTCCATGGTTGGGTACGACAACGAGCGATACCGCGACTTCGGACGCGCCTGCGCCAAACTGGACGACGCTTTGAACTTCATTCCGGCGCGGCTCGGCGGGATAGTTGCCCTTCTCGCCGGGGTCTGTTTGGGCTATGCGCCCCTCCGGGGATTGAAGGTATTTCTCAGGGATCGCAAAAAGCACAAAAGCCCCAACAGCGCCCACGGAGAAAGCGCCTTCGCCGGGCTGCTGGGCATAAGGCTGGGAGGCGGGGCGTCCTATGGTGGAGTGTTCGAGGCGAAGCCGGAGATAGGCGACAACCTGAGAGAGCCCGATGCCGCCGACATCCTGCGCGCCCATTCTGTTCTGGACGCCTCCGTGGCGCTGTGCGTCCTGATTTTGCTGTGTCTGTGATATTCCGCGCGCACGGCGCAAACCCCGAAAAGCTGTACGAAGCCGCCGGCATAACCATGCCGGCGGCTGAAAAAGTTCTCGACTTCAGCACGAACACAAACGTGCTGCCGTGGGACGGCAAGCTCGATATAGATTTATGGCGTTGTCTTTCCGCCTACCCGGACGACGAAACGGAGGAACTCCGGGGGATCGTCGCCGGACGCGAGAAATGCGGCATGGAGAACGTCCTGTTCGTAAACGGCTCGAACGAGGCCATCTACCTCGCGGCGTCGTTTCTGGGCGGCAAAAACGCCGCGGTGCTGCAGCCCGCCTACGGGGAATACCTCCGCGCCCTTTCCGCCTACGGCGCGAAAACGCGGAACATTTTTTCCGTGAATGACGTGAATGAATTTAAGGACTGCGACGCCCTTTTTCTGTGCAACCCGCGCAACCCCACCGGCGAGTACATTGACGCGGCGGAACTCGAACCCCTTTTCGCCGCCGCCCCCGACACGCTGTTCATCGTGGACGAAGCGTACGCCGATTTTTTGATCCCGAGGGCCGGCGAGCGGGGTAAAATAGACTACCTGCGGCATAAAAACGCCGTTATCCTCCGTTCCCTGACAAAAATTTTTCATCTGTGCGGGATTCGGCTGGGTTACGTCCTGGCGTGCCGGGAGCGCATAGAACAACTGAAATCGCGCCGTCCGGCGTGGAGCGTGAACGCCTTGGCCCAGGCCGCCGGAGCGGCGTTTATGAGGGACGAGGCTTTCGTCGAGAGAACGCGCGAATTCTACGCGGCAGAGACGCCGCGTTTCATGGCGTCGCTGAGGGATTCCGGCTTTACGGTTCGCCCGACCCGGACAAATTTTTTTCTGATAGAGACAGCCGATGATTCAAAATTGATACGTTCGCTTCTGGAACGCGGGATCGCCACGCGCCATACCCGCAACTTCCCGGGGCTGGATGGCCGTTATATCCGCGTGGCCACGCGGATGCCCGAAGAAAATGATTATTTTGTCCGCACCGCCGGGCGTCCGATGGAGTAATAATCGAACCCCCTGCGCGCCATTTCGGAGAGGGAATATAAATTGCGCCCGTCCACCACGACGGGGTTTTTCAGGAGGCGTTTGAGACGCCCGAAGTCCGGTTGTTTG